>WNEZ01010838.1_pt1 | contig 11968 bp, 11 predicted proteins | sample 5400521 | NCBI WGS metagenome assembly WNEZ01 (sample SAMN13153339, study PRJNA577476) | soil metagenome | isolation source: 120 cm saprolite under Douglas fir tree site 2 hole 1 replicate 1 | place: USA:California | collected 2015-04-18
CTTTGTGGGCAGCCACATCAGTGAAGCGCTTCCTCCACTAATTCAAAAACGTGCTGCGCAATCGCGGGCGCGGCGGTAAGGCCGGGCGACTCGATGCCGACAAGGTGGATGGCCTGCGGCACCAGGGGATCACGCGTGATGACGAAATCGGCGATGCCTTTGCCCCCCGGAGGAACAAGCTTGGGACGAAGACCCGAATAGCCGAGCTGCAGGTCGCGCTCCTCGATTTCCGGCAGCAGCGTTCTCGCCCTCCGCGCAAATTCCTCGATGGGCAGGCGGTTTTTCTCGTAATTGTCCTTCCCTTCCACGTAGCTTGCCGTCGGCCCCACGAGCACCGTTCCCCAAAGTGTTTTCGTGAAATGAACTCCGAGGCTCAAACCCTCGGAATGTGGTAGCGGATAAACAAGATTGTTGATGAGGGAAGAATGTGGGCCGCGGATTTCGCAGTATTCGCCGCGAACGGGATAAATCCGCCACGAATGATTTCCGAGTAGCGCCGCGACCTCGTCGGCAAACAGGCCCGCGGCGTTGATCCCCGATTCGCAGCCCGACTCGAATCGTTTTGTTGCCGGGCTCCAGCGAAACTACCTGCGCACGCGTGACGATGTTTGCGCCCTGGCTTGCCGCCACGCGCGCGTACGCGTGAACCAGTTCTTCGGCCGAAACGACACCGGCCGACGGCACGTCCAGCGCCGCGACGCCGGAGATATGTGGCTCGCGGGCGCGAATTTCGGCAGGGCCGAGCAGGCGCAAGCCCTCGACGCCGTTGTCCTCACCGCGTTTCTTCAGCGCGGCAAGTTCCGCCTCCTCGTGCGCATCGCTGGCCACGACGAGTTTACCGGTGTGGCGGAAGGGGACGTTGTGCTTGGCGCAGAAATCGTACGTAAGGCGGTTGCCCGCGACGCAGTGGCGCGCTTTGAGTGAATTCTTCGGATAGTAGATGCCGGAATGATTCACGCCGCTGTTGCGCGTGCTGGTGGCCATCCCGAGCTTGGGAAACTGCTCCACGAGAAAAACATCGTGCCAGCGCTCGGAGACGGCGCAGCCGATGGCGCAGCCGACGACCCCACCGCCGATGATCAGAATGTTGGCCTGGTCCATAGAGCAGAGATTCGAAATCAGAACTCAGAAGTTGGAAAACTCCTCCTTGCAATATTGTAGCGATTTTATTGGTCGCCGCCGAATTCGTCGAAGAATGCTTTACAGGCAACGAGATGCGCCTCCGTGCCGTCGTGCACCGCGTAGGACGCCTGCTTGCTTTTTTCGTAGCCGTTGCGCCAGAGGGAAGCGGCCCCATGCACGCCGTCCTTATTGAGGGCGTAAAAATAAATGTGGAAGGTAGAAAGTTTTTTCTTGTCGTTTCTGTAATTGTGCGCGATGCGGCTCAACGCTTCGAGGCAGGCATCCGTCGGCGACATGCCTTTGCGCATCATTTCGATGATGGTGTGGCCGCCGGAAATTTTGATGTTTTCCTCGCCCTTACCCGTCGAACCTGCGGCGCCGACTTCATTGTCAACGCAGCATCCGGCGCCAATGATCGGGGAATCCCCGACGCGCCCGGGAATTTTCCAGGACAAGCCGGAGGTTGTGGTCGTGGCGGAGATGTCGCCGTTGGCATCAACGGCCATGCAGGGAATCGTGCCGGTCGGGGGATGCGCAATGACGCGCTCGGCGTAGGCGATCTTTTCCTCATCGTGGTCGAAAAGTGCCGCAAGATGTTCTTTCCATTCGGGCGAATCAATACCAGGACGCCAGTTAAAGGAGGATCGCGCTTTCCAGGCGAGCCAGATCTTGCGGGAGTGCTCCGTCAGGAGATTCATCTCCTCAAAACCTTCCGCCAATGCAAAACGCCGCGCCCCATCACCGACGATCATGACGTGATTGGTTTTCTCCATGACCGTCTTTGCCAGCCGCGAAACATTCTTGATGCGGCGCACGGATGCGACGGAGCCGGCGCGCCGCGTGGGCCCGTGCATGACGCTGGCGTCGAGTTCGACTTCCCCTTCTTCGTTGGGCAGGCCTCCGTAGCCGACGGAGTCGTCGTTGGGATCGTCCTCAAGGACCGTGACGACGGCGACCGCCGCATCCAGCGTGTCGCCGCCTTTCTTGAGAATCTCCATGCCTTTATCTAGGGCGTGAAGCCCATTGGCGCTGGAGATGATGAGCGGGCGCTTGCCCTGCGCAGCTGAAGTGAGGCTTGCAACGGGCGGCGCATTGCCGTCATTGGGCAGTGTGCGGCCAAAGAGTTTGCTCGCGCCGGCAACGGCGCTCCCCGCGAGCGAGGTGAGAAAAAATTTACGGCGTGACCAGAGTTCCATGGGGAAGTCCTCCTGACTGTGCGGAGAGGAATATACAGTCGTGCGTTGCAAGTCGAAAGAAAAAACGTGACTGGTAACCTCTCGCTACCGCTCGAGGCAAGCGGGTGATTCGTAACTCGCGGCCTGTCTATGAGGCATTTGTGCGGTTCATGCGTGGGCCTATCCGCTGATGGGAAGTCTTGTTAGCTAGAATTATCCAGCGGGAGTATCGGGCGATGAGCTCAATTCTTACTTGCCGTTCTAATTGCGCTGGAAACAATACACTTCAGAAGAAGCATTGGTGCCGGCATAAACGCGTTACTGCACTCGGTTTAACTTCTGCTTTAGAGTCAGTCAGGTTTCGGAAGTAAAGACTTGAAGTGCAAGCCTCTCGGGCAACAAGCCCCGTCTGTCCTCAAGTTGCAATTTGCTGAGAATGTTCGAAACGTGAAACTTCACCGTCCGTTCCGAAATCACCAACGCACACGAGATCTCTTTGTTCGTTAACCTTCGCATCAGCAGTTGCAGCACTTGTCCCTCCCGTGCTGTCAGCGAATGGCCCCGCAGAAGCTGGGCGTTCAGCAGCACTTTGGCTTGCTTGACAAACGCCAGCAAGACTTCAGGAGGCACCCAGAGTTGTCCTCGCAGGATGTTCTCCACGGCTTTAGGCAGCTCCGCCTGCCAGGCCTTGTGCAACTCTACGAAGCCGTCTATGCCCCAGTAGAAGAGACGTATTTTCTCCCCGCTGCCGCCGTTCCCTGGCGGAAGCAACGCCAGAAATTTGCTTCCGGGTAAGGACGCGCGACATCGCCCGGCCAGCGGCCCCAGATCGCCGGACAAAGAACAACCGTCCAGTACAAAGAGCCGCGAAGGAGCATGGTGGCGGAGCGCCTCGGCCTCACTCGCGGCCGAAGGCAACACCTCAACACGCAAATCCTTCATGCGAGAAAGGAGTTTCTCCACGGTTCCGATGAGAACGGGATGCTTGCTCAATACTTGGACTGCGATCGCCACTCGGGTTGCACCTAATGGCACTACGCCATTTTCCCGGAGTAGGGCTGGAGCAAGACCATGGGCCCCAAACACCAATCGGCGGTGAACGTCCCAAAAATTACGCGACACTATAGCTCGTGTTTCGGGAAATGCAACTGTTTTTTTGCCAATATCTCTTCACGGTACAAAACCTCCCGGCTTGCTGGAAGCGGCACGTTCCGGCGTAGGTTCGAACTCCCTCGTTTGCTTTCTCTTTGCTGTACCTCAGCTGCTCTTGCAGGGACAGGACAACCTGTACCAAGAATTTCCGTGTAGGCCGTTGCTTCTGGGGAGCGCGCCGCCGTACCTTCACGCCGGTCCAGGCTGCACGGCATCAAGTAGCTGAACATCGCTCCGAAGCGGGTACCAATTCGCGAGCGCTCATGAGAATTGCAAGCACGGGACCGTGATGTGTAAGTGCGGTCCGACGTTGGCCCAGTTTGGAACTCTGCTCCTGGCGTGGCCTGTGGCGGTGGGAGGTCGGCTGCCCATTGAAACACCGATCAACCAGCTCCACTTAGTTCGGAGGTGATCGCATGTACTACAACGTTTTCGGCGAGAAGGTTTCCAGAAGAAAGTACAAAGAGATGCTGGAAGCAGCCAAGAACCGGCGGGAATTGATCGCCGCCGGTCTAACCCCTGATGAAGATGGGGCTGCTCACCGCTGGGGGCATGCTGGTTGCTAAGAGTGGTTTGAGTGCCCGGGCTCAAAGCGTGACTCCACAGACGCAGCTTCCTGGTGACGGCCAGGTCGGATCAAATCAGAACTGCGTGCCGACGAAGCAAGCGGCAAGCCCGCCGACGAGAGCATTCATTGAACCGCTCCCCCTCATGCCGGTTGCGCAGACGGTAGCGTCCCTTAGTCCCACGCCTACGACCTGCCCGAACACGTCGGCCGGCGAGGTTCGCGCAGCCTGCCACCAAGCCACACAACTCGATGCCAGCAGGTTTCCCATCGTGCCATCCCGGCTCTACAAATTTACCCAGAAAGCGATCACCGTAGTGCAGTCGCCGGACCTTCCTAATCAGACCATCTGGGGCTTCAGCGACGGGGTTCACGCCACTAGTCCGGGCCCAACGTATAAGGCCAACTACGGCGTCCCCCAGCTCACGCGCAACATCAATGGGCTTCCCCCGGCAAACCAGAACGGGGGCTTTGGTATTCCCTCGGTGACCACCCACCTTCACAATGGGCATACCCCTTCGGAAAGCGACGGCAACCCGTGCGACTTCTACGGCATTGGGAACTTCTGCGATCAGTACTATCCGAACGTCCTGGCAGGGTTCCACTCAGACCACCAGCCCAATGGCGACATCAATGAAGCCTTGAGCACCCTCTGGTATCACGATCACCGGGTAGATTTCACCTCGCAAAACACCTACAAGGGGTTGCTCGGTTTCTACTGCCTGTTCAACCAGTTCGACACCGGGGATGAAGGTACCGGCTTTCATCTTCCGAGTTTTCCGCAGTTTGATATCCCGCTGGCCTTCGCTGATAAGGTTTACGATCCCTCCAATGGCCGGCTGTTCTTCGATCTGTTCAGCCTTGACGGCATCTTGGGCGACAAGTTCTTGGTGAATGGCAAGATTCAGCCATTCTTCCAGGTGCAGCCTCGCCGGTACCGCTTCCGCCTGCTGAATACCGGGCCGTCGCGCTTCTACGAGTTCTTCCTTACGGACTTGAAAAACCCGAACGTGCAGAACCCATACTTCGTCATTGGAAACGACGGCAATCTCTTGCCAAACCCAGTGCAGGTTGTCAGCGCCCGCATCGGTGTGGCGGAGCGCATTGATGTCATCATTGATTTCAGGCCTTTTGCGGGCAAGACCATCTACTTGGAGAACCGCCTCCTGCAGCTCAACGGACAGGGCCCTGTGCCTCCACAGGGTTTCGTTCCCGGCCAATTTGAGTGCAACAGTGGTCTCGATGCCAATGGAAACCCAATCTCGATTCTCTCTGATATCAGGCCCGCCGGGCAGGGTGACCTCCTGCTGCAGTTCCAGGTGAGCTCCAAGCCCGTCTCGGACGGCAGCGTGGACCCGGCGACCAATCCCACTTTCTACGCGCTCCCCGATACCACTGCAACTCCGCGCATCACCCGCACTTTCAAGTTTGATCGCTTGAATGGCCAGTGGTCGGTCAATGGGCAGTTCATGGACTGCGGCTTTGGCCCCGCCGGGCCGCCTCCAGGGGGTTTCTCTCAGAACTTCCGGTTCACCGTGCAGCAGAACAGCGTCGAGCACTGGCTTCTGACCAACCTCACGGGGGATTGGACGCACCCCATCCACATCCACCTGGAAGAGCACCAGATCCTGACGCGCAACCGGGTTCCGCCGACGTTGGCGATTGAGAGGGCTCGCAAGGACGTGACCCAATTGCGTCAGAACGAGCGCGTGGAACTCTTCTTCCGCTTCCGCGACTGGCTGGGGAAGTACCCGATCCATTGCCATAACGTAGTGCACGAAGACCACGCCATGATGGCGCTCTGGCACATCCAGCCGCAGGGAGACAATATTCTGGTGCCGTAACGGATGCGGCTGCAGCAAAGAATGCAGAAAGGAGATTCTCAGTCATGCCGGATCTTTCAAGAAGAGAACTATTGGGCTTGGCAGCGCTGGCTCCGTTCGCCGGCACCATTTTGAGTACGGGTGCCGCCGCGCGAGTCCACGCTTCCACCATCGACCCGCAGTCCGAGGCGCGTGAAAACATACGTAAGCGCTATTTCCCGAATGTCACCTTGCAAACGCAGGACGGCAAGCATGTGCGCTTCTACGACGATCTGGTCAAAGACAAGATCGTCACCATCAACTTCTTTTTCTCAAACTGTGATGAAGTCTGCCCTCTTGTAACCGCCAACCTGGTGAAAGTGCAGAAGTTGCTCGGTGACCTTGTGGGCCGGGATATCTTCATGAATTCGATCACACTCAAGCCCGAGGAAGATAGCCCGGCTACGATCAAGAAGTACATGCGTACATTCAATGCGAAACCGGAAGGATGGACCTTTCTGACGGGTAAACCCAACGACATCGAATTCCTTCGCAAAAGCCTGGGGTTTACCTATCCCGAGCCGGCCATCGACAAGGACAAAACCCAGCATATCGGGAACGTCCGGTATGGCAATGAACCCCTGATGTTGTGGGGGGCCTGCCCCGGGATGGCCCACGCCTCGTTTATCGCGGAATCCATCTCCTGGATGATTCGCCCGGAGACGAAAGTGGCGATCGCGAGGCGATGAGATTGCCGTGGAGTTAGCTCGGGCCCGGCATCTGTGGCCGGGCCCGGGAGGATTTGCTGCTGGAGATTTTTTCATTACGGGATCTAAGCCAGGAGTTACCGCGGATCCCGGGGGGAGGATGGAACCGTGAAACGCAGTATAAAGAACTCGCCGATTGTTACATTTGTTTCGGCTCTCATGCTGGGCGCTCTGCTCCAATTGACGTGCGGTGCGCCGGCCCTGCCGCAGACTACGCCTGTCGTTAACCCTCCGCCATGCGATTTCAATGATAATTTCTACAACGCGAATGGGATCAACGTGACTAATTTGGATCTCCAGGTCGCCGGGCGCTTCGGGAACTTCAGGCAGACCGGTCCTCCTGCGAGTTCCTTTAACGGCGGAACGAACAACTGGGTAGCCGACAGCACCTGCAGCGCCAACGATCCCACGCGCAGGAATTTCCGCATCCTGGCGACCACCGGAGGATACGTCGATGATGGCACTGGCTCTCCTACGGACTTTATTTCCATCCTCGCCTTTCTGACCAACCAGAATGATTTCACCGGTGTCGCCAACGCGCGCAACATTCAGATGGTGGACATTGTCGGCAACTTCGAGGCTTACGCCGCCTTGAAACAGCGGCTGCCCAACGGCACCTTTGCCCGGAACCCCTGCGGCACCATGGCAAGTCCCGATGCACCCACTACACCCTGCTTCCCGGTGACCAGCGTGGCCACACCTAGCCTCAGGCAGGATTGGCGGTTCGCCACGAATCGCAATGCCATTGACGGCAGCGATGGCAATCTCGTCAACGGCACCGGCAAGGGCGTCACCATTGTCAACAACAGCCCGTTTGGCTACTTCTGCGACGACCTGCTGGGCATGTGGGTCATTACCTATTTCTGGTTCACTGTGGACCCGGCTAACCCGAACCCTAACCCAACGCAACAGTGTGGGTCTATCCTGGCTGCCCTCGGCCAGAAGAACGGCTTTAACCTGGACGGAACGCCCATCATCAAGACCGCCGATGAACTCAACAACCAACTTGAGGCTAACCACTGCGGGGCAGAGGGCCAAGAGGACGTAGGCGGTGCCGACGGGGGAGCGGTGTGGCTCGTTTGTCCTGCCATCCCGGATCCCAGGCAGGGGGGCATCGCCCCGGACGCGTTCCCAGACGTAGTATTTAAACCAGACGGCACTCCGCTGGACCCGGCAATCATCAACAACTTCAGGTGCCTGCAGACTACTGGGCAGTTCTGCAATTAAGGCGCCCGATCTAAAGTCCGGTGTCCACCCCGGCAGGCTTCGGCCTGCCGGGGTTGGAGTGTCTCTGGATCAAGACTGCGCCAATGACTTACCCAAAAAAAGTCTCGCGGCGGCATTTTCTCAGATTGGCCGCCACGGCAACGGCTGTTGGGCCCTTTTTTACTTTCCCCAATCGCACCCTCGCGGGCCAAAAGACCCTCAAGATCGCGAAATGGGCTCATTTTCTGCCAAGCTATGACGCCTGGTTTGAGAGTGTGCTCGCCCCGGCGTGGGGTAAACAGCACGACATCAGGGTCGTCGTCGACCACATTCCCGTGGAACAAATCGGCGCGCGCGCGATGGCGGAAGTTGCCGCGCGCAAGGGCCACGATCTATTCATGTTTCCGTGGCCCCCGGCGGAATTCCAGCAGCACGCGGTGGATCATACGGAGATCTATCAATCGGTGGCCGCCAATTTTGGCAGCATCCCTCTTATCGCCTACAAGTCCACATTCAATCTCAAGACGAAAAAACACTTCGCCTTTGCCGATTCCTGGGTTCCATCCCCGCTGCACTATGATGAGGATTGTTGGAGCGAAGCAAACATGCCGCTCGGCCCCCTGCATTACGGCAGTCTGCGCAGCGGTGGGCAGAGAGTTCGCGCGAAGCTGGGCATCCCCTGCGGCCTGGCTCTCACCTCCACACTGGAAGGCAACATCACTCTGCACACCATCCTCTACGCCTTCCGCGGAGAGATTCTCGACCAGGACGGCAACGTCGCCATCACCAAAAACGCTTTCACCGTCAATGCCTTGAAATACGTGAAAGCCCTGAACCAGGATGCGGGAACTCCAGAGCAGCTTACGTGGGGCCCCTCGGGAAATGTTCGGGCGATGCTATCGGGCAAGGTCTCTTGCACAAGTAACGCCATCAGTCTCCTGCGCGCAGCAGAAAAGGAGAACCCCGCCCTCGCAAAAAAGATTAGGTTGCAGCCGCCGCTGCTCGGCTCTGCCGGCGTAACCGCGTTTCCGCATGCCACGAACTGCTCGGTGGTATGGAACTTTGCACAAAACCAGGACGGAGCTAAACAATTCCTGGCCGATTTGATAGATAAGTCCAAAGCCGTTTACGAGAACTCCAAAGGCTGCAACTTTCCCGTGTACCAAAAGACGGTCCCGGATTTAATCGTGCGCCTCGAAAATGACCCATACGCCGACCCTCCTTACAAATACAAGGAGCTCAAGGATGCCTTGCACTGGACGCCGAATCTCGGGGCCCCTGGATTTGCAAGTCCGGTGTGGATGGAGGTGTTCAACACCTTCCTCATCCCCAGAATGTTCCTCAGCGTCGTCAAAGGCGAACTGAGCGCTGAGGACGCTGCCCGGGCGGCCGAGGCAGAAGTGAAGCGAATCGCCGGGAAGTGGAAAGATGCCTGACAAACGATTCTCGCCGCGCTGCACAACTTCTCTGCGGAAGCTTGCGGCTCTCGCCCTTCTTCCAGCTTGGGCCACGTTCGCGATGGCCGTCCCGCCGGCTTCCCTCTACCGCAAATCACCCGATTTCACGATCATCCAGCCATCGGGTGCTCAAACCCTGCTCTCCAGCTTCAACGGTAAAGTGGTTGTGCTCGAGTTCTTGTTTATTCGGAGCCCGCACTGCCTGCGCGTCGCTCAGACCCTTAACAAGCTTCAGGAAGAGTTGGGGCCGCGTGGCTTCCAGTCGGTGGCCATCGTTTTCGGTCCGGACGCAAGCGGATCGGCCGTCGCCAATCTGATTCACTACCTCAAGCTTTCCTATCCGGTGGGTTACAGTTCGGCCGGCGAGGTGGATGCGTATCTGGGCCGCGGAGAGAAAGAAATTCTGAAGATTCCACAGGTCGTGGTGATCGATCGCCTGGGCATCATCCGCGCCGCCAGCGGCACTCGCGGAGAACCGGATTTGGAAAATGAAAGCCCCCTTCGCAATCTCCTTGACACTCTGCTCAAGGAGCCTGCGCCGAAAGGAACCGGGAAGATCGCGAGGTTTTCGCCCAAGTCCTAGGAGGTTCTGGCGAGCCTCGCCCGGTGCGGAATCTAAGGCCGATCGAAGAAGCTCAACACCTCGTGTTGGAACCGCCGGTGCTCCTTTTCCTGGATCAGCATGTGCCCCCCATCGGGAAGAAGCACGTATTGCTTGTCCCGCGTTTTGAGCTGCGAGTAGAAGGGCAAGAGGTCCTCCTCTTTCGCCGCAAAGTCGCGTCCCCCATGAAGGATCAAGGTGGGCACGGTAATCCGGGCAGGGTCCAGGATGGGTAGCTTTGCCCATTCCACAAAGACGTTCGGCGATTTCGGATCGGTCTCCAGGGCCTCCTTGACACTCTCCCGCACGACGTCTTCTTCAAACTGCGGATGTCGCGCCAAGTCGCCGGTCACAAAATCGCTGCGAAGCGATTCTTCGCTGCTGACCCGGTACTGCGGGAGCGGTTTCCCGCCGTTCTCGATTCTCTTCGCGCTGAGCGCCCTGAACTCCGCGGTTCCTTTCCAGAAGCCCGCATAGAGAATGAGCTTCGCCACTTTGTCCGGATTCTCCATGGCAAACACTCCGGCTCTCTGTGTGCCTGCAGAGCACCCGAGCAAGTTGATCTTCGTCACTCCTCGCAGCTTCGTGATGTACTCGACGGCAGCCGCGATGTCCGCGGCGGCGGAATGGGAGTCCGACCAATCTTTTTCTGTTTTGTCGGAATGACCGTAGCCGTGAATGTCGATGGCCCAAACGTCGTAACCGTGGGCCGCCAGAAAGTCCATCAGGGAATAGTCGCGAATCTGCAGGTCAAACAACGGCCGGCCGGAGCGCACGCCTCCATGAACCAGCAGCGCGACCTTGCCCGTCCGGGAGAAGCTGGCTTCCTGGCCCTCCCTGAATTTTTCCCACAGATAGATTCGCAAGCCGTCGCGGACCACGTAGTGCTCTTTCCCCCGAATCGCGCTCGCGGCGGAATTCTGCGATTCCCCAGCCTTGCCGTTCGCAAAGACAGCCCCTGCGGCAGTCAACACGAAGGCCAGGAGTAATGAACTACGGGCTTTCACCGCTTGCTTCATGGCCTCCTCGCCTTCCTGCGGCGTTTCTCACTCATTCGAGCCCGACGGATCTTGCTCAAAGCCAATCGCAGCGAGCGGAGCGGACGATAAAATTACCGCGGTCAGGCGGAGCTGCGCGGCAATTCTCCTTCCCAGCGGGCAATCACCACGCTTGCGAGGCAATTGCCGAGGACGTTCACGGCCGTCCGGCCCATGTCCATGAGCTGGTCAATCCCGAAAAGCAGAAAGAGCGGCTCGGCAGGCAGATGAAACGAGCTCGCCGCCGCCAGGACGATCACCAGCGACGCGCGCGCCACCCCCGCGGTTCCTTTGCTGCTGATCAGCAGCGTCAGCAGCATCACCGCCTGCTGGCCGATGGTTAGGTGCACGCCCACGGCTTGCGCGACGAAAATCAGCGCGAGCGATTGGTACAGGCTGGAGCCGTCCAGGTTGAAGCTGTAGCCGGTGGGGAGCACGAACGCCACGGTCTCGCGCGGCACGCCGAACGATTCCATTTGCTCCATCGCGCGCGGCAGCGCCGCTTCGGAGCTGGCGGTGGCAAACGCGATGGTCACGGGCTCGGTGACGGCGCGGAGAAATTTCTTGATCGGCACGCGTGCCAGCAACGCGATGGGAAACAACACGCAGGTGATGAAAAACGTGAGCGCGACGTACATCGTGGCCAGCAGTTTCAAGAGGGGAAGCAGAACTCCCAATCCGAGATGCCCGACCGTGTAGGCCACGGCGCCAAAAACGCCGATCGGCGCGGCGTACATCACCAGGTTCGTGAACTTGAACATCGTTTCCGAAAGGCTTTCGGCGAACGCCAGCATCGGCCGGCGCTTCGCCTCCGGCACCAGGATGAGCGCCATCGCAAACAGAATGCTGAAGACCACCACTTGCAGCACCTGGCCTTCCGCGATGGATTTCGCGATGTTTTCCGGAAAAATTTCGGTGATGAGCTGCGCCGCGGTGTGCGGCACGGCATTCAGGGGCGCGGCCGCCGCCGATGGCGGCAGGCTCACGCCTTCTCCCGCGCGGCTCAAGTTGATGGCCGCGAAACCGATCAGCATGGCAATCGTGGAGACGATCTCGAAGTAGATGAGCGACTTGATGCCCAGGC
>WNEZ01004648.1_pt1 | contig 11967 bp, 10 predicted proteins | sample 5400521 | NCBI WGS metagenome assembly WNEZ01 (sample SAMN13153339, study PRJNA577476) | soil metagenome | isolation source: 120 cm saprolite under Douglas fir tree site 2 hole 1 replicate 1 | place: USA:California | collected 2015-04-18
AAAACAGTAGATTGGGTATTTTCACAGCTTCAACCCGAAGCTGTGAAAAAACCCTCTTCATGGATTTCGGCTACTTTGGCTTTCGAAAATCTCTCAATTAGAAGCTCTACACGCGATTTATGAGGCCCCAAGATACATTTTGCTTCACCGGCAAAACAGCAGACTTGGGTATTTTCACAGGTTCAACCCCCCGAAGGGTCGGCCTCCCTGAAAAGCCAAACCAGTCATTCGAGGTCCAAGTATTGAAGTCGTACGATCTCACCGTGAACGTCCGTCAAGGGGAAAGACGCTAAAGGGTCGGCCCCGCCCAGGCGGGCGACGCTTTCGGCCACGGCATCGGGAGGAAACGCCCGATGCCAGTGCCAAACAGGTTTCCAGGCCGGTTCCAGTACCCTGGGACCAAAATTTTTGGCACGATTCGCCTATCGGTTTGTTCCCGGGGGTGGAGTTAGAATCTAGTGCGAGTGAGTGGGGATGCGACTTCATTCGCGAAAAGCAATACGCCCGCGAGGCACAGGGCTCGTAGGCTCAATTTAGAAGAATTGAACCTACGACTGATCAGGTAAGCAAATTGGTTGGGGGGACTTCCGTTTGGTTACTCTTGCTATTTTCGTATTCGTCGCTTGTGCAGCGTGCACTTTGCTGATCATGCTCCTAGTGGGTACTCCGAGGGATAAGAGAGTTGCGCTCGGACCACAGCAAGTGCTCTATGCAAGCCCTGACAGGGGCGTAGGTCAGTCTGTCTCGAGGACCAACTTAGCTGACAACAAGCGACAACAACTATGGCAAGAGTTGGATACGAAACCAGTAGCGAGGAGCGCCTCCAAGGACTCTCCTGCTACGGCGCCGACACCTGGGGATTCCGGATCCTTGCCTGACAGGTGTGGTGAACCTTTAATTCCCCCGTCCGTGCCCATATCCAACGAAGCGCTGGCCGAATCTGCAGATTGCACCGCAGCGAATCCCAATCCAATAACCGTGGATGACATCATTATTGGGACCCCTCCTCCCCCGTTGAGTGTAGAGTCCGTTCCTTCTCTTCTGACGCGTGACAGTTCCCTGAACCTTTGTATACCGCCGGTGGAGGAAGCGGCCGAAGTTGCAGAGATCGCGGCGCCTGTGGTCATGGAAGAAAGTGTTGTCAAGACGAGAGCATTTCCCTTGCAAGAGGTGTCAGAGGTAGTTGAAGCCGCTCCATTTCCTGCGACCAATGACGATGGCTTGAGTCGCGAACCATTCCCTGTTCAGGCTACGACTGAGGCCGTGGAGATGAATCTCTCTCTTGCCTCCGATAACGACGGTTTTACCCTCAGCCTATCTCCCGTGCAGGAAAGACCCGAAAGCGATGTCCCGCCAGCGCTGCCTGTTGCGAATGACGGAGAAGAGCCGCGCGCGACAAGCCTATTAGCTTTCTACCGGCTACGACAGCAGCCGTTTGATGTTACCCCGGACCCCGCTTATCTTTACTTAAGCCGAGTGCATCGTGAGGCGCTGACGGCGCTCTTGCAGGGGATCGAAAATCTGCGGGGATTCATGGCGCTTGTCGCCGAGCCCGGAATGGGTAAGACGACACTGCTTAACAAACTGATGAACGAATTGGGCAATTCGGCGCGTGTCGTGTTCCTGTTCCAGACGCAGTGCAATTCGAGCGAGCTGCTCCGGTACCTCCTCGCTGAGTTGGGAGTCGAGTACGACGGGACGGACATGGTTTCAATGCACAAGGCGTTGAGCCAGGTCTTGTTCGACGAGATGCTCCTGGGCCGGCGGTTTGTGCTGATCATGGACGAAGCGCAGAATTTGCAGGACTCGGTGCTGGAAACGATTCGCCTGCTGTCCGACTACGAAACGACCCATTCGAAATTGATCCAAATTGTCCTTGCAGGCCAGCCACAGTTGGTCGAGACGTTGATGCGGCCCAACCTCGTACAACTTCGCCAACGCATCGCCGTCCTTGCCCATCTGGAGCCACTGGACTTTACGGAGACCGCCGAATATATCGAGCATCGTCTCCGCGCGGCGGGATCGAGCGATACACCCCTCTTCACGCGCGACGCCATGGCGCTGATTGCCGAGCGCAGCGAAGGCATTCCCCGGAATATCAACAACATCTGCTTTAACGCCATGCTGACAGGCTACTTGCAAGGGCAAGAAGTCATCGACGCGGAGATTGTGAGGAGAGTCGCGTCGAAGCTGGATTTGGAACTTCTCGTCCGGCGTTCCCAGCCGGATCTGGACAACATTCCGGCTGCCGCTTCAACCGGTTTCGACGGCATGCCGCAACTGGCACATTTGCAGTCGGCAGCTCCGGCTGCTAAGGATGATCCCGACGCGGGATCGGCTACCAAGGACGAACCTATGCGCTTGCTCACCCTGACAGGTAGATTGATAGAGAAGCTCACAAGTCAGGGTTGGAGCGGGGAAACCGAATTCAGTATTGAGGTTTCACTGGAAAGAGAATACTCGCCCGGACTTCCCATCGCGGACCACTACTATTGCCGTCGCTTTTATGTGAGCGAAGAGCAGGCCAAAAGTCTTCAGCCAGGCAAGCCCGTCCGGGTCAAGTTCGAGCAAGATTGAACCGGGGTTGCATGCCCGCAGTCGGGTCCATCATCGCCAGCGCTGCCACTTTCAACACGTCTTTCCGCCGGGTGCGCCACCATTCGCGAAGATGGGAGGACGCGGATTCAATTCGGGCTACAGAATGCGGAACCCACCCGATGTAACTGACCAACCCACCACGATCATCGTCAGGACCAGCAACAGCAGTCCTACGCTCACCACGCTTAGCGCCTTCCCATGACCCAGCAGGTAGTCACGCGATTCCGCATTGACGCACAGGAGCACTACGACGAACAGCACCACGCCCCATGCCAGAAGCAAGGGCACGCCCGGATACTTCCCAATCATCGACAGGAATTCTCCTGGCGGCTGCCCCGCGGGAATCCACCAGGGCAGCATCGGCGCCAACCCGGCGGCCAGCGAAAATGTGAGCAGCTTCCGCGTGAACCAACCCTTAACCTTTGGCCTTGCCGGCTTCCAGACCAAATAGTCCCACACGAGCAACCCGATAGCGATAGGCACCCAGCCGTACAACGAAGCCTTGTAGTCCAACCACAGCCACGCCCGGAACACGAAGCGCGAGTGCGTCCCTTCGGCCAGCCGCGGCAGCAACAGCAGCCCCACCAGCGCATTGCAAAGCAGTGCGACCAGCAGCGTCACCAAGCTCATCAGCTGAAACCAGTGCCTCGTCGCCGCCACATTGCAGCGGGTGCAGACAGACTGTTTGGGTAAAAAGTTCAGGCCGCAGCGTTCGCAGAACACGTTTTCTCTCCCATGGTGCTGGTATGGGCCTACTGTGCTCCAGCGTCAGACTACCCTGAACGCACCCTGAAAAACTACTGGTCCGAGGTTCAGCGAAAGGTGGCCAACCCCGCCCGTCCCTCCGGCCAGTGCCTGTTTCCCGCAAACGGCAAAGGGCCCCCTGCGCGTCGAAATGGCAATCTCCGGCCCTGCGCTATCTGCACTACTAGCCGTCAAAATGCTTGCAGGGTGCGCACATTTTCGTCGCGCTTTTCGGAATTTAACCCTGCTTTGACCCGTCTAGTGACGAACTTGGGCTATCATCCGGACGTATGAGGCGACACGCCTTGAGAACCGCCACAGTCACCGCCGGCCTGATTCCTTTCATCATTGCGTTGAGCACAGTCCGAGCGAGCGGTTGGCAGTCAACCATGCCGAGGGCTCTTGACGCGAGGGAACCTATCACCTACTTCATCTCGGAGGGCAGAGGGCAGACCGGTTATCGCTCATCGGATCGAGAACTCGCGCTTTGGGCTTTGGAGGCGTGGCAACGAAGCTCCGCGAAAAGCCTTCGACTCAAGGCTGCGGCCGAATCTCAGGCACTGGTTCGACTCTATTGGGCCGAACCTAACGGAGGCGAGTACGGGGAGATGCGGCCGCTGATTGTTGGTGGCCAGCGTGGAGCGGCCGTTTTCATACGGCCCAACGTAGAATCGATGGGTGAAGACATCGCGCGGCGTGCCAGAGGAGACATGCTTCTGCGCGACAGCATCGTCTATTTGACGTGTCTGCACGAACTGGGCCACGCGCTGGGGCTCGTGCACACGCGGGATTTCCGCGACATTATGTATTACTTCGGATATGGCGGAAACGTGGTCGAGTATTTCAGCCGCTATCGCGTGCAACTCCGCTCTAGGAACGACATTCCGGCGGTCTCTGGTCTGTCTGACGCCGATGTGAGCCACATCAAAGCGATATATAGCCGGGAATGAATCCTCGTGGGGGCTCTTTTGTGATCCGTCATTGGGAGCCGCTAAACGGCTGAACGGATTGTTAGTGCCTTGATTGATGGATTCTTGAATTTTCGCGATCCGGAAGGTTCAGCCTTCTTCCTCTTCTCCGAGTCCTCCGCCACTACCAGACCCCTATGCGATCCGAGGGGGCCGACGATGACTTGGTCGCAGCGACCAGCTTGCGCCGATCCCCTAAAACTGCTGCTGAGCCGGAGCCGCTTCACGCGGTTTAAGGCCGAGGACGAACACATGAGAGCTTGCCGACATTAGAATGCCTGATTCTCATCGAATCCAAGCCCGTGGGCCATCTCCCAAATTTCACGGGCCTTCGTGATTTTCTGTTCGGATAAATTATCGCCGTTTGCGAGACGCTTTCTGACGTCGTAGCAGTACCAACTGATGTAGCGATTGAGCTGACGGCTACGCACTCTTATGTGCTCCCTTAATGAAAGCGCGGACGTTCGTCACAACGTCGGCGGTGTTCGCCAGTATGATGTGGTAAGCGTCGCTAGTGATGACAAGCAACCTCGAATTAGGAATCTTCTGCTGGTTACCATAGGCTTCAGACACCGATACCATTGCGTTTCGGTCGCTTGTGATCACCAACGTGGGAGAGGTAATTTGCGGCAAAAGACTCTCCAGATACTTGCTGTTTCGCCCGTCGACGAGCATTTTACCCAGCCCGTTCGATGGCTCCGGCCTCGTCGCTGCCGTCATTTTGTTGTAAAAGTCGATCTCCTGCTTCGATGCCGCGGAACCAAGTCTGTTCGACTGATCGAGCGGGTCGGCCGGAGCGGGAGGTCTATTCGTCTGAATAGGAACAGGCGAAACGGGAGCGGTGGCCAGAACCAGTGTTCGTGCCCGCTGTGGATAACTCGCCGCAAACTGGACCGCGATCGCGCCTCCCGTCTTGGCGCCGATAATATGCGCCGATTCAACTCCCATCTTGTCGAGAAATTGCGCCAGCACGCTTGCCACTTGCGGCAGTTTCCATTCGAAATTGGCGGGAATTGTCGAATGCCCAAATCCTGGCAAATCTGGCCGCAGTAGACGGTATTCCGGCCCCAGCCGCGGCACCCATCCGAACCAAACGACACCCGATTCTATATTGCCATGGATCATTAGCATTACTTCAGGCTTTTCCCATGGCTCACCAAGCCAGTCGTCCCTGTAACCCAACTGGAGTCCGGGAGCGATCGAAACAACCTGGCCTTGTTTGTTGTAGTATTCGGCAGGTCCGCCTCCATGTGCTTCTTGCGCTAGAGCATCCGCCGGATCGAGTCCGCCCGCCACGGTCGAAATGCCAAGCGCTGTGGCTGCTTGCAGCAAACCTCTTCGAGAAACCATATCCGTCATCAGCGTTTCCTCTCGACGATGTTTGGCTATGCATCCAAAAACGTCTTGATTCTGTTGCCGACTCTTCCAGGATGTATGTGAGAAATCCTGCGGGGAAGTATAGACTTGTGGTGATTAATGTCAATTCGCAGGAGGTCACCGGTAGTTGTCCAATTCATGCAGCGGAGTTCCATGTGTCACCCCTGTCGGGGTTTTGGCTGCCCTTGATTCATTTTCCCACCGCTGACCCTTCACTTCGTTCAGGGCAAGCGCAGCGGGCTACGTTGTGACGTCCCTCCGGGACTCCCAGCAACCGAAAATTAGCCCGCACCTCATCATATTCTCTCCTTTTCCAGCGGCGCAGCTTGGTGTTTTCAGCCTCATACAACACACCCCTGCCGCCACCACCGAGCTTTTCGAGGATGCGATAGTGCGAAATGGTCTGGCCACTCATGGCTGATTCACTTCGTTCTGGCATGGAGCATCCGCTAACTGGGAATCGCCAGAGTATACAGACGCAAGGCCATTCTCAGGAAAATCAGAGACGATCACGGAGCCAAGTCCTGTGAAGCCCTCTCATCGGAATGTGGGAATTTCGTATGGGAGCGAGGTGGGCCACATCCCGAGAAGACCGTCAGGACTTGCCAGTCAGAACCTCGCAATACACTTCGGGACGTTGTACCTAAAGCAGGAGAAGGGTACGATGCGCGAGACAGAGGTCTACATCGGAATTTCGGGATGGCTCTGGGATGGACACCGGCACGAAGCTGATAATGGCAAGCCTTTTATGGATCACATCCGTTGGCACACTGGCAGGGGCTTCGAAAACCCTGCAGCAGGAAGATTCAAGCCATCTTCAACTCAATTCAATAAAAGGAGGCTAAATGTTCACCTCGCATAATAAGGACAACTGGGAAAAAGATAAAAAGGTAAGCCGCTCGGGGCTCGGTCGACGGGACCTGATGAGGCTGGGCGCAGGAGCTGCCGTGGCTGGAATGCTGAAAGCCCCTGCGGCATTCGCTCGGCAGGGGCAGCAGCTTCCGCCGATTTCGCCCACAAGCCCCCTGGCCCCACGAGAGCACGGACGGGAGCAACATTTTCCTGATATCCGTGAGAGTCAGGAAGTCATAACGACAGTACAGCCCTTCTACATCACCAAGACGCGCTCTGGCTGGGTGAACGACTCGGGCCGGGCTTGGGGAAACGGTCCCATGGATGAGTGCAGCCGCCGCATCGTTGACTGGGTGCGCGGATTTTCTTTCAAGGACCTGGACGCGAAAACCATCGAGACGATCAATTATTTGCAGACTGATACGGTGGGCATGCTCTATGCCGGGTTCGAGAGCGAGCCAGCTCGAATCAACGCCCGGTTGTCGCAGACGATGCCGGGTCCATGCACGGTTATGGGCTACGGCATAAAGACCACCTACGAGATGGCCGCCTTTACAAACGGCGCTATGATTCGCAACACCGATTTCAATGCGACCCCGCATAACAACGAAATGTTTGGCGGGATTCTAGCGGTGGGAGAGGCGCTTCACTCGAGCGGCCCGGATGTAATGGCCGCGATGGCGATCTCCTATGAGGTCATCGATGCAATCGGAAACACCGGCAAGGGCAATTACGACCCTGACGGCTGGGACAGCCCATACCATAGTGTTGGGGTCGCGATGGCATGCGGAAAGTTGATGGGGTTGAATCAAGATCAACTAGCCAATGCATTGTCGCTCGCCTTGGTGCCGCATATGCCCATGTACGTCTGCCATATCGGCATTCAGTCGATGTGGAAGGGGACGCACAGTGCTGAGCAAGTGCGCAACGGAGTGTGGGGCGCGATGCTGGCGCGTGAGGGAATGACGGGTCCGCATATGCCGTTTGAAGCCCGCGACGGTTTGTGGGCACACATCGGTCCGCCCACGCGAGACCTGAAGTTCCCGGCCAGTCCTGATGGCCGGCTATCGATTGAAGTGATCCACGGGAATGGCGGAGGGTATAAGCGCATTGCGACCGAAGGAAACAATCAAACCTTCCACCAGACGATTGCGCCGGAGATACTTAAGTGGACCAAACCCGAGGAGATCGAATCGATTGATGCGCAGTTGCATTATTTCGGTTGGCAGGAAATTTGCGATCCGCCGAAGTGGGACCCGCGGAATCGCGAGACGGCCGACCACAGCGCTCCGTACAACGTGGCCCGGATGCTGCTGGACGGGAAAATCTATTTTGATTCCTTCGCGAGAGACAAATACATGGATCCGAAGGTGCGAGAACTGATGGCCAAGATCACCTTCAGTCCGAACCTCGAAAACCAGGATATTTTCACGGTCCGCAAGAAATCGGGAGAAGAGAAAACGTTTACCGGCGGTCGCATACCACCCATGACGCACGACGAGCTCCTTGCGAAGTACCACCGCGTAGCCGAATTCCAGGGAGTAGACAAGAACCAGGCGGAGCAAGCCATCCAGTATTGGATGAATCTGAAGGATTGCAAGGACATCGGCGACGCCATCGCGCTCGTTGCGAAGTTTGGCAACCCACGTCCGCTATCGGACAGGACTGCCCCCCGAATTTCCTAGTTCTTTGACATGCATCTGATCATCTGCAGCAGAGCGGCCCACCCTTTGTGGGCCGTTTTGATTTTGGTGTCAAATTGACCACCAGTTTGATCTACGAAGCTTCGTTGATAGTTCTCGCAGGCGCCTCTTGAGACGCCATCTCGTTGAAAGCGACAGGCGGATATATGTGGTATTGGCTCGCCTAATTTGCTTTATTCCCTCCGAATCTAATCAGCATCTTACAAGCGCCGAACTAGAGCATGGTATCGACCTGCCAAAAAGCCACATTCCGATCAGACTTCATGCGCCGTTGGCGCACCACCAAGCATGAAAATAGAGTTCAGCGGGCTGGTCTGAGGAGACGGGTCAGTCTGTGGTACAAGCAACGTTGGATGGCGGTTGCTTGGAGGTCGGGAATCCTCTGTGTGGACATTGAGAGTCTAATCGTCCAGTAAAAGGGCGCTACCTACGCAGATCCGAAATCGGTGGCACTTGTGAGCTGGCTCATTTCTTGGTTTCTGGATCATTCTTCAGCGCCTGCAGGCCAAGGAACAGCTTTCTGCCGTCAGAAAACGTAACGCTCTTGCCGACTGCATGAGCGGAGAGGTCCTTGGCCTGGTAGCCGTCGACCACGATCTCGGAGCCAGGCGGCAGGGAATCCTTTGTGAACCCGAGTCTGTACAGATTGTTCGGACTGCCGCCTTCGATCCTCCAAGTAACTACCTTGCCATCATCGCCCTTCACGTCCATGTGGATCCAGGAGTGTGGATTTGTCGCTTCCCATTTGACGACCGTTCCCTTCAGCTTGAGCGGTCTGGTCACGTCGAATTCCCCCGCAAACCCGTGATGCGCGAACGCCGGAGCCGCCGCCAGAAGCAGACCAATCAGTACGAATAGCTTCGTTTTCATCTGCTACTCCTTTCGATTAAGTTGTCGCACTACTTCGCTGACTTCTTGGCCGCTTGCTCCTCGGCCACGCGAGCTCCACGGAGGGTATTGGCCAATGCATAATTCGCCTCATGACAGGCATACTCGTAGAGTTGCCCATCAATCTTGGTGATGGGCAATTCCCCAGACCACGGTTTGGTCCACATTCCCGGATCTTCCACGGTGAACTGGTAGAGGATCGTGTCTTCGTCAGCGCGCGTGAGCCGCTCGATCACATGCAGGTTCTGGGCCCCCCTGAACGGGCTCAACTCGGTGAAATTGGTGGTGTCGATGACTAACGTATTGTCCTCCCAATGGCCAACCGAGTCGCCATACCACTGGTGGAGGCTTTCGGGTATATGCGGACGGCCATCCGTGGGAATGATCCGAACGTCGTGGATCATTTCTGTTTCGATGGCCACGTATCCGGCACCCTGGACAATCTGCAGATTGCTGTTATAGGCCGCGGGAAGCAAGGGCGGTCCCACGTTCGGCCGAGCCAGACATCGCGCGCCCAAGGACAGGTTCTCCGGGCCGTCGAACTCGTGTCCTTTGGCCTTAGCTCGTATTTCCGCAAGCCTCTTGCGAGCGTCAGGCGTCAAGGGAGGAACTGTCCCTTGCGGCCCCACAATGATTGACGTTCGCCGGTTCCAGGCGAGCTTAGCCTGGCCCCGGTCCAGCCCGAACTGGGAGAAATCGTAATGAACGTCCTCCGCGGGTGCACCCTCTACGCCTGAATGGTTAGCAGGCGGTTGACCCTCCTTCTCAACTTGGGCGAGTCGCTCGCGTTCCTGCTTGGCAAGGGCCTGCAGCTCCGCTTCCGTATAGAACTCCTTGCCGGCAAGCTCCTTGGGCCGTTCCAAAGGCGTTACGGTATTGTTGGTCCATACTCCCTGCAGGTCCGGCTTGCCATCGGGAGTACGCGGCGGTGTCCACGACTTCCCGCCGGCGGGTGTCGCCTTTGCTGGCGCCGCCTTTGTGGCGGGCGACTGGGCCTGTCCGGCGGCGGGGGCCCGCGCAATCAGCAGGACGGCGATCATGGCTGCCAAAGTGGTTGTTGAAGCAAGAGAGCGACGGATCATGGGAGCCTCCTTTGCCGATCTAGTTACTGGGCTTCTTGCGTAGCGGCCCATACAACAACTCCTCCGCGAATTCCGGGCACTTGTATTCCAGGAGCCGGGCATTCTTCTCCACACGGCGATACAGCGGCATGCTGATCTTCCAGGGCCGCGAAAAAATCTTCGGATCCTCGATAGTGGCCTCATAGTTAAGAGTGTCCGCACTGCGGGGAGTGTAGCGCTCCACCACATGTAATGCGTCACTGTGGAAGTTCCCGGAACGGTCGAACCAAGTATCTTCGTTTTGACTGGTCACATCGACCACCAGCGTTTCGCCTTCCCAGTGCCCGTTGGACCAGCCCATCCAACTATCGGCCGGGGCCTTGGTCGGCGCCCCCATGTTGATGATGCGAACGGCGCCCGCGTACTCATAGGAAATCAGGATGGTGTTCTGAGACTGGACAATTTGAAACGGGTAAGGGAGATAGGTGGCGCGTGGCACACCCGGCAAATAACACTTGACCTCCGGATCCAGCCTCACCCAATTCGCTTGATTCTCCTTTTTTTTCGCGGCCATCGCCGGCAGATACGGGATCTCATCGCCTTCCACTACGCCCAGCCCGGGCGGCTTTGCGAATACCGCTCCCAGCGAGGGCACCGGCCCCGCTGCGGCTGCCTGGCCTTCGAGATCCCAATCTGCGGTGTTGAGTGCTTGCCAAATCCCGCTTAACTCGGGTTTACCATTCGCCGTCCGGGGCGCCCGGTAAGCAGGGGCCTGAGCAGCGGAGGGCGGGGCGGCCAGCGAAAGGACACATAGCACCACGACCGTGATTCCAGAGGCCGCAAGTATCCCTCGCCTGGACCATAACTTCATCTCTTGTCCCTTCAGCCTCAGATGTCCTTTAACCGTACGCTGCTGACGCCTCTACTTGGGAGCGAAGGAGCGCGTCTTGGGGGCCTCTCGACCAAAGATTCCGCCGCTGGCACACACAGCCACGAGTCCATCGGAGGTCACCTCGTCCTAGGTTCCCGACTTTCCTGATAAGGAGCAGGAGGGATCGCCATGAAAACGACATTGAGTTGGGATTTCCGTTTTGACCTCCCGTGTTAGAAGCCTTATACACCCAAGGCGCGTCCGAATGAAGCGAATTGTTTTTCGTCGCACTATCTTCCAGTTCGGGAGACCTCCAGGCCGGTTCGCCCCGACATACGACCGACCGGAGCTCCCGAGTCCGATGCATTTCTTGGACACCCGCGCGCCTTTGAGCCGATTCAGCTGCGTGATTTCAATGCCAGGTTGCCGCGAGAAGCATTGGCTCAGACGGCCCCCGAATTTCAAGCCAAGGAATTGATGTTCACTTCGTTTGGTGGAGAGCCGGTCTACCTGGCCGTCGTAGCGCTGAATCGGACCCGAATCATTCCCGTGCACGGCGAATCGACAACTGAATTCGACAAAAGCAAAATCATTCAGATCATGAAGAATGCCGTTCAACCGCACTCCCTGGTGGAAGTCAGGCTCTTGACGGAGTATGACGCCTACTATCGGGATCGCCACAATCGGCTGCCGCTGCCCGTAATGTTTGTGCGGGTAAACGACGAGGAAAATTCCACCTACTACGTCGATCCAAAAACTGCGCGCATCGTGCAAAGCTACAATTCTCACTCGCGGTGGAACCGCTGGCTCTATCATGGCCTGCATTCGATGGACTTCCCGCTGCTCTACAAACACCGGCCCCTTTGGGACATCGTCGTATTGATCTTGATTCTCGGAGGCACATC
>WNEZ01004650.1_pt1 | contig 11964 bp, 12 predicted proteins | sample 5400521 | NCBI WGS metagenome assembly WNEZ01 (sample SAMN13153339, study PRJNA577476) | soil metagenome | isolation source: 120 cm saprolite under Douglas fir tree site 2 hole 1 replicate 1 | place: USA:California | collected 2015-04-18
ATCGTCCTAGACACGACGCAGCTTCGGGACGCCGAGGCTAAACGGCTCGCCAATCGCCGAGTTCCTCTTGGCCCTAGTCACGCGGCGGCGCGGGGCGCTTCCGGGCGGTCGCCGTCCGAGGCGGAACCTTCAGGTGAGAGGGGAAAAGACAGCGGCCATCCTTCGCCTGAGGCGCGTCACGATGCGCTTCCGTAGCGAAACCGTCCGGGTTTCGGAGTTCTCAAAGGCGTCGTTGACGATCCGCATGATGTGGTGCCAGCGTTCGTCGGTCATGAGGCGCTCTTCCCCGTCGTGTGCCCTCATTTTGCCATCCGACTCCGTGCCGCCAATGCGTCAGAAGCCCAGCTTCAAGCTCGAAACCACCCCGTTCTCTGGATCGCGGGGCATGGCACGGCCGAAGGTGTCGCGTTCGTAGGTCAGCTGGACTGCGATCCGCTCGCTCAGCGAACAGGTGACGCCTGCCTCGGATGTCTGCCCTTGTGGGGTGGAGAGCCTTCGGCTCGTGAAGGTGACTCGCCGGGCCTGCACCGCACGTCCGGGCAGTGGTACTCGCGGGGCGACGGGCAGTTTCATCGCGATCTCACCGCAGGCGATCTGAGACGACGACCCGAGTTCGGCCATGCGAACGACCGCGAGGAAGTGCGGCACGTATTCGCGGCTGGTACGCGGCAAGAGCCTCCGGTCAGCAAGCTGCCAGAAGTCAGCGCGCCGTCCGCGCGCGAGGGCGCGATCCACACGCCGCTCACCGGCGTTGTACGCCGCGAGGGCGAGTGGCCACTCCCCATAGCGCGCGTACAGGAAGACGAGGTAGCAAGCCGCCGCGCGAGTGGCCCGCTCGGGGCGCAGGCGATCATCGCGCCGGGCATTGACGACCAGCCCAAAGCGGCGGGCAGTCGCGCGTCGGAGTTGCCAGAGGCCGCGTTCGCCGGAGCGGCCTCGGGCCGTGGGCCAGAACCCGCTCTCCACGACCGGGAGCAGCGCCAGATCGGCCGGTAGCCCCTGCTCACCTAGAATCGCGCAGAGGCGTGGCAGGTAAGCGGCGCCGCGCGCGAGGCTCTCCTCGGTCGCTCGTCGCAGCGACGGCTGGGCGCGGAGCCGGTGCTCCCACAGGTCGATATGGGGATTCGCGAGCGTGCGGAGTTCCGGGGCGCGGCCAGCGGGCGGCGGGATCGCGGCGACACCAGCGGGCTTCGCGGGAGCCGCCGTGCGCGGGGTCACGGCGCGCGTCGAGGCGCATGCCGTGACCAACGCGGCCAGGGTAGCGAGCACCCATCGGCTGGACATGCGGCCGAACAGCAAGAGGACTGCCCACCGAAGGCGGGCGCGGCGCGGCATTGCCGTTCGGCCCAGCATTGGCGGGCTCCGGCGGCACGTAGCCCGGCGTTCGCTTCGGCAGCGTCCGCTCTTCGCGCCACAGCGCTCGGGAGGCCGTGCGCCCGATCCATGACGGTCTCCGGCAAGAAACGAACGCGCGCTTGATGTGGTGAGTGCTGCCGGCCGTTCGCGTCACTACACGGGGCCATGGTGACGTAGCGGCTACCCCGCCAGCGACCGGCCGTCCTCGCCGAACAGGTGCACCTCGCCCGGGTCGACCTCGACGCCGACCGACGCGCCCTTGGCCAGCTCCGGCATGCCGCGCACGCGCGCCACCAGGCGGACGCCGCCCTCGACGCCGACGTACGCGAGCGTCTCGTGGCCCAGGTTCTCGACGTGCTCGACGATCGCGCGTACCGCGCCGTTCGCCGCCAGCCGCACGGCCTCCGGCCGCATGCCGGCCGTCAGCGGGACACCGACGCTGTCGCGCAGCCGAGTCTCGGCGATGCCCGCCGGCGCAACCGACAGTGTCCGTCTCCCCAGCTCGAGCACGAAGCGGCTCCCGCCGTCGACGGAAAGCCGCGTCGGAAACAGGTTCATCGGCGGGTTGCCGATGAAGCCGGCGACGAAGGCGTTGCCCGGGCGGTCGTAGAGCTCGCGCGGCGGGGCGACCTGCTGCAGCCGTCCCTCGTTCATGACGGCGACCCGGTCCGCGAGCGTCATCGCCTCCACCTGGTCGTGCGTCACGTAGATCATGGTGGTGCGCGTGCGCGCCTGCAGCTCCTTGATCTCGGCGCGCACCTGCACGCGTAGCCGGGCGTCCAGGTTGGAGAGCGGTTCGTCGAGGAGGAAGACGCTCGGCTCGCGCACCAGCGCCCGGCCCATCGCGACCCGCTGGCGCTGCCCGCCCGAGAGTTGCTTCGGCAGCCGGTCGAGGAGCGGGCCGATCTCCAGCAGGCCCGCCGTCGCCTCGACGCGACGGCGCCGCTCCTCACTCGGCAGCCGTCGCATCTTCAAGGGGAACTCGAGGTTCCCGCGCGCCGACAGGTTCGGGTAGAGCGCGTAGTCCTGGAAGACCATGGCGACGTTGCGCTCCTGCGGCTTGACGCCGTTCACCACCCGCTCGCCGATGCGCACCGTGCCCGCCGTCGGCTCCTCGAGGCCCGCCACCAGCCGGAGCAGCGTCGACTTGCCGCAGCCCGACGGCCCCACCACGACGACCAGCTCGCCCCCGGCGATGCGCAGGCTCAGGTCCGCGACCGCGCGCGTCCCGCCCGGGTAGACCTTCGCCGCGTGTTCCAGCTCGACGGAGACCATCGCGCTCCCCTACTCGAAGAAGCGCTCGGCGGCCAGGACCGGAAGCGCCCGCCCGGCGATCGGGTCGGACGCGAAGCGCCGCTGGATGCAGTGGTCGTTCAGGTAGTTCGCGGCCGCGACCAGCGTCATCGCCTGATCGAGCGCCAGGTAGGCGTGCGCGACCTGGCCCGTCAGCGGATCGACGGCATCGTACAGGCCGTACTCCCCGTAGACGTCGTAGCGCTCGGCCAGCCGGTGGAGGTTCGCGGCCGCGGCCTCCGGCGCCACGGCGAGCGCCAGCGCCGCCGCGTGGGGCGTCACCGCGCCGCCCGGGTAGCCGAGGACGCCGAGCACGCGCGCGCCGAACTCCGCGTAGCCGTCGTTTCCCGGCGTGCTGCTGGGCGACATGCCCCACACCGGGTAGCCGAGCTCCTCCAGCGCCCAGCGGCGCTGCACCTCGACGTGGGCCTGGTCGTTTCGCCCGAGGCTCCGCGGCGCGAGGAGCGCCTCGTCCAGCACCAGGGTCGGCATCAGCGCCTCGAAAATGCTACCGCCCCACGAGGGGACGTAGCGCTCGCCCTTCCACTCGTACCAGCCGCCGAAGAGCGCGTGGCCGCGGACCTCCTTCGGCGCGCGCCCGACCGGTGCCCGCGTCTGCCAGGTGCACGCCGCGGGGAACGTGCGCACCATGCGGAACCAGTGCTCCTCGGGTACGTCGCCCTTACCGATGGCGATCAGGCTCCCCAGGAGGGACTCGGCGTAGAGCACGCCGTAGTGGTAGCGCGAGCGCGCGCCGAGGTGCGCCCAGTAACCGTGCGTCATGCGCCCCACGCGCGGGTCGTAGAAGAAGGCGTAGTCGGCGCGCTCGATGAGGCGGGTGCAGTCGTCGTGCAGCTCGGGGAAGCTCGTGCGGACGACCATGAGCCCCGCCGTCAGCCAGGCCGAGTCGACGAACGAGATCAGGTTGCTCGTCCGCTCGCGCGAGGTGGTATCGTAGTAGTTGAAGAAGAAGCCGTCGTGGGTCTCCAGGGTGGCGAGCGTGGCGAGCAGCGCCCGCAGCCGGGCGACCGCCTCGCCGTCCGTGACGAACCCCAGCTCGCGCGCCGCGACGATGGCGAGGAGGCGCACCCCGACGCTGGTGATGTTGGTGTAGTCGCCGACCCGGGCCCCGGCCCTGTCGGCGGAGACCCTCCCGAGACGGACGTTGTCGACGGGGAGCTGGCTCTCGCGGTCCGTGAAGGCGTCGAGGCCGCGCCAGGTGTCACGGGCGAGGCGCGCGACGAAGTCGCGGTCGGTGCGCGGGAGCGTGCTCCGCGCGACGAGGAGCTGCGTCGGCCAGCCCGCGAGCCGGGCCTTGATGTAAGGCTTGGCGGCTTCCTCGCCGCCGAGGGCGGCTTCCCAGGCCTTCTTCTTGACGGGGATCACGACCGCACGTGCGCCGGGCTCGACGCGGCCCCCGACCACGCCAGGGAGGTCGCAGGGCTCGTCGTGCGCGACGAGCCGGCCGAGGCAGCCGGCGAGGCACACGCAGAGGAGGAGCGCCGCGGGAGGTCGCATCGGAACGGCGGCCGGTCCCGGCTCCTCAGGCGGTCTCGGCGTGCGCCTCCGTCTTCCGCCCACGGGCCGGCCGGCGCGCGGGCTGCGCGGCCTCGCCCGGCGGGACCGCGGCCGCCGCGCGCAGCTCGGCGAACGCCGCCTCGACGCCGGCGACGAACTCGCCCAGGTCGGGCAGCAGGTCGAAATCCGCGGTGAAGCCCCAGCAGAGCTTGCCGGCGTAGCTGAACAGCACCACGCCGAGACCGAGGTAGTCGGTGAGCGGCACCTGCCCGTAGTTGTCGAGCATGCGCGCGCCGAGGAGGTAGAGCGGCACCTGCGGGCCGGGGACGTTGGTCACCACCAGGTTGAAGGGCAGCGCGCGCGTGACCATGCGCCCGCCGAGCGAGAGCAGCGTCGACGGCGTCCACTCGACGACCCGGGTCAGCACCTCGGCGCCGAGCGCCTGCTTGGACGCCTTCAAACGCTCGGTCTGCTCGCGGATCTTCTCCACGCGCCGGCGCGGGTCGCGCTCGGCGAGCGGCAGGTCGATCATCCAGGCGGAGACGCGATTGCCGAGCGTGCCGCGCTCTTCGCTCCCGCGCACGCTGACCGGCGCCATGACGCGGAAGCGGAGCAGCTCGACGTTGACCCGCCGCTGCTCGAGGAAACTCGCGACCGCGCCGGTCACCGCGGCGAGCACCACGTCGTTCAGCGAGCCGCCGAGCGCCTTCCGGACCGCCTTCACCTCCTCCAGGTCCATGGCCAGGCAGTCGAAACGGCGGTGCGAACCGATCTGCTGGTTGAGTGGCGTGTCGGACACCTGGCGCATGGTCGAGCGCACCGTGTCGCGCGCCGCGCGCAGCATGGCGCGGAGGTCGGAGCGCGGGTCCTCCGCCTCGGCGAGGAAACGCCGGAAGCCGCGCACCAGCTCGAAGGGCATGCTCGCGCGGCGCAGGACCTCGGCCCACAGGAGGTCGCGCCCGGTGGGCGCCGGCCGCGGCAGCCAGCGCGGCCCCGGCTCGATCGCGCCCGTGGGCTCCGGCGTGAGCAGCACCTCGAGCAGGTCGACGCTCGACATGCCGTCGATCATGCAGTGATGGATCTTGGTGATGACGGCGAAGCGGTCCCCACCCTCGAGCCCCTCGACGATCCACATCTCCCAGAGCGGCTTCGAGCGGTCGAGCTGCTGCGACATGATGCGGCCGGAGAGGCGCTTCAGCTGCCCCGCGTCGCCCGGCCGCGGCAGGCTCGTGTGGCGCACGTGGTAGTCGATGTTGAAGTGCTCGTCGTCCACCCACACCGGATGGCCCTCGATCGGCGTCCAGGCGAGGACCTGGCGGTAGCGGGGGATGAGGTGCAGGCGCGAGGCCACGTAGTCGCGGACGCGGTCGACGTCGATGCCGCCGTCGGGCCGCCGGAGCGGGCCCGCCTCGTAGGTGGCGGTACCCGCGATATGCATGTGGTTGGTCGGGCTCTCGGTGATGAGGAAGGAGTTGTCGAGGAAGCTCAGGCGGTCATAGGCGTAGTGGCGCATGGCAGGACCTCCTCCGGGGGGACGGCGCATCCCTAGCGCGCTCGCCCCGTCCTGTAAACGGGCGCGCGGCGCGTCCTTGCGCCGGGTCGGGGCGCTGCATCATCCTGTGCCGGGCGATGCCTCTCCCCGGCGACGACTGGGTCATGTGTCCGAGGTGCCGGACGGCGCTCGAGCGCACCGTGCGGGGCGGCGTTCCGCGCCCGACGTGCCCCGGCTGCGGCTTCGTCTTCTTCGCGAACCCCGGGGTCGGGGCGGCCTGCGTGATCCGGGACGGCGGCGGCCGCGTGCTGCTGGTCCAGCGGGGGCCGGGGCAGTTCGGCGCCGGCCGCTGGTGCTTCCCCTGCGGCTTCGTCGAGTGGGGCGAGGACGTGCGCGCCGCCGCGGCGCGCGAGGCGCGCGAGGAGGCGGGGGTGGAGGTCGTGCTCGGCGAGGTGGTCCAGGTCGCGTCGAACTTCCACGAGCCGGAGAAGCCGACGATCGGGATCTGGTTCGCTGCCACGATGGTCGACCTCGTCGCCGCACCGATCGCGGGCGACGACGCGGTGGCCGTCGCCTGGTTCGATCCCGCCGCACCGCCACCGCTGGCCTTCCCGACCGACGCGGCGCTGCTGGCGCGGCTCAGCGCCGGGCGGTGAGCGTGACGTCGCCTCCTTGCCCGACGGCGTCCCCTGCCGTGAGGACACGCGCGAACCGCCGGTCGCGAGCCAGGTAGCGGCGCAGGAACGCCGTCGCGTAGCGCCGCGTGAGCGCCTGCTGGCGTGCGAGCGCCGCCGGCGCGAGACCGCTGTCCTCGTCGGTGAAGCCGCTGTGCGTCCCCCCGATGAGCGTCAGCAGGAAGGCGGGCGCCGGCAGCGCGGCGAAGAACGGGGCGGAGAACAGGTCGAAGCGCACGGTCGCGTCCGCGGTGCCACCGGCGTCCAGCACGGCGCGCCGCGGACGGAGCCCGTGGAACTCCTCCCCCGCCGCCCGAGCGACGACGGCGGCGAGCGCCACGACCACGGTCAGCTCGGGGTCGGCGAGGCTCGCGTTCACCACCGCGGCGCCGCCGAGCGAGTGGCCGACGAGCCCGGCGCGCCGGCCGCGGACGAGCGGCGCGAAGGCGCGCGCCGGGCCGCTCCGCTGGTGGAAGGCCGCGCGCAGGAACGACAGGTCTCGCGGCGGCTCGCGGAAGAGGTCGCCGGTCGTGCCGGCGTCGCAGTCCGCCCGGGTGACGCCGGGGAAGTCGGGCGCGGCGACCAGGAAGCCCCAGCTCGCGAGCGGGACGCTGAGGAACTCGTAGTTGGTGCGGAAGCCGCAGTAGCCGTGCGCCACGAGCACCAGCGGATAGCGGCCGCGGCGCACGGGCGCGGCGCGGCCGGCGGCGCGCGCCGGGTACCAGAGCTCGGTGATCAGGGACCGGCCGCGGGCCGCGTCGGCGAACGCGAGCGTCGCCACGCCGACTGCAAAGGGGCCGTCGGCCGACGGATCGACGTTCACCGCGCGGACGGGCGCGGCGAGCGCGACGAGCGCCAGGGCGGCGAGCGCCTTCGTCACGCGGGCAACCATAGCTTGCATTGCCTGCGCGAACCACGCCTATTGTGCATGGTCGGCGGCGCGGCGCGCCGCTCGCGGGAGGAGACTTCGATGGTCGAGAAGACGATCACGCTCACCGGCACGTCCACCAACTCGATCGAGGATGCCGTCGGCCTCGCCGTGAACCGCGCCGCGGCCACCATCGACGGCATCCGTCAGGCCGAGATCGCCGGCGTCACGGCGATGATCGAGGACGGCGCGGTGAGCGCCTGGCGGGTCCGCCTGCGGCTCACGTTCTCGGTCCAGGAGCGGCTCCACGAGTAGCATGCGCGAGGCCGCGGCCAAGGCGCGCGAGGTCGCCGACGGGGTGGTGCAGGTCTACCTGCCGCTCCCCATGCGGCCGACGATCGTTAACGTCTACCTGGTGCGCGCCGGCGCCACCTGGACGCTCATCGACACGGGCATGAACACCGACGACAGCGTCGCCGCCTTCCGCGGCGCGCTGGACGACATCGGCATCGCGCCCGAGTCGATCGTCCGCCTGGTCGGCACGCACCACCACGTCGACCACTTCGGCACCTCGGGGCCATACCGGGAGCTGACGCACGCCGAGGTGTACCTTCACCCGCTGGAGGCCGACCGGGTCACGATGATGGCCCACGTCCAGGGCGAGAACACCGAGTACCTGCGACGGCACGGCGTGCCCGAGGTGCCCGTCGACCGGCAGCTGCCGTCGCCGCTGAAGTACTTCGGTCGGATGTACGCCCCGGCCGATCCCGACCACCTGCTGGCGGACGAGGACGACATCCCCCTCGGCGACGGGCGCACGCTCGAGGTCATCTGGACGCCGGGCCACACCCCGGGCCACTGCTGCCTGCTGCTCAGGCCCGACCGCATCCTCTTCGTCGGCGATCACCTGCTGCCGAAGATCACGCCGCACGTCGGGCTCTGGCCGAACGGCCCGGAGAACCCGCTCGGCGACTTCCTCTCCTCGCACGAGAAGATCCAGCGCTTCGACGTCCGCCTGGTCTGCCCGGCGCACGGCGCCGTCTACGAGGACCATCGCCGCCGCGCCCGCCAGCTCATCGACTTCCACCGCGTGCGCAAGCTCGCCATGCTCGAGCTGGTCCGCCGGCGGCCGCTGACGGCCTACGAGGTCGCCCTCGACGCCTTCGCGATCGCGCCCGACAATCGCTTCCAGGTGATGGCCGCCACCTACGAGACGCTGGCGCATCTCGAGCTGCTCCGGCGCGAGGGCCGCGCGCTGCGCGCCGAGCGCGACGGGGTGGTCGTCTACCAGGGCCGCTGAGGATTGACGCCGTCGCGCGGGCTGTGCTCAGCTGCGTCCATGCTGAAGCCCGGCGACCCGGCCCCCGACTTCGCGGCCACGGCGCACGACGGGCGCACCGTCCGCCTGCGGGACCTGCGCGGCAAGAAGGTGCTGCTCTGGTTCTTCCCCAAGGCCGACACCCCTGGCTGAACGGCCGAGGGCAGCGGATTCCGTGATCGAATCCGTGACTTCGAGGTCCTGGGCGTGACCGTCCTCGGCGCCAGCTTCGACACCCCGGCCGACAACGCCGCCTGCGCGCAGAAGTTCGCCTTTCCCTTCCCGCTCCTCTCGGACACCGATCGGAGCCTGGCGCTCGCGTACGGGGCGGCCGACGACGCCTCGGCGCGCAGCGCGAAGCGCGTCTCCTGCCTGATCGACGAGGAAGGGCGTGTTCTCCGCTACTACCCGCAGGTGTCGGCCCGCGAGCACGTGGCCGAGGTGCTGCGCGACCTGACCGAGTGAGCGGCATGCGCCGGATCGCGCTCGCGTCGCCCGCGGCGGGCCGGAGGTGACGAACGGCGCCGGCTCCTGCCAGGGATGCCATGCCGCGGCGCGCGGCTACGACTTCGTCTGCGAGGGGCACGCGGTCGCGACGCTCGGCCTCTCCGACGACACGATCCGCGCGCTCCAGCACGACCCGCGCTGCCCGCCGACGCCGTAAAACCTCTCAGCCGAGGTGCGTGCGGAAGAAGGTCCCCATGCGCGCCCAGCTGTCGCCTTCGGCCTCGGCGTTGAAGCCGACGGCCATCGGCCCGTGGGCGGAGAGCCTGGCGAGGAGCCCCGTGTGCCGGCTCATGAAGCTGTGACCGGCGTCCGGGTAGATGCGCACGTCGTGCGGCACGCCGAGCTGCTTCAGGTGCTCCTCGAGCCGGCGTCCCTGCGGGGCGAAGAAGCGATCGCGCTCACCATAGCTGCCGATCACCGGGCACACGCCGCGGAGCTCGTCGGCGGTGGTCGGCACGTCGCCGTAAAAGGTGGCGGCGGCGCCGAGCGGCGCACGCACGGCGTAGAGGAGCGCGAAGCCGCCGCCCATGCAGAAGCCGACGACGCCGGTGCGCGCCGGGTCGACCTCCGGCCGCGTCGCGAGCCACGCGCGTGCGGCCTCGAGGTCGGCGAAGGCCGGCCCATCCTTCCGGCGCAGCGCGAGCATGGTGCGCGCGATGCAGAGCAGGCGGGCGCCGCCCGCGTCGTAGAGGTCCGGCGCGAAGGCCACGTAGCCCAGGTCCGCGAAGCGGCCGGTGATGCGCCGGATGTCGTCGTTCAGCCCGAAGATCTCGTGGATGACGATGACCGCCGGCCGCCGCCCCGCGGCGCGCGGCAGCGCCAGCGCGGCACGCATCGGATGCCCGCTGGAGGACGCGAAGGTCAGGTCGGAGGTGGCGGCCATGGCTACTCGCGCCCGCGCGCGATCGTGTAGTTGCCGAAGGCGTCGACCGTCGCGCGCTGCCCGGGGTAGACGACGATGGTGGTGAACGGCTCCTCGACGATGGCGGGGCCGAGGATCGCCTGGCCCGGGCCGAGCCGCGTGCCGTCGTACACCGGCGTGGTGACGAAGCGGCCGCGGAAGAAGGCCTTGCGCGCGCCGAGGCGCGGGCTGCCGGCGGCCCGGCGCGGCAGGCGCGGCAAGGCGGGCTTCTCCTCCTCGGCGACCGCCTTCACGCGGAGCCCGCGCAGCACGGGCTCCTCGTCGCGGCAGGCATAGGTGTGCAGCTCCTCGTGCAGGCGGTGGAAGCGCTCGACCGTGTCGGCCAGCGCGCGCGCGGTCACCGGGCCCGCGGGGCCGGCGAGCGGCACCGGCATGTCGAAGGTCTGGCCCGGATAGCAGAGCGCGGCCATGCGCGTGAGGCGCAGCCGCCGCGCGCGCCGGCCGTTCCGCGCCCCGAGCGCGGCGCGGGCCGCCTCCTCCATCTCCGCGAAGAGCCGGTTCACGCGCCCGAGGTCCACGCCGCCGACCGGGCCGATGTAGGAGCGCATCTGGTCGACCACGTGGTCGGTGAGCAGGAGCCCGAGCGCCGAGAACGCGGGCGCCAGCTTGGGCACGAAGATGCGCCGGACGCCGAGCTCCGCGGCCTGCATGCCGGCGTGCAAGGGGCCGTTGCCGCCGAAGACGACCAGCGTGAGCGGGCGCGGATCGACGCCGCGGCGCGCGGAGATCTTGCGCACCGCGTTCGCCATGTTGGCGTTGACGAGCCGGAAGATGCCCTCCGCCGCCTCGACCACCGATACGCCGAGCGGCTTCGCGACCCGCTCGCGGATGGCGGCGTGCGCACCCTCGGCGTCGAGCCGCATGGTGCCGCCGCAGAACGAGGCGTGGTTCAGGTAGCCGAGGACCAGGTTCGCGTCGGTGACCGTCGGCTCGACCCCGCCGCGCCCGTAGCAGACCGGCCCCGGCTGCGCACCGGCGCTCTCGGGCCCGACGCGCAGCGCTCCCGACTCGACGCGCGCGATCGAGCCGCCGCCCGCCCCCACCGACTGCACGTCGACCATCGGGAGGCCCACCAGGTAGCGGTGGTGCCAGTTCCAGCCCGCCTTCACGTCGGGCGCGCCGCCGCGCACCAGGCAGACGTCGTAGCTGGTGCCGCCCATGTCGACCGAGATGAAGTCCTCGATGCCGGCCTGCCCGGCGACCGCCGTCGCCCCGTTCACGCCGCCGGCCGGCCCCGACCCCATGACGGCGACCGCCTTCTCGGCCACGTAGCCGCCCGGCATGACGCCGCCGTTCGACTGCATGATGAGCAGCTCGCCCGTGAAGCTCGCGGCGCGCAGGCGCTCGTCGAGGTGGGTCAGGTAGCGCCCGATCCTCGGACCGACGTAGGCGTTCACCAGGGTCGTGCTCGTGCGCTCGAACTCGGGCGCCGACGGCATCACCTCGTGCGAGAGCGAGAGCATGACGCCGGGCAGCTCCTCGGCCGCGATCTCGCGCACGCGCCGCTCGTGCGCGGCGTCGACGAACGAGAAGAGGAAGACGACGGCGAGTGAGTCGACCCCCTGGAGCTTCATGCGGCGGAGCGCGCGGCGGACGGCGTGCTCGTCGAGCGGCACGACGATGTGACCCGCGAAGTCGAGCCGCTCGGGCACGCCGTAGCGCCGCCGGCGCGGGCAGATGGGCGGTGGAGGCGGTAGCGCGGGATCCCAGATGTCCTCCTTGTAGCCGCGGCGGATCTCGATCTCGTCGCGGTGGCCCTCGCTCGTGACGAGGCCGACCGTCGCGCCGGACATCTCGATCATCGTGTTGTCGGCCGTGGTGGTGCCGTGGACGATGGGCGCGGTCCGCGCGAGGAGCGCCTCGATGGTGAGGCCCTCGTCCTCCGCGAGCCGGGCGAGCCCGCCGAGGACGCCGTCGGACTGGTCCTGCGGCGTGGTCGGGTGCTTCGCGAGCCGGATGCGATCGCCCGCGGCGAGCACGAGATCGGTGAAGGTGCCGCCGACGTCGATGCCGATG
>WNEZ01004651.1_pt1 | contig 11964 bp, 9 predicted proteins | sample 5400521 | NCBI WGS metagenome assembly WNEZ01 (sample SAMN13153339, study PRJNA577476) | soil metagenome | isolation source: 120 cm saprolite under Douglas fir tree site 2 hole 1 replicate 1 | place: USA:California | collected 2015-04-18
GTATTTGCCACCGCGTTTGATCAGTACGCGGTGCAGGCATTTGACGTGAACGCCGTGGATTACGTGCTGAAGCCGTTCGACAAGGCGCGCATCGCCAAGGCGATTGCGCGGGCGCGAAAGATGCTGGAGACGCAAACTTCCGCCACGGAGCGGCTGGAGCAGCTGGTTAGCCAGCTAGGCGCAGCGAAACCGAGTTCTTCGCCTCCGGTGAAAATACTGGTGAAGGCGCAACAGAAATTGCTCCTGGTGGACGGCGAAGATTTGATCTGGGCCTCCATTGACCGTGGTTCGATTTCCGTTATGGCCCGCAATGTCGAGGGCAGTTCGAACTACCGCACGCTCGAAGAGCTCGGCGAAGCACTCGATTCAGAATCATTTTGGAAGCCGCACCGCTCGTTTCTGGTGAACATTCATCACATCAAGGAAGTCGTGCCGTGGTTCAACTCCACCTACATGTTGAAAATGAACGACAAGAAGCAGACGGAAATTCCCGTAAGCCGCTCGCAGATCAAGCGCATGCGCGAATTGTTCAAACTGTAAGGCAGCAATCGCTCCTGAATCTGCCCGGCACTATCAATAGTTACGCCGCTCTTCTTGCACTGTTCTGCAGAGGAGGCGGCAGGCTAAGTTCGAGGTGATTTTACGAGTCGGAGTTGAGGACTTCGCTGACTTTGCGGGCAAGGGAGTTCAGTTCAAAAGGTTTTTCGAGGTAATGGTCGCGATGTTCGGAAACGCCGCGGCGAATGGCGGCATCGTCGGTGTAGCCGGACATGAATAGAATCGGAGTAGCCGGACGGGAAAGTTTCAATCGGTCGGCCATCTCCCGGCCGCCCATAACCGGCATAATGACATCGCTAATCACCAGATGAATCGGGCCCTTATGAGACTTGGCTTTCGCCAGACCCTCGGCGCCATTCGCGGCCGTGAGAATGGTAAAGCCGGCGACGCCGAGATAATCGGAGATGAGTTCCCTCAGACTGGGCTCGTCTTCAACCAATAGAATCGTGCCGCACGCCGGCTTTAGCGGCATAACCCGGTTCTCGATCGGCGAAGCAGACACGAGTTCCTCTGTCGCCGGAAAGTAAATCTTGAACGTCGTGCCTCTGCCCAGCCCAGAATCGACTTCGATTCGTCCGCCGCTCTGTGAAACCGTTCCATAGACCATGGCGAGTCCAAGCCCGGTCCCTTTGCCACGTTCCTTGGTTGTGAAGAAAGGTTCAAAAATCCGCGCAAGGAGTTCCGGAGGGATGCCGCTTCCCGTATCGCTGACGGTCAACAGAACACCTTCGGTGATCTTTTCAAATTTCGACGTAACCGGCAGGACTTCATTTTCCGTCTGGAAGCGGAGTGTTCCTCCCGCGGGCATCGCGTCGCGCGCATTCACCGCCAGATTCAGCAAGATCTGCTGCATTTGATTGGGGTCCGCCATGATCCTGTGGAGATTTCGACCGGGCCGAACGTCAATATGAATGTCCTCACCGATGAGGCGGGGAAGAAGATTGGATATTTCCATAACGACGTGATTAAGGTCGAGGACCGCAGGCTTGAGCATTTGCTTGCGGCTGAAAGCCAGCAATTGGCTGACGAGGGCTTGCGCGCGGTCCGAGCCCTTCATGATTTCCGTTATTTTGCGGCGGAGACCGTCATCGCCGGGCTTGATGGGAAGGGCCAACTCCGCATAGCCGCGGATGACGGTCAAAAGATTGTTGAAATCGTGCGCGATACCGCCGGCCAGCCGGCCGAGCGACTCCATTTTTTGCGCCTGGCGAAGCTGCTCTTCGAGCGAGGATACTTCCGCTTCGGAGCGTTCGTGTTCGGACCGGATGCGCAGGGTCGCAATGCCGTAGGCAAGATTGGTGGCAAGTTCCCGGAGCAGCGTCACTTCCTCAGCGTCAAAGACATCTTCTTCTTCCGAGTAAATTGCCAAGCAGCCGGTCACGCCCTGTTCTCCTGAAAGAGGAAGAGCAATTACGGACAAAAACTTCTCCTTTGCGGCTCGTCCGGCCCAGGATGCGAAGCGCGCGTCCTTCAAAGTGTTGTGAATGATGCAAATCTCGCTGGTCCGGATTGCAACCCCGACGGGGCCGCGGCCTTCCGGCGTGTCCGCCCAAGACACCTGCACGGAGGCAAGATAGCCACCGGTATCGCCGAACTGCGCGGCAACACGAACAGAATTGGTTCGGTCCTGCTCGGGGAATCCAACCCAGCTCATGCGATAGCCGCCCGTATTGACGATGATCTCGCAAACACGTTCGAGGAGTTCCGGTTCGTTCGCGGCGCGGACGAGTTCCTGGTTGCAGCGGCTGAGTGCAAGAAGCGCTCGGTTAAGGCGCTTGAGTTCACTGGTATCGCGAAAGATGGCGAGAATGACGGGCCGGCGCGGACTATCGAGCTCGATACGGCGAACGCTGACGTCAACTTCAACGGAACGCCCGTCGGCCCTCCGGATTTTGAGTTGGACGCTGTGCGCCTCGCGGCCCGAAAGCCCCGCCCGGAAGATTCTGCCATAGTGCTGACCTTCACCATCGGGAAAGAGAGAAGACTCCGGGACGAATGCCAGGCGCTCGGACGGAATTCCGAAGAGATCGGCGCCCCGCGCGTTCGCTTCCAGAACGATACCTGTCTCGTAATCTATAATCAGGATGGCGTCACTGGCGGAATCGAAAAGGCGGCGATATTTCTCCTCGGAGCGGCGGACGTTGCTGAGCAGGTGCCGGGAAGTCCCTATGCCTAAGACCAGGAGAAGGGCGCTGGTTCCCACGGTGAGCAAGTTGAGCAAATTACGGATCCAGCGGTCACCTTCTGCCAGCGTCGAAGAGAAGTGATTTTCCGTAAGAGTGAGACGCGAGTCGCACGCTTCGATTTCCTCGAGGACGCGCCGCACCGTTAATGGATTTGGGTGGTCTGAAAATGTCTCCGCATGGAGCTGATCCGCGAGCTCCGTGAGATTGTCGATCTCATGATCCGCAGCCGTCCAATCAGCAATTGCAACTCGCATGAAGCTGAAATCGTGAAACCAGCGAAACATGCGGACCATGCCGGGGATATCATCAGGATTGATCTGGCCCCTTGTAAACCCCTGATACACGATCGTCATATCTGGAGTGGGTTTTTCAAGCTCGATGCGGGCAAATTTATCTCCGAGGGGCGCCCGGATGGCATTCAGGTAAGCTTGGAAGTCCGCTTGGGAACTCGAGCTGGCGTACTGCATCAGACTGATAACCGCTTCTTTTTGTCCTTTAGACCAATAATCCTCACCCTGGGTGTAGGCACGCACCGAAGACAAAATCATGGAGCGGAAGGCGCCGAGGAGAAAAACAAATAGGACGATGCTGACAAAGAGAGAAACTACAACAAAGAGCTTTCGGCCCAGGGTCGATTGACGATGATCGCTGCGGAATGCCATTTTGCGCGCCGTGTGCAAAAAAATAGCCAAGACTGGGGCTTTCTTTAATTCTGCAACATCTTTGTTGTGGCTCGCGGACCTGTGTTCAGATCGGCATATCCGGTTGCGACACATCTTCGGAAGTGCGCTTCAGCAGCAATCGGAGAGCCTTACTCGCTTCTGGCGCAGTTGGGTTCGGGGGAGTCTATGCTGTTTCCTTCTATGCCTACGCGGAAAGCGTGCCTTTGAAAACCTACTTGGCATAGCGATGACGAATTATCCCGGCCTAAACAGGGGAAACTCTCAGACGCACAGTTGCGTGGCGTGGCGTGCCGGCCAATCCGTTGACACTCTGATTGCAAAGGCCGGAGAGCGGGAAGAGATTTTTCTCGCCACGTTTGACATGGACGACATTCGGGCATTGAGAAAGACAGCAATGTGACGAATGGATTACCTCAAAGCATGGCATCGGGAACTGTTGTCCGCAACTCGGAAACAGCCCCACTGACCGGCACTCGCTTTCTGCTTCTCGGCAGGCCATGTTAGCATCGTGCGTACTTCTTTTCTGGCAAGCGCGGAGCGTTTGACGCGTACAACGACACGATGGATTTTTCGCTTAACGACCACCAAAAACTGATACGCGATACCGTCCGCCAATTCATGGAAGCGGAGGTGCGCCCGTTCGTCAAGGAGTGGGAGAAGTCGGAAAACTTTCCGGCGGAGGCGATCAAGAAACTTGGGGAAATGGGCTGCTGCGGGATGCTGGTGCCGGAAGAATGGGGCGGGCCGGGACTCGATACCGTTTCGTATGCGTTGATGCTGGAAGAAGTGGCGCGGGTGTTCACGGCGATGTCCACGGCGATCAGCGTGACGAATTCGGCGGTGCAGGCGCCGCTGATGCTATTTGGAACGGACGCGCAGAAGAAAAAATATTTGCGGGGCATGGCGACGGGGGAGACGCTGGGAGCGTTTTGTTTGACGGAGCCGGCGGCAGGGTCGGATGCGGCGGGTATACAGGCACGAGCAATCCGCGACGGAAATGTTTACAAATTGAACGGAACGAAGACCTGGGTGACAAACGGGAGCGCGGCGGGCGTGCTGATTGTGTTTGCGAAAACCGATCCGGCGGCGGGTGGTAAGGGGATTTCGGCGTTCTTGGTCGAGCCGGGATTCGCGGGGTTGCGCGTGGGGCGGCATGAGGACAAGATGGGGCAGCGGTCGTCCCCTTCGGTGGAGATATTGCTGAATGATTGCGTCGTGCCCGTGGAGAACCGGCTTGGCGAAGGGGGCCAGGGACTGAAGATTGCGCTGAGCGCGCTGGATGGTGGGCGGATCGGGATTGCGGCGCAGGCGGTGGGGTTGGCGCAGGGGGCGCTGGAAGAAACCGTCAAGTACGCGAAACAGCGCAAGGCGTTTGGAAAGAACATTAGTGAGTTTCAGGCGATTCAGTGGATGATTGCGGATATGCAGACGGAAATTGAGGCAGCGCGCGGGCTAGTGTATTACGCAGCGTGGCTGAAGGATGCGCACCCGACTCAGGCAGACGCAAGTGCTTCAAAGGCAAAGCTTTACGCGAGCGAGATGGTGAACCGTGTGGTGTACAAGGCGGTGCAGGTGCATGGGAGCGTGGGGTATTCTCGGGAGTCGGATGTGGAGCGGATGTACCGGGATGCGCGGGTGATTACCATCTACGAGGGCACGAGAGAGGTCCAGCGGATGATCATCGCCCGCGATTTGCTCGAAAAATCCGGCAAGGCGCAAGAGGTCGCGCAAGCCGTCACCGAACCCGCGAAAAGATAGCGGGGAATATACGCCCACAGGTTTAGCGATACCTTGTAGGGTCGCAGCATGCTGCGCCCCAGCTTGCAAGGTGGAATGAGCATAGAGCTAGGGAGAAATGGTGATCACGGCGGCTGAAGGAAAGAAGGGCAGGGTTTTGAGCGGGATGCGGCCTACGGGGCGGCTGCATATTGGGCATTACTTTGGGGCGCTGCAGAATTGGGTGCGCTTACAAAATGAAGTCCTACCGGTTAGCCGTGTAGTGGCGCAGCATGCTCCGCCAGTACAAAGTCAAGAACCGGCTTATGAGTGCTTCTACTTTATTGCGGATTGGCATGCGCTGACTAGCGATTACGCGGATACGTCGGGAGTGGCGGAGAATACGCTGCAGATCATGATTGATTATCTGGCGGCGGGGCTCGATCCGGCGAAGAGCGTGATTTTTCAGCAGTCGGCGGTCTCGGAGCATGCGGAGTTGCATTTGTTGCTGTCGATGGTAACGCCGTTGGGGTGGCTAGAGCGGGTGCCGACGTATAAAGAGGCGCTGGAGAACGTTAAGGATAAGGACCTGCACAATTATGGGTTCCTGGGGTATCCGGTGCTGCAGACGGCGGACATTGTGATTTATAGCAAAGAAGGGGCGCCGCTGGTTGTGCCGGTTGGGGAGGATCAGGCTTCTCACGTGGAGTTGAGTCGAGAGATTGTTCGGCGGTTCGATTTCTTTTATGCGGGAAAGATTCGCGCCGAATTGAGTGAAAAAGAACGGAACGATGCACGTGGGCTGGTTATTCTCAATTTGCCCCCGGGACACTACGAAGCTAGCGCGGGCGGGGACGCTTCGATTTTGTTGTCTCACGCACGAAGCGAATTGGGCCTGGCTAAATATTTGCAGATGATCCGCGACAATCCGCAATACTTCACACCTCCTGACGTTCTCGCGGTGCCCACGGTCCTGCTAACGAAGACGCCGAAGGTGCCGGGGCTGGATGGGCGGAAAATGTCGAAGAGTTATTTTAATGCGATCACGTTGAGTGAGAGCGACTCGAACATACGGACTAAGACCAAGACGATGAAGACTGATCCAGCCCGTCAGAGGCGGACTGATCCGGGAAATCCGGACGTGTGTCCGGTGTATGACTGGCATAAACTGTTCTCTGCGGAAGAGCCGGGGCGGTTGGAGTGGGTGCGGCAAGGGTGCACGACGGCGGGGATTGGGTGCATCGAATGCAAGGACGCGATGGCGACGAATTTGATCAAGTGGATTGCGCCGGTGCGGGAGCGGAGAGTGAATTACGAGCAGAACCCGAAGCGAGTATTGGAGATTTTGGACGAAGGATCGAAGAAGGCGAGGAAAGTAGCGCAGGGGACGATGGAACGGGTGAGGGAAGCGGTGTTTGGGTGGGGAAAGAAGAGGGATGAGATTGGCGGGGCGGCGGCCAAGGCGTAAAGATAAAAATAAAGTCAAAGAATATTAACACAGAGGTCGCAGAGAACACAGAGGGCACAGAGAAGAGGGAAAAGAAGGAACGAATGGCGACGCCGTACAAAATTAATATACCGATGTATGAGGGGCCGCTGGACCTGCTGCTGGATTTGATCAAGCAGCAGAAGATGAATATTCACGATATTCAGATTTCGAAGATCACGGCGCAATACCTGGAGTACTTGCACAAGCTGGAAGAGCTGGATGTGGATGTTTCTGCGGAATTTATTTATATGGCGGCTACGCTGATTTACATCAAGTCGAAGATGCTTTTGCCTCCCGATCCGTTGGGGGAGACGGAAGACGCGGCGGGTGATCCGCGGGCGGAGCTGGTGCAGCGTTTGGTGGAGCACGAGAAATTCAAGAATGCGGCGCAACTTTTGTACCAGAAGCAGCAGATTGAAGAGAACGTGTGGTCGAAGCCGGACAAGTCGCTCTACAACGACGCAGGGACCGCGGGCGAGCTGGTGGTCTCGCTCGTGGACCTGGTGAAGGTGTTCCAGCGGGTGCTGGAGCGGCGGAAGGAAGTTTCGCGGATCGAGTTGCGGCACGAAGAGTTTACCGTAGCGCAGATGATCGCGGCGTTGCGGGCGCAGATTCTGGCGAGTGCCGACAATTCGGTGAATCTGATCCAGTTTTTCGAGGCGTGCCCGTCGCGGCACGCGATGATCGTGGCGTTTCTGGCGGTTTTGGAGATGGTGAAGCTGCAGGCGGTGGCGCTGCTGCAGGAAAAACAGTTTGGAGATATTTTGGTGCGGAAGCATAAGATGTTTGATTTGGTGTTTGATGAGGGCGGGGGGATCAAGCAGATTGATGAGGAATACGGATAGAGAAGTTAACAATCGACAGCTGAAAGTTAAAGGTTAAAAGCAGGAAAAAGATTTAACGCAGAGATCACAGAGAGCGCAGAGGACACAGAGAAGAAGGGGAAAAGAACCGGTCTAAAGACCGGCCACTACAAAAAGAAGGAGCCGGCAGTGATGGCGGCGCTGCCAAAGAAAAAGGGCAAGAATAGCCTATGATAAACGAAGAGAGAAAAGCGGCACTAGAAGCGATTATTTATGCGGCGGACGAGCCGGCTACGATTGAGCAACTGGCCAAGGCGCTGGGGGAGGAGAAGCTGGCGGTGCAGGCGTCGCTGGATGAGTTGGTGGCTAGCTATGCGACGGAGGAGCGCGGGATCGAAGTTCGCGCGGTGGCGGGCGGGTACAAGCTGTACACGAAGCCTCAGCAGCATGACGTGGTGCGGCGGTTTATCAAGAGCTTGCGGCCACCCTTGCGGCTGTCGATGCCGGCGCTGGAGACGCTGGCGGTGATTGCTTACAAGCAGCCGGTGACGTCGCCGGAAATTTCGGAGATTCGCGGGGTGAACACTTCTGGGGTGATCAGCACGCTGCTGGACAAGCACCTGATTACTACGGCGGGACGGAAGGAAGTGATGGGGCGGCCGATTTTGTACAAGACGTCGAAGGAATTTTTGATGCGGTTTGGATTGAGCGATCTTGAGGAGCTGCCGAGCTTGAAGGAGTTTGAAGCGCTGGCGCGGGAAGCGCTGGGAAGCGATGAGGGATTCGCGCCGGCGGGGGAAGGTTCGACGAACGAGGCTAACATCGGAGAGCCGCCGACTGACAACACCGCGAGTGCGGAAATGGAAGCGCGGGAGGAATTGCTGGAAGAGACGGCGGCGAATAATGAGGGGATGCCAGAGGCGGGGAGCGGCGAAGCTCATAAAGCGGCGGCGGCGGGAGAATAGGAAAAGGATTTAACACAGAGGTCACAGAGGACACAGAGAAGAAAAGAGAGATTCCTCGCTTCGCCCGGAATGACAATATTTTGGTTGCGCGCTTATAGAACAAAGAGTGGCCCAGCAAATCGGCCTTTCCAGAAAGACGAAATCCGAAAATGCAGGAAAGATTGCAGAAGATTATTGCGCGAGCGGGGATTGCTTCGCGGCGCCATGCGGAGCTGCTGATTCTGAGCGGACAGGTACGCGTGAACGGGCACGTGGTCAAGGAATTGGGGAGTAAGGCGGACGCGTCGAAGGACCGGATTGAGGCGGCGGGGAAAGTCGTTGAAGCGAAGGAGGGGCGGCGCGTCTATATTTTGCTGAACAAGCCGCCGGAAGTGGTATCGACGATGGCGGACCCGGAAGGGCGGAAGACGCTGCGAAATTGTTTGCGGGGATTACCGGAGCGAGTGTTCCCGGTGGGAAATTTGGAGTATGCGGCGTCGGGGCTGGTGTTTTTGACGAATGACGGCGACTTGGCGGCGGAGATGCTGAGGAACTGGGCCAAGCTGGAGCAGGTCTATCACGTCAAGGTGAAAGGCATGCTGACGCTGGCGGACCTGGAGCGGTTGGGAAAAGAGATTGGCGTGAGGATGCAAACGGTGCGGCAGCCGGACGCCACGCGTGGGCGCGCGGCAAATTACTGGTATGAAGTGCGGATGAGGGATACGAAGAAGGAAGAGTTGCGGCGGGTGTTGTTCAAGGAAAAGCATCCGCTGGAAAAGTTGAAGCGGATTGGATTGGGGCCGCTGACGGTGGAGGGAATACCGCGGGGGAGATACCGGTTGATTGAGCAGAAGGACGCGGAGAAGTTGGGGAAGTTTGAGAAGAGCGGGCAAGGCAATGGGGAAAGAAGAAAGAATTTAGCGCAGAGGGCGCAGAGGACGCAGAGAAGAGAAGAAAAAGCAGATTCCTCGCTTCGCTCGGAATGACAATTTTAGGGTGGGGCGCAGAGGAGAAGAAGCACCGGTCTGAAGACCGGCCATTACAAAAGAGCGGCCCGCCTCGGAAGGCGAGCGCTGTAAAAGCGAAAGGAACGAAAAGCAAGAAAGAGAAAAGCCTCACCCCTGAAGGGGTGAGCTACAGTTGGCCTGGCAGGGGATCCACGGAAGATGGCTTTGGAAAGATTGCAGAAGATTATGGCGGCTTGCGGGATTGCTTCGCGGCGCAAGGCTGAGGAGATCATTGCGGGGGGGCGGGTGATGCTCAACGGAAAGGTGATAACGGAGCAGGGCACGAAGGCTGATCCAGAGCGGGATTTGATTTGCGTGGATGGGGCGCCGCTGAAACGCCGGGAGCGGCTGCTGTATTTTATGCTGCACAAGCCGAAAGGTTATGTGACTACGGTCATCGATCCCGAAGGGCGGCCGACGGTCATGGAGTTGATGAAGAAATGTCCTGAACGCGTTTATCCGGTAGGGCGGCTGGACTACGCCAGCGAAGGATTGCTGTTGATGACGAATGATGGCGCGCTGGCCCAGAAGCTGATGAAAGCCGGTTCGCACGCGCCGAAAACCTACATGGTGAAAATCAGCGGCAGACCCGACGAGCGGGCGATCGAGCGTTTGCGCGCGGGAATCACGATTGAGTTGGAGGATGGGACGCGGGTGAAGACTTCGCCGGCCAAGATTCGCTTGATGGAGGATGGGGCGAATCCCTGGTATGAGGTGATTCTGATCGAAGGACGGAATCGCCAGATTCGGCGGATGTTCCAGCGCGTGGGATTTCTCGTGGAAAAAATCAAGCGCGTGCAGCTGGGACCGCTGGTTCTGGATGTGCCTCCGGGAAAATATCGCGCGCTGACGGTGCGGGAAGTGGCGAAATTGAAGAGTCTTTGAGAGTTAGAAAATGGCCACCATGCTGAGCGACGGTTGGCGGCAAGACAATTAGGGAAGTAGACTGGAAGAGATGACGCGAACGATTGAAGAGCTGATACCGGATTACCTGCGCGGGCTGCCGGTGTACGTTCCCGGGAAACCCATTGAAGAGGTGGAGCGCGAGCTGAAGATTCACGCGGTGAAGCTCGCTTCGAATGAGAATCCGCTTGGGCCCTCGCCGAAAGCGATTGCGGCGGCGCGGGCAGTGCTGGGGGATTCGAACCGGTATCCGGATGGCGGGACGCACGCGTTGCGGCAAACGCTGGCGGAGCGGCACGGAGTTTCGGTGGAAGAGATTTTCATCGGATTGGGATCGAGCGAGCTGATTGACCTGGCGGCGCGGGTTTTGTTGCGCGCAGGTTTGCAGGGACTGACTTCGGAAGGGACGTACGCGCCGTTTTCTGTGGCGATTCGCGCCAGCGGAGCGGAGCTGGTGCTGGTGCCGCAGCGGAATTTTGCATTTGATTTGAAGGGCATGGCGAAAGCCATCACGCCGAAAACGGGCGTGATCTATCTGGCGAATCCGAACAATCCGACGGGAAGTGCGTTTGGACGAGAAGAGTTTGATGAGTTCCTCGCGGCGGTTCCGGAAGGCGCGCTGGTGGTGTTGGACGAGGCGTACATCCATTATGCGGTCAGCATGGGATTGAGGGATTCGGTGGAGGCATACCGCAAGAGAAAGAATCTGCTGATCCTGCGGACGTTTTCGAAGGTGTATGGGCTTGCGGGATTGCGGATCGGCTATGCCATTGGACGGCCGGAGTTGCTCGCCGCGATGAATAAATTGTGAACGCCATTCAACACTTCGGGAGTGGCGCAGGCAGGGGCGCTGGCGGCGCTAGATGACAAAGAGCATGTGACGCGGTGCATTGAGACGAATGCGGCGGAGAGGAAACGGTTGAGCGAGGGACTGGCAAAGCTGGGATTCCGGCCGGTGCCGAGCGAAGCGAACTTTGTGTTTATCGTGGTGGGTCCGGATGCCAAGGCGCTGAGCGATGATCTGCTGCAGATGGGCGTGATCGTGCGGCCGCTGGGGTGGATGGGATTTCCGGAAGCGATGCGCATTTCGATAGGGACGGCGGAAGAAAACGAAAAATGCTTGTCGGCCATGGCGCGGGTGATCTTGAAGCGCGCCGGCGAAGGCGAACTCGCGGCGCGATGAGAAGGAAGAAAGTTGCGAGTGACGAGTGGCGAGTGGCGAGAAAAGAATATGCGGGTCTTGGTGCCAGCTAACGCGGACTTCGGGATGTCTGCGGGCGTCGACCCAATCGCCGACATCTTGAAAAAATACAAGACTATTGCCGTGGTGGGATTGTCTTCGAATCCGCTGCGGCCCAGCCATAGCGTGACGGAATACATGCAGAGCGAGGGATACCGGATTATTCCGGTGAACCCGAATGAGACAGAAGTGCTGGGGGAGAAGAGTTACGCGCGGCTGGAAGATGTGCGAGAGAAAATTGAGATCGTAAACGTGTTCCGGCGGGCGGAGGAGGTGCCGCCAGTGGTGGAGAGCGCCAATCGAGTTGGCGCAAAAGTGGTTTGGATGCAGATGGGAATTGAGAACGAAGAGGCCGCGGAGCGGGCGCGAGCCGAGGGGTTGACGGTGGTTGAGGATGCGTGCATTTTGGTGGAGCATCGGAGAAGAGCAAGAGAG
>WNEZ01014129.1_pt1 | contig 11963 bp, 7 predicted proteins | sample 5400521 | NCBI WGS metagenome assembly WNEZ01 (sample SAMN13153339, study PRJNA577476) | soil metagenome | isolation source: 120 cm saprolite under Douglas fir tree site 2 hole 1 replicate 1 | place: USA:California | collected 2015-04-18
AGAACGAAGCCGCGCTCGCCAGGGCGCGCGCCGCGGGTCTCGATGCGGTCATGGACCGCTGCGTCAAGATCGAGCACGCGCGGCTCTTCGGCGGGCTTAACTGGGTCGGCGTGAACACCAGGGTTATCTCCGCCAGGCGTCCCCGCTGGCTCGCGTACTGAGGTATCCTTTCCGCATGGGGAGGACGGGGAGGACGGTTCGGCTTTTCGAAGGCCGCTTCGGGCGTCTCGTGCTTTCCGAGCTCGGCGCCGGCGAGGAGATCCGCGCGCAGTCGGACCCCGCCATCGTGCTGCAGCAGGGCGGCGTCGAGGTGATGTTCCTCAACCCGGGCGAATTCCACGTCAGCCTCGATGCGACGCGCGCGCTCGAATTTCATGCCGCGGGCGAATGGCTGCGCGCGAGCTTCCCGGCGGTGTTTGCAGCCGAGGACCGGCGGCCCTTCCCCCAGCTGCGCGAGCCGGCCACGCCGCGCATCCTGCAGCTCGCCGACACCCTGGCCGTCGAAGTCCTGAACGACCGCTTCCTGTCCGCCGAGCGGCTCGAGTTCATGCTGCAGGAGCTGGTGCTGTCGATCGTCGAGACCTATCTCGCCCGGCGGCGCGCTTCCTGGCGCGGCTCGCGCTTCGAGGACAGCCGCATCCGGCGCGCCATCGCGCTGCTGCGCGCGCACCCGAACAAGGATCTGAGCATCGACCAGCTCGCCAGCCAGGTAGGGCTGTCGCGCTCGCGCTTCTACGACCTGTTCCAGCTGTGCACCGGCTTCTCGCCGCGCGCCTACCTCGACATGCTGTGCGTCGAGACCGCGATCTCGCGCCTTTCGTCCGGGCGCGGCAAGATCGCCGAGGTCGCCGCCGAGCTCGGCTTCTCGGCGCAGAGCAATTTCACGCGCTTTTTCCTGCACCAGGTCGGCGTCCCGCCCTCGGAGTACCGCCGCGCCGCAACGGACGCGGGCACAGAGCCGCCGAAGCCGCAGGACTGACGCACTGAGTTGGTGCGCGGCTCTCGCCCGCGTGCTTCCAAAGCGTGATTGCCCAAGCCGCCGTCCGTTCGGCATGGCGGTTGCTTTAGCCTCTTGGATGTGGAGACCAAGGTGGAGCAGCGACTTTACGACGAGATGCGCGACGCGCAAGGGCAGGTGCGCGAGCACTTCCGCGTCCTCGCCGAGTGGCTCGCCGAAACACCGGCGAAACGCGTGGCCGAGAAGCGCCGCGAGGCCCACCTGTTGTTCCACCGCGTCGGCATCACTTTCGCGGTCTACGGCGACGCGCAGGGCGCGGAGCGGCTGATCCCGTTCGACACCATTCCGCGCATCATCCCGAAGGCGGAATGGGACGGACTCGCGAGCGGCCTCAGGCAGCGCGTCGCCGCGCTCAACCGGTTCCTGCACGATGTGTATCACGAGCAGGAGATCCTCAAGGCGGGCGTCATCCCCGCGGAGCAGGTGCTGAAGAATGCCGGCTTCCAGGAGGCGATGCGCGGCGTCGAGCTGCCCAACCGCGTCTACTCGAACATCGCCGGCATCGACCTGGTGCGGCACGCCGACGGCAAGTACTACGTGCTCGAGGACAACCTGCGCACGCCCTCGGGCGTGTCCTACATGATCGAGAACCGCAAGATGATGACGCGGCTCTTCCCCGAGCTGTTCGAGCGCCAGACGGTGCTGCCGGTCGAGCACTACCCCTTGCTGCTGCTCGAGGCGCTGCGGGCCTCCGCCCCGCCGCGCTCGCGCGACCCGGTGGTGGCGGTGCTCACGCCGGGCCAGCACAACAGCGCCTACTTCGAGCACGCGTTCCTCGCCCAGCAGATGGGCGTCGAGCTGGTCGAGGGCGCGGACCTGTTCGTCAAGGACAACGTCGTCTACATGCGCACCACCGGCGGCCGGCAGCGGGTCGATGTCATCTACCGCCGCATCGACGATGCGTTCCTCGATCCGCTCGCGTTCAACAAGGATTCCCTGCTCGGCGTGCCGGGCCTGTTCGCCGCCTACCGCGCGGGCAATGTCTCGCTCGCCAACGCGGTCGGAACCGGCGTCGCGGACGACAAGTCCACCTATCCCTACGTGCCGGAGATGATCCGCTTCTACCTCGGGGAGGAGCCGATCCTCGCCAACGTTCCGACCTGGCAGTGCCGGAACGCAAAAGACCTCGCCCAGGTGCTGGAAAACCTGCCCGAGCTGGTGGTGAAGGAGGTGCAGGGCTCGGGCGGCTACGGCATGCTGGTCGGGCCGGACGCCTCGAAAGCCGAGCTGAAGGCGTTCCGCAAGCGCCTCAAGGCGAACCCGGCCAATTACATCGCGCAGCCGACGCTCTCGCTCTCGACCTGCCCGACATTCGTCAAGCGCGGCGTCGCGCCGCGCCACGTCGACCTGCGGCCCTACGTCCTCTCGGGCAAGGAAGTGAAGCTCGTTGCCGGGGGCCTGACGCGCGTCGCGCTCAAGGAGGGTTCGCTGGTAGTCAATTCCTCGCAGGGCGGAGGCACCAAAGACACCTGGGTCGTCGAGTAGATGCTGTCACGGGTTGCAGACCGGGTTTACTGGAGCGCGCCGAGAACATCGCGCGCATCCTCGGCGTGACTTCCAACATGGTGCTTTTCGGCACGCCCGAGACCCGGGAGCAGAACCTGCTCGCCCCGCTCACCATCACCGACAGCGCCGCGCGCTACTTTGAGCGCAAGAAGCCGGTCACGCTCGAGGGGCTGGTCGAGTTCCTGGCGCTCGACACCGGCAATCCGTCCTCGATCTACAGCTGCCTCAGGCTGGCGCGGGAGAACGCATACGCGATGCGCTGGCAGATCACCTCCGAGATGTGGGAGACGCTGAACGCGACGTGGATCGAGATGAAGCGCGTGCGGCGCGCGGACCTTGCCGGCGCCGGCGCCACGCGCTTCTTCGACTGGGTGAAGGAGCGCAGCCACCTTTTCCGCGGAGTCACCTATGGCACCATCATGCGCGGCGAGGCGTTCAACTTCTCGCGCCTCGGCACCTTCCTCGAGCGCGCCGACAACACCGCGCGCATCCTGGACGTCAAGTACCACGTGCGGCTGCCATCGGTGAAGGATGTCGGCGGCGCGCTCGACTACTACCAGTGGACCGCGCTGCTGCGCTCGGTGTCCTCGTTCGAGACCTACCGGGCGCTGTACCGCGACCAGATTTTCCCGATCAAGGTGGCGCAGCTCCTGATCCTCGAGCGCCGCATGCCCCGCTCGCTGGCCGCCTGCTTCGACCAGGTGACGCAGGCGATGGAGCGCCTGCAGGGGCAGCACGACCGCGCCGCGCGGCGCCTGGCGATCGAGCTGCACGCACGGCTCACCAATGCCGACATCGAGGAGATTTTCCAGCACGGGCTGCACGAATACCTCACCCAGTGCATCGCCGACATGCACGAGCTGGGAAGCCGCATCCAGCTTGCCTACCTCGGAACCGCCCTGGAGAAGGAGTAAGCGGTGGCTATCCACGTCGCCCTGAACCACGTCACGCTCTACCGCTACGAGCGCCCGATCGCGCTCGGGCCCCAGGTGGTGCGCCTGCGTCCCGCTCCGCACGCGCGTACCCCCGTGCTCTCGTATTCGCAGCGCGTCACGCCGGCGAAGCACTTCATCAACTGGCAGCAGGACCCGCAGTCGAACTGGCTGGCGCGACTGGTGTTCCTCGAGCCGACCCGCGAGCTGCGTATCGAGGTCGACCTGGTGGCCGAGATGTCGGTCATCGACCCGTTCGATTTCTTCCTCGAGCCGCACGCCAACCGCTTCCCGTTCCACTACGAGGAATGGCAGCTGCACGAGCTTGCGCCCTACCTGGTGCGCGGGCCTCTCACGCCGCGCTTCAAGCGCTATCTCGACGCGGTGCCGCGCGCGCCGAAGCCGACGGTGGATTTCCTGGTCGAGCTGAACCTGCGCCTGTCGAAGGACATCAGGTACCTCATCCGCATGGCGCCCGGCATCCAGACGCCGGAGGAAACGCTCGCCGCGGCGAGCGGCTCGTGCCGCGACTCGGGCTGGCTGCTGGTGCAGCTGCTGCGCCACCTCGGCATCGCGGCGCGCTTCGTCTCGGGCTACCTGATCCAGCTCACGCCCGATGTGAAATCGCTCGACGGCCCCTCGGGCCCCGCGGCCGACTTCACCGACCTGCACGCCTGGTGCGAGGCCTACCTGCCGGGCGCGGGCTGGGTCGGCCTCGATCCGACCTCGGGCCTGTTCGCGGGCGAAGGCCACATCCCGCTCGCCTGCTCGCCCGAGCCCTCGAGCGCGGCGCCGATCACCGGCCTCGCCGAGAAAGCCGCGGTCGAGTTTTCCCACCACATGCGGGTCGATCGCGTCATGGAGGCGCCGCGCGTCACCAAGCCCTACAGCGAGGCGCAGTGGGCCGAGATCGACGCGCTCGGGGCTCGCGTCGACGCCGACCTGGCGGCGCGCGACGTGCGCCTCACGATGGGCGGCGAGCCGACCTTCGTTTCCGTGGATGATCGCGATGGCGCGGAATGGAATACGGAGGCGGTGGGGCCGAACAAGCGCAGATTGGGTTTGAATTTGCTCAAGCGGTTAAAAGAAAAATATGCGGCGAAAGGCCTTCTCCACCTGGGCCAGGGCAAGTGGTATCCGGGCGAGCCGCTGCCGCGCTGGTCGCTGTCCTGCTTCTGGAGGAAGGACGGTGAGCCGGTGTGGAACGATGCGGCACTGTTTGCCGACGAAAGCGTGAACTACGGCGCAACCGAAGCGCAGGCCGCGCTGTTCCTGCGCACGCTGGCGGAGAAGCTCGGGCTCGATCCGCAGCATGTTTTTCCCGCCTACGAGGACACGTTCTACTACCTGTGGCGCGAGCGCAAGCTGCCCGCGAACGTCGATCCGCTCGACTCGCGCCTGGACGATCCGCTCGAGCGCGCGCGCCTGCGCAAATTGTTTCACCAGGGCTTCGACAAGACCGCCGGGTACGTTTTTCCAAAATGAAAACGGCTGGCAGACCGGCTCCTGGTTCCTGCGCGAGGAGCGCTGCTACCTGGTCCCCGGCGACTCGCCGCTCGGCTATCGGCTGCCGCTCGATTCGCTGCCCTGGGTTTCGGCCGGCGAGCATCCCTGGGTCCACGCGCCGGACCCTACGCAGGCGTTTCCGCCTTTGCCTTTGTGGAAAGATTTTTTTCCAAAATTCCAAATACGGGGCGAAGACAAACCCGAAAAATTTCCCGCCCCATTCGAATCCGCCGCCTGGATCACTCGCACCGCAATGTGCGCGCAGCCGAGGAACGGCGTGCTCTACGTCTTCATGCCGCCGGCCGAGGCGCTCGAGGATTACCTCGAGCTCGTCGCGACGGTCGAGGCGACCGCCACCGGGCTCGGCTTCCCGGTGGTCCTCGAGGGCTACGAGCCGCCGCGCGACCCGCGCCTGGAGGCGCTGCGCATCACGCCCGATCCGGGGGTGCTCGAAGCCAACGTCCAGCCGGCGAAGAACTGGGCCGAGCTCGCGGAGAACACCGCTTTCCTCTACGACGCAGCGCATCGCTCGCGCCTCACCACCGAGAAGTTCATGCTCGACGGCCGCCACGCCGGGACCGGCGGCGGCAACCACTTCGTGCTCGGCGGGCCGACGCCGGCGGACTCTCCTTTCCTGAGAAGGCCCGACCTGCTCGCCAGCCTGATCGCCTACTGGCACAACCATCCGTCGTTGTCGTACCTCTTCTCCGGCCTGTTCATCGGCCCGACCAGCCAGCATCCGAGGATCGACGAGGCGAGAAACGATTCCGTCTACGAGATCGAGATCGCCTTCAGGGAGCTGCAGCGCCAGGCGGAAAATGCGACTCCTCCCTGGCTGGTCGATCGCCTGTTCCGCAATCTGCTGATCGACGCCACCGGCAACACCCACCGCGCCGAGTTCTGCATCGACAAGCTCTACTCGCCCGACGGCCCGACCGGACGGCTCGGGCTGCTCGAGCTGCGCGCCTTCGAGATGCCGCCGCACGCGCGCATGTCGCTCACGCAGCAGCTCTTGATGCGCTCGCTGGTCGCGCGCTTCTGGCGCGAGCCCTACCGGCCGCGCAAGCTCGCGCGCTGGGGCACCGAGCTGCACGACCGCTTCATGCTGCCGCACTTCGTGTGGCAGGACTTCGAAGACGTGATCCACGAGACCGCCGAGTCCGGCTACGCGCTCGAGGCGGAGTGGTTCGCCCCTCACTTCGAATTTCGCTTTCCCCGCGTCGGCGCATTCGCCGCACGCGGCGCGAGCTTCGAGCTGCGCACCGCGCTCGAGCCGTGGAATGTGCTCGGCGAAGAAGGCGCCCCGGGCGGCACCGCGCGCTACGTCGACTCATCGCTGGAGCGCCTGCAGGTGAGGGCCACGGGCCTGCTCGGCGAGCGCCACGTGCTCACCTGCAATGGCCGCGTGGTCCCGCTGCAGCTCACCGGCAACATCGGCGAATTCGTCGCCGGCGTGCGCTACCGCGCCTGGCAGCCGTTTTCCGCGCTGCATCCCACCATCGGCGTGCACGCGCCGCTCGTCTTCGACCTCGTCGACACCTGGATGAGCCGATCCCTCGGCGGCTGCCAGTACCACGTCGTCCACCCGGGTGGCCGGCACCACGAAGATTTCCCGGTCAATGCCTACGCCGCCGAAGGCCGCCGCCTCGCGCGCTTCTCCCGTACCGGCCACACCCCCGGCCGCCTCACCGTGCGCGCCGAAGCGCGCAACCCCGACTTCCCCTTCACCCTCGACCTGCGGCGGGCGCCCCCGGAGCAGCACCGGTGATCGAGTCCCTGCCGCTCGCGGTGACCCGCGTCACGACGCTGCTCGGACGGAAGCCCCTGACGAATGCGACCGGGTTTTTCTTCGAGCGCGATGGCCGCCTGTTCGTGGTGACGAGCCGGCACGTGGTGCTGGACGAGCCGAGCAAGCATTACCCGGACCGCATCGAGATCGAGCTGCATGTCGATCCGCAGAACGTCGCCGAGACGGCGCAATTCTCGATCCCGCTTTACCGCGACGGCAAGTCGGTCTGGCGCGAGGGGCTCGATTCGGCCGGTGCGATCGACGTGGTCGCGCTGGAGCTCGAGCGCCCCGCCCTCCCCGAGACGCTGCTCATCCACGCCTTCACGCCAGCGCATCTGGTCGAGCGGCTCGACCAGGTGGAGATCGGAACCTCGGTGCTGATCGTCGGTTTTCCGCTGGGCGTCCACGACACGCTGCATCGCCTGCCGGTGGCGCGCCAGGCGGTCATCGCCTCGGCATTCGGCATCCGCTTCCAGGGCCACGGCTATTTCCTGACCGATGCGCGGCTGCACCGCGGCACGAGCGGCGCGCCGGTGGTCGCCCGCGGGCCGGCGCCGCACGACGGACGCGCCGGGCTCGCATGGCGGCTGCTCGGCGTGCACGCCACCCGGCTTGACATCGCCAACCGCGACATCCGGCAGGACGAGAGCCTCGACCTGAACTGCGCCTGGTACGCGGACATCCTCATGACCTTGACGCAGCAAGCTACGGTGGTGCCCGGCAAGGCATAATCCGCCGGCCTATGCCGCGCGAACTGCTGGCCGCCTACCCGCCCGCGACCGCCCGCTACGACGAGATGCTGGCGGCTGCCCAGACGCCTCGCGCGCACTGGCAACGGATGTTCGAGCAGCTCGCGGCGACTTCGCCCGAGGCAATGCGCGAGCGCGTGCAGTGGGTGCAGCGCCAGGTGCGCGAGAACGGCGTCACCTACAACGTCTACGCCGATCCCGAGGGCGCCGACCGCCCCTGGGAGCTCGATATGCTGCCGCTCATCATCCCGGCGGAGGAATGGGCGGGCGTCGCGGCGGCGGTGGCGCAGCGCGCGACGCTGCTCAACCGCGTGCTGGTCGACCTCTACGGCGAGCAGCGGCTGGTGAAGGAGGGGCTGCTGCCGCCCGCGCTGATCTACGGCCACTCCGGCTTCCTGCGCCCGTGCCGCGGCATCAAGGTGCCGGGCGACGTGATGCTGCACCTGTACGCCGCCGACCTCGCCCGCGCGCCCGACGGGCGCTGGTGGGTGGTCGACGACCGCACCCAGGCGCCCTCGGGCGCCGGCTATGCGCTCGAGAACCGGCTGGTGGTCTCGCGCCTGTACGCCGGCCTGTTCCGCGACCTCAAGGTGCAGCGCCTCGCAGGGTTCTTCGCCACGCTGCGTGACAGCCTCGCGCACTGGGCGCCCGCCGACGGCGCCGCGCCGTTCACGGTGCTGGTCACGCCCGGGCCGCACAACGAGACCTACTTCGAGCACACCTACCTCGCGCGCTACCTCGGCCTGCCGCTGGTCGAAGGCAGCGACCTCACCGTGCGCGAGGGCAAGGTGTGGCTGAAGACGCTTTCAGGCCTGCAGCGCGTGCACGTGATCCTGCGCCGTCTGGACGACGACTACTGCGATCCGCTCGAGCTGAGGAGCGACTCGGCCCTCGGCATCCCCGGCCTGGTCGACGCGGTGCGCCGCGGCAACGTGCTGGTGGCGAACGCGCTCGGCTCCAACCTGCTCGAGTCGGGCACGCTGTTCGGATTCCTGCCGCGGATCTGTGAGCGCCTGTTCGGCGAGCCGCTGAAGATTCCGTCGGTAGCGACCTGGTGGTGCGGCGAGCCCGCGGCGCTCGCCGACGTGATGTCGAAGCTCGACCGGCTGGTGGTCAAGGGCGCTTTCCCCCAGCTACGCGTGGACCCGATGTTCGGCGAGGACCTGGACGAGCGCGGCCGCGAGCGCGTCAGGGCGATGCTCAAGGCGCGGCCGCAGATGTACGTCGCGCAGGAGCTGGTGCAGCTCTCGCAGGCGCCAGTCTGCGACCGCTCCGAACCCCGGCGGCTGCTCGCGCGCGCGATCGGCCTGCGGGTCTACGCCTGCGCCAGCCCCGAGGGCTACGTGGTGATGCCCGGCGGCCTGACGCGCGCCGCGACCGGGCCGGATGCGCGCGTCATCTCGATGCAGCGCGGCGGCTCGAGCAAGGACACCTGGGTGCTCACCACCGGCCCGGTGAGCGCGTTCAGCCTGCTGCGCCGCGATATCCGGACGCAGGATCTGGTGCGCACCGGGCTCAACCTCTCCAGCCGGGTGGTCGAGAACCTGTACTGGTTCGGCCGCCACGCCGAGCGCTGCGACGACCTGGCGCGGCTGCTGCGGCTCGCGCTGATGCGCGTGATCGAGGAAGGCCCGCTCGAGCGCGAGGGCTCCTGGACCAGCATTGCCGGGCTGTTGCGCCATACCGGCATTTTCGGCGAGGCGGAAGCGGCCGCAGATGAGGTGACGGTCGCGCGCGCGCTGCGCGATGCGGCGGTCGATGATGCGCGGCCCGGGCTGGCGAGCGGCCTAAAGCTGCTGCTGCACGTTGCATCGCAGCTGCGCGAGCGGCTGTCCCTGGACAACTGGCGCACGCTCAACCACATGTCGCGGCGCCTCGCGCACAGCCGCGGCCGGCCGATCGGAATATCGGATACGCTCGTCGAGCTCGACCGCGACATCGCCTCCTTCATCACGCTGGCCGGCTTCGCGCTCGACGGCATGACACGCGACCACGGCTGGCGCTTCCTGTCGATGGGCCGCAGGATCGAGCGCCTGCAGTTCCTGTGCGGGACGCTGCAACAGGCGCTCGCCGGCCCGGCGCAGGCCGATCTCGGCTGGGTGCTCGAGCTCGCCGATTCCAGCGTCACCTACCGCTCGCGCTACATGGCGCGGCCGCAATGGCTGCCGGTGCTGGACCTCCTGGTGCGCGACGTCGCCAACCCGCGCTCGATCGCGTTCCAGCTGAAAGGGCTGCACGATTTCCTCGGCCGCATCGAGGACGCCTACGGCGAAGGCGTGGAGGAGCGGCTGGACGCCTCGGTGATGGCGCTCGAGGCCCTCGACCCGGACGCCGACCTGCAGCACGGCAGCGCGCGCCTCGGCGCGCTGCTGGAAGAGTGGTACGCCGCCAGCTACCGGCTCTCCGAGCAGTTGGGGCTGCGCTTCTTCGCCCATGTGGGCGAGGTCAATCGCCAGACGTTCGCGATGTAAAGCGGCCACGCAATGCGCTGCCAGGTCGTCCACGAGACGAGCTACACGTACGAGAGCCCGGTGGTGCTCTCGCAGCAGCTCCTGCATCTCACGCCCCGCGTGCTTCCCTGGCAGCAGCGCGAGGCGCACCGGATCAGGATCGATCCCGAGCCCACCGAGATGTCCTCGCGCGAGGATTACTTCGGCAACCTGGTGACGCAGATCCTGCTCGCCGCGCCGCACGCAGCGCTCACCGTGCGCGCCGAGTCGCGCGTGGCGGTCGGACCGCACGCCCAGCCCCCGGACGCCGAGCCCTGGGAGGAGGTGCGCGACCGGCTGAAGCGCGTGGGTGCGGCGACGCTGGTCGAGCCGGCGCAATACCTGTTCGAATCGCCGCACGTGGAATGCTTCCGCGAGCTGGCAAGCTACGCGGCACCCTGCTTTCCCCGTGCTCGCCCGATTTTCGAGGCGGTGCGCGACCTGACGCGGCGCATCCACGCGGATTTCAAGTTCGATCCGAAGGCGACCAGCGTTTCGACCCCCCTGCGCGAGGTGCTCACCAAGCGCCACGGCGTGTGCCAGGACTTCGCCCACCTGATGATCGGCTGCCTGCGTTCGCTCGGGCTTGCGGCGCGCTACGTGAGCGGCTACATCCTGACGACGCCGCCCCCGGGCAGGCCGCGGCTCGTCGGCGCGGACGCCTCGCACGCCTGGGTGTCGGCGTACTGCGGCGCCGCCGGCTGGGTCGAGCTCGATCCCACCAACGACTGCGTCGTGGGCGACGCGCACATCACGCTCGCCTGGGGCCGCGACTTCAGCGACGTCACGCCGATGCGCGGCGTGATCCTCGGCGGCGGCGACCAGGAGCTCGCGATCCGGGTGACCGTTACGCCGCAGCCAGGCCGGTAAAATAAAACATGGCCGACCGCAAGTTCGGGTTCGAGACGCTTTGCTTGCACGCCGGCCAGATCCCCGATGCGGCGACCGGCGCGCGCGCCGCGCCGATCTACCAGACCACCTCGTTCGTGTTCGACTCCGCCGACCACGCGGCGAGCCTGTTCAACCTGCAGACTTTCGGCAACGTCTACTCGCGCATCTCCAACCCCACGGTGGCGGTGTTCGAGGAGCGCATGGCGGCGCTCGAGGGCGCGCGCTCGGGGCTCGCGGCGGCGACCGGCCAGGCGGCCGAGGTCACGGCGATCCTCACGCTGTGCAGCGCGGGCGACCACATCGTCTCGGCGTCGACGCTGTACGGCGGCACGCACACGCTGCTGCACGTCAACCTGAAGAAGCTCGGCATCGAGACGACTTTTGTCGATCCGGACAAGTCAGAGAATTTTCGCAATGCAATAAAACCGAATACAAAACTTCTATACGCCGAAACCCTCGGCAACCCGCTCATCAACATCGTCGACATCGAGGCGCTGGCGAAGATCGCGCACGAGGCCGAGATTCCGCTGGTGCTCGACAACACGGTGCCTTCGCCCTATCTCTGCCGGCCGATGCAGTGGGGCGCCGACATCGTGGTGCACTCGGCCACCAAGTACATCGGCGGCCATGGCACGACGATGGGCGGCGTGATCGTCGAGTCCGGAAAATTCAACTGGGGCAACGGCAAGTTTCCCGAGTTCACCTCGCCCTCGCCCGGCTACCACGGCGTCATCTTCCACGAGACCTTCGGCGACTTCGGCTACACCATGAAGGCGCGCATGGAAATCATGCGCACTTTCGGCCCGGCGCTCTCGCCGATGAACGCGTGGCTCCTGCTGCAGGGACTCGAGTCGCTGCACGTGCGCATGGAGCGGCACTGCGCCAATACGCTGGCAGTGGCCAGGTACCTCCAGGAGCATCCGAGGGTGGCGTGGGTCAACTATCCCGGACTGCCTGACAACAAATATCATGCGCTCGCCAAGAAATACCTCCCTAAGGGCGCCTCCGGCCTGCTCAACTTCGGCGTCAGGGGAGGAGCCAAAGCCGGTGAGCGCTTCATCGAAGCGGCGCAGTTCATGAGCC
>WNEZ01022064.1_pt1 | contig 11962 bp, 8 predicted proteins | sample 5400521 | NCBI WGS metagenome assembly WNEZ01 (sample SAMN13153339, study PRJNA577476) | soil metagenome | isolation source: 120 cm saprolite under Douglas fir tree site 2 hole 1 replicate 1 | place: USA:California | collected 2015-04-18
TTTCCCGCTGCGCAACCACTCTGCTCCAGCCCACCCTAGAGCCGCGGTTGCGGCTGCAAAGTGGGTGGCGACGAACGCGCTCGTCGCAAGGCTGCCTGCACTCAGCGCGCTACCCGCATTAAATCCAAACCAGCCCACCCACAGCAGACACGCGCCGATAAAGCTGAGCACCACGCTGTGGGGAGGCATGGGCTCCTTGGGATAGCCGACGCGTCGCCCTAAGTACAGCGCACACACTAACGCTGACACTCCGGAAGTGACGTGCACGACCGTGCCGCCGGCAAAGTCGAGCGTCGGGAAACGCCCGCCCAGAGCCGCATTCAGCAGTCCTCCTTTGCCCCACACCATGTGCGCCATCGGATCATAGACCAATACCGACCACAGAATCATGAAGACCAGCATGGCGCTGAATTTCATGCGCTCGGCAAATGCTCCCGCAATCAGTCCAGGCGTGATGATGGCAAACATGAGCTGGTACACCATGAAGGTCTGCAGCGGAATCGTACCGGCATAATCGGGATCGGGGGTTGCACCTACCCCGTGAAGAAAAACGTTGTGCAATCCTCCAATAAAACTGTTGCCGGACCCGAACGACAGGCTAAAGCTGAACAGTCCCCAAAGCACTGTAACCACCGCCATCAATGCAAAGCTTTGCATCAGGGTGCCGAGCACGTTTTTCTTGCGCACCAGGCCGCCATAAAACAATGCCAGACCGGGCCCCGTCATCATGAGGACCAGAGCTGAGCTGGTGAGCATCCAGGCATTGTCAGCAGAGCTTTTGGCATCGGCGGCTTGCTGCTCCAGCTTGGCGAGCCGCACGCTTTGGTCGGAGGCGGTGCTCGAGGTACTGGATGTGCTCACAGTAGTCTGGGCGGCACCAATTTGCGCCAGACATGGTGTGAGGAACGCGATTACCAGACCGGCAATCAGCCGTTTTCCCATGAACAAATGCTTCCTCCCGGGAGCAAAATGGCGACAACCCCTGCTATTTTACGACGCGCCTACTCTATCGTCCGCAGCATGTCCCCGGAAATTCAATCTATTTATCGGATCGATCAGGAAATGTTATGGCTGTTGCTTTCAGACCGATAGAGGATGTCTCCTATTTCCGCGGTTGCCGGATGAAATACCGCAATTTATCCATGCTGGCAGGCACAGCCACGTCGAAAAATCCAACCATCATCTCGTCCGAAGTCTGATCTCCCCACCTCACTGTCTTCTCGGGATCAGGGTTGTGCGGATTCCTCGGTGAATTGTCATACCATGCAATCGCCCGCAGTTTGGTTCCCGCCTTCAATATACGGGGCTCAGCTAGCCGATAACTCAACTGCCAGTGAAAATGATAATTGACTCTCAGCAGCGTTTCCACGCTGCCATCGTCGCGCACAATGTCATACTCAAAGCGCTTTCCCCGCAGATGCATATGCGGAAATAGACTCAACAAGGTCGCATCGTTAGGCAGCGTTCCCTGCACCTCCACGCGAAAGTCGTCGGCTCCCGGAGGAATCAGCAGGGCGTGGTTGTTCAACTGCAGCGTGATCACGCGCTGCTTGGGCGGACTCTTGGCGAACCTCAGGCCGATGCTGGTCTGGTCGATCGCCGCGTGGCCATTGGTGGTGTAGTGAATCTGAAAAACCAGGTCCGATCCGGCAGGCACGAATTTCGCCATTCCATCCCGCCATTGGTCGGGCGAACTGCCCGGCGCGTACACCAGAAGAAGGTCGCTGGTCGTCTCGTGTGCCTGGCGCCGTTCCTCCGGATCGGTCAATGTCGACGCCGTGAACAGCTCTCCGACCGGTGCGTGCCTCAGCCACTGCGCGTCCGGAGGACGAATGTACACCACCGCATGATGCACGTGCTGCGCACTCAATGGACGCACTTCCGCGGTCTGTATCCATTTGTCTTCGGTAAAGTGCGTTGGCACAATTTCATATGTGTATTGCACTTCGCCGCTGGCTGGAATTTCCACCGGCTTCGGCATCTTGGCCACGATGTCAGGATTATGAATGCTCCACCCACTGGTCCACTGGCGTGGCGCGGGAGTATCGTGCGGGTCGCCCGCGGGCGCGCCCGCAGCCGCCCAGGCAGAAATCTCCGCAATCTGTGGCGCGCTGAGTGACGGATCATTGGAAAAGTGCCCATAGCGAGGATCGGCGAACCACGGCGGCATCATCTTCATCTGCACCGCGTCGGCTATCTTCCGCGCCCAAGGCTTGGTCTGTTCATAGGTAAGCAGGGGCATCGGGGCGGATTCATCGAGGCGGTGGCAGCTCTGGCAATGGTCTTGCAGAATCGGCAGGACATCCTTATAGAAAGTAGGCGGAGCCACCTGTCTGTGCGCTTCCGGAGCGGCGCTGATCTGGAGCGCAATTCCACCTGCAACCGCGACGAAGGCAAGCGCTCCGCACGCAAGCAAGACGGCTCTCACGGGCGCGGAACTCCAGCATTTCGGCAAGAAGACTCTTTTCTGTGGTGTCGCCAATCCATTTCGAGGGCCAAGCTTTGTCGTCGCATTCAGTGTCGCACAAACGACTTCTTAGGACGCGGTACTGCGCATACTGACTTGGGAAAATGCTACATTGAGCAGTTCATGTCCGCGCCGAATTCCATTTTCGTGCGAGCCTGCAAAGCGGTGCCGGGAGAGCGTACGCCGGTGTGGTTCATGCGTCAGGCAGGACGCTACATGGCCGAATACCGCGCTGTCCGCAAACAGCATTCGCTGCTGGAGATCTGCAAGAATCCCGCGTTGGCGGCCGCAGTAACGATCAGCGCTGCCGAAGCATTGGGGGTGGATGCAGCTATCATCTTCGCCGATCTCCTTCTGCCACTCGAGGTCATGGAACTCCCGTTTCACTTCGGCGCGGGGGAAGGTCCGGTCATCGAGAAGCCTGTTAGGACCAAAGAGGACATCTCGCATCTGCGCACTGATCGTGCATCCGAGCTGGGATATGTCTGTGAAGCGGTACGATTGGTGACCAAGCACTTTGGCGATCGCTTGCCAGTGATTGGATTCTGCGGTGCGCCATTCACGCTTGCCAGCTACATGATCGAAGGCGGCGGATCGCGGAACTATGTCCATACCAAGAAGATGATGTACAACTCTGCCGCGGACTGGAATGAGCTGATGCGAAAGCTGGTCAGCGTAGTCGCCGAATACGCTGCTGAGCAAGTGCGCGCCGGTGCGGACGTGATTCAGATCTTCGATAGTTGGGTCGGCTGCCTGAGCGTGGACGATTACCGTCGCTATGTGCTCGCGCCTGTTACCGATCTGGTGAAGCGCTTGCAGCGCAGCGGAGCGCCAATCATTTATTTCGGTACGGATAGCGCCACTCTTCTTCCTGCGATGAAAGAAACCGGAGCCGAGGTGATTGGGCTCGACTGGCGCATTCCGCTGGACGAAGGCTGGCGCAGCCTGGAATTTCGCGGCGCCGTGCAAGGCAACCTGGATCCGGTTCTGCTCTTCGCCGGCTGGAAAGAACTGAAGTCGCGCGCGCAAGAAATTTTGCGCCGTGCCGGCGGAAGGCCAGGACACATTTTCAATCTCGGCCATGGCATTCTGCCAGAGACCCCGGTCGAGAACGTGAAGAATCTGGCTCGTTTTGTGCAAGAACATTCACAAAAGCCGCCTGACGACTGAAGCCTGCATTCATGAAGCGCATCGCAATTGTCGGCGGCGGAATTTCGGGGCTGGCAGCGGCTTTTGCTCTCGAAGAACATCGCCGCGCCGGCACCCCGCTCGAATATGTGCTTTACGAATCCTCGCCGCGCCTGGGCGGGGTGCTGCGCACTGAACAGGTTGAGGGCTGCGTGATTGAGGCTGGGCCCGACTCCTTTCTTACGGAAAAATCGTGGGCGGCGGATCTCTGCCGCACGCTGGGCCTCGGCGATCAGCTCATGAGCTCGAATGATGCGGATCGAAAAACCTACATTCTGGTCCATGGCCGGCTTGTGCTCATTCCTGACGGTCTGATGTTCATGGTGCCGACGAAGCTTCTGCCCACGATCCGGTCGCCACTGTTCTCGGTAAAGACCAAGCTGCTTATGGCGCGCGAGTGGTTTCATCCAGCGCGCGCCGCCGATAGCGACGAAAGCGTCGCATCATTGGTTGAGCGTCACTACGGCCGCGAGCTGGTCGATCGCCTCGCCGATCCGTTGCTCTCGGGTATATATGGAGGCGAAGCTTCGTCATTGAGCGTGCGCGCTGTTCTGCCTCGTTTTGCCGAGATGGAGCGTACACACGGCAGTTTGGGTCGCGCCGTGCTGGCTGCGCGTAAGCAGATGTCGCAAGCCGCAAGGCAGCCGGCGCGTCCGCTGTTCGCCTCCCTCAAAGACGGCATGCAGCAGTTGGTGGACGCTCTCCTATCCCGTCTTTCTCAGTCTGCGTTGCTCATCAACATGGGGATTGACAACGTTCGAGCTGAGGCTCACGGTTGGAGAGTCTCGGCTGGCGCGAAGACCGACTCCTTCGATGGCGTGATTTTTGCCATGCCAACACATTCCGCCGCCAAGCTGCTTTCCTCTTGCAGCCCGGAGCTGGCGAACGAACTCGGCGGCATCCGTTATAGCTCGTCCATCACCGTCGGGCTGGGCTACGGCCGGGAGGTGCGTCAGTCGCTGCCTCCAGGCTTCGGATTTCTGGTGCCCCGCAGCGAAGGCAGGCACATGCTGGCCGCAACCTTCGTCCACAATAAGTTTCCTCGTCGTGCTCCGGAAGATCGTGCCTTGCTGCGCTGCTTCATCGGAGGTGCGCAGGCTGACGAAGTCTGGCAGCTTTCCGACGGCGAGGTGGTTGGCCTGGTGCGCGAAGACCTGCAAGAAATTCTCCGACTCCGCGCCGAGCCTCTTTTTGCCCGCGTATATAAATGGAAGGCGGCGATGGCCCAGTATGGCGTCGGCCACCTTGATCGCCTGGAGCGCATCGAACATCTTCGCCGTCAGTTGCCGGGGCTGGCGCTGGCGGGCAATGGCTATGGCGGCATCGGCGTCCCCGACTGCATCCGCTCCGGTAGCGAAGCGGTTACGCAGGTTCTGACCTCGCTCCACCTAATCTAAGCCGACTTAGGCAATCCACCGTGACTTAGCATGCTCTTCTCTGGATATTTCACTTGCTTGTAGGTCCGACTGAAGGCGAACGAGAGCAATGCAATTACGACGAAGCACAGGGAGCTGCCTTCGGGACCGACGGAACCCCCGGTGAGCCAGGGGGCTCCGTGCAGCGACGACTTGAGCAGGTGACCGGGGAAAACGATGCCGCTGTCGGGGACTGAATAAAAAAATGTCTCGCCCCAATCCCATGCGGCGTGAAAGCCCACAGCAAACCACAGCGTGCCGGTGCGGCGGAGGGTGAGAGCAAAGAACAGGCCGATGAATGCCACGGCCAGCAGGCCGTTCCACTCTTCTCCGCCATTTCTTATGTGGATGAGGCCGAAGGCGCAGGACAACAATGTTGCCGCCCACCAGAACCCCACGGCGCGCGTCAGCGTGAATTGAGCGTAGCCGCGCAACAGAAATTCCTCGAAGCAGCCGACCAGCAAGAACATCCCGGCCCAGAACGCGGCATACTTCACGATGCGCGGCCCGTGCAGGGCGAGATGTCCGAAGTCGAAAACCTGTATCCGATTTAGCGTCACTAGAAGCAGAGTGATGCCCGCGAATCCCCAGGTCGCGCCAACCCAGAAGAGCTTGCGGAAGGCTTGACCAGGGGGTAAACCGTAGCTTTTCCAGGGACGTCTCTCAATTTTCGCCAGGACCAGGGATGGGATGACGGCCGCCAGAAGCGCACAGAATTCTTCCAGCCAAAGAAGAGCGTTCGGACATAGGCAGGCTGCGTGGCAGCCGCCAAGTTGGGTGCCGGAGGCTGTGACTCCGGTGGGGAGTCAGACCCGGGAGTGTTTTCCAAGTCAGTCATTCCGCTCAAATTCCAGTTCATCGGAACCGTACATCCGACCCCGCCAGTGTCGACTGTGACAGAAGATTGGGCGTAGTGGGGCTGCGACATGGTAAAACACTCGGTCGTCCCATGAACCGATTTTTCACGCGCGAACGCTTTGGTCGGCCCCAGTTTCTTGCCGGACTGTTGCTTGTGGCGTTCTGCGCCCAGGCCGTCTGGCTCGTGAGTCTGCAATTGCGCGCTAGGGCAGGCGGGGACGCGCAGGAACAGGCCTGGATCGGCGAAGGTTGGAAGCAGTGGCATGGGCATGGAATCGCGGGAGCGCCGTTCTCCGAGGGCCAGCCGGCGATCGCGACAGGATCTCCAGGGAACGGATTTGAGGTTGGTGGTTTCGACGTCGAACATTTCGATGTCGAACACTCACCTCTTCTGTATCTAGTGAGCGCGGCACCGTTGCTGGCATGGCCGGGACAAAACCTGGAGGCCGACTGGGCGAATTATTGGCGCTGGCTGCCGCATCTGCTGTTTCTGGCGTGCGGAATGCTGCTAGGTGCGTCGTTGTGGTACGTGGCGCGGCGGCTCTGCGGGAATCGCGGGGGATATGTGGCGCTTGCCCTTTATTGCTTTTCGCCAGTCATGATCCAGGCCAGTGCGAGCTGGCATACCGAGCCGGAGATCGTTGCGGCATGGGGAGCATTCGGCACGATTTTTACCGCGATTGCGGTCGCACACACGCTTTATGCGCCGCGCGAGGTTGTGTGGTGGAACTGGCGACGAATTGTGCTGCTCGGCATTTCGCTGGGGCTGGCGGTGGGCTCGCAGTTCTCGATGATTGTGGTGGCGCCCATCGCCTTGGCGCTGATGCTGTACGTGGCTCCCATTCGGCGCCCGGCGGCACTGGTCATCGGGGGCGCGGGATGCGTGGTGGGTTTGGTGTTGCTGTTCGCAGCGTACTCCCTCGATCCGCGAGCATTCTGGGAAGGGATGCGGCACGCATCTTTTTGGGGAGCGACCTGGCGCGGGTTCGCCGTGCCGGGAGTTTACCGTGCGGTGCTGGCGCAGATTGGACGGGCATGTCCGGCGCTCGCGTTTGCGCTGCCCGTGACACTTGTTACTTACGCAGTGTGGCCGCGCACGCGCTACTTCGGCAACACCGCTCCCCTGCTGCTGGGCGACGGCTTGCGTCTGGGGCGTGGTGGGGGCGTATGGGCTTTGGAGTCTGGTGGCGCTGGCGAAGGTCGGACGAGGATAGGAGGAGCGCGGCCAAGACGCCATTTGTCAGGAACTTAGGCTCGAGGGGAGTCCTTTCGGCATCCGGCCCTTCATCTGTGCAATCTAATGGGTGTGGTGCAATCTAATTCAGGTTAAGGACGTCGCGTCTTTCGGGGTGGGCCATGACTTGTTCTCTAGAGTATGATGATGCGGTGCGGCGGTGGATTTCAGCGTCGGTGGTTATTGTCGGGCTGCTGTTGCTGCCTGCGTTTCTCGTATCGAGCAGCCCTGCTCAGATTAATGGTGTGCCCGCTTCGGTGACCTCTCCGGGATTTGGAGGGCATCCGGAACCGCATGCGCCGCCTGCCAGCGTTACTTCGCTCGGGCCCCGCGGTTACGCACCGAGTGCTGGCGGCAGATTCTTTGCGAACTTGCCCGAGCGCGATGAAGGACGCCACCGCCACCATCGTGACCGCGATCGCGACCACAGTTTCATTCCCTTCTATGGGGGATGGTATGCAGTTCCCACTTATCCCTATCCGGCCGAGGATGCGGGGTACGAGGACCAGGAACCCGACTATCAGTTTGGCCCCACCATCTTCGACCGACGCGGGCGAGAAGATCGGGCTTATGTTCCTCCACCGTCTGATGCGGTAAGGGCTCATCCTGACACGGGAACCGACGGCACCGCGGAGATGGCTGCCCCGGAAGCGCCGCTGCCGCCAACTACCCTGGTTTTCAAAGATGGCCATCGACTGGAAGTGGGCAATTACGCGATCGTGGGCGCCACGATGTTCGATTTGAGGCCGGGGCATCCCCGCAAGATTGCGCTGGCTGATCTTGATCTGGAAGCGACCCAGAAAGAAAATGAAGATCATGGCGTCAGCTTCCAACTGCCGTCGAATTCCCAGGCGAACTAATCTCATGCGGAAGGTGTTCCTCTTCGCGTTGCTAGCCGTGACGGCACGGCTGGCGCTGGCGCAAAAGGGAACTGGTACGACTCCCGCGAGCGATCCGACCAATTTCCTGGGCCCGGGGTTTGCACCGGCGCGTATGGGCTCGATCTTAAACTTCGCGTCATCGGGACATCGTCAGAATTCGCCTCGTTTCTCGCCATTGTCTTTTTTGACCGACCCTCTTTTGAGCGTGCTGCCCGGGAGCAGTTATCCCCCGACGGCTTCGTCTCCCGTCATCACCTTGCCGGGTGCCGCGGAGAGCTTGGCCCCGCCTGGAGACCAAGGTCCGCAGCAGGGACAGCCTTTGCTCATCGAGTTGCGGGGTGATCGGTATGTGCAAATCAGCTCGAACGGGACGGAATCTGAGGAGCATAGTGGACAGCCCGATTACTTCAGGGAAATGTCTGGCAGCGCTGGCGCGAAAAGCGGACGATCTCAGGCCGATGTGGGGAAAACGAACGTCCTGAGCTCGAGACCTCGCGTCTCGCGCGGACAAGCAAATACGAAGAATGCTTTGGCGGCTGGTGTTTTGCCGCACGAGCTCGCGCCCACGGTGCTGGTCTATCGCGATGGTCGGCGCGAGGAAGTCCGGGAGTACTCTATTGCTGACGGGGTGCTGTATGCGCGCGGCGATTACTATGCCGTCGGATGCTGGAACAAAAAGATTGAACTGGTGGCGCTCGACCTTCCCCAAACGGTTAAAGCAAATCAAGAGCGTGGCGTTAAGTTTGTACTTCCTGACTCGCCCAATAATGTTGTTATGAATTGGTGACGAGGGCTTCGGCCTTCGTGCGCCAGCCTCGAACCATGCCTTGCAAGAGGAGCGCCCAGCTCCTTAGTATTCTTCGAAAGTCAGTACGTGTCTGTGGCGAAATAGTCGATGAATTCGGAAGCGAAATAGTAACTCCGTCCCGCCCAATATGCCGTCGCCGCATGGTATAATTTCTACCAGGCAAATGGTCAGTAAGTTCCTGTAAATGCAATCATTTAGGTCAATTCGCTGGAGTCCCATCCGGCACCGCGTGTAGTTCTGCTGCGAGCAATATTTTTGAGGTTGCGGTAACGAAGTTCTAGAAGTCAATTGCTAAAGGTTAAGACCTGACACATGGCTGACGATCAAAATCCCGAACTGCCCTTAACGCCTCCCCCTGACGGAGGAGGTCCCGGCGCACTGAACATTCAACCGGTCAACATTGAAGAGGAGATGCGCAAGTCGTATCTCGAGTATTCGATGTCGGTGATCATCGGGCGCGCGCTGCCCGACGTGCGCGACGGATTGAAGCCGGTGCACCGTCGCATTCTGTACACGATGCAGCAGATGGGACTCGCTCCCAACCGGCCCACGCGCAAGTGCGCCAGAATCGTCGGAGAAGTGATGGGTAAGTATCATCCGCACGGAAACCTGGCGGTTTACGACGCGTTGGTGCGGCTAGCCCAGCCCTGGAGCATGCGTTATCCGCTGGTCGACGGTCAGGGCAACTTCGGATCCGTGGATGGAGATCCTCCGGCGGCTGACCGGTATACCGAGGCGCGGCTGACGCGCGTCGCTACCTCGTTACTGGAGGATCTGGACAAGGAAACCGTCGACTTCCGCCCGAACTACGACGGCAGCGAAGTCGAGCCTGACGTGCTCCCCTCGCGCATTCCTAATCTGCTGGTGAATGGATCGAACGGAATTGCTGTGGGCATGGCAACGAACATCCCGCCACACAATCTGACTGAGATCATCGATGCCACCATCACCCTGGTGAACAATCCCAACGCGCAACTAGCGGAAGTTCTGAAATTCGTGCAGGGGCCTGACTTTCCGACCGCGGGCATCATCAATGGGCGGGCGGGGATTTTCGAGGCCTACCGCACTGGCCGGGGCCGCTTCATGATGCGCGCCAAGGCCGCGATCGAGACCTTCCATAAAGATCGGCAGGCCATCATCGTCACCGAGATTCCTTATCAGGTGAACAAGGCGCGGCTGGTGGAGCGCATCGCGCAACTGGTCAACGACAAGGACATCGAGGACATCTCCGACATCCGAGACGAGAGTGACCGCGATGGTATGCGTATTGTGGTCGAACTGAAGCGCGGCGCAGAACCGCAGATTGTGCTCAACAAGCTGTTCAAGCACACGCAGATGCAGGAAAGCTTCAGCATGATCCTGCTGGCTGTGGTCCACGGACAGCCGCGGGAACTGGGACTGATCCCGACGATTAAGTACTTTATTGACCATCGCGTCGACGTAGTGCGGCGGCGGACCGCTTATTTGCTTTCGAAGGCGCGCGACCGCGAGCACATCCTCGAAGGTTATCTCACGGCGCTCGATCATTTGGACAATGTCATCGCGATTATCCGCGGCAGCGCTAATCGTGCAGATGCTCGTGAGAATTTGGTGATGTATTTCGGCGGCAAGAAGATCGACATCAACACCACCGGGCGTGCTCCGAAGCTCGATCCGGAAAAACCGTTCACGGGCAAGCAGGCAGACGCCATTCTCGAATTGCAATTGCACCGCTTGACCAAGCTCTCGATCGACGAAATCGCGAACGAGTTGAAGCAGGTGCGGGAAAACATTGCTGAATACGAATCGATTCTCGCCTCGGAGAAGAAACTGCGGGGCGTGATCATCAAGGAACTGGAAGAGATCAAGAAGCTCTACGGCGACGCACGCCGTACGCGGATCGAAGACGAAGCAGCCGAGATTTTGCTGGAAGACTTAATCGCCGATGAGCAGGTCGCGGTGACCGTCAGTCATTCCGGCTACTTGAAGCGGACGCCCATTTCCACTTACCGCATGCAGCGGCGCGGCGGGACGGGACGCAGCGGCATGAAGACGCGGGACGAAGATTTCGTCGAGCATCTCTTCATCGCGTCTACGCATGCTTACATTCTCATCTTCACCAACAAGGGCCGGGTTTATTGGCTCAAGGTGTATGAGATACCGGATGTAAGTGCCGCGGGCAGAGGCAAGCACATCGGCAGTCTGGTGGCTTTGCAGCCCGGCGAGACGGTGCGCACCATGGTGGCGGTGCGTAATCTGGAAGAAGAAGGAAAGTACGTTTTCTTCGCGACCCGCAACGGACTGGTGAAGAAGTCTGAGCTGAGGGAATTTATGCACGTGCGCTCCAGCGGCATCAACGCCATCGGGATTGAGCAAGGCGATGAACTGGTGGCCGCGCGCATCACCGATGGCCAGCAAATTCTCTTCCTGGCCTCGCATGAGGGCATGGCGGTGCGCTTCGACGAGAGCCATGTCCGTCCCATGGGCCGTAATGCTTATGGTGTTTGGGGCATCGATCTGGAGAAGGGCGACTACGTGGTCGGCATGGCGACGACTCCGAAGCCTGGAGCCGCGCCGGAGAAACCCGCTGCGAACGCTGAGGCGTCTGAATCAGGCGAGCCTGAAGTGATAGAGGTGGGCAAGAAAGGCACGCTGATTCTGTCCGTTACCGAAAACGGTTACGGCAAGCGCACTCCCGCTGACGAGTATCGCCTGACCAACCGCGGGGGGAAAGGCGTGATCAATGTCAAAACCACGGAGCGCAATGGCAAAGTCGTGGGCATCGCGCAGGTGGAGGAAGAGTCGCAGGTCATGCTGATCAGCCAGTACGGCAAGATCATTCGCATGGACTCGAAGACCATCCGCGAATCCGGCCGCAACGCTCAGGGCGTTCGCCTGCTGAACATTGAGCCGGGAGATCGGGTGGCGGCGGCCGTGGTGATCCCGCCGGATGAGGAGCCTAATGGGGGAAATGGCGGGACGCTGATTCAATAACACGCTGCAGCTCCCCAGCAAAGAGCTGCACTGCGAGAGCTCTAGAGGCAAATTAAGGGACGCGAAGGTTGCGTCCCTTTTTATTTTTGCCTGTGCTTTTTCGCAACTCCTGCGGGTTCCCGACGTCTCGCATAGGAG
>WNEZ01004653.1_pt1 | contig 11961 bp, 9 predicted proteins | sample 5400521 | NCBI WGS metagenome assembly WNEZ01 (sample SAMN13153339, study PRJNA577476) | soil metagenome | isolation source: 120 cm saprolite under Douglas fir tree site 2 hole 1 replicate 1 | place: USA:California | collected 2015-04-18
TTCGGCCTGGTCACCTTCGCCAGCTTCGCGCTCGTGTGCGCGCTGCGGGCGAGCGCCGAGGAGCTCGGCGGGGCGCCGGTCGTGTCGGCCGTCGCCGCGCTCGGCGTGGGCGGCATCATCGCGGTCGCCGGCGCGAGCATCCTCGGACGGATGCGTGCCAGCCTGGCCGAGCGGCAGTCGGAGCTGGCGGCGTTCTCGGCCCGCCTCATGGCGGCACAGGAAGAGGAGCGGCGGCGGCTCGCGCGCGAGCTGCACGACGAGCTCGGGCAGTCGCTGACCGCGGTCAACGCCTACCTCTGGCTGATCGAGAAGGAGATGCCCGAGCCGCAGGCGGCCCTCCGCGGCCGCGCCGGCGAGGCGCGCCGCCTGGTGTCGAAGACGCTCGCCGAGATGCGCGAGCTGTCCCACCTGCTGCGGCCCTCCACCCTCGACGACCTCGGGCTCGTGCCCTCGCTCGACAGCCACCTGAAGGCGTTCGCCGATCAGCACCAGATCGCGACCAGCTTCGACGCCGACGGCCTTCCGGAGCGCCTGCCCGTGGAGGTCGAGACCGCGCTCTACCGCATCGTGCAGGAGGCGCTCACCAACGTCGCCAAGCACTCCAAGGCGCGCCGGGTGCGCGTGACGCTGGCGCGCGAGGGTGACGCGCTCCATCTGGAGGTCGCCGACGACGGACACGGGCTGCACGTCAAGCTGGGCGGCGCCAGGCCCGGCATCGGGCTGGTTGGCATCCGCGAGCGCGTGCACGCGCTGGGCGGGACGCTGACGGTCAGCTCGGAGAGCGGCGTGCGGGTGAGCGTGCGCGTGCCGCTGCCGCGTTCGGCCTGAGGGAGGGAGAAGACTATTCCTCGTCGTTCCGCGTGCCCCAGGCTTGGCGCTCGGCTACGTGGCTCGGTCCGGAATCCTGGGTCGCGCTCCTAGCCGCCGAGCGCCACCTCGACCTGCTCCCGCTTGAGCTCGGGCGCCGCCTCGACCGCGACGGTGCGCCCCACCAGGCGCTCGAGCGCCTCCAGGCTCCGCCGCTCCTGCTCGGTCAGGAAGGCCGCCAGCTCGGGGTGCACGCGGAGCGCGATGCGCGTCGAGTTGCTCGCCCCGGCTGCCTCGCGCTGCACGCGACGGAGCGCGTCGTAGGCGAGCGTCTCGAGCGAGCGCACGCGCCCTGCGCCGGCGCAATGCGGGCACGGGCTGGTGAGCAGCTGCTCCAGGCTCTCGCGTGTCCGCTTGCGCGTCATCTGCACCAGCCCGAGCTCGGAGATGCGCAGCACGTTGGCGCGCGCCTTGTCCTTGCGCACCGCCTCCTGGAGCGCGTCGAAGACCTTCTTGCGGTTGGCGGCCCTCTCCATGTCGATGAAGTCGATCACGATGATGCCGCCGATGTTGCGCAGGCGGAGCTGCTGCACGACCTGCTTCGCCGCCTCCAGGTTGGTCCTGAGGATCGTCTCCTCCTGATCCTTCTTGCCGACGTAGCGGCCGGTGTTGACGTCGACGGTGGTGAGCGACTCGGTCTGATCGAAGATCAGGTAGCCGCCCGACTTGAGCCACACCCGGCGCTCGAGGGCGCGGTTGATCTTGGTCTCGACGCCGTGCTGGTCGAAGATCGGCGTCAGGCCCTCGTAGAGGTGGACGCGGGGGGCGAGCCGCGGCATGAGCGCGGTCACGAACTCGAGCACGCGCGCGTGGTCCTCCGGGGCGTCGATCGAGAGCCGGTCGACGTCGGAGGTGAACAGGTCGCGGACGGTGCGCAGCACGAGGTCCAGATCGGAGTGGATGAGGGCGGGCGCGGGGGCGGCGTCGGCCTGCTTCGCGAGGCGCGCCCAGAGCCGGGTCAAGAAGCGCACGTCGTCGTGGATCTCCCGTTTCGTCACGCCTTCACAGGCGGTGCGCACGATGAGCCCGCCCTCCTCGGGACGCTCGGCCTCGACGATGGCGCGCAGGCGGTCGCGCTCGGCCGGGTCCTCGATGCGGCGCGAGATGCCGAGGTGCTGCGTGCCCGGCATGTAGACGAGGTAACGGCCGGGCAACGAGAGATGGGCGGTCACGCGCGCGCCCTTGGTCCCGATCGGCTCCTTGGCGACCTGGACGAGGACCTCCTCGCCCTTGTGCAGGCGCTCCTCGATCGGCCGCGCGTCGCGCGGCGGCGGCGGCGCGGGCGTCTCGACCAGCTCGGGCGCGTCGCCCTCGCGGACGACCTCGGGCGGCAGCTCCGCGGCGCCCACGTCCGAGGCGTGCAAGAAGGCCGCCTTCGGGAGGCCGATGTCGATGAAGGCCGCCTGCATGCCGGGGAGCACGCGCACCACCTTGCCCTTGTAGATGTTGCCCGCGATCCCGCCGCCGCCACGGCGCTCGATGTGCAGCTCGACCAGCGTCGTGTCCTCGAGGAGCGCCACCCGCGTCTCCCACGGGGCCACGCTGATGAGGATCTGCTTGGCCACCGCCGTCAGGCGGCCGCCGCGCGAAAGCGCGTGGCGACCTTGTGCACGCGGAGCGTCGGGACGGCCTCGGGTGGGATGGCGAGCAGCTCGCCGAGGAGCGCGCCGGGCTTCACCGTGCCCTCCGGCCCTACCGCCAGCTCGAGCGACAGGCGCTGCGGTGCGACGAGCTCGAGCGCGCGCACGAAGAGGCGCGCGTCGACCGTGCGCTCGCCGGAGCGCGTGCGCTTGCGAAGCGGGAAGGAGCTCGCGCCGGCGAAGCGCGCGACGGCGGCCGCCACCGCCTCGGGGGCGGGCGGCGTGTCGAGCGCGGCCAGGTCGACCTCGTAGACGAAGGCGGTGATGCCGGCGTCGATGCTGGGCGCGGAGCGCGCGACCTCGGCGGCGCCGGCGGGCACGAGCCCCTCGGGCAGCTCGGCGGCCAGGTGGGTGGTGACCGTGTCGGGCGGAACGGTCGCGGTCAGGTCCAGGTCGACGTACTCGTCGTCGCTCGAGAAGCCGAGCGGGATGGCCGGGCTGAAGGAGAGGAGCGGCATGGGGTGATGCCCGCGCGAGAAGGCGAGCGGCAGACGCGCGCGGCGCGCGGCGCGCAGGAAGACACTGCCGATCTCGCGCGTGCCGATGAAGCGCGCGGGGCCGAGCCTGCGGTAGCGGAGGCGGACGCGCTGCACGGGCGGCGCGGGCTCGTGGTCCGGGGTGAGCGACGAGGGGACGGCGCCGAGCCACGCCTCGGCGCTGCCTTCGCCGGGGGCGGCGCGCGTGGCGCGCGGGGAGCTGCCGTCCCCGCGGGCCAGCGCCTCCGGCAGCGGCACGGCGTCGGCTGGTGCGTGGCGCGGGCGCGGCGCCGCGCGGCGCTCGGCGACGCGGGCGCGGATCTCGCGCCACGCCTTCGTCTCCCACGCGGGGGCGCTCTCGCCCTCGTCGTCGGGGACGGCGAGCTCCGCCCAGCGGGAGATCTCCCCGCCCCGGTGGTCGCTGCCCCTGGCGCCCGCCGGGTGGTAATCGACGTTGCGCACGGTCGCGAAGTCGCACGCGCCGCAGTAGGTGCAGCGCTCGATCGAGCAGTCGGGGGTGAGGACGCCGCTCACCGCGCGCGCCAGGTCCTGGAGGAGGAACTTGTGGCTGACGCCCGCGTCGAGGTGGTTCCAGGGGAGCTCTTCGCCCAGCGGCCGGCGGCGCAGGTAGAACTCCGGGTCGAGGCCGTGCGCGGCCAGCGCCTCGGTCCACAGCTCGAGACGGCAGTGCTCCGACCAGCCGTCGAAGCGCGCCCCGCGCCGCTGCGCCGTCTCGATGACGTCGGCCAGGCGGCGGTCGCCGCGCGCGAAGATGCCTTCCAGGAGCGAGAGCCGGGCGTCGTGCCAACGGAACTCGATCCGCCGCCGTCCGAGCTCGTGGCGCAGCAAGGCCTGGCGCACGCGGGTCTCCTCCAACGAGAGCTGCCCCGCCCACTGGAAGGGCGTGTGCGGCTTGGGCGAGAAGGTGGACACGCTGGCCGTGACCTTGAGCCTCCCGCCCGCCGCCGCGGCGACGCGCGCCGAGAGCTCGGCGATCCCGCGCACGTCCTCCTCGGTCTCGCTCGGCAGCCCGATCATGAAGTAGAGCTTCAGGCTCCGCCACCCGAGGTCGGCGAACAGGCGCGCCGCACGGAGCAGCTCCTCCTCGCGGTACTCCTTCTGGATCACGTCGCGCAGCCGCTGGGTGCCCGCCTCGGGCGCCAGCGTGAAACCCGTCTTCCGCACGCGGCGGATCTGCTCGAGGATGCGCGGCGAGAGGGCGTCCACGCGCGTCGAGGGGAGCGAGACCGCCACGCGCTCGGGGACCAGGCGGTCCATCAGCTCCTTCAGCACCGGGTTCACGCCGCTGTAGTCCCCGGTCGAGAGCGAGAGGAGCGAGACCTCCTCGTAGCCGGTGCGCTGCATGAGCGCGGTCGTGTCCTCGACCACGCGCTCCGGGTTGCGCTCGCGCAGCGGACGGTAGACATAGCCCGCCTGGCAGAAGCGGCAGCCCTTGACGCAGCCGCGCATCACCTCGACGCTCGCCCGGTCGTGCACCACGCCGACGTTGGGCACGATGGGGTTGGGGGGCGGCGCGAAGCGATCGAGGTCGGCGAGCACGCGCTTGGCGACGCGCGGGCGCGCGGGTTCGAGGGGCACCACCTCGGCGAGCGTGCCGTCGGCGTGGTAGCGGGGCGCGAAGAACGCCGGCACGTAGAAGCCCGGGACGTCCGCGAGCGCGCGCAGGAGCGCGCCGCGGTCGCGCCCGTCCCAGGCGAGGATCGCGTCGCAGATGTCGCCCACCGCCTCCTCGCCGTCGCCGAGGAGGACGCCGTCGAGGAAGGGCGCGAGCGGCTCGGGGTTGAAGGCGCACGGCCCGCCGGCGATCACCACCGGGTGCTCGCGGCCGCGCGCGGCGGCGCGCAGCGGCACGCCACCCAGCTCGAGCATGGTGAGCAGGTTCGCGTAGGTCAGCTCGTACTGGAGGCTGAAGCCGAGGACGTGGAAGTCGGCGAGCGGGAGGTGGCTCTCGAGCGAGACCAGCGGGAGCCCGCGCGCGCGCAGCAGCGCCTCCAGGTCGGGCCAGGGAGCGTAGGCCCGCTCGGCCGCCACCTCGGGACGGCGGTTCAAGACGTCGTAGAGTATCTGCAGCCCCAGGTGGGACTGCGCGATCTCGTAGACCTCGGGGAAGCAGAGGGCGAAGCGAAGGCGGACGGCGCTCGGGTCCTTGCGGATCGCGCCGCGCTCGTTGCCGAGGTAGCGGCCCGGCTTCTCCACCAGCGGCAGGAGCCGCTCGTAGGCCGCGCGGTAGGTCTCTGGCATGCGAGGCGCGGAGTATAGGAAGCGCCCCGCGATGGCGCAATTGACGGCTTGCCTGCCGGGGGAGGCTCCCTTATGATCGCCGCATGCTCGGGATGGGCGTCGGCGAGCTGCTCGTGGTGCTGGTGATCGTCCTCGTCGTGTTCGGGGCCGGGCGGCTCCCCGAGGTGATGGGGAGCATCGGCCAGGGCATGCAGGCCTTCAAGAAGGGCCTGCGCGAGCCGCCCGAGATCGACGTCACCCCCAAGGACGCCGAGGCCGCGAAGACCAAGAAGCCCGGAGCGTCCTAGCCGCGCCGCCCGGGCACCTGCACGGCGACCACCTCGGCGCCGAACTCGCGCAGGTCGGTCGGCGGCGAGGCGAACACGACGAGAAAGGCTGCCTGCTCACCCGGGGCGAGCGACCAGTCCTTCGGCGGCTCGATGTCCTGGAGCAGCTCGATCTCCCGCGGCGACAGATCGTGCACGTCGCGTGGCGCCGCGCCGCAGTAGACCACCTGCCGCTGCTCCTTCGCACCCGCGATCCGCCCCTCGACCTGGATGCCCCGCACCGGGACCGGCGAGCTGTTGAGCGCCGCGCCCGAGATGACGAAGACGAGCCGGTCTCCGTGCACGCGCTCGTAGCGCCCCTTCACGTCCGTCAGCTGGATGGCGGTGGGGTTGAGGCGGACCTCGGTGAGCCGCGAGCCGATGAGCGGCACCCCGCCGAAGGCCGTGCGTACCCCGTCGGGATGCGTGTAGAGATAGACGGAGAGGATCGCGTAGCCGAGCGTCACGAGGAGCGTGGTGCGCATGGCGAAGCGCGCCGGGTTGCTCATGCGCCGTGCCTCCCGCGGCGTGACCTCGTCGGCCGGCGCCGCCCGCCCGGGCGCCTGCCGCGGGTCCTCCGGCTCGTCCGGCTCGTCGTCGAAGGCGAACTCGGACTCGTCGTCATCGTCGCCCGCGAGCATCGCCGGCTCGTCGCCGGGGGCCTCGAACACGTGACGGCACCGCGCGCAGCGGTAGCTCGTCTCCTCGCCCGGCCGCGCGCGCGACGGTCGGCGGTAGAGCGTTCCACAGCGCGGGCACTCCAGCGTCATGGCTGGCCCGCCGGCGGGGAGCCGCTGCCGCCGAGCATGCGGAGGAGCCAGCTCTTGCGGGCGCCGCCGACGAGCGCCTTGACGTCGTGGTAGAGGGAGGGGTCGTTCACCAGCTTGCCGAGCGTGCCCTCGCCGCGGTCGAGCTTGGCGGCCACCTCCGCCAGGTCGCTCATCGCCCGGTCGAGGTTGCCGAGCACGCGCCGCGCGTAGGTGTCATCCTCCATGAGCCGTGCGAGCGCGCCGTTCCCCCGGTTCAGACGGTCGGTCAGCGTATCGAGCGACTTGGCGGAGCGACGCACGTGCGTGAGCAGCTCCCGCGCCTCCTGGGTGTCGCCGGTGAGCTGCCCGAGCACGCCCTCGCCGCGGTCGACGCGCCCGAGGACCTTCTCGAGCGACGCGGTGGTGGACTGCACGTTCGCCATGGTGCGCTGCAGGTCGACCAGCGTCGCCTCGCCGAGCTCGCGGTTGCGCAGCATGGCGCCCAACAGCCCCTCGCCGCGCTGGATCGCGCCCAGCACGTCCTTCAGCGACGCGGTCACCTCGACGATGTTGGTCACGATGTCGCCGCCCTGGCCGACCAGCGCCTCGATGTCGGCCGGATCGGTCGAGGCGATGAGGCCGCCGGGTGCGACCGGCGGCGAGTCGAGCGTGCCCGCCGAGAGCTCGATGTAGCGGTCGCCGAGCAGCCCGATGGTACGGATCGAGGCGACCGTGTTCTCGCGCACGCGCGGCGCGAGGTTGCCCTTCACGTTGACCAGCACCTGGATGTAGCTGACCGCCGGATCGGCCGGGAAGCGCAGCTCGACGACCGTGCCGATGGGCACACCGTTCAAGCTCACCTGGGCGCCGGTCTGCAGCCCACCGGTGCGCGTGAAGTGCACTTCGTACTGCACCTTCCGCTCCCAGAAGGGTTGCTCCTGGTTGAGCGAGAAGACGGTCATCATGAGGATGGCCAGCGCGGTGGCGACCAGGAGCCCGATCTTGACGGTGCGCATGGGGTCTACGCGGCGTTCAGGAACTCGTGCAGGAATGGGTCGCGCGAGGCGCGGGCCTCGTCGGGCGTGCCGACGAAGCGGATGCGGCCCTCGTGCAGGAAGGCGATGCGGTCGGCGACGAAGAAGGCGCTGCCCAGGTCGTGGGTGACCACCACGGAGCTCCCGCCGAGACGGCGCTGCACGTCCCTGATCAGGTGGTTGATCTTGGCCGCCACCACGGGGTCGAGGCCGGTGGTCGGCTCGTCGTAGAGGAGCGCATGCGGCTCGAGCACGAGCGCGCGCGCCAGCGCCGCGCGCTTGCGCATCCCGCCCGACAGCTCGGCCGGCATGAGGCGCTCGCTGCCCGCCAGGTCGACCATGGCGAGCGCCTCGCGCACCCGCCCGGGGATGGCGTCGAGCGGCAGCAGGCGGTGCTCGCGCAGCGGGTAGGCGATGTTCTCACCCACGGTGAGCGAGTCGAAGAGGGCGCCCTGCTGGAAGAGCATGGCGATGTTGCGCCGCACCGGGACGAGCGCGTCCTCGTCGAGCGCGCCGAGGGCGACGCCGTCCACCTCGACCTCGCCGGCGTCCGGCGTGAGGAGCGCGTTCATGTGCTTGAGGAGCACGCTCTTCCCCGAGCCGCTCCCCCCGAGCACGACCAGCGTCTCGCCGGCGAGCACGTCGAGCGTCAGACCGCGCAGCACCGGCTTCGCGCCGAACGCCTTCTCGAGCCCCCGGCAGCGGATGTACGGGCGTCCGCTCACGAGAGGAGGAAGAGCTTGGTCAGGAAGAAGTCCGAGACGAGCACGGTGATCGACGCCGCCACCACGGTCCGGGTGGTGGCCCGACCGACGCCGTCCGCGCCGCCGGTCACGTGGAGGCCGTTGTGGCAAGCGATGATGCCGATGAAGTAGGCGAAGAAGAAGGACTTGCCGATACCCGAGAAGACGTCGCGCAGGTAGAGCACCTGGACGAGCGAGTTGATGTAGAACTCGCCGCTCACGTTGAGCTCGCTGACGGAGAGAAGCAGCCCGCCCAGGATGCCGATCAGGTTGCCGATGATGGTGAGCGCCGGCAGCATGACGAGCACCGCGAGCAGGCGGGGGACGACCAGGTTGCGGATCGGGCTCGCGCCGAGCGCGCGGATGGCGTCGATCTGGTCGGTCACCGCCATGCTGCCGAGCTCGGCCGTGATGCCCGCGCCGACCCGCCCGCCGATCATGAGCGCGGTCAGCACCGGACCGAGCTCGCGCACCAGCGACATGCCCACGATGCGCGACACGAACATCTTGGCCCCGAAGCGTGCCATGTAGGTGCCGAGCTGGAGCGCCAGCACCATGCCAGTGAAGAACGCGGTCAGGTTGACGATCGAGAGCGACCGCCAGCCGATCTGCTCGAGCTGCTCGGCGACCACGCGCCACTCGGGCGGCCGGCGGAGCGCCGCGTGGACGGCATCGCGCGTGAGCAGGGCCACGGCGCCGAGCCCGTCGAGCAGGGCGATCACGCCGGCCGGCACGAACGCCGCCCGCGCGCCGGAGTCCGGCGTGCGTGCAGCCTCCGCACCCGTCATGTGTGCGTTCATATCGACGGCGGAAGGGGAGTGTCAAATCGCGCCGGTCCCGACTGCGCGGTGACGTCGTGCGCCGCCTGGAGCACGACGCGGTGGAAGAAGACGAGGCTCAGGAGGAGCGGGAGCCCGTAGTAGGCGACGCGGAAGAGGAGCACGGCGACCGCCGCCTGCGCCAGCGGCACCGAGAGGCTCACGAACACGGCGGTCATCGAGCTGTCCATGACGCCGAGGCCGGCGGGCACCAGCGACACGAGCGAGAGACAGACCCCGACCGCGAAGCCGATCACCACCAGTCCCGGCGCGATGGGGTAGTTCACGGCGCGGAAAGCGGCCCACAGGATGGCGATGGTGAGCACCCAGTCGAGCAGGATCCAGCCCGCCGGCGCGAGCATGCGGTCCTTGCGTGCGAGCAGGAACTCGAGTCCCTGGTTGAGATTGTGCTGGAACCGCCACAGTCGCACGCGCCCCGGCGTCCAGCGCGGGACGACGCGGCGAAGGACCCGATGTCCCGTGTCGGCGACGAAGAAGAGCGTCCGCCGCCGGAGCTGGCGGTGGTAGATGAGCACGACCGCGTAGGCGAGGAGCCCCGTGAAGAGGGCGAGCGCGACGCTCGCGGCCACGAGCGCGGTGGTGGACACCGAGTGCCGGAGCACCAGGCTGGCGAAGCCGATGGCGATGAAGAGGAGCAGGGTGATGTTGGTGAGGAAGGTCTGCACCAGCGAGATGAGCACCGCGCGCCCTGCAGGGACGCGCCGCTGGGAGAGGAGGTACATGCGCACCGCGAAGCCCGAGAGCCCGGCGCTGGTCACCAGGTAGTTGGTGGTGTTCGAGATGAAGGTGATGCGCAGCCAGGCGAGGAAGTCGAGCCGGTAGCCCGCCGCGTCGGCGATGCCCTGGTAGGAGCGCGCCATGGCGGCGTAAGAGGCGACGGTCAGGAGCGCGGGCACGACCAGCAGCGCGAGATCGATGCCGGCGACGGTGCGCAGGAGTTGCTGCCCGTCGGCGAGCGCGAAGGGCAGGGCGAGCAGCCCCACCCCGACGGTGAGCGCCACGGCCAGCAGGACCCGCCGGCGCCGGCCCGTCCGGCCGTCAGCGCCCGGGGTCGGCAATGAGGCGCTTGGCCATCCACCACAGGACGCCGCCGGCGATGAAGCCGAGCGGCCCGCCGAAGATCACCGAGCCGATCAGGGCCGGGAAGTCCGGGCGGACGGCGTTGCTCGTCCAGAAGATGATCGCCGTGCCCAGCACGGCGGCGGTGGAGAGGGTGAGGGCCCCGTCGGTCCCGGGCGCGGGGCCGAGGCGGTCGAAGGCGATCACCGCCCCCAAGAGCGCGGCGGCGAGGAGCCCGAGCGCGAGCGGGCCGGGCAGCGGGTGGGGATAGGCGGAGACCGTGATTGGCTGCGCGCTCTCCGGCTCGAGCACGATGCGGGTCACGGTCATGTCCCCACCACCGGGATTGGGAACGACGCGCACGTCCGCGGTGTGCGACTGGTGGACGGTCGCGGTCCCGCGCCGCCCGAGGCGACGCGTGCTCAGCCGGTCCTCGAACGTGCCCTTGAGCACGCGCGTGCCACCCCCGCCCTCGACCGTCAGGCTGTAGCGGACGGGCGGGGCGACGTCGCCGGAGGGGCCCTGAGTGAGCCTGCCTTCCAGCACGAGGTCGATGGCGGAGCGCCCCGCGGCGGGGATGGGCAGCGGGAGCCCGCCGCCCGACGCCGTCACCTGGACGCCGGCGAGGAGCGGGGTGCCCGGGAAGAGGCGCGCGTGAAAGGGCGCGTAGCAGGCGACGAACCACACCAGCGCGAGGGCTCCGCCCAGGAGCCGCTGGCGCGCGGGGCGCGCCTCGGTCACCAGCGGACGCTGGCCGACGTAGAGGAGGAGCACGAGCACCGCGCCGACCGTGCCGGCCAGCGCGACCGCGGTCCCGATCGCCTCGAGGCTGGAGAGCACGACCAGGAGCGCGATGGCGACCAGCGCCAGCACGGGCACGCCCCAGTCGCGCGCCGCGTCCGCGACCGCCATGGCCGCGAGGGGGGCCCGGGAGCGTTGCTTGGCTGCGGCCGGTGCGCGGCTGCGAGGGGCGGTAGCCATCGGGGCGGCGGCTCGAACCCGCGCCGCCTTCTATCCCAGTCAGCCGGCGAGCGCCAGCTCCTCGAGCGCCTTCAGACGAGGGAGCACCATCCGGCCGCCGTCCTTCACGATCAGCCCTTCGGTCTCGAAGCCACGCAGGACCGCGTTCACCTTGCGCAGGCTGCCGGCCGAGAGCTCGGCGAGCGCGTCCTGGGTGATGCGCAGCGAGAGCACGTGTCCGCGCGCGTCCGCCACCCCGAAGCCGCGTGCCGCCTCGATCAGCGACGAGGCGACGCGCGCGCGCAGATTCTGCGCGAGGAAGCGCGCCAGCCGGAGCACGAGCGTGATCCAGCGCTCGGTGACGAAGGCGATCACCTCGCCGGCCTCGCGCGCGCTCGCTCCGGCGAGGACCTCGAGGAACTCGCCGGCCCCGATGCGTCCGGCGCGGACGTCGGTGTACGCGGCCGCTTCGAAGAGGTGCGGGTGCCCGGCCTCGAGCAGCGCGGCGTGGCCGAACATCTCGCCCGCCGGGAGCAGGTTCAGGAGGAGGTGACGGCCGTTCGGCGAGGGAATCGAGAGCCGCGCGACCCCCGCGATCACCACGTAGAGGCTACGGGCCTCCTCCTCCGGCCGGTGGATGATCTCGCCGCGATGATACTCGCGCACCTGAAGGCGCCGCTGCAGCGCCTCGCGCTGCTCGGGTCTGAGGCGCTTCAGCGCGGCGAGCCCGTGCAGGGAGCGATCGCCGGCGAGCGGCGCGGCCAGCCCCCGCCAGGTGTTCTGAGTGCGCGTCCTGGCGGACAGCTCGGGCATCCGGGCCGGGGATTCTAGGGCAGGCCGCCGCCGTCCGCCCCCCCTGGGAGGCCAAAAGTGCGTGAGGGCGCCGGGCGGCGGGCCCCTGGCTCACGTCTCCAGGACGAAGTGACTAAAGTGAGACCCAGGTCATATCTCCCCTGGTTGACGTGGAATGCCGTCTTGTGGGACTCATCCTTCACGTCTTTTTGGTCGGTTGTCTACCCGATGATTT
>WNEZ01016370.1_pt1 | contig 11961 bp, 9 predicted proteins | sample 5400521 | NCBI WGS metagenome assembly WNEZ01 (sample SAMN13153339, study PRJNA577476) | soil metagenome | isolation source: 120 cm saprolite under Douglas fir tree site 2 hole 1 replicate 1 | place: USA:California | collected 2015-04-18
GCGTTCGTGATACGTCCGGCCAGCGCGGCCTTGAGCAACCCGGCCCGCGGCACTTCCTTTCTGCTCATCGAGAAGGTCTCCATGAGGGGACACTTCTATCGAACAGATAGGGAGGACAGTTCTATTTAGCAGCGGCAGCGTGCACGTGGTCGCGTTGACCCGCGAGATGAGCCCGGATACCCTCATGAGGGCCGAGGCGCTGGGTGTCGCCGGGGCGTTGCGCGCGCCGGCCGGCGCCGAGCAGTTGGCGGCGGTGCTCGGCCCGATGCTCGGCGTTCCGCCGCAACGACCTCTTCGATAGGCGAGGGAACGATCGGTTTCGATGGCTTCACGATGACGGAGCTCGATGGGCGTGTCGCCGTCGTGACAGGCGGCGCCAGCGGGATCGGCCGCGCGATGGCGGAGCGCTTTGCCCGTGAGGGCGCGAAGGTCGTCATCGCCGACATCGACGAGCGCGCCCTGCCCGCGGTCGTCGAGTCGATCAGGGCGCGAGGCGGGGAGGCGCTCGGCGTCTCGACCGACGTGACGGATCCCGCGTCCGTGCAGGCGCTTGCCGCGACCGCCTTCAGGACCTTCGGCAAGGTCAACGTGCTCTGCAATAACGCTGGGGTTGCCATGTGGGGCGGGCTCGAGTCCGCCCCACACCGCGATTGGCGGTGGGTGCTCGGCGTGAACCTCTGGGGCGTGATTCACGGCGTGGAGGCATTCGTGCCGCGGATGATCGCGTCGAAGGAGCCAGGTCACATCGTCAACACGGCGTCGATGGCCGGTCTCGTCGCAACGCGCGGCCTGGGCGTCTATAACACCTCGAAGTACGCGGTCGTCGGCCTCTCCGAGACCCTGGCGAAGGACCTCAGGCCCTACCACATCGGCGTCTCGATCCTGTGCCCGATGGGCGTCGCGACCCAGATCCGCGAGAGCGCCCGCAATCGACCGGCCGACCTCAAGAACGAGGCGCCGAGCGCCGCCGAGCCGGTCGAGCTGATGGGGCGCACGCTCGCTCCGGCGGCGGTGGCCGATATGGTGCTCGCCGCGATCCGCGCGAACCGCCTCCATGTGATCACCCACGAGGAAGGTCTCGAGGCACTGCGTCGTCGGCACGAGCGGCTCGAGCAAGCCATCCTCGAGACGAAGGCCTGACCGGGACCCGGCCCATCGCCACGCTCGGGTCACACTGGGTCGAGACCGCCCCCAACCTCGCCGAGGTCTCGCAACGCCTCGTCACGCCCGGCGAGATCGCCCTGGACACGGAGGGCGACAGCCTGCATCACTACCCGGAGCGCCTGTCGCTCATCCAGCTGGCCGTGGCGTCTGGCGACGTCTGGCTCGTCGATCCGCTCGCGCTCGGCGATCTCGGGCCGCTCGCGTCGGTGTTCGCCACGCCGTCCGTCGTCACCGTCCTGCACGCGGGCGACAACGACCTGGTCCAGCTCAAGCGCCGGGGGTTCGGCTTTGCCTCGCTCTTCGACACGTCCATCGCCGCCCGCTTCCTCGGCGCCAAGGCGCTCGGCCTCGACGTGCTGCTGGGAACCTACCTCGGCGTCGAGCTGCCGCCCTCGCGGCAGCGGGACGACTGGTCGCGGCGCCCGCTCTCCGAGGCGCAGCGCCGCTACGCCGAGTCCGACGTGCTGCATCTCTTCGCGCTCAAGCGGAGGCTCACGGAGGAGCTCGAGCGGATCGGACGGCTCGCATGGGTCGAGGAAGAATGCGCGGCGCTCGCGGCCCAGCCCGCCGTCGAACGGGTCGTGGACCCCAACGCGTTCGCTCGGCTCAAGGGCGCCCGAGATCTCCCGTTGAGCAATCTCGCGATCCTGCGCGAGCTCTACGAGCTCCGCGAGCAGCTTGCGCGCGCGGCGGACCGCCCGCCCTTCAAGATCCTCGCCGAAGAGACGCTCGTGCGTCTGGCTCAGGCGCCGCCGGACGATGCCGCCGCGCTGGCCTCGGTCCCGGGATGCACGCCGAAGGTGATCGGGCGCTGGGGCGAGGCCATCCTGGCCGCCGTGGCCCGCGCTCGAGCGATTCCGGAGGCGGCGCTGCCGACGCTCGAGCGCCCGCCCCGCCTGCGGATTCCGGGGATCGCCGCCCGCCGGATCGAGGTGCTCCGCCAGTGGCGGACGGAGGCGGCGCCGCGCTTCGGGCTCGAGCCCGGATTGCTCCTGCCCAATCGGCTGATCACCGCGGTTGCGCTGGCGGCGCCTCGCGACGCCGGAGCGCTGGCGTTGCTCGACGGGCTGCGCCGCTGGCGGGCCGAGACCTTCGGCGCCGAGATCATTGCCGCGCTCGCCGCGCCGTGAGAAGGTGAACCTCCATGAGTGACTGGCGCGCCCTGCTCGTCGACGACGATGCCGGCCTCACCGCGATCTTCCGCGAGTCCAAGACCGTGGCGGTGCTCGGCGCCAAGGGCAATCCGTCGGATGCGGCGTACTACGTTCCGGCGTATCTGCATTCACGCGGCTACCGCATCCGACCCGTCAACCCGAGGTTCGCGGGCCGTCGCCTGCACGACGCGGAGACCGTGGCGGCCCTCCGCGACCTCGCCGAGCCGGCCGACGTGGTCGAGATCTTCCGCCGTCCCGAATATCTGTCGGGCCACGCCGACGAGATTCTGGCCCTACCGTGGCGACCGAAGGCGGTCTGGTTCCAGCTCGGCATCCGGAACGACGGCGCCGCCGAGAAGCTCGCGCGGGCCGGCATTCGCGTGGTCCAGGATCGCTGCATGATGCCGGAGCACCGTCGCCTCAATCCCAAGGGGTCTCTGATCGACTGACGAAGGGAGGAGCGAGAGAGGGCGAAAGCCCTCGTCTCAGACAAATGGCCGGCGAATACGCATTCGTCATGAAGGATGTGCGAAAGGTGGTCCCGCCCAAGCGGGAAATCCTCCGGGGAATCTGGCTCTCGTTTTTCCACGGGGCGAAGATCGGAGTGCTCGGCGCCAACGGCGCCGGCAAGTCCACGTTGCTCCGCATCATGGCCGGCGTGGATCACGACTTCCTCGGCGAGGCGCTCCCGGCCGCCGGCCTCCGGATCGGCTATCTCCCGCAGGAGCCCCAGCTCGATTCCGGCAAGGACGTCCGCGGCAACGTCGAAGAGGGCGTGGCCGAGGTCCGAGCGCTGCTCACGCGATTCGAGGACGTCAGCGCGAAGCTCGGCGAGCCGATCGAGGCCGAGGAGATGGAGAAGCTGCTCGACGAGCAGGCGCGCTTGCAAGACCGAATCGACGCCGCGAACGCCTGGGACCTCGACCGCACCGTCGAGCTCGCGATGGACGCGCTCCGGGTGCCGCCCGGCGACATGGACGTGGCCAAGATCTCGGGCGGCGAGCGGCGGCGGGTCGCGCTCTGCCGGCTCCTCCTCTCGCGCCCGGACATGCTGCTCCTCGACGAGCCGACGAACCACCTGGACGCCGAGTCGGTGGCGTGGCTCGAGCGTTTCCTGAAGGAATATCCGGGGACGGTCGTCGCGATCACGCACGACCGTTACTTCCTCGACAACGTGGCCGGCTGGATCCTCGAGCTCGATCGCGGCCACGGGATCCCGTGGGAGGGCAACTACTCGTCCTGGCTCGAGCAGAAGGGCCAGCGCCTCGAGCAGGAGGAAAAGGCCGATCTCTCGCGCCAGCGCACGCTCGCGCGCGAGCTCGAGTGGGTCCAGATGGCGCCCCGCGCCCGCCAGGCCAAGAGCAAGGCGCGCCTTCAGGCCTACGACGCCATGCTCAACGAGTCGTTCGAGAAGCGGGCATCAGCGCTCGAGATCGCTATTCCGCCCGGCCCGCGCCTCGGCGACATCGTGGTCGAGGCCGACGACGTCCGGAAGTCGTACGGAGACCGCGTCCTGATCGAGGGCCTCTCGTTCAAGCTGCCGCGCGGCGGCATCGTCGGGGTCATCGGTCCCAACGGCGCCGGGAAGACGACGCTCTTCCGCATGATCGTCGGCCAGGAGAAGCCCGATGCCGGGACACTGCGTGTGGGCGACACGGTGAAGCCCGGCTACGTCGATCAGAGCCGGGATGCCCTCGACGCCGGACGCACCGTCTGGGAGGAAATCTCCGGGGGCGCCGACACGCTCACGCTCGGCGGCCGGACGGTGCAGTCGCGCAGCTACGTCGCCTCGTTCAACTTCCGGGGGAGCGACCAGCAGAAGCGTGTCGCGGAGCTCTCCGGCGGCGAGCGAAACCGCCTGCATCTGGCGACGATGCTCAAGAGCGGCGCCAACCTCCTGTTGCTCGACGAGCCCACCAACGACCTCGACGTCGACACCCTGCGCGCGCTGGAGGACGCTCTCCTCGACTTCGCCGGGTGCGCGGTGGTGATCAGCCACGACCGTTGGTTTCTCGACCGGATCGCGACGCACATGCTGGCGTTCGAGGATGACGGCCGCGTGGTCTGGAGCGAGGGCAACTACGCCGACTACGAGGTCGATCGCCGCAAGCGACTCGGCGCCGAGGCCGAGCGGCCGCACCGGCTGCGGTTCAAGCGCCTGCGGCGCGACTGACGAGGGGGCGCGAGCAGCAGATCAGGGTGTTCTCGCCGGTGCGCCGTACGCGCCGGAGCTTCACGTCGCCGAAGTAGAGCCGCAGCGTGCGCGCCAGCGGACGCGGGTCGCCGTGCCGGTGGCGATTGATCACCAGCGATCCCCGCGGCGTCACCAGCGGCACCCTCGACAGGAGCTTCGGAAGCGCCGCCTCCGGTTCGTCGGCGTAGGTGACGTCCTCCATCACATAGTCGAACTGGCGTCCGGCCCGCGCGAGCCCCGTGATGGCGGTCTCGGCGTCGGCGCAGACGATCTCGAGCTCTCCGACCCGGTCCAGTCCGAACCATTCGCTGGCGACGCGCACGATGATCGGGTCGCGCTCGATCACCGTAATCTGTCGCGGAGAGGTCAGCCGGTGGAGGAGGTGGATCTGCGTGCCGCCGCCCAGACCGACGAGGAGCGCCGACGGCCGTCGCGGCAACTCGACGAAGGCGAGCGCCTTCCACCAGTACTCGCGGCGCACGCGCGTCCAGTTACCGTCGAGCGGATAGACGGAAAGCACCTCGCCGTGGACCATGAGCTGGCGCTCGGCGCCGCGGTCGACGACTCTGATCCGGCCCGACAGGCGCGACCACCCTCTGAAGACGATGCGCGGCCGCTTCACTTCACCCCCCGGAGAGCCTCGACGGTGGCGCCCATTCTGATCACTCACCCCGGGCCCGGAGTCGCCGACTCCCGTGCGGCCCTCCGGCGTGGCGACGGCTCGCACTAGCGGGGCTGCATCCGGATCGCGCCGTCGAGCCGAATCGTCTCGCCGTTCAGCATCGAGTTCTCGATGATGTGCAGCGCCAGTGCCGCGAATTCAGCGGGGCGGCCCAGACGCGACGGAAACGGCACCTGCTTGCCGAGCGAGGCGCGGACCGGATCGGGCAGGGTGGCGAGGAGCGGCGTGTCGAAGATCCCGGGCGCGATCGTCATGACGCGGATCCCGAGCTCGGCGAGGTCCCGCGCGACCGGGAGCGTCATGCCGACGATGCCGCCCTTCGAGGCCGAGTAGGCGGCCTGGCCGATCTGGCCGTCGAACGCCGCCACCGAGGCGGTGTTGATGACGACCCCTCGCTCCCCCTCGGCCCCAGGGGTGTTCTTCGCCATGAGCGCGGCGGTGAGGCGGATGCAGTTGAAGGTTCCGATGAGGTTCACCTGGATGACGCGGGTGAATTCTTCGAGCTTCGCCGGGCCCGACTTGCCGAAGGTCTTCATCGCTGTGCCGATGCCGGCGCAGTTGACGAGAACGTTGACGCCGCCGAGACGCTCGCCGGCGGTCTGGAGGGCCGCGCCCACCTCGTTGGCGCTTGTCACGTCGGCCGGAGTGAAAAACGCGCGCTGGCCCATGGCCTTCGCGGCCTCGGCACCGGCCGAGGCTGGGCGATCGAGCAAAGCGACAGTGGCGCCGGCCGCGACGAGGCGCTCGGCGGTGGCGCGCCCGAGCCCCGAGGCGCCTCCGGTCACGACGGCTTTCACGATGCGAAGTTCCATTGGCTCCTCCTGGGCTCGCATTCTAGCCGATCATGTGCTTCCCAGGCTGAACCCCCACTATCTAGTGGCGTTTTGAGGTTTGTTCCCCCACATCTTCGTCTTGCCTACTACTCACCACGTGATTAGCCTTCTGATCATGGGCGAGAGCTTGGCGCCGATCCGAGGCGAGATCACCGAGATCGTCGGAGGACTATCGTCCGGCCGCACCAGCCACCTTCTCGCGTGTCTCGGCGACGTCGTGAGCCGTGGCGAGACAGCGGCGCTCGTGGACACCGAGGAGACCTTCGACCCGGGGTCGGCGGCGGAGGGCGGGATGGACCTGCGCCGTCTCCTGTGGGTCCGCTGTGCGAGCAATCGCGAGGTGGCGCTTCGCGCGGCCGACATGCTCGTGCGCTGTCCGGGATTCGCGCTGGTCGCGCTGGACCTGGGCGAGTGGGTGCCGCGCCTGCCAACGACCATGGCGTTCCGCCTGAAGTTCGCGGTCCGACGGACGGACGTCGCGTTGCTGATCGTCGGTCGTCGTCGGCTCACCGGGTCGAGCGCGGCGGTGGCCGTGGAGACGCTCCGAGAAGGGATCGAGTGGGCCGGCCCGGGACCCGCCCCCACACGGCTCGCGCGCGTGCGCACGACGACGCGAGTCCTCCGCGCCCGCCGTGGAGCGCCAGAGCGGTCGCCGGCGCACTGGTGGAGCCGTCGGCGCGTCACGCTCTTCTCGAGGCCGCCCTGGCCGTTTCGCCGCGGATCGAGGATGGCGGAGCGGGGCTCGCGTACGTCGATACGGTCGGCCTCGAGCGGCTCATCGGCGATCCCGCGTCCATCGGACGACGTCTCGTGCATCAGGTGCGAGCCATCGGGCTGATCCCGCGTGTGGGGCTCGCGGCGAGTCGCACCGCCGCGCGGATGGCGGCAGCGACCGGGTCGGGAGCCGTGACGGTCATCCCGTCCGGGCGCGAGCGCGCGATCCTCGCGAAGACCCCCATCACAACGCTCGACCTCGCTCCGGATCTCGCCGCGACCCTCAGCCGGTGGGGAGTGCGGACCCTCGGCGAGCTGGCGGCGCTGCCTCGCGAAGGCCTGGCCACGCGCCTGGGGCCTCCGGGGCTCCGCGCTCACGATCTGGCGCTCGGTCTCGATCGCGATCCATTCCGCCCCTGGACGCCGCCGCCGTTCTGGGAAGAAGCGCAGGGGCTCGAATGGGAGATCGACTCGCTCGGAGTCCTCGCGGGTGTGCTCGAGATCGTGCTGGAGCGGCTCTGCCGGCGGCTCGCGGGGGTAGCGCTCGTCGCCGACGCGCTCGAGATCCGGTTGGGCCTCGCGTCCGGCGGACATCATGCGCGGGATGTCTCGCTCGCTTACCCGATGAGCGAGGTCAAGCCGATGCTCACGCTGATGGTCCTCGACCTCGAGGCGCATCCGCCGCCCGCCGCCGTGACCCGAGTCGCGATCAGCGCCCATCCGATCCGGACGCAAGCGGGGCAGGGAGGCCTCTGGCAGCCGCCCGCGCCTGCTCCCCGCGATCTCGTCACCGTGCTCGCGCGTCTCGCGGCCCTCGTCGGCGCCGACAATCTGGGGTCGCCCGTGCTCGTCGACTCGCACCGCTCCGATGCCTTCACGATGCTCGCGTTCTCGCCACCGAGCGAGCCCGCATCGCCTGATCGTGGGCGGCGCGGAGGAGTCTCTCGGCGACAGGACTCACGCGCCCTCGACGATCCGGCGCGCCTCCCTGGCGTCCTCCAGCACCCGCCCGCCCGGCGTGGACAGCAGCTCGCGCTGCGAAGGATGCGGCCGGCGCGGCGTGTGGAGGTCGAGACGGTGGGGGAGCGGCCGGTGCGCGTGAAGGCACGGCTGGTGATCGCTTCCGCGGGCCCGTGGCGAGCGTCGGGCGAGTGGTGGGACCTCCAGGCGTGGGCGCGCGACGAGTGGGACGTGGTGCTCGGCGACGGCGCGCTTTGCCGGATCGCCCGCGACCGCCTCGCCGGCCACTGGTATCTCGACGGCTTCTACGACTGACCCGTGTTCATCGAGCTCCACGCGCAGTCGGCGTTCTCGTTCCTCGAAGGCGCCGAGCACCCCGAGGCGTTCGCCGCCGAAGCGGCGCGGCTCGACATGCCCGCCGTCGCCCTGGTGGATCGTGACGGCGTGCACGGCGCGGCCAGGCTGGCCCGTGCCGCCGTGAACGCGGGCGTCAAGCCGATCGTCGGCAGCGAGATCACGCTGGCCGACGGCTCGCGCCTGCCGCTGCTCGTGGAGGACCGCGAGGGGTACCAGAACCTTTGCCGTCTGATCACCCGGATGAAGCTCGGGGCCCCCAAAGGGTCCGCCGCGCTCGCCCTCGACGACCTCGAGCCGAGCACCGCGGGGCTCGTCTGTCTCACCGGCGGCGCGCGCGGCCCGCTCGCGCTGAGGCTCGCGGCCGGTGACGACGACGGCGCCCGCCGAATCCTTGACCGGCTGGTGGCGATCTTCGGGCGCTCGAGCTGCTTCGTCGAAGTCCAGCGTCACTACCTCCGCGAGCAGGAGCAGATTCTCCAGAGGCTGGTCACGCTCGCGCGCGCGGCCCGCGTGCCGCTGGTCGCGTCCAACCAGCCGCTCTTCGCCCGCCCGGAAGGGCGCCCGCTCGCCGACGTCTTCACGTGCATTCGCGAGAAGACCGATCTCGATCACGCCGGCCGCCGCCTCCTGGCGAACGGCGAGCGCTCGCTGAAGAGCGCGGGCGTGATGACCGAGCTGTTCCGAGACTTGCCCGATGCCCTCGCCAACACCGGGGAGCTGGCGCTGAGGCTGGCCTTCACCTTGAAAGACCTCGGATACCGGTTCCCGGAGTTTCCGCTGCCTCCCGGCCAGACGCCGCTCGGGCACCTGCGCGAGCTGACCGAGCGCGGCGTACGGGCGCGCTACGGCGAGGGCTCGCTCGCCGCGCGCGCGCGCCGCCAGGTCGCGCACGAGCTCGAGCTCATCGGCCGGCTCGACCTCGCGGGCTATTTCCTGATCGTCTGGGACATCGTCGAGCACTGCCGCACCCACGACATCCTGGTCCAGGGACGCGGCTCGGCGGCCAACAGCGCGGTCTGCTACGCGCTCGGGATCACGGCGGTGGATCCGGTCAGCATGGAGCTCTTGTTCGAACGGTTTCTCAGCGAAGCGCGAGGCGAGTGGCCGGATATCGACCTCGATCTGCCGAGCGGCGAGCGGCGGGAAGCGGTGATCCAGCACGTCTACCGATGCTACGGACGGCTCGGCGCCGGGATGACCGCCAACGTGATTACTTATAGAGGCCGGAGCGCGGCGCGCGAGGTCGGCCAGGCGCTCGGGCTCCCGCGTGATATGCGCGACCGGCTCGCGCAGCTCGTCGCCACCTGGGGCTACCAGGATCCCGAGGAGCTCCTGACCAAGCACCTGCCCGAGGCCGGCTGCGATCCGACCTCGCCGCGCATCCGGCGCTTCGCCACGCTCTGGACGCGGATCCAGGACCTGCCGCGCCATCTCGGCCAGCACTCGGGCGGGATGGTGATCGCCGCGGGCCGGCTCGACGACGTCGTGCCGCTCGAGCCCGCGACCATGCCGGGCCGGGTCGTCGTCCAGTGGGACAAGGACGACTGCGCGGGGCTCGGCATCGTCAAGGTCGATCTCCTCGGACTCGGGATGATGTCGGTGCTCCAGGATTCGCTGACGCTCGTCAGCGAGACGGGAGGCTCGGTGGACCTGGCGCAGCTACCGCAGGACGATCCCGCGGTGTACCGGAGCCTGCAGGAGGCGGACACGATCGGCGTGTTCCAGGTCGAGAGCCGCGCCCAGATGGCGACGCTCCCGCGCGTTCGGCCCGAGCGGTTCTACGACCTCGTCGTGCAGGTCGCGATCATTCGCCCCGGACCGATCGTGGGCGACATGGTGCATCCCTACATCCGGCGCCGGCGCGGCCGCGAGCCCGTGACGTATCCGCATCCGAGCCTCGAGCCGATCCTCCGGCGCACCCTCGGCGTGCCGCTGTTCCAGGAGCAGCTTCTGCGGATGGCGATGGTGACGGCCGGCTTCACGGCGACGGAGGCCGAGGAGCTCCGGCGCGCGTTCGGCTTCAAGCGGAGCGAGCGCCTCATGGCCGAGGTCGAGACGAAGCTGCGGGCGGGCATGGCGCGGCAGGGGATCCACGGCGCCGCCGCCGAGGAGATCGTCCACGCCATCACCGCGTTCGCGCTGTACGGTTTTCCGGAAAGCCATGCGAGTAGCTTCGCGCTGCTCGCCTACGCGAGCGCGTATCTGCGCGTCCACCATCCCGCGGCGTTCTACGCGGCGCTCCTCAACAACCAGCCGATGGGGTTCTATCACCCGGCGACCATCGTGAAGGACGCGCAGCGCCACGGGCTGCGCATCCTGCCGATCGACATCACCCGCTCCCTGTGGCTCTGCACGATCGAGCCCACCGACGGGACCGTCCCGGCGATGCGGCTGGGCTTACGGTACGTCAAGGGACTGCGCGAGCGGGCAGCCCGCGCAATCGTCGAGGCGCGCGAGGCGCGACCGTTCGGCTCGATCCACGACCTCGCTCGCCGGGCCCATCTCGACCGCGACGAGCTCGAGACCCTCGCGGCTATCGGGGCGCTGGCCCCGCTCGGCGGGACGCGACGGACGAATCTCTGGGCGGCGGCGTCGCCGCACCCCGGACCGTTGTTCGCGGATCCACCGCGCGAGTCCAGCCCGTTGAGCGAGATGACGGACGTCGAGCGCCTCGCCGCCGATTACGCCGGCACCAGCGTGACGCTCGGCCGCCACCCGATGGCCTTGCGCCGCGCGGCGCTCCGGCGACGCGGCGTGCTGAGCGCGCGCGAGCTCGCCGGCGTGGAGGACGGCGCCCGGATCCAGGTGGCGGGAAGCGTCATCGTCCGCCAGCGTCCGGGCACCGCGAAGGGCTTCGTCTTCCTCTCCCTCGAGGACGAGACGGGGATCTCGAACGTGATCGTGACGCCGCCGGTCTTCGCGCGCCATCGTCTGGCGCTGGTGTCCGAGCCCTATCTCGTGGTCGATGGGATCGCGCAGCGACAAGACGGCGTCATCTCCGTGCGCGCGATCAGGGCCCAGGGGCTCCCCGCTCTCGGCCACCACGTCCCGTCTCACGACTTCGGGTAAGATGCAGCCGGAGGGACCGATGTTCGATCTCAACGGGAAAGTCGCGATCGTCACCGGCGGCAACGGCGGAATCGGCCTCGGCATGGCCCACGGTCTGGCGGGCGCGGGCGCCCGCGTGGTGGTGGCCGCGCGCAACCAGGCGAAGTCCGACGCCGCGGTTCGTGAACTCGAAAAGCGCGGCGGCCAGCCGCTCTCGATCGCCGTCGACGTGGCCGACGAGGCGTCGGTCAACGCGCTGATCCGCTCGACGGTGGATCGGTGCGGACGTCTCGACATCCTCGTGAACAACGCGGGGACCAACGTCCGCAAGCAGCCGCAGGACTACACGCTCGCCGAGTGGCATCAGGTTCTCGACACCAACCTCACCAGTGCCTTCCTCTGCTCGCGGGCCGCCTGGGCGCCGATGAAGACGGCCGGCGGCGGCAAGATCATCAACATCGGCTCCATGATGTCGATCTTCGGCGCGTCGTTTGCCGCGCCGTACGCCGCAAGCAAGGGCGGCATCGTGCAGCTCACGAAGGCGATGGCCACCGCGTGGGCGAAGGACCACATCCAGGTCAACGCTGTCCTGCCGGGCTGGATCGACACGGAGCTGACGGCGCACGCCCGCAAGCAGATCCCCGGCCTCTACGAGCGGGTCATCGCGCGGACCCCCGAAGGGCGCTGGGGCGTGGGCAACGACCTCGCCGGCCTCGCGGTGTTCTTCGCCAGCCCGGCCTCGGATTTCATCACCGGTACGGCCATTCCAGTCGACGGCGGGTACTCGATCCAAGGATGATCGTGGCGCGCGCCGGGCGCCGCCAATTCGGTGATGCCGTCGCGGTCGTCCGATCA
>WNEZ01004654.1_pt1 | contig 11960 bp, 8 predicted proteins | sample 5400521 | NCBI WGS metagenome assembly WNEZ01 (sample SAMN13153339, study PRJNA577476) | soil metagenome | isolation source: 120 cm saprolite under Douglas fir tree site 2 hole 1 replicate 1 | place: USA:California | collected 2015-04-18
CCCGGAGAATGAGCGCCAGGTCTCGCGCAGTCGTGGTGTTGTTGAGACCCTTGGCGAATGCCTTTCCATCCTCGACACCCCTGAGGACCTGAATCCGCTGCGCTCCAAATGAGCGCATTGTTCTCGTCACTGCGTCCGCACCGACGAGCGTGATGAGCGTGTTCGTCGCGAGGTTGCTCGACCGCGTAATCATCAATCGCAGCAACGTATCGACGCGTACTCGCTCACCGACGCGGTGATAAAGCGTTGAATCGCTGTCTGAGCTGGAGTCGAGCGCATACAAAGAGCCGTCCACAATCGAAGCAAACTGATTCACCATCAACAGTCCCTGATCCATTCTGAACGAGCCCGTGTTCGCGCGCCGGAAAAGCTCGATCATCACTGGCACCTTCATCGTGCTCGCGGCGTGAAAGCTCGTGTCCGCGTTCAGGAAGAGCGTGTCTCCGGACGCGAGATCGACGTAGGCGAGGCCAACCTGAGCGCCGGGTTCCTCGGCGACACGCGCTTGAATCCGATCGAGCACAGAATCCGGGGCCTGCGCTATGGCCATAAGACCTGCTGCCACGAGCGTCATCATGTCGAGGATCTCGCCATCAGATTCCCATCGCCGAGCTCATAGTTGGACTTCCTGCTGGCCGGACCTCCGCCCAGATGCTCTCGTTGTGCTGATCCTTGAGAAAGAGCGAGCCGACAACGACGGTTATGAGCGCAACCACGATTGGAAACGCCAAGCCGGCGTAGATGTTTCCGGTGCGCGCGACCAGGCTGGTCGCGATGATGGGGAGGAACCCGCCGAACCAACCGTTGCCGAAATGGTACGGAAGGGACATCGAGGTGTACCGGATCCTGGCCGGAAAAGCTTCGACCAGAAATGCCGCGATCGGGCCGTAGACCATCGTCACGAAGACGACCTGGACGAACACCAGCGCCGTTAGGGCGACGGCGTTTACCGGATTCGAGTAGAGCTTCATCGCGTGGTAGATCGGCACGTAGAGCAGCGCCGCGAGCAGATTGCCGGCCATCATGATCTTCTTGCGCCCGATTCGGTCGGATAGACTGCCGAAGAAGACGAACAGCGGCGCGCCGAGTAAGAGGGCGATTGCCACGCATACATAAGAGGTGACCAGCGGGACTTTCAGAACCGTCTGCATGAAGAGCAGCGCATAGAATTGTCCCGTGTACCAGACGACGGCCTGTCCCGCGGTCGCTCCGAACAGAACTACGAAAAAGACCCGCCAGCGGGACCAGGTGCCGAAGCTTTCCTGAATCGGAGCCCGCGAGGTCTTGCCGGTTTCCTTCAGGATCGCAAAGAGGGGCGACTCGCGAAGTCTGATCCTGATGTAGTATGAAATCGCGACGAGCAGCAGCGACAGAATGAACGGGACACGCCAACCCCAGACCTTGAACGCGTCTTCCCCAACGACGCCGCGAACGATCAGGATCACCGCCAGCGATAGGAAAAGGCCCAGCGTCGCCGTAGTCTGGATAAAGCTCGTGTAGTATCCGCGGCGGCCGTCCGGCGCGTGCTCGGCGACGTACACCGCGGCGCCGCCGTATTCTCCCCCAAGGGCGAGCCCCTGCAACAGGCGAAGAATCACGAGCACGATCGGAGCGGCAATACCGATGCGATCGTAGCCGGGCAGGAATCCAATGGCCGCCGTCGACCCGCCCATAATCAGAAGCGTCGCCAGAAATGCGAACTTCCTGCCGGTCAGATCGCCAATCCGCCCAAAGACGAGCGCACCGAATGGACGTACGGCGAAGCCGACCGCAAACGTCGCCAGCGTCTTCAGAAAGCTCGCGGTGGGATTTCCGCCAGGAAAAAATTGGGTCGCGATTATCGCGGCCAGACTCCCGAAGATATAGAAGTCGTACCACTCGATCATCGTGCCGACGGACGACGCGGTGATGACCTTCCAGATGCCGCGAGTGTCGCCGGACGCTTGAGCAGTCACGCTGGTGGACGCGCTGGAATTCGGCACGGCAGAATTCATGGGCGATTGGTCCTCGGTGTTCCCACAGTGAATGATTGCGGAATCCAGCTACGCCTTCGATATGAGTCCGTGGCGAACGTCTCATAAAGCCACGATCGAAATGCGCGCAGTCGGTCCTCGGCGATGCTCCCGGGGTACAGTCCGGATTCGCGAACGGTCGCCGGAACACACACGACTTTGAAACCGACAGCCTCGAAGGTAGCACAGGCTCTTCTCGTGTGCAGCGGCGATGTGACGACGGCGAGCGTTTTCCAGCCCTTGGTGCGCGCGATTGCTCGCATCCTAAGCGCCTCAGTGCGCGTTGTAGTGACCGAGTCGATAAACATCGTCGGCGTCGCCGCGCCTACCAGAGCAGTCACGCGCGCGAGGTCCGCCGAGTCAGAGACCGGCGCTCCGCCAAAATCTTTCCGCTCCCTGGATACAAGCACCACCGGCGCGAGACCGCGCCGTGCGAGCGCGAGTCCGGTGAGTAACCGATCGAGCGTTTCACTGCGCATCATGCCGTCAGGCGTGAATCCCGCAGACAGAACCGCAATCGCGTCGACGCGAGCGGGAATGGAATCGCGCCTGATGAGCGGTTGGGCCAGCGCCGACACCAACGGGGTGTAAGCGACTGCGATACAGAGCAGCGCGATGACGCCTGCGCCTATCCACAGCACTGGACGAAGACGCGTCGCTCCAAGTATCGCTCCCGCTATGGCCGCGGGAGCGTAGAGGACGAGTTCGGGCCGTCGAAGGAGTTGCTGCACACCGAGAACGTGCGCTGACACAGCGCAGAGGGTGCCGAGGACTGCTCCGGCAAGGGCACGACGCGCTACGGCGTTGGATTCACTGGCTTCCTGCACGGCGCAAATTTAGCCGCGCCGACCAACGAGACGCGACTGCGCGATCGGGCGAATTCCCCCTACGGCTTTTTCGAGTGCTGGCGCGGATTCGACTGAGAAGCCGAGATGCGCTCTGCGGCCGTCTTGAGCGCTCCCTCGATCGCGACCGATTGCTCCGCGACGACCTGTTGCGCCGTCGTCACGACCCCGGAAGCAACCTGCATCGCCGCCGCTTTGATCTCGGGATCAGACGCGATCCTGGCAGCAAGCGCCTGTACGGCGGCGGCAAGATCATCAAGCGCCTTCTGGAGCTCGGGTGATGGCTTGAACAAAACCGAATCGCGGGCCTGAGCCTTCGATCTGGCTGGCGGTGCCTTCGTCGCCGGCTGCTGCCAACGCGCCGCGGAAGTCACGGCGAGTCCAATCAGCAGAACCAGCAAAAGAGCAATGCGTTTCATCGTGAAGATCGGAAAAGGAGCTCAACAGCTCGAGTAACGCGTCGTGGGGGATACCCCACGATAGCTAGAAGGGTCGCCGGATGAAATATTCAATTCCCGCGCCACGGTATTTTCTTGAGGTAACGCAGATGCCCGAGTACGTCGCAGAGCTTCGCGAGGCAATCGAACAGGCCACACCCCTTCTCCAGGGAATGAGCGAGGAGAGGTCGCGCCTTCGCCCCCAACCGGGCAAATGGTGTCCCCGAGAGGTGATTGGACACCTGATCGATTCAGCATCCAACAACCACCAGCGATTCGTGCGGGCACAATTTCAGGACGACCTTGTTTTTTCTGGGTACGAGCAGGATGCGTGGGTGTCGCTGCAGAGATATCGGGACGCACCCTGGGAAGACCTGATCGCGCTGTGGCGCAGCTTCAATCTGCACATCGCGCGAATCATGGACTTCGTCACTATAGACGAACGTGTTCGCTTACGGCCACGCCACAATCTCGACGAGCTGGCGTGGAAACCGCTCCCTCGCGATGAGCCGGCGACCCTCGACTACTTCATGAGCGATTACGTGGCGCATCTCAAGCACCACCTCGCCCAAATTGGAATCCCGCCGGACTAATTCACCCAGTCGGCAATGAAAACGTTGGTCTCGTGCGGATTGGCATCGTGCCGGTTCGATGCCCAGACCAGCTTCTTGCCATCGGGACTGAACATGGGGAACCCATCGAACGTCGGCGCGGTCGTCACCTGCTCCAATCCGGATCCGTCCGGATTGATCAGAAAGAGATCGAAGTTTCCAAGCTTCGGATCGGTGTGGTGATTCGACGAGAAAATGATCTTCCTGCCATCCGCCGTCCACGAGGGACCGAAGCTCGCCGCACCGAGATGGGTAATTTGCCGCTTGTCGCTACCGTCCGCGTTCATGATCCACAGGTCCATTTTGTTGGGTCGGACCAACCGTTGCGCAAGAAGACCCTTGTAGGTCGCGATCTCCTCCGCAGTCTGGGGGTGGTAGGCGCGGTACACGATCCTCTTTCCATCGGGAGACCACCACGGCCCTCCGTCGTACCCCAATTCATGTGTCAGCTGCTTCAGGCCGGATCCGTCGACGTTCATCACGTAAATGTCGAGGTCGCCGCCCTTGAGTGAGGTGAATACGAGCTTTCTCCCATCGCTCGACAGGACTCCCTCGGCGGTATAGACGCCGAATCTGGTCAGGCGCCGTGGATGGGAGCCGTCGGAGCGCGCGGTATAAATGTCGTATGGATCGAGACGCCAGACGTATCCCTTGGACGGATCCGGGCGCGGAGGACAATCCTTCTCGAGCGCCTGGCTCGACGCGAAGAGGATGCGACGGTCACCGTTCATGAAGTAGCCGCAGGTCGTCTTGCCGAGACCGTTGGAGACCCGCCGGATGTGCGAGCCATCAGTGTTCATCACGTATTGTTGATCGCACGTTCTTCCATCGCGGGTGCTCTGAAAAATCAGACGCTTGCCGTCGTGGCTGAAATAGGCTTCGGCGTTCTCGCCGCCGTTCGTGAGCTGGCGGATATTCCGGAGATGGGTCTCTTCTGCCTCGGCTGGGATCAGGACTGGCTTGAACGCAATTTGCCCTGGAAGTGACTCAGCAATCACCAGGAGCCCGGAACAGATAATCCCAAGCCTCAAAATTCTCCTCCGTCTTTCGAGTGGAACTGCGACTCTGACACCCACGGCCACGCGGCGTCGTAGAGCGATGAGTGAGAAGATACTAGGCGGCAACCACGTCTCCGGCGAGATAATCGATTGGCGATTCCAACCCTTTGGCCGTTTCCGCGGTCTAAGGTGGGAACGCGGTGGTGGCCGGCTTCTCGAGTCAGCCCTGCAACAATGTATTCACCCGTAGGAGCCTGATATGCCCGCTCGTCGGTCGATCGCAGTCCTCCGCCTCGCTCTTCTTTGCTCACTTGTCAGTTTTTCCTTCCCCTCCGCCGTATCGGCGCAGCAGACAACCCGGTCCCAGAATGATCCAAGACCCGTTGCGCATGCGACTCTTCGACAGGGCGAAATAACGATCGATGGTCGGCTCGATGAAGCAGCGTGGGCGGCGGCTACTCCCATTACCGAGTTGACCCAGTCGTTCCCCGACGAAGGCAAGCCGCCAAGCCAGAAGACAGAGCTGCGCATTCTTTACGACGCGAGCGCGATCTATATCGGAGCCCGGATGTACGATTCCCTCGGCGCCAAAGGGGTACGTTCTGTCCTGGCGCGCAGGGACCAGCTGATGAACAACAATAATCTCACTTCGGACAAGATCGCCCTGGTCTTCGATACGTTTCGTGACAAGAACAGCCGTACCTGGTTCGAGCTGAATCCGGCGGGCGTCAAGGGAGACCATCAGAACGGCGACGATTCCTTTGATCCAGTCTGGGAGGGAGCGTCAAGGATCGATTCACTCGGCTGGACTGCGGAGTTCCGAATCCCCCTTTCGCAGCTGCGTTTCTCTCGCTCTTCGGAGCAGATTTGGGGAATGCAGGTCTGGCGCACGATAGATCGTCGCAACGAGCAGGACATGTGGGCGTTCTGGCGGAACAACGAGTACGGTGGACCGGCGTACTTTGGGACTCTCGAGGGCATTAAGGTCAGCTCTCAACCGCGCCAGATGGAGATCGTCCCTTACGCTACGACTCGAAGCAAGCTGGAACGCGCGCGGCCAGGCGATCCTTTTCATTCCAATACGGAGATGACGTATCGCGCAGGCGGCGACCTGAAAGTCAATCTCACCTCCAATCTGACACTCGACGCAACGGTGAACCCCGATTTCGGGCAAGTCGAGGTCGATCCCGCGGTCGTCAACCTGTCGGTGTTCGAAACAACATTCTCCGAAAAGCGACCCTTCTTCGTCTCGAACTCGCAGTATTTCTCGAACGGTGGTTTCAGCTGCTACTTCTGCAGCAACGTTTCCAGCCTCAATTTTATTTACACTAGGCGCATTGGCCGCTCCCCCCAGCTCGTCGGACCTCTTTCAGGTGGATGCGACTTCATGGACGTTGCTGACGCGACGACCATCCTTGGTGCGGGGAAAGTCACCGGACGCACTAGCACTGGAATCACCGTCGGTGTTCTGGACGCGCTCACAAACCGGGAGAAAGCCCGGTGTCGCCCCGTCGGCGGAATTGCGGACGAGACGCTGGAAGTCGAGCCGCTCGCCAACTATTTCATCGGCCGGCTGCGCAAGGATTTTCGGGGCGGCGCTACCCGTGTCGGCACAATCACGACGATGGTCAATCGCTCGCTCACCAACCCGGACGAAGTCGCGCGTCTGAGATCAAACGCTCAGGCTTTCGGCGTCGATCTCGATCATCATTGGGCCGAGCGGGAGTATTCACTCAACGTTCAGACTGCGCTCACCCATATCGGTGGAGACACGGCAGCAGTCCGGCGTGCCCAGTTCGCAAGTGCGCGGTATTATCAGCGGCCGGGGCGCACCGAAACGACCGACGGACTTTTTTCGACCGCGTTTGATCCAACGCGTCGGAATCTTTACGGGTACGGGTTCTATGCCCGGCTGGCAAAGGAAACCGGAAACTGGCTGTGGGAAACCACGCAGAACTGGCGCAGTCCCGGCTTCGAAGCGAACGACATGGGAGTGCTCGGCCGAGCCGACTATAAATGGATGGTCGCCAACATCTTCCGTCAGTGGACCATACCGGGATCGTGGTACCGGCAGATGTACACGATATGGGGAGCCCAGCAGCAGCTGAATTACGACGGCGACAGGAATGACATGGACTACCATGTCTGGTGGCAGGCCACCTTCAAGAACTACATGAACATGAGCTCGTTCGTGCTCTTTCATCCGAGCACTTACGACGAGCGGCTGACGCGTGGCGGACCGACGGTGATCCACTACGGATACAACATGCTCAACACGAACTTTGGAACGGACTCACGGGCTCGCATAGTCGGAAATTTTCAGGTCCAGTACATCAGACCGGTCGACAACACGGAGGGTGGAAGGGTCGCATACTATCCGTCGGTGACGCTAAAGCCGTCGTCGCGACTACTGCTAAGCGTCTCGCCGTCCCTCGATATCGACAACACGGCGCAGCAGTACGTCACAGCGGTGAGTGATGCGACGGTGTCCCCCCAGTTCGCCGGAACTCGTTACGTGTTCGGGCGCATCCATCAGAAGACGCTTTCCATGGACACCCGCATAAACGTGACGTTCACTCCGAACCTGACGCTCGAGATGTTCGCACAGCCCTTTCTGGCGAGCGGCAACTATACGAGCTTCAAGGAGTTCGCCGAGGTTAAGTCTCGCCATATGAATTTCTTCGGGCGGGACAATGGCAGTACCGTGGTCACGAACAGAGATCCGCAGACGGGAGCCATCACCGGGTACACCATCGATCCCGATGGACCGGGACCCGCGCCGCCCTTCACGTTCAGCAACCCGGACTTCAATTTGCGCGCGCTACGCGGCACTGGCGTTCTGAGGTGGGAATATCGCCCGGGCTCGACGCTCTATTTCGTCTGGACGCAGGAGCGTGATGGCTTCGATCAGTTCGGCGATTTCAACTTCGGTCGCGACCGTTCCCTACTGTTCCGGGATCGGCCGACCAACATCTTTCAGATCAAGGGGACGTACTGGATCGGACGCTAGTGCGAGCCTTGACCACGTTGCTGGCCGGCAAGGCGGTCGACGTCTTGGCGGTCGCTTTACGGCTTCTCACGGTCCGGCGTGAGCGGCCCTTGTAGACGCCGCGAACCCAGCGGGCGCGGACACCGCGCACATCGATGTGGACGAACGGACCGCTGCGACCCGCGTACGCATAGAGGCCGGTGCCACCTACCAGCTCCGGATAGCGTGCCTCGACCCGCTCGACTGCATCCAGGATCATCTTGACGTCCGCGAAGGTGACCTTCCCGTCGCCATTCAGGTCCGACATCTTGCCGTTCCCTTCCTGGTCGATATAGACGTCGGCGGCGTCGCCGAACTGGTGCCGGCTATCGCGGGCGCTTCCCTCGCCGCGGACGGCGAAGTTGTGGGCCGGGGTCCTGAATCCCGAGCGAATCCGCAAACCCTCTGCATTCACGCCGTGATCGTTGAGATCGTCGATCACCAGCTCGAGCTTGTCCAGCAGCGGCTCGCGGAGAACGACGTACTTCGGCCAGACGTCTTTCTGGTCGTGGGAGACGAAGTCCCTCAGGCGGAAATGCTCAGAAACCCGTGTGTCTTCGTTTTCGGGTGTGACTTCGATGAAGCCATCCGGGTTCTTGTAGGCTTCCGATCTGACGCGGCCCTTCTCCTGAGGCCAGTATCCGAGTCGGTAGCCATTTAGCCACGCTCTCACTTTTTGCCCGAATGAGCGCATGGTAAATACGGTTTCGACGCTCGGGCTGGGGCTCGATTGGACTGAAGCGCTGGCGACGGAGGCCCCGGGGAGCGAAGCGAGTTCTATCCAGTCTTCGGGCATGACGAACCGGGCGAAGACCTTGCCGCTCAAGCCGCTACCCTTCTCCCCGGCTGGAGTGAAGGTGACCTTGGCGACAGGGGCCGGGACGGTGCTATCGGAAGAGGCGCTACCGCCCGATGACGCGACCGAAGCTGAGATCGAGTCGGCGTGATTCGCTACAGCATTCGAGCCAGACCGGGTGCCATGCGAGTAAAGCTGCGCGCTCGCAGGTGCCGGCGGAATGATCGCCGTAATGGTGAGGAAAGTCGTTACGGCCAGGCTGAATCTGAGGCGAGGTTCGGTCATTAAGGCTCCTCTTCGGTAGCTCGACTGACTTGGCGCCGTGTGAGCGGCGCTTTAGTCTCGTGGCTTTGCGTCACCGTCTTTCGACGGCTTTGCGGTTATCGGAGGCGCCCAGACTGCTCATTGGGCGCAACAATTAATGCGCCCGTACTGCTCAGCTGGGCGCTAACAATAAAATGACTATTGGGACGGGAAGAGTGTAACTGTTGAGTTGCAACTAGAGCGATGCATCACTTTAGTCGAACATTATAAGTCTAAGTGTAGCATCCTATTAGCGTTCTTGATCTCAACTTACTACTCGTCTCCGCTTCGCGGGTCGGAAAGCAATTCCGACAGCCCGACCCAGTACGTGGTGCGCCGCCCAGAAACAGATGTTGTAGAATGGTGTCGGTTTCCTTCGCCACTACTTACTGGCCGATCGGAGGGAGGCCGCCTTCGCCAATGGCACCTTCACCGTCGGAACCTTCGCCACCGGCTCGCGGGGACCAACCTGGGTTACGTATTCACCGGCCACGTCACTACCCCTCACCACTCCCTTGAGTGTCTGCTCACCGAGTTTCGACCCAAGCTTCCAGGTCAGCGCTGCCCTACCCTTCGCGTCGCTCACCGCGCGCGTTGGGGTGACCGTTCCAGACTTGACTGAAAAACTGACCTTCGCGTCTGGCACCGGGTTGCCGTAGACATCGGTCACCAACGCGTACAGCCGCTTGCTCTTGGTTGCTTCCCGCGAGCGCTTGTCCCCCGGAACATCGTCAAACGCCAGATTCGCCGCGGCAGCCGGGGTGGCGTGGGCGGCGATCTTGAGCAGCTGCTTTACTCCCTCCACAGTCGCGGCCAGCGAATAATCCCCTGCCGAGTGGCCCATCGTCCACCGCGTTCTTGCGAAGCCAAGTGAATCGGTGGTAAGGGCGGTATCGGATAGGCTGCCGCCGGACGGCGAAAGCGTAAGCCCCGCATCTGCAACCCCGCTTCCGTTTACGTCTAGAACCCGAAAGACGACCGCCTTTCGAAGTTCTGCTCCGGCTGGAGCTCGCTGGTTGTCGCCAGCCGAAACCACCACTGAGGCAGGTGCCCCAGCCAGCGCCATAGCATTGAAGGTGACGGGCGAAATCCCAAGTCCCGGGCCAACTCCCACCTGTGCTCTGAGACGCTGAGTCCCAGTCTTCCGGGCGAGAGTCCAACGGGCGCTCGATACGCCGAGCGAGTCCGTCCGCGCTGACGCGACTTCGACAGATCCTCCATCGACTAGGGTCCAGCGAACGGGAATGTCGGGAAGCGCTCGGCCCGTAGAGTCTGTGATGCGAACCGCCACCGAGTCGGAAAGCTCCTCACCCGCCTTCCCGCTCAAATGGTCGACCAACGACGTCACCCGCGTATTACTCGCGACCGGATCGGCTTCGGCAACGATGGCGAGGGCGCTGTCCACGTTCTCGACGGTTGCCAACAGTGTCTGGCGTCCTGGGTCGGCGCCAAGCGTCCACGTAGCGCGGGCTCGCCCGTCGGCATCGGTTAGGGCACTGGCCGGATCTACAGATCCCTCACCGTCCGCCAGGCGAAAAGTGACTCGCTTGCCGGATGCGGGCGCGTTATGACGATTCGTCGCCCGAACCACCAGCGCCTGGGGAAGTGTCTTACCCGCCAGCGCTCGCTGATTTATGCCGGCGACGAGCGAAATTGCCGACGCTGGCGTGACTACGGAAACGCTCGTCCGGTCCGAGACACCGTCGATCTTTGCGCTAATCATCGTGCGTCCAGCCGAGCGCCCGGTCAACAATCCAGTGCTGTCAAGAAGGGCAACGCTGCTATCGTCGATATGCCAGATCGGCTCGAGTCCAGCGATTGGATAACCTCGCGAATCCATGGCCCGGGCGCGGAGCTGCAACAGAGAGCCCTCCGGCAGAACGATCGTACTATCGCCGGCGGCTCTCCCCACGTCGACGTTTGCCACACGCTGCTGCACGACCACGGTGGAATGCGTTACGATCTTGCCGACGACCACGCTCACCCTCGTCCGGCCCGGCCCACGCGCGATTACCGAACCATCCTGCAAAATGGTCGCGATGCTCGGGTCACCCGTGGTCCACGTCGGGCGCGCCCCCACCAGAACGCTTCCGTTTTGGTCCGTAACCGTTGCGGCGAAGTGTACGGTATCCCCAAGAGCCGTAGCCGTGTCGATGGCTGGCCGAAGCCCAACCCAGGCCGCTCCCATATTCCCGATCGATTGATGTGATTCGGCGTGACCGATGGCGCCGTAGGAATAGAGCGCGGTGAAAATCGAAACGAGTGCGGCACCAGAAGATGCGCCTACGGCGACAAGCTTTGCCGTGTGCTTTAACCACTGCGCTCTTTTTGCGGCGGAATCCAGGATCTTGTCCATTGCTTAAAGGACTGCAATCAGCCGAGTGCCGTCACGCTTTTCTTGCACTGTCTGCCCATTGGCGCGCCTGGCAGATCCAATCGAACCGGGTAAGCTGGCCGTGGCTACAGAAAATCCCGCCCCTACTCGGTTAAGTAGAGGCGGGATAAGCGCTTGGGCGCCTGGTTATGGAATGCGGGATGTCGCGATCCGCAGATTGTCCAACCACATCGACTGGTCGACTGGAGAGCCGCTGCCCATGTACGGCGCAATCAGGAACTGGCTGAACTGAAGCGTCGGGTGCGCGCCGGTGCGGAAAAGAATGTCGTGGCGGTCAAGGATCAGTGCACCGTTGAACCAGTATTGTATGACGCCGTCTGCCTGGCCGATGCCGTTCACGATGGTGTTCAACTGGAAATAGGCCTCGACAAAATTCCAGTCGTTCTTGTACCCAGGGCCTGGATTTGGCTGGAACTCGACGGGACCTGTGAGCTGCTTGTCGTTGTACCAGTACGTCCCGAAGTTGAAGCACTCGGAATAGATGTTGGTTTCCACGACACCGTTGCATCCGCCAGCCGATCGGTTTTCAGTAACA
>WNEZ01015798.1_pt1 | contig 11960 bp, 10 predicted proteins | sample 5400521 | NCBI WGS metagenome assembly WNEZ01 (sample SAMN13153339, study PRJNA577476) | soil metagenome | isolation source: 120 cm saprolite under Douglas fir tree site 2 hole 1 replicate 1 | place: USA:California | collected 2015-04-18
GACGCGCGTGAGATTGTACGCGAGCACATGCAGCGCCATCTCGCTGGCGACGTGCGGCATCGTCTTCATCAGGAAGTGCGTCGCGCCCATGCGCGCCTTGATCGTGCCGAAGGGGTGCTCGACCGTCTCGCGCCGCTGGCGCATGGCCTGCGGATTCTCGTCGAGCCTCCTCTGCACGGTCTCGAGCACATGCTCGTGCTCCCACCGCGTGATCCGGCGTTGCACTCCTGTCGTGCAGCGGCTCTTGAGCGCGCAGGTCCGGCACGCGTTGGTCCAGTAGCGGCGCAGCGTCAGTCCGTTTTCGACGTTGGTGTCGTAGTACTTCAGCCGCTCGCCGGCGGGGCAGCGATAGACGTCCTCCTCGGGCAGATAGACGAAGTCCTGCTTGCCGAAGCGGCCCTCGGACTTGGCGCCCGACGTCATCGGTTTCGGCAGGGTTACCGTGATGCCGGCCTGATCGCACGCCAGGATCTCCTCGCCGCTGAAGTAGCCGCGGTCGGCCACGGCTTCCAAGGAGTCCGTTTGCAACGTGGCTTTGGTCTCCTTGGCAACGCGCGCGAGCTGCGAGCGGTCGGAGCCGACGTTGGTCACCTCGTGCGTGACGATCAGATGATGCTCGGTGTCGACCGCAACCTGCACGTTGTAGCCGACGACGCCGGAGCCGCGTCCGCTCGTCGCCATCGAGCGGGAATCGGGATCGGTCAGCGAGATCTGCTGATCGGGCGCAGCCAGCATCCGTGCCTCGAGCCCCTTGAGGCGCCGCATTTCCTCCGCGAGCTTGGCGAGCTTCTCCTTGAGTCGCGTGGTCTTCGCGGCGAGCGCCTCTGATGGCTGCTGCCGGTCGGCCGTATCGAGTTGGCTCAGATAGCGCGCGACGCTCTCCTCGAGCTGCGCTCGGCGCCGCTCCACCTTCGCGCGCGTGAAGTTCCGGTCGCGGTTGTTCACCGCCTTGAACTTGCTGCCATCGATGGCAACGCTCGCCTTCGCCAGCAGACCCATCTCGCGGCAGAGCTCGACGAAGCGCGCGCACACCTTGCGGATGGCAAGGCCGTTGTCTTTCCGGAAATCGGCGACCGTCTTGTGGTCGGGGACGAGGCGACCAAGAAGCCACATCACCTCGACGTTGCGGCCAGCCTCGCGTTCGAGCCGTCGGCTCGACTGCACCCGGTTGAGGTAGCCATAGATGTAGAGCCTCAAGAGAGCCGAGGGATGATAGGACGGCCGCCCGGTCGCCGACGGCTCGACCCCTTCGAATCCAAGCTCGGCAAGATCGAGTGCATCGACGAATGCGTCGATCACCCGAACCGGATTATTCTCGTCGATCCAATCATCGAGACATTCGGGCAACAGTGTCGACTGCCCGCGATCCGCCCCCTCAACAAACCGCCTCATCCGATCCCCCCGCAAATCGCCTCAGAATCATACTGCGGGAATCACATGAGGCAGGACGTTTTCACACAGCCAGGGCCGCCGCTTTGTCGCGTCCGCCCTGCACGAGGATGTCGAGGACCTCGCCCTCGCTGTCCACGGCGCGCCAGAGATACATCCTCTTGCCGGCAATCCGCACCACCATCTCGTCCAGATGCCAATGGGCTGTTGGTTTTGGCCGACCTTGCCGAAGGCGGCGGGCGATGGCCGGCCCGAACTTCAGCACCCACCGGCGGATGCTCTCGTAGGACACGTCGAGTCCTCGCTCCGCCAACAGGTCCTCGACGTCCCGGTAGCTCAGTGTGAACCGGACGTACAGCCACACCGCGTGCTGGATGACGACCGGCGGGAACTTGTGACGCGCATACGAGATCGGCCGCATCGGTACAGGTTACGCGGCCTCACCTCTCCCGCCCATCCTTCCCGTGACAATGCCCCGACGGCAGAAATTCGGCCGTGCCGAAATTGAAATCGGACTCGCTGAGCTTGGCGCACACGATCGACGGCACCGCGGTGTGGAGGTCGCGCGTGTCGCGGTCAAGCTCCCGCCGACACGCAAACGCAGATCCTCTACCGCCGGCACGAGGTGGCGCAGCCGGGTCATGAACTTGTGCGGCGCCGCCTCGGTAGCGTCGGCCTCCGCTAACAGGTCGGCGTGAGATTGTCGTATGCCGGCGAGACGTTCCTCGTCGGTCACCTTCAATGTCGTCTCGATGTTGCCATCGCCGCCGAGTTATTTCCGATCGTCCGAAGTTTCGTTCAGGACCACCGATTGGACGGGTGGTGGTGCAACGTATTGCCAAGTCGAACCGATTATGGCGAGAAAGATTGCAAAGCCCGCGACTATCATTATCTCACCTTCATTGCATTTGGGCCGCAGCCAAAAGAACGGTCGCCGCGAACGCACTCAACAAGGCGCGAGGTCAGCGAGATCCGCCCTAATAAGAGGGACGTTTGCAGCAGTCCATTTGAGCCACTAGCCGGCTCAGATATCCAAAAGAGCATGAGGTACGGCAAAAGAGAGGGCGAAGCGACGCATCCGGCCAGAGTGCGACGACCATATGCTGCCCTCTTGCGGCAGTGGACCTATGCGGATCTGACGGCACGCCTCAAAGCGTCGCTGCGCTGGTCCGGCAAAAGCCGCTCTTCGAGCACGCGCGTCGCGCTGTGCCGTGACTCGACGAGACGCGCTTTGTCGATGCGGTCTCGTTCTCGCTCGCCGCCGGCGACTTCGACCTGATCGTCGCAGGCGATGGCATCCGCTCCGATCTCCAGGCGATCACGACCCACTTGAACGCGCAGAGCGGCATCCTGGCACGCCTGGCGCTGGTCGAGTTTCAGGTATGGAGCGATGGGGCGGAGAGGACGCTCGTCGTACCCAGCATTCCGCTGCGTACCGAGATCGTGCAGCAGCTCGATGACCACCGTATCCTCTGCGGCGACGCGCAGGACCCGGAGAGCTTCGAGAGCCTGTTTGGCGGAGAGCGGGCGCAGCTTGCCTTCACCGATCCGCCCTACAACGTGTCGATCGACGGACACGTATCGGGCCTCGGCCAAATCCATCATCGCGAATTCGCCATGGCCTGCGGCGAGATGAGCGAGGCCGAGTTCACCGGCTTCCTCGCCACCGTGCTCGGCAATATGGCGAAGGTGTCGATTGATGGCGCGATCCATATGGTCTGCATGGATTGGCGCCATATGGGCGAAATCCTCGCCGCCGGAAAAAGCGCCTATACCGAGCTGAAGAACCTCGCCGTCTGGGCCAAGGACAACGGCGGAATGGGCTCCTTCTATCGCAGCCAGCACGAGCTGGTCTTCATCTTCAAGAACGGCACCGCGCCGCATATCAACAATTTCGGGCTCGGCGAGAAGGGGCGCTACCGGACCAATGTCTGGCACTACGCGGGCGTGAACACGCTGCGACCCGGGCGCAACGCCGAGCTGGCGTTGCACCCGACGCCCAAACCAGTGGTCATGGTGGCGGACGCCATCAAGGACTGCTCCAAGCGCAGCGGCATCGTCCTGGACGCCTTTGGCGGCAGCGGTACCACCCTTATCGCCGCCCACAAGACCGGCCGCCGCGGCAGGACTTCAACTCACCCTCAGGCTCGGGAGCGGCGCTGCCGTCCGATACAATTTCTTGACGGTCGCAAGGGGTGCCTCGGTGGATTGATCCCGGTCCGCAGCCGGGGCAAGCAGGAAGTAGAGGAAGGTCGAGGTCTCGCCACTTCCCACCCTCAGCGACGCTTTCTTGCCGCCAGCGATAAGGACCCCGTCACCTGCGCCGAGAGTCTTCGGCCCCCGCATCGACCGAGACCTCCGTCGATCCCGCGATGCCGAGATAGATGCGCCCGCGCTGGGTGATCTCGCGCATCGAAATCCATTCGTCGTCGGAGTGCCGTGTCTTGTTCATCGGCCCGTAGTTTGGGGAACCCGTGACCGAAGTCGAAGATGATCGCATGTTCGCGCCGGCAAGCTTCTCCTCCCGGGTTTCATGGATCGCGTTCTGCATCTCGTCAGGCGGCGGCGCGTCCTCCATTCGATAAACTTTGCAGCGGCTCAATGGTGCCGCCCCTCCTAAAGGCGCCCGTCAATGCCCATGTCTTAGAGGTATAACGAGAGATTAAGGGCATCGGCCATGGCCGAGCAGCTCGTGGAACGTGACTATCCATCCAACCGTGCGGATCGACGCGCTCCGCCGCGTGGGCGGCGTCTTGGCTTCCAGCTTATCCCGGTAATGCTGTGGGGACTGCGCGTCGTTGTCGTGCTCCTCGTCGGTTGGGGCGCCGTCCTGGAGATGCGCTCCTCGTTCGTGCAGTCTCTTGTCTTCGCGCGCTTGACCGGGGACATGACCTTCACGGTCGGGCCGGGGCCGAGCGGCAACATCCATTTTCCGAACGGTGGCCCTTATGACGAGCGCCTCGGCTACGCCAGGCTGCCGTCATTCATCGAGGCGTTAAGCGCCCACCATTTCGTCGTTGAGCGCCAAGCCACCCTGTCGCCTCAGCTGGATCGGTTCGGCGCTGCCAATGGCTATACAATCTACCGCGAGAAGGGACAGGCCGGTCTCACCTTGCTCGATCGCGCCGGGGCTCCGCTCTACACGACAAGCTACCCGGAGCGGACCTATGGCGACTTCAAGGCCGTCCCACCTCTACTCATCGACACCTTGCTGTTCATCGAGGACCGCTACCTGCTCGACCCACGCTACCCGCAACACAATCCTGCGGTCGATTGGAGACGCTTCGCACTAGCCGCCGCCGGGCGCGGGGCGGGTTGGCTCGATCCGCACCTCCGGCAGGGCGGCGCCAGCACGCTCGCCACCCAGATCGAGAAATTCCAACACTCGCCGGGCGGTCGCACCGGAAGCATCAAGGAGAAGTTTCGGCAAATGATGGCGGCGACCGCGCGCGCCTATCTCGACGGCCCCGATACGACGCGCGCACGGCAGCAGATCGTCACGACCTATCTCGACTCGACTCCCCTCAGCTCGCGGCCCGGCTACGGCGAGATCATCGGCGTGGGCGATGGGCTCTGGGTGTGGTACGGCACCGACTTCGCCGAGGCGAACTACGTGCTGGCCGAGCCCGCACCCGCCAATCTCGCCCGCAAGGCCGAGATCTACAAGCAAATGCTGAGCCTGCTGCTCGCCGAGCGCCGTCCGTCCTATTACCTGCTGGTCGACCGCCAGGCGCTCGAAGCCTTGACGGATCGCCACTTGCGCCTCCTGTCCGCGGCCGGCGTCATCGATCCCGCATTGCGCGAGACGGCGCTCAAGACGGAGCTCCATTTCCGCGCCGAGCCACCAGCCCCGCTGCCCGTGTCGTTTGTCGGACGGAAAGCCGCCGACGCAATCCGGACAGAGCTCTTGCCCCTCCTCCGCGCGCCGAGCCTCTACAACCTCGACCGGCTAGATCTCACCGTGGGGACCACCTTCGATGCCGCCACCCAGCGGCGCATCACCGATGTGCTGGCGCGGCTCGGCGATCGCGATCAGGTCAAATCGCTGGGGCTCGTCGGACAGAAACTGCTCGGCACCGAGAATCCCTCGCGCATCACCTATAGCGTCGTGCTCTATGAGCGCGGCACCGACCGCAACGTTGTGCGGGTCCATGCCGACAGTCTCGACGAGCCCTTCGACATCAACTCGGGGGCAAAGCTCATCCTCGGCTCGACGGCCAAGCTGCGCACCCTCATCACCTACCTCGACATCATCAACCGATTGCACGGCCGCTACGCAGAGATGTCGTCGCGCGAGCTGCAAGCGGTCTCGGCCAAGGCGCAGGACCCGCTCACCCGTTGGGCAGCCGGCTACCTCGCCGGGGCGTCGGATCGGAGCCTCCAGTCCATGCTCGACGCAGCGATGCAGCGCCGCTACTCGGCGAGCCCGAACGAAACCTTCTTTACCGGCGGCGGGATGCACGTCTTTCACAACTACGAGAGATCCGATGACGGCAAGGTTCCCACCGTTGCGGAGGCATTCGCGCACTCGATCAATCTCGCCTTCATCCGCCTCATGCGCGACATATCTCACTACTACATCGCCGAGGGCGGGGGGCAGACGAAGGAGCTGCAAGGCGATCAACCGGACTCGGTGCGAGAGATTTATCTCAGGCGCTTTGCAGATCAGGAGGGGCGCACTTACCTCAACCGGTTCTATGACGACTTTCGCGGCCGCACGCCGGACGAGAATCTGTCCCTCGTTGCCAGCCGCACAGGACCGCTCCCGCGTCGCCTGGCGGTCATCTTCCGCTCCGTCCGACCGCAGGCGCCCGTCTCCGGGTTGCGCGACTTTCTCGCGATGCAATTGCCAAAGCTCTCGCTCGATGATGCGACCATCGGAAAGCTCTATGCGACCTATGCCGTCGATCGGTATTCGCTCGCCGACCGCGGGTATCTCGCCGGCGTCCACCCGCTCGAGCTCTGGCTCGCCGCGTATCTCCAGAGCCACCCCGGCGCGTCGCGCGGGGAGATCCTCAAAGCGAGTGTCGCGGAGCGCCAAGAAGTCTATGGCTGGCTGTTCAAGACACACAGCACGCACAAGCAGGACGTGCGCATCCGCATTATGCGCGAGGAAGACGCCTTCAACCAGATCCTCCAGGACTGGCGCCAGCAAGGCTACCCCTTCGGGCACCTCATCCCCTCGCTCGCGACGGCGATCGGCAGCTCCGGTGACCGGCCCGATGCGCTCGCCCGGCTCATGGGCATCATCCTCAACGACGGCGTGCAACTGCCGACCGTGGATGTCGAGCACGTGCAATTCGCCGCCGACACGCCTTATGAGACCGACATGGCCATCAAGCCACCGGCGCCAAAGCGGGTGCTAGCCCCCGAGGTGGCGGCAACCGTGCGGCGGGCGCTGATGGGGGTCGTGGCCGAAGTCGTGGCCGAAGGCACGGGCGCGCGGTTGCGGAATGCCTACCGCGCCGCCGATGGAAGTCCGCTCGCTGTCGGCGGCAAGACCGGCACCGGGGACAACCGCTTCGAGAGCTTCAGCGCCGGGCGGCACCTCATCGGATCGCGGGTCGTCGATCGCACGGCTACCTTCGTGTTCTTCCTCGGTGATCGCTTCTTTGGCACGATCACGGCCTACGTGCCCGGTTCCGAGGCGGCGGAGTATCACTTCACGAGCGCGCTCGCCGTCCAGCTCCTGAAGGCCCTCGCGCCGCAGCTCGAGCCGCTGATCGATGGTCCTCCAATGAGCCGCATCGACGACCCGCTCCCCCGGGCATACGTCGTACCCGCAAACGCTGCAGCGGCCTGAGAACAGCGAGCGCGGTCAGGAGGATTCGGTGCCATGATGGACCATGATAACCCTCGTCCGTGGTCCTGATCGCTTTCGCGTGACTACCCTCTCCTGGGCCCGAACGAAGGACGCCTTCGAGATCGATCTGATGCGGCGCATCAAGACGGCCCTCGACCCGGCCAGCCTGATGAATCCGGGAAAGATCTTTCTTCCGAAACTCCCGGGCTGACACTCGATCTGCAGCACTCCCAGCGCGGACATCGGACGATCACCATGGCGCTAAGCGCTCTCAACGTCCACGGCGTTCGAAGCCACCGCAACAATCATCCAAGTGTCCCGTCCTAGATCAGTGGCGAAGGATCTTGCCGACAAAATCCCGTGTCCTCGCTTCGCGCGGAGTATCAAAGATGCCCTGCGGCGTGCCAACTTCAACCACCTTGCCATCGGCCATGAACACGACCTTCGACGAAACCTCGCGCACGAAACCCATCTCGTGCGATATGATCAACATCGTCATGCCTTCGGCAGCGAGCAGCCGAATCGTATCGAGCACCTCGGTGACCAGCTCGGGGTCGAGCGCCGAGGTTACCTCGTCGAGAAGTAGAATCTCCGGGTTGAGCGCGAGTGCGCGGGCGATGGCGACGCGTTGCTGCTGGCCACCGGACAACTCATCCGGGTAGGCGTCAAGTTTTTCTGCCAGACCGACCTTCGCCAGGATCGTCTTCGCCTCCCTCTCGACGATTGCGTTGTCCCGGCCCTTCACCTTTACCGGCGCGATGGTGACGTTGTTAAGAACAGTCATATTTTGAAAGAGGTTGTATTGTTGAAAAACGATGGCGACGCGGTCGCGGACTGCCTTGACGGTGCGCTTGCTGCGATAGTCGATTTTCTCGCCATCCAGAAGAACATCGCCCGATGCCGGCGGCAGAAGCCCGACTAGCACCCGCAACAGGGTGCTCTTGCCTGATCCCGACGGACCGATGAGGCTTACGATCTCACCGCGGTCGACGCAGAGGTTGACCTGCTCCAGTACCGGCGATCCACCGTAGGATGCCTTGAGGTCAACGATTTCGAGATGGTGCAAGCCCTGCCTCCAGCCAGGCGCCGAGGCGCGACAGGGGATATGAGAGAATGAAGTAGAGGACGAGGATAGAACCAAACGTGAGCAGCGCCGAAAATCCCTTGTTGTTGAGCACTTTTCCGGCATAGGTGAGTTCGACGACGCCGATTTGCGAGGCAAGCGCCGTGTCCTTGATGAACAAGATGAAAAAGCTGAACACGGGCGGGAGAATGATCTTCCAGGCCTGCGGCATGATCACATAGCGCAGCGTCTGCGCCATCGACAGGTTCAAAGTCGCGGCGGCGTCCCATTGATTGTGGTGAACCGAGTCGAGGCCGCTGCGGATGATCTCAGCGATAAATGCGGTGGCGATCAGTGACACGCAGATCACGGCCACGGCAAAGGTCGAAATATCGAGCTTGGCAACTTGGAAGACGAAGAAAATCAGCATCAACGTGACGAGGAACGGGACACGACGAAAGATTTCGATGAATAGGACGGTCGCCGCGCGGATTGGCAGTAGGGCGAGCGAGCGAGAGCGCCGTGAAATCGCCAAGAGAAAGCCGATGACTGAGCCGACGGCGCAGCCTATCGCCGACAGCAGAAATGTGGCCAACAGTGCCTGCAGCAAGAAAATGATGTTGTAATAGCCGAGGAAGCTCGGGATCTCTTCGAGCCCGCGGAACATCACGCGAACCTCAATTTGGTACGGAATAGATAACGTCCGAGCAAGGCGAGAATGAGCGTCGCAGCAAGGGTGATGATGACATAGAGGCCGGCCGTGAGGGTAAACACCTCGAGCGAGCGGAACGTCGTCGCATTAACGTTGAAGGCCCGTCCCGTCAGCTCTTCGACACCGAATATCGCGGCCATCGAGGTGCCAAGCGTCATCAGGATGTATTGATTGGATAGCGGCGGGAAAAGCACTTTCGCGATATGCGGCAGGACGACGTAGCGAACCAATTGCAATCGGCTCATGCCGAGCGTTTCCGCGGCCTCCAGCTCTTGGCGGTGGACCGAGATAAAACCGGCCCGCTGAATCTCCGTCAGATAAGCGCCAGCGTTGATTGTCATGCCGATGAGAACCGCCTCGTAGGGAGATAACAACACACCGGCATCCGGCAGAGCAAAGAAGATGAGATAGATTTGAACGAGCTGTGGAGTATTGGTGATGAACGTCACATACCACTTGATCAACCGGCCAAGTAGCGGCCTGCCGAACGTCCGTCCCATGGCGCCGAGCAGACCGATCACCATGCCGCCGCAGAATGCAAGGAAGGCGATCTCCAAGCTCAGCCAGGCGCCCGCGAAAAGATAGGGCAAGTAGCCGATCACTTGGCCGAACTGCAGGGTGTAGGTCATAGCTGGTGGCGCCCCTGTCGTCGGCGAGCCAGCATGTGACGCAAAGCGAGCGGTCGCCGATTATCAGACTGTGCGACCGCCCGTGCGGGGTTGTCGACGCCTAGAAATATGGTGTGGTCTTGATCGGGAAGACCATATCGATCCCGAACCACTTCTTATACGTATCCTTGATAAATCCAGATTCTTCCAGTGAGAACAGGGCAACGTTCAGCCAGTGCCGCAGGCTCTCGTTTCCCTTGGCAACCCCGAGGCAATCATAGTCGACCTCGCCGATTGGCTCACTCAAGATCCGCCATTTCACATTGTGGGCCTTCATGTGTTGGCCGAGATAGTCGACGACATCGACCATCGCATCGCCACGCCCTTGAGCGATTGCGCGCACCGCATCCGGATAGTTGTCCAGCAAGAGGACCTGTGCCTTCGGCAAGCTTTTCTTGATGAAGTCGATTGGCGTCGTACCGCGGACCTGGACGAGCTTGACCTCTGAGTTATCCAGATCCTTCCAGCTCTTATAAGGCTTGGCGTCAGTGCTTAGAACGCTCAGGACCTCGGTCTGGATGGGCACGGTGAAGTCGATGACCTTCGCGCGCTCGGGCGTACGGGTCAGCGCGCCCATGACATAATCGATTTTTCCACTGGCCACGAACGGCACGCGGTCAGGGGAACCTACCTTGACGACCTCGAGCTGGACGCCGAGCATTTCGGCCAACTTCCTTGAAATTTCGACGTCAAAGCCGTCGATCTCGTTCTTGTCGTTGAAAAGACCGAGCGGGGGCAGCGTTGGATTGACCCCGACCACCAGTTTCTTGGACGACAGAATCTCGTCAAGCGTGCGCGCGGAACTGAGACCCGGAATCATCAGCACGATCGCGCCAAGCGCGATGATTGCGGAACGCCCTAGGAACGTCATCACTTTGCACCCTCCTCTCGGCTCGCCGTATCTCTCCATACTCGGCATAGCGCGGCGTGTTCTCCATTCCGAGTGTTTGGGCATTTTGTTGCCCCGCGAGAGGCAAGATCGTATACACTTCGTATAACTTCTATATGCCATCCGATCATCGCAACTGCGAAATGTCAACCGAAAGGTCGCGCCGGCAAGCTTGGTTTTTCAATTCTGAGAACAAACCTTTGCCCGCTCGCATAACCATGCGTGAATGGAGCACTGCAGAGGATGACGATAAGGATCGAGCACGGCATAGAGCGTCCCGCCGCCGTCACCATCACCGTGGACGGAAGGATTGTGTCGGCGGTTCCCGGCGAAAGTGTCGCCGCGGCGCTGTTCGCCGCCGGACGCCGCATGCTGCGTACAAGTACGCGCGCCGATCAGCCGCGCGGCATGTTCTGCATGATGGGAGTCTGTCAGGAGTGCGCCATCCTGATTGATGGGCGCAAGTCGCCGGCGTGCCAGGAGCCCGTTCGCGCGGGCATGACCGTCACCCTAGGGACGGCAAGTTGAGCGCCGATCCTGAAATCGTGGTGATAGGCGCCGGCCCCGCTGGCGTCGGCGCGGCCCTCGCTGCGGCCGACACTGGCGCCCGAACGCTGATCGTCGATGAGGCACCGACGAGCGGTGGCCAAGTCTACCGAACAATGCCCGCCGAGTTCCGCCTGAAACCCAATGCCTCTCCAGGACCGGATTATGCGATCGGCGAGGCGCAGCGAAAGCGCCTCTTGGCGAGCCCGGTGCAAACGGCGTTTGGCCGTCGGATCTGGAACGTCTCCTCCGACTTTCGTATCGATGCGATCGGACCGGCTGGGCTTGAATCTTGGCGCTCACAGGCGCTCGTCGTCGCCGCCGGCGCGACGGAGAAAGTGGTCCCCTTCCCGGGCTGGACGCTTCCCGGCGTGATCGGCCTGGCGGCCGCCACCATCCTCCTCAAGTCTCAGCAGATGTTGCCAGGCGAGCGCACTGTGGTTGCCGGCTGCGGCCCCCTCCTCGCCGCCGTCGCCGTCGCAATCATCAAGGGCGGCGGCAAGGTGGCGGCAATCATCGACCTGTCCGGTCCACTCGATTGGTTGAAGGTGCTGCCACGAATGACTTCACGGCGCGATCTCCTCGGCCGAGGGCTCGGCTGGCTGCAGACAATCCGGCGGGCCGGTGTGCCGATCCTATTCCGGCACATGGTCAAAGAAGTGCGTCAGTCGAACGGGTTCCTCGAGGTTGAGGCGTGGCCCGTCGATCGCGACCGCCGGCCACATCCCGGTGGACGAGGTCTCGCTGGGCGAGGCCATGCTGGGCAGGGATCGAATTTCCGGGCCGATTGCGTCACCGTCGGACACGGTCTGGTTCCGGCGACGGAGGTCACGCGATTGCTCCGTGCCGATCACGAATTCCGCGCCGAGGCCGGCGGATGGATCGCGGTT
>WNEZ01004657.1_pt1 | contig 11959 bp, 12 predicted proteins | sample 5400521 | NCBI WGS metagenome assembly WNEZ01 (sample SAMN13153339, study PRJNA577476) | soil metagenome | isolation source: 120 cm saprolite under Douglas fir tree site 2 hole 1 replicate 1 | place: USA:California | collected 2015-04-18
CGCTTCGTCGAGCCGCCCGTAGAGTCTCATCCCGACCCAGGTGCCGGCCAGCAGCATCGGCAAGCCCAGCAGAAACAGCTTCACCGTATCGGCGGTGACCGCGCCGCTCGCGCCCAGCCAGGCCGCGGTCATGGCGCTCGTCGCGATGATGACCGGCTGGAAGACCGTGCGCTGCATGTCCTTAGTCCAGCCGCGCAACTGGCACCAGATGACCACGACGATCCCGACGAGGCCGGTCAGTCCGCCGAGCACCCCGTTGAGAAATCCGATCACTATGTCGGCGGGAACTCCGCCCCGCACCGGATCGAGGATCGGACGCGCCAGGTAGTAGATGCTGTAGAGCAGCAGCAGCAGGCCCACCCCGGTGCGCAGGTGGGCCGGGTTGACGTGCGCGAGCAGCATCGCGCCGATCGGCACGCCGATCACGCTGCCGATGATGAACGGCGCGACTCTGCGCCAGGTGAACGCGTGCCGCAGCTTCCACACGCCGTAGCCCTGCAGCAAAACGCTGTAGCTCACCATCAGGGTTACAGTCTGGACCGGCGTCAGGATGTGCAGCCATATGCCGGACACGACGAGCCCCATGGCGAAACCGGCAACACCGGTCGTCACCGCGCCGAGAAACGCCGCCAGGAGAAAAAATCCGAGAACCATGCCATCCATAGGTCGCTCCCAAGATGAAGTGACCAGCGCTTGGATGGATGGATGCCATCTGAAGGGGAGGCTGCTATTCCCCTGCGATCTTCGGCGTGTCGGGTTCTCCTGAAGTCTCAGCGTGCCCTAATGCCGTAGCGGAAATCGTCGAACAGGGTCACGCTGTCCGCCTTGGTCCACATGCCCACCGCGCCCGGTCCGGCAATGTGATCGTCCTCCGTCTCGATGTATTGTTTGCCGTCCAAGCTCACGCGCATCTTCCTCCCGGAGAAATCCACGCGCAGCGTATGCCACGCGTTGCCGGGAACCGGCGCATCGACGTACTTGATCGTGTTGCGCCGGCCGTTGACCGTGTAGTAGAGCGACACGTTGTTCTCGAGCGCATTGGCGCGCGCGACGTAGTAGTTGTCGCCGTCCTTCCAGCGCCATACCACCCCGCCCGCCTGGTCCTCGCGGCCGGAGAGCGGCTTGAACTTCACTTCCACGTAGCCGTTTTCGAGCGACACCTCCGGCCTCACGCACCAGGGAAAGAATCCACTGCCCGACTGCTTGAGGACGTTGGGCTTGCTCGGCGCGGTGGCGTCGGCCTCGACCGACCATTTCGGCGAGCCGCGGCCGGTGACGCCCGAGCGCCAGCCCGCCGGCAGCGCGCCGGTCGCGTCGCGGTCGAAGGAAAAAGTCTCGGCGTGAGTCGTCGTCATGGCGGCCACCGATGCGAAAGTTGAAAGGAACAGCGAGAGGGCTTTGTTCATGGCTCGGTCTCTTTTCAGCGGTACGCGACGGGGTTCCAGGTGTGAACCTCTTCCTGTCCCGACTTGCACCACGCGTAGAGGGCGTCGTACATCACCATGCCTGCCTTCAGCATCTCGTGGTCGTCCTTGAAATTACGCGACAGCCCGAGCGAGATCGCGGCGAGCCCGGGCGCCTGGGGCGCGAGATCCAGCCGCGCGGTATCCGCTCCGCGGACGATAAGGGCGAGCTGCTCGAGCGCCGGATCCGTGAGGCGGTAGTGCTTGAGGAACGCATCGAAGCTGCAGCGCTCGCCTTCGTGCGAAAAGTAGACGTCGGGGACGTCGTAAGGCGTCGCATCGCGCTCCTTCGCCGCGGCGAGCACCTCCTTCGTCGGAACGTAGAGGAACTCCGCTCCGGGATCGACGAAGCGCGCGATCAGCCACGGGCAGGCGATGCGGTCGATCTTCGGCCGCTCGCGCGTCACCCAGCGCGTGTTTGCCCTCGCCGCCTTGCGGTCGAGCGCGCCGCCCGCGGCCTTCCAGCCTTCCTCGATTCCGCCTTCGAGAACCTGCGCGGCGATGCCGTGCTCGCCGAGCGCCATCGCGACACCGCGGCTGACCTCGTGCCCGTGCACGCAGTACGCGACGACGCGGCTCGCCCGCGGTAGCTCGCCCGCCCATTCGGTGACGCGCTCGGGATCACGCCAAAGGGCGCCCGAGATCATATCGGTCGCCGCGCGAAACGCCTGTTCCCGGCGCACGTCGATGATCAATGGAGGCTGGCCGCCGCGAATGGCGGACAGAACTTCGCTTGTCGATACGAAACCTGCTGATGGTGCCGCATCCATGGCTTCTCCTGACTCAAGTCAGTGAAGCAGAGCTTGGACGCGGACGTCTTGGACCGGTTTGGAGCCGGGCGGGGAGTCTGCATTTCCCCGCGAGGCCGGTATATTGGAACGGCGCGGCGGCGATGTCAAGCTTGCTCAATTCGCGAGCAGATCCGCCCCGATCTCGCCCACCGAGCGCACGCCCGAGAGCTGCATGGCGCGCACCAGCTCGTCGCGCAGGATCTCGAGCGCGCGCGCCGCGCCCGCCTCGCCCGCAGCGCAGGCGCCGTAGAGCGTCGCGCGGCCGAGCATCACGCCTTCGGCGCCGAGCGCGAGCGCCTTGACGACGTCCACACCGCGGCGCACGCCGCCGTCCACGAGCACGCTTATCCTGCCTTTCGCTGCGCGCACGATGGGCGGCAGCGCGTCCAGCGCTGCGACCGCGCCGTCGAGCTGGCGCCCGCCGTGGTTGGACACGACCACGGCGTCCACGCCCATCGCCGCGAGCCGCCCGGCGTCGTCGGCGCGAAGGATTCCTTTCACCAGCATTTTCCTCGGCCAGCGGTCGCGTATTTCCTTCAGGCCGTCCCAGTCGAAGCCCGGGTCCCAGAAGCGCCCGACCGATGAGGCGATCTCGGCCGCATTGGTCGCCTCGGGCGCGAAGCTCGCCACGTTTTCCAGAACCGGCATGCCGTACCTGAGCGCCGCGAGCCACCACCCGGGCCGGGAAGCGAAATCGAGGACGTTCTTCCGGCTGAAGCGGAACGGGATCGTGTAGTCGTTACGGAAGTCGCGCTCGCGCTTGCCGCCTACCGGCACGTCCACCGTGACCATGAGCGCGTCGTAGCCGAGCTGCCGCGCGCGCTCGATCAGCTGCAGGGTGATTTCGCGCTTCTTGAAGACGTAGGCCTGGAACCACAGGCGCCCGCCCGCCTCGCGCGCGACGCGCTCGATCGAGGAAGTCGCCATGGTCGAGAGCGTATACGGGATTCCGGCCGCCGCGGCCGCGCGCGCGACGCCGACGTCGGCGAACGGCCAGCCGAAGCCGATGCCGCCCGTGGGGCCGACGGCGATCGGGAGCCTGGAGTGCGCCCCGAGAATCGCTGCCGACGTGTCGATTTTCTCCACTCCCGCGAGCATTTTCGGCGCGATGCGCACGCGCTCGAATGCGGCGCGGTTGTCGGCGAGCGTGGTCTCGTCCTCGGCCGCGCCGTCGAAGAAATCGAATATCGCCCGCGGCAGCCGCTTTTTCGCGATGCGGCGCAGGTCCTCGATGTTCCAGGCGCGAAGCACGCGCGCGGAGGCGCGCCGCGACTTCGGGCAGGACGAAACCGCTGGGGCCGAAACCTCCGCCGCGGCATTGCGAAGCCCGCTCGCCGCGCTCATTCGGCCTTTACTCCGGAGGTCTTGATGACCCGCGCCCAGCGCTCGTAGTCCTTTTTCAGGAACGCGGCGAATTCGGCGGGCGTGTCGGCGACGGTGACGGCGCCGAGACCTTTCATCCGCTCCTGCGTCTCGCGCCTGGCGAGCGACTTGCGCATGTCGTCGGCGAGGCGATTGACGACATGCGCGGGCGCTCCGGCGGGAGCGAGCATGCCCACCCAGGGCGCGGTCTCCTCGAATCCCGGGAAACCCGATTGCTCGAGCGTGGGCACCGCGGGAAAATCGGCATGCGGCCCGGGCGTGCCCACCGCCAGGACCTTCAGTCTCTTCGACGATACCTGGTCGGCGATGCCGACGATGGGATAGAACATGAAGGTGACGCGGCCCGCAATCACTTCGGCCAGCGCCGGGCCGTTGCCCTTGAACGGAACGTTGATCATCTTCGTGCCGCTGAAGTTCTCGAGCATCGCCCCGGCGAGATGCGTCGAGCCGCCGTTGCCGGAGGTCGCGTAGCTGAGCTCCCCCGGCTTCGCCCGGGCGAGCACGATCAGCTCCTGCATCGAATTGATCCGGGTTTCGGGACTGGTCACCACCACCATCGGCAGCACCGCCGCGTTGCTCACCGGTGCGAAGTCCTTGAACGGGTCGTAGTGGACCTTGCCCTCCATCAGGATCGCGTTCACCAGGAGCGAGAGCGAGGAGAAGAGCAGCGTGTAACCGTCGGGCGCGGATCGCGCCACCGCCTCCGTCGCGATGATGGCGTTGGCGCCGGGCCGGTTCTCTACGACGAAGGACTGGCCGAGCGAGCCGGTCATGTCCTGCGCGACGAGGCGCGCGATCACGTCGGTCGGCCCGCCCGCCGCGAAGCCGACCAGGATCTTCACCGGCCTCGCGGGATAGCTCTGCGCGGCCGCAGCGCACGCGAGGGTGCACGCCGCCGCCGCGGCGAGAGCCGTGAATGTTTTTTTCATCTCTCCTCCGGTGTTTCGGGATGGAACATCGTCGCCATCACCTGGCAGCGCTTGACGAGGCGGTGCTCCCCGGGACCGTAGTCGGCCACGGCGTTGTGGATGGTGCCGATGTCCTCCCACATGAGGACGTCGCCTTCCTGCCAGTGAAAGGCGTAACGGTACTCGGGCTTCAATTGATGCTTGAAGAGAAACGCCAGCGTCCGGTCGCTTTCCTTTTGCGGCAGCTCGTTGATCCGGATCGAATAGCCGGGATTGGCGTAGAGCACCTTGCGCTTCGTGATGGGGTGCGTGAGAAAAACCGGATGAGACACCGGCGGTTTCGCCTTCTTCTGCGCATCGGTCAGCGGCGGGCGCTTGCTCCCCTTCTCGCGCCTCATCATTTCCCAGAATTTGTTGAAGTCGTGCAGCACGGTCATGCCTTCGAGGTCGCGCTTCATTTCGGCCGGAAGCCCGTCGTACGCGGCATGCATGTTCGCGAACTCGGTCGCCCCCAGCGGCTTGCCGTCGCGCTTGGGGATCTTGATACCGTAGAGCACGTTCGCAAGCGCGATCGTGCTGCTGTAGGACATGTCGGTGTGCCAGTCCTGCCCCGCGTCCGCCAGGCCGATCGGCTTGCCGTTCTCCACGATGTTGGAGAGGATCATCACCTCCGGAATCCCGGGCTCCTGAAAGGCGTTGGCGACGTTGATCTCCAGTTTCCCGAAGCGCGCGCTGAAATCGGCGAGCTCCCGCCCAGTCAGCTTCTGGCGCGGAAAGCGAACCACGCCGCGCTCCCCGAGGGCGCGCAGCACGGCGTCGAAGTCCGCCTCCGACAGCGGCTTCGCGAGATCGAGCCCTTCGATGGTCGCGCCGAGAGTTTCTCCGCTCCTTGTTACTTTCATCGGTGCCCTTCAGTGCGTTGGATTTTACGCCGCCTGCGGCTTAGGGCTCGGGCAGCCGGTCAAGGCGCACCGCGATCCCCTCGAGCGCGGCGCCGGGCGCCGGATAGCGCCGCATGACGAGCGGGTCGTGCCCGGGAACGACGAGCTCGGGCGAGTCCGCCAGCTCGCGCAGCCGCCGGTAGCCCTCCACCATGGCTCCGGCGTCGAAGACGATGGGAAAGGGCCGCGTCTCGTTCATGTTGGCGTAGAGGTGCGCCGCGTCCGAGGCGAGCACGATCCAGCCGATCCGCGTGCGCACGCGCACGGCCTGCAAGCCCTTGGTGTGCCCGCCGATCCTGTGCAGCGAGAGGCCGGGCGCGAGCTCGGCGTCGCCGTCGTGAAAGCACACGCGCCCCTTGTACACCTCGCGCACCATCGCGGCCACCTCGTCCGCCTCGTAGGCGTAGTTGAAGAAGCCTTGAGCCATGTGGCGGCCGGTCGCGTAGGCCATCTCCTCGTCCTGCAGATGAAAGGTCGCGGCGGGAAAAAGGCCGAAGTTGCCGACGTGGTCGTAGTGCAGGTGCGTGATGACCACGTCCTTCACCTCTTTCGCCTCGACGCCGAGGAGCGCGAGGCCGCGCTCGGGCGGATGGATCATCCTGCGGCCGCGGCGGGCGCCGACCCTGGCGTCGAAGCCGGTATCGATGACGAAAGCGCGCGCCTTCGAGCGGGCGAGCCAGACGAAATAGTCGAGATCGCTCGCGCTCTCGTGCGGGTCGCCGCCGATGAAGTTCTCGCTTGCCTTGCGGTTCGAGAGGCTTGCGTACCTGATCGCGAAGACTTCGTAGGTGTCGGGAATGCTTCCCCCTTTGCGAGCGCGCGGATGTTAAAGTCGTTCGCCTTCCCGCCTCGGCCAGTATCCCACGGCGGCTGCGGCTACAGCATGGAGTTCGACATGCAGCGCCATTACCGCGACGCGCGCGCGGCGACCATCGCCGCGGGCACTTCGCAGATGCAGCGGAACATCATCGCGGACTCGTGGGCCTGAAGGTGTGAGCGATTCCTATTTTGTCGGTTGGACACTACAATACGAAGCGCCGGATCCTCCGGATGCTCCGGCCCCACGGGGAGGCGAAGAAGAACGGCATGGAGACCCACCCATGAATCAGCTGCGCGCAGGCTTTGCGGTGAGCGGCGCCCTCTTGCTCGGTGTCCTCTTGGGTCCGCTTTGTGCGCCGCCCGTTAACGCCCAGGAGGATGCGCAGCGGGCCACCCCGCCGCCGGGCAAGGCGCTGCTATTCATTTTTCGGAGCGACCGTGAGCCGAGAGCCGCGCAGGTGCCGGTAGCGGTGAACGCGGTACACGTCGGCGATCTGGAGGACGGGACCTTCCTCACCGTGAGCGTCGATCCGGGAAAGACTTTCCTGCGCTCGGGCGATCGCGTGCTGGCCCTGTTGAGCTTCCAGACAGCGCCCGACCAGACCTATTTTGTCTGGGTTGAAGCCGTCCACGGCCTGACCCTGGTGCAGACGGAGATACGCCTGGTAAGCGAAGAGGAGGGCCGCCGCGCGCTCGCGCAAAGCCGCCCCGTCACGCTCGCGCAAGGCCGCGTCATCCCGCTCGCGCCGCCGGGAAATTGAAGGACGTCGGCCCGAGCGCGGGCGCCGACCGGGAACTTCGGACTAGAACTTGATCTGCACGCCGACGAAGCCGCCTTTATCGACGTTCAGCTTGACGTTGTTGTCGAGCTCGGCCTGTACCTGGCGGTAACCGACGTAGACGAAGCTGTTCCTGATCACCTCGAGCTCCGCGCGCACGGCGACGTCATAGAAGCGCTGGCCGTCCAGCAGCGTCACGACGTGGGGCGCGTAGAAAACGTAAGTCCCGAGGGCAAACGACCCGTTGCCCGGGAACCAGCGCAACTGGCCGCCGAGCGCCAGCGCGAGAACGTTGCCGTTGCCGACCGTCACCGAATACAGCTTGCCGCCCAGCCCGCCTTCGAGCCGCGAGCTCCCGAAGGCGGAATCGCCCGTCGCAAGCAGGCCCACGTTCAGGGCGCGGTCCTTGGTGTCCCGGTTGTACAAGCCGCCGAAGGTCCAGTCCGCGGCACCCGCATTCGCGTAGAACTTGCCCTCGATCGTGTGGTTCGACAGGTTGACGTCAACGGAACCCGCCGCGGCCGAAAAACTCGCCGCAGCGAGCAAGGCAAACACGATCAAACGCATAGTGCTCCTCCGGTGAGTGGGGACCCGTGACAAGTGGACGGCAGATTATCCCATCCCCCGGTCCATTGCCACAGATTAGTCGGGCCGGACCCGAAGTAGTTCCCGAGCCGCGCGGCGAACCCCGCCGCTGGTGACGCCTCCCATGCTACGTGCGCTCGACCTGTACTGCGTCGATGAACGCGAGGCACAGCCGGTTGAATTCGGCCGGTTCCTCCTGGTTCACCGCGTGCCCGGTCCGCGGCATGACGACGAGGCGCGCGTCGGGCAGCACGCGCTCGAGAAACGCGCTCGGCTTGCGGCAGCCCGCGTCCTCGTCTCCCACGACGACGAGCGTCCTCGCGCGAAGGGACGCCAGCTGCTTCTCGTGCGCGTAGAGCGGCGGCCGGCGTGCCTGCACGCCGCGCATCGTGTTGGCGTGGCCGACCGGCGACATTTTCGAAAGTTCCTCGAGCGAGCGGCGGAATTCGGCCGGGTTCTTGTCCTTCAGCCGTATACGGTTCGCGTTCCGGCTCGTCTGCTCGGCGAACGCCCGCATCCCGCCCGTTTCGATCTGCTTCGCGTTCGCTTCCGCATTCTCGCGGAAAAGCGCAGGATCGTCCGAACCGCTCCCGATCCCGACCAAGGTCGCCGAAAGCACGCGCCCCGGCTGCTTCAGCGCGAACTGCAAAGCCGAAGCCGCTCCCATCGACACGCCGACGAGATGCGCCCGCCCGATGGCGAGCCCATCCAGTACCGAGCCGATGTCGGCGAGCGCGTGCTCCTGCGAATAGGACCCGACCGACGCCGGCACTTCCGAGGGCGGGTAGCCGCGCGCATTGAAGACCACGCAACGATATCGGGCGCGAAATGCCTCGACCTGCATGTCGAAGCTGCGGCAGGAGCCGCCGTACTCGTGCACGAACAGGACGGCCGGACCCGCTCCGCGCTCCTCGCAGTGGAGCTTCAATCCGTCGACGGAAGCGACCGGGCTCATTCGCTCACTGCCCGTCCTTCCCCTGCGACACGTCCATGATCAGGCGGGCGAGAAGGTAAAGCCGCGGCTCGATCGAATCCACGGCGACGTACTCGGCGTCGTTCGCGTGGGCGCCGAAACCCTGCAGGCCGAAGCGCTCGAGGACCGGGGCCTTGGTGTCGAGCGACGCGAACGCCGCGTCGGTGCCGCCGCCTTCGGCGACCATATCGACGGCGAGCTTCCTGCCGAGCTCGGCGTAGATGCGCTTGGCGTGCCTGCCGAGCGCGCGCGAGGCGGACGTCACCTCGAGCGGCGGGCGCCGCCGTTCGAACGTCATCTCGACCCGGGTCTCGGGGATGAGCTTGGTCCCGATGCGCTCGCGGACCGCCCGCTCGATGCCGTCGTAGTCCGACACGCGCAGCACGCGCACGTCCGCGGTCGCGACGGCATCGGCGGGGATCACGTTGCGGTTGGTGCCGGCGCTCATCAGGGTCCAATTCATCTTGAGGCCGGTCTCCGGATTGGAAAGGTCGCGCGTCTGCAGGATCTGGTGCGCCGCCTCGTAGAGCGCGTTGCGGCCCCGCTCGGGCGAGGAGCCGGCGTGCGCGGCGCGGCCTTTCACCTTGAGGATCACCGAGGCGATTCCCGACGTGGCGAGCGCGAGCTTGTCGCTGTCGATGCGCGAGGACTCGCAGGAAAACACGGCGTCGTGCTCGGCGCCGAGCTGCGTGATCAGCTTGCGCGAGCCGGGCGAGCTCATCTCCTCGTCGGCGTTGACGAGCGCCGTGACCAGGCCGTAGCCGCGGAAGTCCATCGCCTTCAGCATCGCGATCGTATGAAGGATGAGGGCGATGCCCTGCTTGTCGTCGGCGATGCCCAGGCCGTAGGCGCGGTTGCCGTCGATGCGGAACGGCTGCTTCGCCAGCATGCCGCGCAGGTACACCGTGTCCATGTGCGCGAGCAGCAGGATCTTCTTCGTTCCCTTCCCCTCGAAGCGCGCGTGGACGATTTTCCCGATGCGCGCCGGCGTGTCCTCCATGCGATAAGCGTCCGCGGTCGGGTCGACCAGCTCGACTTTGCCGCCCAGCGCCCGCAGGCGGGCTGCGATCAACTCGGCGGCGCGATCCAGGCCCTCGAGGTCGCGGCTGCCGGTCTCGATCGACACCAGCTCCTCCAGCGTGGCTAGGAGCGCGGGCCTCTCCTTCTTCGCGAGCGAGAGCACCGGCTCCATCGGTTGCGCGGCGGCGAGACCCGACGGGGCGATCGCAAGCATAGCGGCGCTGCAGAGACGTCGAACGAGCGGGCTCACGGTTCCTCCTTCAGGCGGCGCGCGGGACAGGGGAATTCTATCCGGGGCGAGGCGGCGGCGGGCGCCGGGTTCCGGATATCATGCGGCAGGCTCATGGTCGAAATGAAATCGTGACTTCTCCGCACCGCTTAAGCCGAGGCATGATGATCCTGCTCGCGGTGTCGGTGTTCGCGGGAGCGGGAACCATCCACTACCAGACGCCGATGCTCGGCGCGTTCGCCGTGGAGTTCAATGTCGACGCGGCAGCGGCGGGATGGGTCGCGACGCTGACTTTCGGCGGCTTCTTGGCCGGTACCATTTTTCTCGTACCGCTCGGCGATCGCTTCGACAAGAGGCGGCTGATCCTCGCGGAGCTGTCGGTGCTGATCGTCGCCCTGCTCGCGATGGCGGCCGCGCCTTCGCTCGCGACGCTCGCCGTGGCAAGCCTCGTCGTCGGCATTACGGCCGGCTTCGCCCAGCTCATCATCCCCCTGACGGCGGAGCTTGCCCCGCCTGAGACACGTGGACGCGTGATGGGCGCCCTCCTCGCCTGCCTTTTTCTCGGCATCCTTTTCGGGCGCGTGGCTGGCGGGCTCATCGCCCACTTTCTCGGCTGGCGATGGACCTACGTCGGGGCCGCCGTCATGCTGCTCGCGCTCGCGCCGGCGCTCGTCCTGTGGCTTCCCTCGATGCCGCCGAAGACGCGGCTCGGCTACGGCCGCCTGCTGCGCTCGCTCTTCGAGTTCCTGCGCGACAACGCGACGCTGCGGCGCGCATCGACCATCCAGTTCCTGCTCGGCATTTCCTATGGGGGCTTCTGGGCCACGGTCGCGCCCATGATGCTCGCGCTCCACGGCTTCGGGCCGGCGCAGACGGGCCTCTTGGCGATCCCCGGCGCGGCGGGCATTCTCGTGTCGCAGCCCGCGGGTCGCTGGACGGACCGCCGCGGCGCCTTTCCCATCGTCACTGCCGGCGTGTGCCTGGTGCTCGCGGCGTACCTCGCGTTCGCGTTCGCCCCACTGTGGGTCGGCGCCGTGATCGCGGGCGCCGTGCTGCTCGACTGCGGGCTGCGCTCGGCCCTGGTGGCGAATCAGACCCTGATCACGTCCGTGGCGCCGGAAGCCCGCAGCCGCTTCAATACGGTGTTCGGCGCGCACATCTGGGGCGGGAACGCGGTCGGGGCGTTTCTCGCGAGCACCGCGCTCGCATACTCCGGGTGGCTCGCGGTGTGCGCCATCGCGGCAAGCGCATCGTGCATCGCGCTGCTGGTGCAGTGGCGCTGGCGCCCCGCCTCGCCCTAGCTCACTGCGGCTGGATGTTCGCCTGCTTTGCGATATTCCGGAAAACGGCCATCTGCTCGCGCACGAACTTCGCGAACTCTTCGGGCTTCATCGATCCGGGCGCGATGCCGAGCTTGTCGAGCTGCGCGCGTGCCTCCTTGCTCTGTCCGATCGCGGTCACCTGCGCGTTCAGCTTCTGAATCACCGCAGGAGGTGTCCCCGCGCGCGCCCACATGCCGAACCACAGCGCAAGGCTGTAATTCTTTAGGCCCTGTTCCGCCAGAGTGGGAATTTCGGGCACGATTGCGGATCGCTGCGCGGTGGAAACCCCGAACGGGGTGATCTTACCTTCCTTCAGATGTCCGATCGCGACGTCGAGGGGCGCCATGTAGAACGAAGTGCGCCCAGCGATCGTGTCCTGGATCGCCTCCGGCGAGCCCTTGTAGGGAATGTGCAGCATCTTGACCCCGGCCAGCTGCGCGACGTATTCGGCCGCCATGTGCGTAGAGGTCCCCACGCCGGCGGAGGCGAAGGGAATCTCGCCGGGCTTCGCCTTGGCGGCTTCGATCAGGGATTTGAGCGTCGGATAGGCGCCGGCTTTCGCCGCGATCATCACGTAGGGCGTGACGCCGAGGAGGGCGACGTCGACGATGTCCTTCAGCGGATCGTAGGGCAGGGTCTTGTAGATCGCGGGGTTCGCCGCGTGCGAGGCCGATTGCACCATCAGCGTGTAGCCGTCGGCGTCGGCGTTCAGCATCGCCTGCGTGCCGATGATGCCGCCCGCGCCG
>WNEZ01004660.1_pt1 | contig 11956 bp, 9 predicted proteins | sample 5400521 | NCBI WGS metagenome assembly WNEZ01 (sample SAMN13153339, study PRJNA577476) | soil metagenome | isolation source: 120 cm saprolite under Douglas fir tree site 2 hole 1 replicate 1 | place: USA:California | collected 2015-04-18
TGGCCGGACCTGTTTTGTCCCGCCTGGCCGCGGTCGAGGAGTTCCGTCTCTCTTCGGGTCGGCTGGGACAGCAGCGCGAGATGCTGAGCACGATCATGAACTCGCTTCCGGATCCGATCGTGATCATCAACGCGGAGCGGGACATTATCGCCCAGAACAAGCGCGCTGAGCATCTGCTCTTCACCAGCGACAAGGACTCGGAAGGAAGGCGTCGCGCGGTCGAGATTAACAACCTGCTCTTCACGTCGCACCTCTCAAAAGCGGCAATGGGAGCGAAGGAATCGGCCGGATCGCGCGAGCTGAATCTGGTCGACCCCGACGAAGGGACCGATCTGCTGTTCGAGGTGTTGACCCACCGCCTTGGCCCCGGCGACGGAGGCGAGACCGGATCGACGGTCTCGGTGCTGCGTGACGTGACGGATCTCCGCCGCGCCGCCAACGAGCTCGAACGCCAGGTGCAGCGGGTGCGGCTCGCCGAGATCGATGCGAAGCGCGAGCGCGACCGGCTCAACCTCATTCTCGAGAACGTGGCGGACCCGATCCTCGTTACCGACGACCGCTCGAACATCATCCTCATGAACAAGGAGGCCGAGCAGCTGTTCGAGGCCGACGACAGCCAGAGTTGGGATCGAGCGGCAACGGTCCAGGCGAACGACACCAAGTTTACGACGTTCATCTCGGATTTCACCATCAGCCCGGCGCTGGCTCGGCGCGAACAGATGGAGCTCCACATCCCGGAAACGGGCGTGGCGCTTCCAGTCGAGGTCGTCTCCGGAAAAATCCTCAATCGTCGCGGCGAGCCGCTCGCGATCGTGTCCGTGCTGCACGACCTCACCGAGCAGGCGGAGAACGAGCGTCTCTACGAGGAGCTCAAGACGTTCTCGAGCCAGCTCGAGGAGCGAATTCAGGCGGCAACGGCCGATCTGGCCGAGCAGAACACGCGGCTCCAATGGCAGTCGCGCGAGCTGGAGAAGGCAAACCGGCTCAAGTCCGAATTCCTCGCGAGCATGTCGCACGAGCTGAGGACGCCAATCAACGCGCTCATCGGCTACGCGTCGCTCATGCTGGACCGAATTTACGGCGACCTTACGCCGCGGCAGGAGGAAGGACTCAACCGCATCCAGGGTGCCGCGCAGCACCTGCTGGCGTTGATCAACGACATTCTCGACCTCGCCAAGATCGAAGCCGGCCGAATGCCATTGCATCTGGACGACGTGTCGCTGCGCGACATCATGACCGAGATCTCGCAGCAGATCGAGCCCATGGTGAAAAAGAAGCAGCTGACCTTGAGCGTCGAGCTGCCGGTGCAGGATCTCAAACTCCACACCGACAGAACGAAGGTCAAACAGATTCTGCTCAACCTCCTCTCGAATGCCGTGAAGTTCACTCACCACGGCGGCATCTGGGTAACGGTGTCGAGGGACGAAGAGGATCTGCGTTTCGACGTCCGTGATACAGGCATCGGAATCCGCGAAGTCGATCTCGAGTCCATCTGGGAGGACTTCAGACAGGTGGACCAGTCGCGGACTCGCGAGTTCGGCGGCACCGGGCTGGGCCTGAGCATCACCCGGAAGCTCGTGGACGCCCTGGGCGGACACGTGTTCGCGGAGAGCGACTATGGAAAGGGCTCGACCTTCACGGTGGTTCTGCCTTTGAGGAGCGTCGTCCGACCGGACGATCCGCCGCGGGTCGTCGACGAGGTGCCGCCTCCGCCTCCAGCCCGGCGTTGACACGCGCCCTTCTTCCAGCCCGGCGTTGACACGCACCCTCTGAGAAGTAGATTGAACCAACGCCCCGAAGCTCTCGGGGCGTTTGCTTTTCCCGTCCCCCCCCGAATTGAATGTTCGATTCAAACACACGCACAATCGTCGTCGTCGGCGCCCAATGGGGAGACGAAGGCAAGGGCAAGCTCGTTGATGTTCTCGCGGAGCGCGCCGACTGGGTCGTTCGCTATCAGGGCGGCGCCAACGCCGGGCACACCGTCCAGATCGCGGAGAAGTCGTTCGTCCTTCATCAGATCCCGAGCGGAATTCTCCATCCTGGCGTACGGTGCGCGATCGGCAACGGAGTCGTGCTGGATGTCGAGACCCTTTTCTCAGAGATCGACGAGCTCGTTTCCGATGGTATCGACGTCGAGGGACGACTTTACGTAAGCGACCGCGCGCATCTCGTGTTGCCCTATCACAAGCTGGTCGACAGCCAGAGCTCGGCTAGTAAGGAGATCGGAACTACAGGACGCGGGATTGGCCCGGCGTACGAGGACAAGTTTGGCCGCCGCGGAATCCGTGTCCTCGACCTGCGGAATCCCGAGAGGCTGAAAAAGCTGGTTGAGCGTGGAGTTGCGCACGCCAACATCCAGCTCGCGATGGCCAGTGCGAAGCGGGCGGACGCCGACTACACCTTGGGAGTTCTGGATCGGTTCACGAAGCGGCTCCTTCCTCTGGCCGAGGACGTCGGTCTCAAGATTCATCGCGCGATAGTGGGCGGCGCCGCGGTGCTTCTCGAGGGTGCGCAGGGCTCGCTCCTCGACATCGATCACGGAACCTATCCGTACGTCACGTCCAGCAGCACGACGTCGGGAGGAGCCGCAACCGGCGTAGGAATCGCGCCCGGCGAGCTCGACTCGGTCATCGGAGTGGTGAAGGCGTACACCACGCGCGTTGGGAACGGACCGCTGCCGACGGAGTTCGACGAGCCACTGGAGTCGGAGATTCGGAGATTGGGCAATGAGTTTGGCGCGACCACCGGTCGGCCGCGCCGCTGCGGCTGGTTCGACGGCGTCGTCGTTCGCTATGCCGCTCGGGTGAACGGGCTCACTGATCTCGCCGTCACCAAGCTGGATGTGCTCGACACGCTGGACCGGATCGGTCTCTGCACCGGATACGAAGCGGACGGCGAGGTTTACGAGGAGTTTCCCGGCGATCTGGATGTGCTGGGCCGCGCCGTGCCCAGGTACGAGTGGTTCGACGGCTGGAAGACCAGCACAGCGGAAGCTCGAAGCCTTACAGATTTGCCAGCGGAGGCCCGCCGCTACCTCGATCGCATCCAATCGCTCGTCGAGACACAAATCACGTACGTGAGCGTAGGCACCCGGCGCGATCAAATCATCGGCGTAGAGGGCGCGCTTCCGACGAGCCCTGTCGGCGTCGTCTGACCAGCGAATAAATCCGATGGCGAACGACGCGGACCTCGTGATCGTCGGCGGAGGTCCGTGCGGCCTCGCCGCGGCGGTCTCCGCACGACGCGCTGGGCTGCGCGCGCAGGTGATCGAAAGCAGCGTCGTTGTGAGCACGATTGCCGCGTACCCGATCTATGCAAGATTCTTTTCGACGGCCGAGAAGCTCTCGATCGGGGGGCTGCCTTTCGTCATCGCCACCGAGAAGCCGACCCGACGAGATGCGCTCGCGTACTATCGGGCTGTCGTCTCGTATTTCGGGATTCCGCTGCGTCAGCGGGAGCGCGTGACGGCCATCCAGGGCTGGTCCGGAGAATTCACCGTAATCTCGCGGACGGCCGGTGGCGAGGAGAGCAAAACAAGAGCTGGGGCGGTTGTTATCGCAACCGGGTACTTCGGCTCACCCAATCGCATTGGCGTACCTGGCGAAGACCTGCCGCACGTAACGCACCTCTATCACGAAGGACATGAAGCATTTCAGCAGGATGTCGTGGTTGTCGGCGGCGGCAACTCCGCGGCGGAGGCGGCGCTGGATTTGTGGAGATCAGGGGCGCGAGTGACACTCGTTCACTTCGGCCCGACTTTCGACAAGAAGATCAAGCCATGGGTGCTGCCCGATTTTACCAACCGGGTAAAGGAAGGCCAGATCGCGGTAAAATGGGACAGTCGCATCAAGTCGATCGAGCCACGCGACGTCGTGCTCGCTACCGGTAAGCACGAAGTTCGCCTGAAAGCGGATCGCGTCTACATCATGACCGGATTTGCGCCGAGTCTCGACCTCCTGCGCGAAAGCGGCGTGCCGATAAATCCGAAAACCGGCATACCCGACCACGACCCCAACACTCTCGAAACACCGATTCCCGGGTTGTTCATCGCGGGAGTCGTGGTCGCCGGCTACGACGCGAACAAGGTATTCATCGAAAACGGCCGCTTTCATGGCGACCGAATCGTTGCGCGCCTGCTCGGCCAGCGCGCGCCGGCGGAGCCGAAGCTGAGCCCGGAACTGGATGCATAGCGCTCGGGGCGACTAGCTTTCCACGATGCCCAACCACCCCGATGTAATGGAGAAGCTGGTTTCGCTGGCGAAGCGACGCGGCTTCATCTTCCAGTCCTCAGAGATCTACGGCGGCACCGGATCAGTGTGGGATTACGGTCCGCTTGGCGTCGAGCTCAAAAGGAACCTGAAGGATCGCTGGTGGCACGCGATGGTGCGCGCGCGGAACGACATCGAGGGACTCGACGCGGCGATCCTGATGCATCCACGCGTCTGGGAAGCGAGCGGGCATGTCAGCGGATTCGTCGATCCGCTCGTGGATTGCAGGAACTGCAAGAAGCGATTCCGCGCCGATGACCCCCGTATCAAGGGCACACCCGGGACTCCCGACGCGCAGTGTCCGGCGTGCGGGATGAAAGGAACGCTGAGCGAGGCGCGCCAGTTCAACTTGATGTTCAAGACGTTCATGGGCCCCGTCGAGGATTCGGCGTCGATAGTGTATCTCCGCCCCGAGACGGCGCAGGGCATCTACGTCAACTTTCTGAACGTTCAGCAGTCGACGCGGCAGAAGGTGCCGTTCGGAATAGCGCAGATCGGAAAAGCATTTCGCAACGAGATCACGCCCGGCAACTTTATTTTCCGCACGCGCGAGTTCGAGCAGATGGAGATGCAGTTTTTTGTCGAGCCCGGCACCGACATGAAGTGGTTCGAGTACTGGAAGGAGCAGCGGATGGCCTGGCATCGCGGGCTGGGACTCGCCGAGAACAGGCTGCAGTTCCACGAGCACACGAAAGAGGAGCTGGCGCATTACGCCCGCGCGGCGTTCGATGTGCAATTCGATTTCGGCGGCACGCTCGGATTCCAGGAGATCGAAGGCGTACACAACCGGGGCGACTTCGATCTGTCGCAGCACCAGCAATTCTCCGGGAAGAAGCTCGAGTACTTCGATCAGCCCAACAACCGCCGGTACCTCCCGTTCGTCGTGGAGACTTCGGTGGGCGCTGACAGAACGGCTCTCGCGGTTCTCGTAAACGGGTACCGGGAGGAGGCGGTCGAAGGAGAGTCAGAAGGGAGAACGGTGTTGGGGTTGCACCCTTCAATCGCGCCAATCAAGGCGGGCGTGTTTCCGCTCGTCAAGAAGGATGGAATGCCGGAGATGGCGCATCGCATCGCCGATGACTTGAGGGAATCGTTCCCGGTCTTCTACGATGATAGCGGGGCGATCGGCCGACGCTACCGCCGTCAGGATGAAGTGGGGACACCGTTCGGCATCACGGTCGATGGGGAGTCGCTCACGAACGCGACTGTGACGGTGCGCGATCGTGACACCCTCAAACAGGAGCGAGTGGAAGCCGGTCGGCTCAAGGACTATCTCGCTCGCAATCTTGCGACGTGAGCTTCCTCGACCTTCAGCGCCTGAGAGCTGAAGGCCAGGCGTTCATGGAAACGATCTCGCGCGAAAGTTACCTCGCCTACGCGGGACTCAAGAAAACGGCGGAGCTCCAGCCGATCTACGAGAAGTACGAAGACATACTCGGCGAGGAGGCCCTCGAGCTTACGCTCGATGCGTTCCGTTCGACAACGGAGAATACGGACGAAAGGAGATCCGCCCAGGCGCTGCTCGAGTGGGAGATCGAGACGCAATCCGCGAAGCCGCTGGCCGCGCTCGACGAGCGCGAGATCGAGTGGGAGAATTCCGCGGTAATTCGCTCGCCCGATGGGCGCGTGATTCAGTACCAGGCAGCTCCGATCGAGATCGCCAACACCAGCGATCGTGCGCTGCGACTGGCGCTGGACAAGGCGAGAGCGAAGCTGGTGGAGGAAGAGCACGCGCCGATGCGGCTGGAGAGGCTGCAGCGCGAGAAGGAATACATCGAATCGCTGGGCATCGACGGTGACTACAACGCGTCGTTCGAGGCGGTGACAGGGATATCACTCGGCATGCTCGCAACGAGCTGCGAGCGATTTCTGCGCGATACCGACTCGATGTGGGATGACACGCTTCCGCGGGTTCTGAAAAAATCTCTCGGCATCAAGCCTTCGCAGGCAAAGCGCGCGGACGCGCTCACGTTGTTCCGAGCCTCCGAGTATGATGACGCCTTTCCCGGCAACGAGATGGAAAGGGTGATGCGGCGGCAGGTCTCGGAGATGGGAATTGATCCAACCGCCGATGGGCGGATCATCCTCGACGTGGGCGAGCGCGAGGGGAAGCGATCGCGCGCGTTCTGCTCTCCGGTTCGGGTGCCGGAGGAAGTCTATCTCGTGCTGCGGCCGCACGGCGGTCAGAGCGATTACAACACTTTTCTCCACGAGCTGGGACACGCGCTCCACTACGGGTACGCGAGTCCGGACTACCCGTTCGAGTTCAGATGGCTGGGAGACAACTCCGTCACCGAATCGTACGCGATGCTGTTCGACCACCGGATGCAGGACGGCGGCTGGCTGCTCCGCTACACCAGGCTGGGCAGCAACAGAGTCGGGAAGTTTCTGCGCACCGCTGGCTTCGAGGAGCTGCATTTTCTGCGACGCTACTGCGCCAAATTTATTTACGAGCGCGCGCTCTACAGCGGCGAGGTGCGCTGGTCGGAGCTGCCCGATCTTTACGTCTCCCTCCTCAGCAAAGCGACGGGGTTCGAGTACGACCCCGCCGACGCGTTCGTGGACGTCGATCCCCGATACTACTCGGCGCGGTACCTGCGCGCGTGGCAGCTCCAGTCCGTTCTCAATGAGGAGCTGACGGCCCGCTTCGACGTGGACTGGTTCCGGAACCCGAGCGCGGGGCCGTGGATGGTCGGCGAGCTGTTCGCTCAGGGTCAGCGCGATACGGCGGACGAGATCGCGACTCGCGTGGGCGCAGGCACACTGTCGTTCCAGCCGCTGATTCGTAAAATCGAGTCGCTGCTCGCTTGACTTACTCGGCTTTCATCGAGAATCGCGCGGATTCTATGTCGCGCATCTATGCATCTCTGCTTGGGTCGAGTCGGGGTATCCTCTTCGCGGCTACGCTCGCTTGGTCGGAGCCCCTAACAACGCTCCTTCGCTCCGCTCAGTCGCGGGTCTCCTCCTCGCGCTCGCTTTGCAAAGCCGCTACGAGGACACCCCGCCTCTCCCTGTAGAGCTCCCTAGGAGCGGCGGCTCTCAATCCTCGCGCGATTCTAACGGGCGTCGAGTGAGTCGAGCGCTGTGCACGCACGGGCCTGACTGCGAATCCGCGCGGGACTCAAGCGCGTCCCGCGCCCACTGCTTTGGATACACGGACTTACTACAGTCGCGCGGAGCGCGACGCCCGCAAACGAGCGCAGCACGACGAGCGCGTCAGCGCGACATAGCCCGAAAGTGAGCGCAACGGAGACGGGCGTGCGGGCCGAACCAAGCGCAGCGCGGTGTCTTCCAGATGTCAGGCAGGGAAGGAGGGAGGGGGTCCTCGTGGGCGCTTTGCAAAGCGAGCGCGAGGAGGAGACCCGCGACTGAGCGGAGCGAAGGAGCGTAGTGAGGGGCTCCGACCAAGCGAGCGTAGCGCCGGAGAGGACCCCCTCCCGACTGACCGGCGCTACAATCTCGAAGTCAACAGCTCGAAGCTACCGACCCTGCAGCTCGTCCGCGATGCGCGAGCCGTCGTACATCTTCCGCAAAGCCTCGACGATCCCGCGCGAGTGCACGCTGACGGTGCGGCCCACGTCCGTCGAGAAAATGAATCGATTGGAGACACCTTCGATGTTCGAGTCGAAGACAAGCCCCACGACTTCCGCGCTCTTATTGATCACGGGACTGCCCGAATTGCCGCCGATGATGTCATTGGTGGAGACGAAGTTGTACGGAGTCGACATATCGAGGTTGTTCTTCCGCTCCACCCAGCGCTGCGGAAGCTTGAACGGATCCTTGTCGTCGAACGCCGCCGACCGCTCGTACAGACCGTAGAACGTGGTCTTGTAGGGAGCAATGGTCCCATTGCTCGGGAACGACTTCACGACCCCATCGCTGATCCGCAGCGTGAACGTCGCGTCGGGAGGCAGCGCGGTTCCAAAGGCCGCGAATAACGCCTGGCCGATCTTCTCGCTGTTCGTGGCGATGATCGCGTTGAGCGCATTGGCTCTGGTGGCAACCGCCCGATTGAGCGGATCGACCGCGCGCACCCAGGCGATCAACGGGTCCGTCGAGGCGTTCACCGCCGACTCTCCACCTTGGAGAAGCGACTGACGGAACGCCAGATCTCCGACTTTGGTGTTCCGCACGAGGTCAGCAGCGACCGCATCCGGCGTACGACCGCGGAGCGCGACCTGCAGGAAGGAATCGTTTGCCGGTAGCTCGCTCTGCGCCGCGCGCAGCTGCGCCGCGATCGCGAGCCGTTCGAATGCGGTGTCTATCGGGACCGGCTGAGAGAGCTGCGCCTTGATGTTGTTGAGTCCGGCGCCGCGGTACTGTGGAAGGCGCGCTGAATCCGGCTTGCCGCTTTCCGTTGCAACGCGTACGAGACCGGCGCCCAGTTGGAGGAGCGTCGACCCGCCTCCGAAACCGCGATAGCGGAGCTGCGGATTGAACGTCGCCAGCTCGCGCTGCGCCTGCGTGATCGCATCCCAGGTGCCGCCGTACTGCGCCTGAAGCTTCGGGTCAGCCGCAACTCGCGCACGGAACTCCCGCTCGAAAGCGCGTTTCTTGGCCATGCTCAGCGTATCGAGCAGTCCGGCGCGGTACCCGGTTACCGCCTTCTGGGAGTTCGCCACGCCGAAGACGTCGTTCTGGTACCGTCGAGCGGCCGAGGTGTCCGTGCGGGCGAGCTCGGCGTAGATGGCGAGCGCGCGCTTGTACGCCGCGAGTGACGCGGGATACCCGACGTCACGGAGGAATTCCATTTGGGCGATGGTGTTGAGGCGTCCGGTCGAACCCGGGTTTCCGACAACGAACACCAGCTCGTTCTCGACGGCCCCGCCTGCACTCCACTTGAGATAGTCCGGCGGGCTGTACGGCTGACCATTCTCGTAAACTCGGAGCAGCGTCAGATCGAGATCGTACCGTGGGTAGGTAAAGTTGTCAGGATCGCCACCGAAGAACGCGATGTCGCCCTCCGGCGCCATCACCAGCCTGATGTCGCTGAAGCGGCGATAGCGGTAAAGCGAATAAATGCCGCCCTGATAGAGCGAGACGACCTGGCAGTTCAGCTGCGTCTGCTGATTGCACTCGGTTTGTATCTGTGAGATTACCGCCGTGCGCTGCGCCGCCTGTGCGGCGGGAGTCTGTCCCGTGATCGCGCTCCGCACCCTGTCCGTGACATTCTGAATCGATTGAAGCTGGTCCACGTAAAGGCCCGCGCACTTCTTCTCATCGGCGAGCGTTCGCGCTGCAAAGCCGGTCTGGATGTAGTTCGAGTCCGCGGGTGAGGCCGCGGCGGTGCAGTCGCGTCCACAGTGGTGATTGGTCATCACCAGCCCCCGCGACGAAACGAACGACGCCGAACAGTTTGGCAGGCGGACTGACGATAAGCGGACGTGGTCGAGCCATCGTTGATCTGGCGCAAAACCATAGGTTCGGCGCCAGTAGTCGAGCGGCGGCGCGTCGAAGGTCCACATCGTGCCGAACTCAGGCTTATAGGTGGCCGCCGGAAGCTGAGTTGGCTTCGCCGGAGCTTGTCGGGTGGCGGCACCCTGACCCCAAGCCTGGCTGGAAACAACGATTGCGGAGGCGAGCGCCAGCGCGCGCAGCACGGATCTACTCGTCAACATTTTCGTCTGCCCTGTTCGTGAAGGTTTCGCGAACCCCAAGTTGCAAGATGCCGACCGCCGCGGCGCGTCAGCTTGTAGCTCCTTCCTGGCCGGTCTAGATTGCACGGACTCACTCGAAACCCTTGACTCGGCATAATGTCTCACCACAATCGCACGCTCCAGGAAACGACGACCTCACACAGCCCCGCCGAAGTCCTCCGCTCGGCGAAGGATTTTTTTGCACGACAGACGGGCATTTACGCCGCCTTTCCGGAGCAGGAGTCGAATGCGCACGTGACGCTGCGCGGGCAGGGTGGAGAAGAGGTCGTGATCGCCGCCATTCCAGGCGCGGGCGAGACGAAGGTTACCGGCTCGACGTACCTGTTCGATCAACAGATCGCACGCTTCTTCGCCACGCTCGCGCCTGTGCCCCTTGCCGTCGCGACCGAAGGCGGAGAATGACCACGCCCACGCCGTTCGTCAGCGGCTTGAGAACGCAGGGCACGCCGTACAAGCTCGGCTCGGGGTCCGGACCGGTGCTTCAGCTGCGGGCGCAGGTACTGGAGGCATGGGATGCCATCCGCATCGATGCGGATCCATCGGCTTCCGTGAAGAGCCTCAAACACCTCGCGTTGAAGGAGCTCTATCCCGACGTCCAGAACGACGATGAGTACGTCGTCAAGTTGCACGGCTGGGAGATCCTGGACGAGGACGCCCCGATTTCGTCCACCGAGGCGAAAAACGGATCGATCTTTCTCATCACCGACCGCCGCCGGCGACCGGTAGAGTAGGCGTCCCGCGCGATGCGGGCCGCGTTCATCTCACACAGCGACTGCGGACGACACGACACCGGTTGGGGACATCCGGAACACGTCGGGCGCCTGCGCGCCATCACTCGGGCATTGCGCGACGACCCGGAGCTGTTTCACACCATCGAGCACCTCGAGGGACGTCACGCGACGATCGAGGAGCTCGAGCTTGCGCACGATCCGTCCTACGTTCGCTCGGTCAGGGTAATCGCCGAGCAGGGAGGAGGACCGCTCGACGCGGACACGGTGGCGAGCAGCGGATCGTGGGATGCGGCTACCGCTGCCGCCGGCTGCGTACTGATGGGCGTGGATCTCTCGGTAAGTAGCGTCAATCCGCGAAGCTTCTCATCCGTACGTCCTCCCGGGCACCACGCCGTTCACAACCGAGCCATGGGATTCTGCTTCTTCGGGAATGTAGCGATCGCCGCGCACTACGCGCGGAAGAAGCACGGTCTGCAGCGGATCCTGATCGTCGACTGGGATGTCCACCACGGGAATGGCACCCAGGCGCTGGTGGAAAACGAGCCGGACATCCACTTCGTCTCGATGCACCAATGGCCGTGGTATCCCGGAACCGGAGCGGCAGACGATCGCGGTCCTCACGGTACGGTCTGGAACATCCCGAAGCCATCCGGCCTGCGGCGCTCCGACTACGTTCAGGCGCTCGAGCGCGGCATCGACGCAGCTACTGAGGGCTTCGTGCCGGAGCTGATTCTGATCTCTGCCGGATTCGATTCCCTCGCTGGCGACCCGCTGGGCGGTTTCACCCTCGAATCCGATGACTTCGAGTCCCTTACCCGCTCGCTCGTCGCACGTGCCGACTCATGGTGCGGAGGTCGCATTGTCAGCGCGTTGGAGGGCGGATACGCGCCCGACAGGCTGGCTCAGGCAGCTCTCCGTCACCTGGGCGCGCTCGCACCCTAATCGCTAACTTCAATGCAGATCAGCGCAGCACTCAGTCCGCTCCAGGAGAGCTATCTAACACAGGTCTCCAATCGTCTAGGGATGGCGACCAAGCCTCTGGGTGTGGTCGCTACCGTCACGCTTCCGTTCGTCGTGGTGAGCGGAATGTGGGGGATGAACTTCGAGAATATTCCGCTTCACAATCATCCGCACGGGTTCATGATCCTGGTTTTCGCGCAGCTGGCGCTCGGTTTGACAATCCTTGCTGGTCTCAAATGGCGCAAACTGCTGTAGGGCTCCGCTTGTACGGAGTCGCCGCCGTAGAGTCGGGTCAGGCGATGTCGCTGCCCGAAGGCACGACGCTCGTGCATTATCGCGC
>WNEZ01004662.1_pt1 | contig 11955 bp, 10 predicted proteins | sample 5400521 | NCBI WGS metagenome assembly WNEZ01 (sample SAMN13153339, study PRJNA577476) | soil metagenome | isolation source: 120 cm saprolite under Douglas fir tree site 2 hole 1 replicate 1 | place: USA:California | collected 2015-04-18
GTCCGTCTTCAGCCCCGGCGAGGCGGTTCCCTTCATCGGCGGCGACGGCATCGCACGGGACCCAAGCTGCGTGCGCCATGCCGGCAACAACGCGATCGGCATCTACGCCACAGTCCCCACGGTCGCGCCCGAATCAGTCCCGGCCGCACAGCCGATCATCAAGGCCTTCGTGGCGCAGTACACCACCGCATCCGACTACGGCGCATACACCATGGCCGCCTACGACTCAGCGGGTGTCCTTTATGCAGCCATCGACCGTGCGATCAAAGCTGCCGGCGACAAGCTGCCGACGCGCGACAGCGTCGTCACCGAGCTGGCCGCGACCTCGGGATTCGCGGGCGCCACAGGTACTTTCAGCTTCGATGCCGCAGGCGATACCTCGATGCGCGTGATCTCGGTATTCGAATCCCGCAGCGTGGATCCAGCCGTCCCGTGGACCTGGGTCAAGTCCATCGATTACAGCGACGCACTCCCATATTGATATATCTCCGCACCCACGGAAGGAAATGCATGGCAAGGGACCCGAAGCGCCGCTATAGTTCAACGCGGAGTAGTGGTTCGGCCACCCCATGTGGCCGCACTCGCCGCCGGCGCACTCTCGCCCCGACAAGAGTTGGGAAGAGGGCGGCAAGTGAGGGGAGGCATCCGCTTAGAGGGATACTGTTGGGCCTCCCGACAAACACAAGGGGGAACCAGATGGTTCGAGCTAGGGGACTCGGAGTCCTCATCGTAGCAACGTTCGTCGCGTTCGCCTGCGGCGGCGGTGGGGGAGGCGGTGGCGCGTCGAAAGGCACCATCAAGATCGGCTCCGACTTCCCGACCTGCACCGTAGGCGGCAAGGCGACCGAGAACGGCGTCAAGTTCGCCGTCGACAAGAAGAACGCGGCAGGCGGGGTCGAAGGTTTCACGATTCAGTTCCAGGGCTTCGACGACTGCCGGCAGGGCGCGTACAACGCGGACGCGGGCGTCGACAACGTCCGCAAGATGCTCGACGACACCGCATTCCTCGGCATGGTCGGGCCGTACAACTCCGCAGTTGCGAAGGCGGAGATTCCGATCGCGGCGCCGAAGAACTTCGTCATGATCAGCCCTGCCAACACCAACTGGTGTCTGACCAAGGACCTGCCGGGATGCCCCTACCACCCGCAGGACCTGCGGGCGGGCAACCCGAACAACTACTGGCGCGTCGTCACCACCGACGACTACCAGGGCTCGGCGATGGCCGACTACGCTTTCCAGACCCTGAATCTCAAGAGCATCGGCATCCTTGACGACAGCACCGTCTTCGGCGTCGGCGTGGCGAGCGCTTTCGAGGCGGAGTGGAAGAAGCTCAACGGCACGGTCGCCAACCACTCCGAATACAAGAAGGAGCAGACCAGCGACTTCAAGTCACTTCTGCTCGCTTTCAAGACCGCGGGCGCGCAGGGCGTCTACGTGGGTGGCACCGACGACCAGAACATCTGCATTCCGCGCAAGCAGATGAAGGACATCGGTTGGAACGCTCCATTCCTGGGCGCGGATGGCATCGAGACCACGGACTGCATCAACCAGGCGACCGGCAACGAGGCAGGCATCTACTCGACATCTGCCGGAGCCGACGCCACGCAGGTGTCGGGTGCCCAGCAGTCGATCAGTGATTTCCGAAAGGCGTTCACCGGAGCGAATGACTTCGGTGGCTACACAATGCAGGCTGTCGACGCCGCCAACATCCTGATGACCGCGATCGGCAACGCGAGCAAGGCCAACGGCGGCAACACGCCGAGCCGGAAGCAGGTTCGCGACGCCATGGCCCAGATCAAGAGCTTCCCGGGCGTCATCGGCACCTACGGCTTCGACCAGAACGGGGACACCACGCTCAAGATCGTCTCCGTGTACCTTGTCGAGAACTCGCCCGACCCTTCCAAGACGACGGGTGTCTGCGGCGCGACAGCCAAGAACCTGTGCTTCGTCTGGAAGACGCAATTCGACTTCGCCAAGGCCAGCTAGTAGGCTTGTAGCCCAAAGTCCCAGCGAGGAGGCCGGCAGCGGCCTCCTCGCCCTTTAGCCAGAAGGAGGGAAACACTGGAAGCGGGCGTAGTCGGGAATGCCAATTCCGCTCTGAAAAGGTTCCGCTCGCTGAGGCTCGGCGGCATGGGCCTTGCCGACTACGGCTTCTACTTCCTTTGCGCCGCCACGGTGGTGCTGCTGGCGACGCAGGCGGTCATCCACCCGATCCAGTTCGCCCAGGTCTCCATCTTCGGCCTGACGCAGGGCTCGATCTACGCCCTGGTCGCGCTGGGTTACACGATGGTCTACGGCATCATTGAGCTGATCAACTTCGCGCACGGCGACGTGTTCACCCTAGGCGCCTACATCGGCGCGACGATCCTGGGCTTTTTCGCCATCACGGAGAGCGCAACCACGGCCGTCAACCTGATCGCCCTGCTGCTCGTGTTTCCGGTTGTGATGCTGATCATGGGCGGGATCAACGTCGCGATCGAGCGCGTGGCCTACCGCCCGCTGCGCAACGCCCCTCGCCTCGCGCCGCTCATTACGGCAATCGGCATGTCGTTCTTCTTGGAAGGCATCATGTTTTTGTGGCGCGGCCCGGCCACCGTGCACTTTCCCGACATTCTTCCGCAGAGCTCGACAACTGTGGCCGGCATCTTCTTTGGAATCAAAGACGCGTTCGTGGTGGTAACTGCGGCGATCCTTGTCGCGCTGCTGGCGGTGTTCATCAACCGCACGAAGCTGGGCAAGGCGATGCGAGCCACCGCGCAGGACCGCGATGCGGCGCAGCTTATGGGTATCGATATCAACCGAACCATCGCCGCCACGTTCTTCATCGGCGCACTCCTGGCTGGGGCTGGCGGCATGATCTGGGGCCTCTACTACAACACCGTCTACTACCAGCTCGGATTCCGCAGCGGGCTCATCGCATTCACGGCTGCCGTCTTCGGCGGAATCGGCAACATCCCGGGCGCGGCCGTCGGTGGGCTCATAATCGGCCTGATCGCGGCCTACAGTGACTCCTACATCGGATCCAAGTGGACGCAAGTGGTGGTGTTCGGCATCTTGATCGGAGTTCTCGTCTTCAGGCCAACGGGCCTGCTCGGCATGCGGGTGCCTGAGAAGTGATCCGGGCGCTTTACGCACGCCTTCGCCTGCGGGAGCGAATCCGTGACCGGGACGCCGCCGTCTTCGGCATCCTGTTGATTGTTGCTCTCGTCTTTCCCATCGTTGACATCTACATCAGGGGTGGCACGTCCGACGTGTCGCAGGCGACCCGAGCAGGTTATTTTGTACTGCTCGCGATCGGGCTGAACGTGGTGGTCGGCTTCGCCGGACTCCTCGACCTCGGGTATGCCGCTTTCTTCGCGATCGGCGCATACACCTACGCGCTCTTGGCGTCCCCGCAGCTGGCGTCGTCGCCGGCCCACCACGCCGTCCACATCAGCTTCTGGATCCTGATCTTCGCCTCCATGTTCGTGGCCGCGGCCTTCGGAGCGATCCTTGGGTTCCCGACACTCCGGCTGCGGGGCGACTACCTGGCGATCGTCACGCTCGGATTCGGCGAGATCGTTCCGCAGCTTTTCTACAACTTCGACCAGTGGACGGGCGGAATCAACGCCGTAGGCCTCATCGACCAGCCCCACCTGGCTTTCTGGCTCCAGGGTCCGTGGTCCGGCGACGGTCCTCTACAAATCGTCAGAAACTTCAATTTCAACGGTGACCCGATCGCTTTCTACGTGTTGATCTGCATCCTGATCGCTGTCGCAGTCGTCCTCGTGAGCAACCTCTATCGCTCGCGCCTGGGGCGCGCGTGGATGGCGATCCGGGAGGACGAGGTCGCAGCGGCAGCCATGGGCATCAACACCGTGACCACAAAGCTGCTCGCTTTCGGGATCGGTGCCTCGTTCAGCGGTTTTGCGGGGGCGTACTACGCCGCCGACCAGAGCCTGGTCAGTCCGGACAACTTCCTGTTCATTGTTTCAATCACCGTCCTGGTCATGGTGGTGCTTGGCGGGATGGGAAGCATCACTGGGGTCATCATCGGGGCGCTGGTCCTTTACTTCGTCGTCTTCTACCTGATCCCCGGTTTGCCAGAGAACGCAGTGAACCTTGCAAACAGCGTTGGTCTGGGCTCGCTGACCAAGAAGAGTGGCGACTGGCCGGGTTTGGCCGAGGAGATAGGGCGCCTCAACTTCATCATCTATGGTCTGATCCTGGTCGCGATGATGCTGCTACGCCCGCAAGGCATCCTGCCGAGCCGGGTGCGTGAGCAGGAGCTCAAGCATGCCGCGGTGCAGGAAGAAGAGACCGTGGTCGAGCAGGCATAAGCGGTATGAGCCAGCAGTCTGCGCCCGTCGACAACATCCTCGAGCTGACCGACCTCACCAAGCGTTTCGGTGGTCTGGTCGCGGTCGACAACGTGAGCCTCCACATCAAGCGAGGCGAGGTGTTCGCGCTCATCGGACCTAACGGGGCCGGCAAGACCACCCTTTTCAACAACGTCACCGGGCTCTTTCAGCCGACCAGCGGACGGGTCGTGTTCGACGGCCGCGACATCACAGGGTCAAAGCCCCACCAGGTCGCGCGATGGGGCATTGCTCGAACGTTCCAGAACATCAGGTTGTTCGACTACATGTCCTGTCTCGACAACGTGCGCGTTGGACGCCACGTGCGGATGCAGGCCAAGCTGTGGGACTCGCTGTTCAAGCTGCCGAAGGAGCGCAAGGAAGAGGAGCGGGTCACCGAAGAGGCGATGGAGCTGCTGCGCTTCGTCGGCATCGCAAAGCAGGCGAATCAATACGCGCGCAATCTTCCGTACGGCCAGCAGCGTCGGCTCGAGATCGCGCGAGCCCTGGCGACCGACCCCAAGCTGCTCTTGCTGGACGAGCCTGCGGCCGGCTTCACGCCCCAGGAGAAGGTCGAGCTGATGGCGCTCGTCAAGAGGATCCTCGCCCGAGGAATCACGGTGTTCCTGATCGAGCACGACATGAAGGTCGTGATGGGCATCTCCGAGCGCATCGTGGTGCTCGACCACGGCGAGAAGATCGCCGAGGGCCCGCCGGACGAGGTCCGCAAGGACGCTCGTGTGATTGAAGCCTACTTGGGCAAGTCCGCTTAGGCTGCACTTGGCACTGCTCGAGCTGGAAGGAGTCGACGCGTTCTACGGCCGCATCCAGGCCTTGCGAAGCGTGACGATCAAGGTCGACAAGGGCGAGATCGTCGCACTTATCGGCTCCAATGGCGCAGGCAAGACCACCACGTTGCGCACGATTTCGGGACTTATGCATCCGGCCACCGGCACCATCAAATTCGACAGCCAGGAGATCACCCGCACGCGGCCATCGAGGATCGTCGAACTCGGGATCTGTCAGTCGCCTGAAGGCCGCCGTCTCTTCCCGCGCATGACAGTCGTCGACAACCTTTTCATGGGCGCATACACCCGCACCGACAAGACCGGCATCGCCTCCGACATGGATCGCGTGTTCAAGCTCTTTCCACGCCTGCAGGAACGGCGGTCACAGATCTCGGGCACGCTGTCGGGTGGTGAGCAGCAAATGCTGGCCATGGGCAGGGCGCTGATGGCGCGGCCGAAACTCATGATGCTTGATGAGCCATCACTTGGTTTGGCGCCGATCCTGATCGAGACCATCTTCAGCATCGTGCGCGAGATCAACGCGCAGGGCACTACTGTGCTGCTCGTCGAGCAGAACGCGCACAAAGCACTCGACGTCGCGCATCGCGGCTACGTGCTGGAGACCGGGTCAATTGTCAAAACCGGCACGGGCAAGGAGTTGCTCGAGTCAGCGGACGTACAGAAGGCTTATCTCGGTATGTAGTTCGCTCGGCGCGCTTACACGTTGCTAGCGTCGCAGGGGCGGCCGGGTATATCCCGGCCGCGACTTTGTATTAACGCCTCCAGCGTCGCTGGGAGTAATTCTCTAGTCCAGACGCTTCGTCTCCGGAAGGAGTTCAGGGGCGCGAATCCGGCCGCGTTAGCGTTCGGTGCGATGCGCCGAACGGCGGCCGTTGAGCGCCCCGACAAGAGGGAACCGGGACGGTTCCCTCTTGTATTCATTGGCCGGGTGGTCGATAGCTTGACACGAATAAATAGATGAGGATCGCGGCAAAGGCCGCGTACTCGAGGATCACGTTGCGCGTGAAACTGTCCTCGACCGTGTGCCGGACCAGCCCGCGGTTGATGTACCAGCCAAAAAACAGCATCACGGCAAATGGCCCTTCGGCCACAACGAGCCAGTTCGACAGGGCCGTGATGGCCCAGGCGAGGAAGGTGACGACCTGCGCTACGAAGAGGGCGAAGGTGAAGGCTCGCCTCGGCGTGATCGCTGTCCCGTTGATGCGGAAGCTCCGGTACGACGCCAGGAAGGTGATCGTGAAGATCCAGACCAGGCGCAGGACGACGTTGAACTGGATCGTGACCAGCACGAGGTAGGCGCCCGCGACGACCAGGACCAGGATCGCCTCCTGCACCAGGACGTGGCCGCGCTTCTCGGCGTCGAGCAGGCGCAAGTAGTCAAGCCGCGCCAGGAGGACGAAACCGACCCCGAACGCAGCGGTGAGCAGCAGGTATTTCCACAGTTCCAGGCCGGGGAAGATCGACAATCCCGCCAGCGTGACGGCGCCGAGCGCCACCGGGATGTAATGCTCGATGCGCGGGAATTCCGCGGTTCCGCGCAAGTAGCCGAGCAAGGCTGGGGCGGCGACGACGACCAGGCCGAGCGCCAGCGCCCAGACCTGCCCCTGCCCGAGCAGCTCCGACTTGAAGGCGAGGGCGATCGCGACCAGCACCACGGCCGCGAACACCAGGAAGCTGCGGTCGCGCTCCGAGGTGACCGCCACGGTGGTCCTGGCGTACCTGTCCTCGGGCGTCGGGGGCGTTTTCATCAGACCCGGGGAAGTCTAGCCTCCCCGCCACGCGGGGAGGTCGGCCCGCGCGCTCCACGCGCCGGCCGGGTGGGGAGATCCGAGAGTCTCATGATGTTGGGGCGCGGCCGTAGCGGTCCTCGAGCCGCACCACATCCTCGATCTCGGGAGTCGAGACCTCGAAGATGTCGGCGTCCTCGACAGCCGTGACGCGGTGGCGCGTAAGCGGCGCCACATGCACGGAATCGCCCGCGTGCATCTGCAACCTTTTCAGCTCTTCGTTGGGCCCTCCGATCTCGATGTCGACCGCACCTTTGTTGACGAGCAGCCACTCGTCCTTGCGCTCGTGGTACTGAAGCGACAGCGCCTCTCCCTTGTTGACGTGGAGGATCTTGCCGAGGTAATGGTCTGTGACTGCCCAGCGGATCTCGTAGCCCCAGGGCTTGTCGACGCGCGACTCGTCTGCGCGTTTGATGTGCGGGTGTTCAGGCATGGGCTCTGGGCGAGGTGCTGGAGAGGATCGGCGAGAGATTCGTGGTCCAGGTGGTCCAGCTGGGAGGAGCCGCCGAGCACCGGAGCGAGCGCATCGTGCTATGCGCGAGCGAGGAGCGCAGAAGGCGACGATGCAGATGGGCCGCATGGGCCGCGAAGATCCGTCGATCCGTCTTCAGCATCTCGCCCTTAAACCGATGATGTCCTCGAGGGCCGCCAGCCGTGCTTCGACTTCGGCTTTGTCGGCCGCCTCCGAGTAGATGCGCACCAGCGCCTCGGTGCCGCTGGCTCGGAGCAGCACCCAGCTCCCGTCGGCGAGATAGAACTTGAAACCGTCGTCCGAGCGGATCCGCTCCACCTTGACGCCCGCGATCTCGCTTGGTTCGTGGGTTTCGAGCTGGCGCAGTATTCGCACGCGTTCCTGCTCGTACGTCTCGCGGTTGAGGTGGATGTCGTGCCGTGCATAGGCGTGTGGGCCCACACGCTTCTCCAACCCGGCCAGGATCTGCGAGAGCGGCTGGCGAAGCTTGACGATCATGTCGGCAAACAGAAGGCCGATGAGGATTCCGTCCCGCTCCGGAATATGACCCCTGATCGCGAAGCCACCTGACTCCTCGCCACCGAGCACCGCGTTCGTTTCCATCATCTTGGGCGCCACGTTTTTGAATCCGACCGGCACCTCGTAGACGGGAACGCCAAATTCTGCGGCCAGCTTATCGGCCATCGACGTCATGTTCACCGTCTTCACGACTGGCCCGGTCAGGTGCCGCACGTCGAAGAGATAGAGCATCAGAAGCGCGTACACCTGAAGCTGGTTGATGAAACGACCCGTCTCATCGATGATGCCGACGCGATCGGCGTCGCCATCGGTGCAGATGCAGAGGTCCTGTCCCCCACCGCGCATGAACGCGATGGCGGCGTCGATGTTGGGTGGAATCGGCTCCGGGTTGACGCCTCCAAACAGCGGATTTCGTTCGTTGTGCAGCTCTACCACCGAGGTTCGCCCGCCGTCGAGCAGCTCCCTGATGTATCCATAGCCGGATCCATACATGCACTCATGCACGATGCGGAGGCCGGCAGACCTGATTGCGTTGAGGTCGACCATTCGACCGATCTGCGCGTAGTAGGGCGCGCGGGGGTCGTACACGGAAACCAGGTCGCCCGACTTCGACCGATCCGGGACCGGCACCGACTCCAGCGCGTTGATGCGAGGCTCGAGCTCGGCGATGACGTCGGTTGAGGCCGAGCTTCCCGATTCTGTCTTGAACTTGATGCCGTTGAAGAGGTACGGGTTGTGACTCGCGGTCACGACCGCCGCGCCCGTTGCCTTGCGGTCGATGACGGTCCATGACGCGACCTGCGTCGGCGACGGACGGTCGAACATCAGGGTCCTGACCCCGCATGCCGCGAATACATCGGCCACCGTTCGCGCAAAGTCCTCCGACGCGAACCGGCAGTCGTAGCCGACGACTGCGAGCGGGTCCGCCTTGAGCGATTTCAGATACTCCGCCGAACCCTGTGCCACGCGGCGGACATTGGCGAAGGTGAAGTCGTCCGCAACCACCCCACGCCAACCGTCGGTGCCGAACTTGATCTTGTCGGCCATTCTGCTCCGGCTAAAGGTACTTGGTTTTGCGCGCCCGCCTGAGCGCGTCGACGACCTTTTTCACGTCCTGCGCGCGCGAGCGCGGACAGACCAGGAGCGCGTCCTCGGTGTCGACGATGATCATGTCCTCGAGCCCGATCGCCGCGACGAGCCGCCGGTCTCCGAACACCAGGCTGCCGTGCGTGTCGACCAGGACGGTTTCGCCCTCGACCGAGTTGCCGCCTGCGTCGTGGTGCACCCGGTCGCCAAGCTCCGCCCAGTTACCGATGTCGGCCCATTCGAAATCGCATGGCACCAGCACCAGTCGATCGGTCTTCTCCATGACCGTGCGGTCGATGACGTCGACCGGCAATCGCTTGTAAAGTCGCGTGGCCTCCTCTTCGTCGCCTGTCTCGCGCGCAGCCAACACCCGCCGCAGGGCCCGGAGTCTTGCCGGCGCATGGCGGCCGAGCTCCTCCACGAACATCCGCAGGCGCCACGCAAACCAGGCCAGGTTCCAGTAGTAGCCACCCGCCTTCACAAACGCCTTGGCGCGACCAAGATCCGGTTTCTCGACGAACCTCTTCACGCGGACAGTGCCCGCGGACACGCGTCCCGGTGCGTGGATGTAGCCCAGGCCAGTGGAAGGGAAAGCCGGCTTGAGCCCAACCGTGACGAGGACGTTGCTCGCCGCCGCTGCACTCACGGCTGCCCGCACCGCGCTGCGCGCCTTTGCGCCGCCTCTGACGACGTGGTCTGCCGGCATCGCCACCATGACCGCATCCGGCTCGCGCGCCATGAGCGTCAGCGCCGCGAGCCCGTAGGCGTTGGTGGTGCCGCGAGCCGAGGGTTCGAGGATCAGGTGCTGTGCGTCGATCTCGGGCAGTACCGCTTCGATGATCTCGCGCTGCCGTACTTCGGTCAGGATGAAAACCTCGTCCGCGACGGCGCGGGCCCGCTCGTATGTCTCACGCAATAGCGGCCGACCGCGTTGACCCAAGGGGAGCACATGCTTCGGGGTCGACCGGCGCGACCGCGGCCAGAGCCTCGTCCCAGTGCCGCCGGCCGGTATGACGGCGAATGTCTTCGTCAACCGACCTCTTCCGCCAGCTCCTTCGCGCGAGCCGTCGATTCCCACGGCGCGTCGATGTCCGTGCGCCCGAAGTGCCCGTACGCCGCGGTCTGGCGAAACAGCGGCCGCCTCAGGTTGAGCTCCTTGATGATTCCCAGCGGACTGAGGTCGAAGAGTTTGTTGACGGCTGTCGTCAGCACCGCCTCGGGAACCTTGCCCGTGCCGAACGTATCGATCCTGATCGCGACGGGTTTGACGACCCCGATCGCGTATGAGATCTGAACCTCGCAGCGCCGCGCCAGTCCGGAGGCGACGATGGTCTTCGCCACGTGCCGAGCACCGTACGCGCCGGCGCGATCGACCTTCGTCGGATCCTTGCCCGAGAAGCAGCCACCGCCATGGCGTGCATAGCCGCCATAGGTGTCGACCATGATCTTGCGGCCGGTTAGCCCTGCATCCGCCACCGGACCGCCGACGACGAAACGGCCTGTGGGATTGATGAATGTGCGGATGCTGCCGTCCTTCAGCTCGGCGGGGATGGCCGCATCGATGACATGCTCGCCGACGTCCGAACGCAGCTGCTCGGTCGTGACCTCATCGTGGTGCTGCGCGGAAAGAACCACCGAGTCCACGACCGGTCGCTCACCCTGGTCGCCGTAGCGGATCGTCACCATGACCTTGCCGTCGGGCCGGAGGTAGTTGAGCGTCTTCGTACGCCGAACGTCCGCGAGCCGTCGCGCCAATCGGTGCGCGAGCATGATCGGGAGCGGCATCAGCTCAGGTGTCTCATCGCATGCGAAGCCGAACATCATTCCCGAGTCGCCGGCGCCTCCGACATCAACGCCCTGCGCGATGTCAGGTGATTGCTCGTCGATGCTGGTGATCACGCCGCAGGTCTCGGCGTCGAAGCCGTACTTCGCGCGCGTGTAACCGACCTCTCGTACGGTCTGCCGGATGATGCGCGGGATGTCGACATAGCAGTCGGTCGTGATCTCTCCGACCACGATCACCAAACCGGTCGTGATAACCGTCTCACAGGCCACGCGGGCCAGCGGATCCTTGGCCAGGATCGCGTCGAGGATCGCGTCGGAAATCTGGTCTGCGACCTTGTCGGGATGGCCTTCGGTGACCGACTCGGACGTGAACAGCATGGGTGCCATTGAACGGGTCCTCCTTTGAATCTCCCGCGCCGGCAAGGCCGAGCCACCGCATGGGCCCTTCCCCAGGCGCCAGGTTCATACCTCTGGGACCCGCAGATATTACCCTCTCCCCTTCGGGGAGAGGCCAAGGGGCTTAAGTCGGCAAAGCCAGCCGCAGCACCTTAATTTCCGCGCAGCAACAGGTAGTGGATGCCCGAATGGCGCATCAACCTCGAGCCCTTCCGCGCCAGCAGCGCTGCGGTCGCATCGCGCGCCGCCTCCACCACTGAGTCGAGGTGCTCCCGTTTCATTTCCCAAGTAGCGGTGGGAGACGTGATCGGGCACAGGACGGTGATGCGCGCGCGTTCGCGCAGGCGCTCGTAGTCGCTGAGCATCTGGTGATGGAGCGCGAGCTGACAGGTGCGGGCAATCAGCTCGGACCAAGTGCTAGGCGCCTGCTCGTTCTCGCCGCCGGCCATCAGGCTGATCGCGAGGATTTCCTTCGCACCGTCGTCGACAGCGATGTCGATCGGCGTGTTGTCGACTATCCCGCCGTCCATGTGCTCACGCCCGTCGATCCGGACCGACGGAAAAACGCCTGGGATTGCCGTAGAGGCGAGGAGTGCCGGAGTCAAAGCACCCGCGCGGAACACGGCCGGCTTGCCCGCGTTGAGGTCGGTGGCAACGATCGCCAGCGGGAGGCGCATCTGCTCAAATGTGGCGAGGCCGGTCAGGGATTGCGCGCGCTCAATGAGGCGGCGGACGTTCTCCTGGGGCAGTGCGCTGACCTGGCC
>WNEZ01008266.1_pt1 | contig 11954 bp, 10 predicted proteins | sample 5400521 | NCBI WGS metagenome assembly WNEZ01 (sample SAMN13153339, study PRJNA577476) | soil metagenome | isolation source: 120 cm saprolite under Douglas fir tree site 2 hole 1 replicate 1 | place: USA:California | collected 2015-04-18
CCACCGACTTGGACACGATCGAAGATGAGGTGTTCGGCGCGCAGTGCACCATCTTCGCGCCCGCGTCCTGGTGCTGGCCGGTGCCGGCGAAGGCCACCGACAGCGTCTCTCCCCTGGCGTGCTCGCCCATCAGGTAGACCGCCGGGTATTTCATCGTCACCTTCGAGCCGATGTTCCCGTCGACCCACTCCATGCTCGCGCCCGCCTGCGCGACCGCCCGCTTGGTGACCAGGTTGTAGACGTTGTTCGACCAGTTCTGGATCGTGGTGTAGCGGCAGTGTGCGCCGGCCTTCACGATGATCTCGACGACCGCCGAGTGCAGCGAGTCTGAGGAATAGATCGGCGCCGTGCAGCCCTCGACGTAGTGCACGCTAGCGCCCTCGTCGACGATGATCAGCGTCCGCTCGAACTGCCCCATGTTCTCGGTGTTGATCCGGAAGTAGGCCTGCAGCGGGATGTCCACGTGCACGCCCTTGGGCACGTAGATGAAGGACCCACCGGACCATACCGCGGTGTTCAGCGAGGCGAACTTGTTGTCGCCCACCGGGATCACAGTGGCGAAGTACTCCTGGAACAGCTCAGGGTGCTCGCGCAGCGCGGTGTCGGTGTCCTTGAAGATGACGCCCTTGTCCTCAAGGTCCTCGCGGATCTTGTGGTAGACGACTTCGCTTTCGTACTGCGCGGCCACGCCGGCGACTAGGCGCTGCTTCTCTGCCTCGGGGATGCCGAGCCGGTCGTAGGTGTTCTTGATGTCGGCGGGCAGCTCTTCCCAGCTAGCCGCCTGCTTCTCGGTCGACCTGACGAAGTACTTGATGTTCTCGAAGTCGATGCCGGACAGGTCGGAGCCCCAGCTGGGCATGGGCTTGCGCTGTAGCGCCTGCCGCGTCCGAGTCGGACCAGCCGAACTTATAGCTACCGAGCCCGTCGAGCTCGGGGTGAGTTGTCGTCGTGGTCATGCGGAGGTGCCTCCGGCCTTGTCGGTCATGGCGGGTGAACTTCGTCGGTCGCGATTCAGGGATTTCAGTAGCGATGGCGCCGTGATGTGGGTCGTGCAGACGCCGTCGCCGTGCGCGATGGTGGCGAGCCGCTGCACGGGGGTGCCGAGCAGGCGGCCGAACGCCTCGGTCTCGGCCTCGCAGAGCTGCGGGTACTCGGCGGCAACGTGCGCCACCGGGCAGTGATGCTGGCAGAGCTGCTCGCCGCCGCCGCCGGCCGCCGGCGCCCGGCTGGCCGACGCGGCGTAACCGTCCGCTGACAGCGCCCGCGCCAGCGCCATCACCCGCTCGCTGGCTGAGCCAGAGCCGACCGCGGCGCGGTACCTGTCCTCCAGGTCGGCGATCTGCCGCCTGGCGAACTCGCCGACCGCCGCCGGCCCCGCCCGCTCGGCGAGGAACCGCAGCGCGCTGGTCGCGAGATCGTCGTAGGCATGCTCGAAGGCGCTGCGCCCGGCGTCGGTGATCGCGAACAGCCGGGCCGGCCTGCCGCGTCCCCTGGTCCCGTAGGACCGCGCGGTCCGGCCCTCGATCATGCCGTCCGCCAGCAGGTTGTCAAGGTGCCGCCGGACCGCCGCCGGGGTCAGGCCGAGCCTGGCGCTCAGTCCCGTCGCGGTTGCCGGGCCGTTCTCCAGGATCAGCCTGGCGATCCTGGCGCGGGTGCCGCGCTCGGAGCCGGACAGCGTTGCCGTAGCCTGGGCTGGTGCGGTCGCCTCGGCTGGTGCCGCCGCCCGGGCTGGTACGGCAGGCCGGGCCGGCGCAGCACCGCATGCGGGGCCCCCGGCGGGAGCGCCCGGCGCGTTGCGTGCCAGTCCCATGTTTTTCACAACATCATTGTGCCGTAAATAGTTCCCCGGCCGCAATCCGCCCCGCCGTTCGCGGCGATGACCCAGGACCGGCCCGCCCCGGCGCAGCAGCCCGCGATGCACAGCAGCCCAGATGGCGTCGTGCCGCCGCAGCTCGCGAGGCGGATGTGCGGGCGCGGGCCGGGTCAGGCGAGGAAGCCGCGGAGCAGGGCGCCGGTGCCCTCAAGATGCTCGGTGACCGCCCTGCGGGCCTGCTCGGCGTCGCCGGCCAGGATCGCGTCCACGATGGCGGCATGCTGCCCGGCCGTGTGGTCAATGTTGCGCCGCAGCACCGGGATGGCGTTGAGCAGGTCGTTCAGCCGCATGCGGGCATCCGCGCAGGCGGCGGCCAGCAAGGTCGATCCGGTCAGCTCGGCGATCGACAGGTGAAACAGCGTGTCCAGCCGCCGGTAGTCCTGCGGGCTGGCCCGGTTCACGTCCGCGAGGCGGGCCTGCAGGGTGTCGCGCACGCTGGCGGGCGGGGCCGCGCCCGCCGCCTGGGCCAGCAGCTGGGCCGAGCCGGTCTCGACCGCCAGCCGGAACGTCAGCGCGTCGGTGAGCTTGTCGCCGTCCTCGCGCGCGATGCGGCGCAGCTCGCCCGGGCGTGGCGCGGGCGGCCGGTAGGTCACGAAAGTGCCGCCGGAGCGCCCGCGCCTTGATTCGATGAAGCCGGCCTGCTGCAATTCGCGGATGGCCTCACGCAGCGTGAGGCGGCTGATGCCGAGCTGGGCGGCGAGATCTCGCTCGGACGGGAACCGCTCCCCCGGCCCGACCACGCCGAGCTTGATCACGGTCAGCAGCCGCTCGACCGTCTCCTCGAAGGCGTTGCCTGCCCGCACCGGCCGCAGGACGGTGGCCAGCTCAAGTCCGCCAGTAGCCACGATCGTCCTCCGCGGGGACCTCACCCACCTGCCGAGCCGTGGGGCCCGTGATGATGAATTCGGCCAGGGGTATTGACATTGTCCCAGACCTGTCCATCATTGGTCTGATATTGAACCATTAGAAACCGGCCGCCGGCTAGAGGCTTCCCGCGCCCTCCGCCGCCGGCCTCAGCCCGCGCCCTGACCAGAGGAGCATGCCGTGTCGGTCAACGAGCAAGCGGCCCCAGCGCCGCTCGGCAGTGACGAAGCAACTCTCCACCAGCTCGGCTACGCCCAGGAACTGCGCAGGCGGATGTCGGGATTCTCGAATTTCGCCGTGTCCTTCACGATCATCTCGATCCTGTCCGGCGCCCTGACCCTGTATGGCTTCGGGATGGCCACCGGCGGGCCCGCGATTATCGTCTGGGGCTGGCCGATCGTCGGGATCATGACCCTCTTCGTCGGCCTGTCGATGGCGGAGGTGTGCTCCAGCTTCCCGACCGCGGGCGGCCTGTACTACTGGGCGGCCAAGCTCGCCAGGCACAACGGCCCGGCCTGGTCCTGGTTCACCGGATGGTTCAACTTCCTCGGCCAGGTAGCGGTCACCGCCGGTATCGACTTCGGTGCCGCGTTCTTCATCAACGCGCTGCTCAACCTGCAGTTCGGCACCCCTACCTATCACTGGGTCACGATCCTGATCTTCGCGGGCGTGCTGCTCCTGCACGGCCTGCTGAACCAGTTCGGCATCCGGCTGGTCGCGCTGCTGAACGACATCAGCGTCTGGTGGCACATCTTCGGCGTGCTGATCATCGTCGGCGTGCTGACCTTCGTGCCGGCCCATCACCAGTCGGCCAAGTTCGTGTTTACCTCCACCTTCAATATCACCGGCTGGCACAGCACCTTCTACGTGCTGCTGCTCGGCCTGCTGCTCGCGCAGTACACGTTCACCGGGTATGACGCCTCGGCGCACATGACCGAGGAGACCCGCACGGCCGCGATCAGCGGCCCGCGCGGCATCGTGATGTCCATCGTGGTCTCCCTGTTCGCCGGCTGGATCCTGCTGATCGGGATCACGTTCGCGATCCAGCACTACACAGCCGAGCTTGCCTCGGCCACCGGCGTCCCGCCGGCCCAGATCTTCATCGACGCGGTCGGGGCGACTGGCGGGAAGCTGCTGCTGCTGGTCGCGATCGGCGCCCAGTTGTTCTGCGGGATGTCCTCAGTCACCGCGAACTCCCGGATGATCTACGCGTTCTCGCGGGACGGGGCGGTGCCTGGATCCGCGTTCTGGCACCGGGTGAACAAGCGCAGCAGGACCCCGACCAACGCGATCTGGCTGGCCGCGGCCGGCGCGCTCATCCTCGGCCTGCCCTACCTGTGGAACAACGTCGCATACGCCGCGGTCACCTCGATCGCCGTGATTGGCCTGTACATCGCGTACGTGCTGCCGACCTTCCTGCGGCTCCGGCAGGGCACCAGCTTCCAGCGCGGCCCCTGGCACCTTGGCCAGTGGAGCATGCTGGTCGGCACCATTGCGGTCATCTGGGTGATCTTCATCACGATCCTGTTCATGCTGCCGACCGCGAGTCCCATCGGCTTCAAGACCTTCAACTACACCGTGGTCGCCGTGGTCGCGGTCGTTGGCTTCGCCGGCATCTACTGGCTCGTCTCGGCCCGCAAGTGGTTCACCGGGCCGCGGGTGCAGGGCACGGCAGAGGAACTGGCCGCGATCGAGCACGAGCTCGAGGTCTGAGCGGCCGCGCGTGCCTGCGGCGTCCGTGCGCCCGCGGCGTCCGTGCGCCGACCGCGCTCGTGCGCCTACGGTTGGCTGATGGACTATAGGGAGCTTGCCAGCGGGCGGGCCTGCTCCGTGATCGGCGTGCTCCCGGCTGGGCATGCCGCGAGGATGGGACGCAGATGGTAGGTCATCGCGGTGACGAAGCCGCGCGCCAGCAGCGGCGCGGGATGATGACACTGGAGCGGCTGCGCACCGGGTACGGCACCGGCGAGGTCGACACGGTGGTGCTCGCGTTCACCGACATGCAGGGGCGGCTGCAGGGCAAGCGCCTGTCGGCCGAGTTCTTCCTCAGCGAGGTCGCCGAGAACTACTCGGAGAGCTGCAACTACCTGCTGGCGGTAGACGTCGACATGAACACCGTCGACGGCTACGCGATGTCGTCCTGGGCCCGCGGATACGGCGACTTCGTGCTGGTGCCCGACATGGGCACGCTGCGCCACGTCCCCTGGCACGAGTCCACCGTCCTGGTGCTCGCCGACCTGACCTGGCTGGACGGCGCCCCGGTCGTAGCGTCGCCGCGACAGATACTCAAGGCGCAGGCCGGTCGGCTGGCCGACAGGGGCTGGCAGGCGATGGCCGGGACCGAGCTTGAGTTCGTGGTGTACCAGGACTCCTACGAGCAGGCGGCCGCCAAGAGGTACCAGGATCTCGTTCCGGCGAACCAGTACAACGTGGACTACTCGATCCTGGGCACCTCGCGGATCGAGCCGCTGCTGCGCCGGGTCCGCAACGAGATGGCCGGCGCGGGCCTGTACGTGGAGTCGGCCAAGGGCGAGTGCAACCTCGGCCAGCACGAGATCGCGTTCCGGTACGCGGACGCGGTCACCACCTGTGACAACCACTCGATCTACAAGACCGGATCCAAGGAGATCGCGGCGCAGGCCGGGATGAGCATCACGTTCATGGCCAAGCCCAACGCCCGGGAGGGCAACTCCTGCCACATCCATCTCTCGCTGCGCGGCGAGGACGGAACGCCGGTGCTGGCCGGGGACGGGCCGTACGGGCTGTCGAAGCTCGGCGAGCACTTCCTGGCCGGCCAGCTGGCCGCGATGCGCGAGCTGACGCTCTGCTACGCGCCGAACATCAACTCCTACAAGCGCTACGTGCCCGGCAGCTTCGCGCCGACCGCCGTCCGGTGGGGGGTGGACAACCGGACCTGCGCGCTGCGGCTGGTCGGCCACGGCCACTCGCTGCGGGCGGAGAACCGGACCCCGGGCGGCGACGTGAATCCCTATCTGGCGGTGGCCGCCATGATCGCCGCCGGGCTGCACGGCATCGATCACGAGCTGCCGCTGGAACCCGCCTGCGACGGCAACGCCTACCTGGACATGAGCTCGCGAATGCCGCACACGCTGCGCGACGCGCTCGAGCTATGGGAGAAGAGCGAGCTTGCCAGCGCGTCGTTCGGCCCGGAGGTACAGGAGCATTACGCCAACTACGCCCGGGTGGAGCTCGCCGCCTACGACGCCGCGGTGACCGACTGGGAGCTGCGCCGCTGCTTCGAGCGGCTCTGACGTCCGAGCAGTCGCCCGGCCGCGGCCAGGATGCCGTCAGGACCACCGCCGACCGCATCACAGGGAGTGACCATCGCATGTCCGAGTTCACCGTCGTGAACCCAGCCACCGAGGAGATCGTCGCCACGGTGGCGCGCACCTCCGTCGGCGAGACTGACGCCGCGATCGAGCGCGCCGTGGCGGCACAGGCGGCCTGGCGGGCGGTCGCCCCGGCCGACCGGGCCGGGCTCTTGCGCGGCTTCGCCAGTGCAGTGGACGCCCATATCGAGGAGCTGGCCGGCCTTGAGGTGACCGGCGCCGGGCACCCGGTCGGCCAGGCCCGCTGGGAGGCGGGCCAGGTCCGCGACGTGCTGACCTACTACTCGGCCGCGCCCGAGCGGGCATCCGGCAGGCAGATCCCGGTAGCCGGCGGCCTGGACGTCACGTTCGCCGAGCCCGTCGGGGTGGTCGGGCTGATCGTGCCGTGGAACTTCCCGATGCCGATCCTGTCCTGGGGCCTGGCGCCGGCCCTGGCCGCAGGCAACACCGTGATCGCCAAGCCCGCTGAGATGACGCCGCTGACCGCGGTCAGGATCGGCGAGCTTGCGCTGGCGGCGGGCATCCCGGCGGGGGTATTCCAGGTGCTGCCGGGGAAGGGCAGCGTCGTCGGGCAGCGGCTGGTTGACCACCCGGCCGTCCGCAAGATCGTGTTCACCGGCTCCACCGAGGTCGGCCGCGAGATCATGGCCGGCTGCGCGCGGCAGGTGAAGCGGGTCACCCTGGAGCTGGGCGGCAAGAGCGCCAACATCGTGTTCGCCGACGCCGACCTGGAGCGGGCGGCGGCCACCGCGCCGCAGGCTGCGTTCGACAACGCCGGCCAGGACTGCTGCGCCCGGTCGCGGATCCTGGTGCAGCGCTCGGTCCTTGACCGCTTCATGGAGCTGCTCGAGCCCGCGGTCAAGGCCGTCGCGGTCGGTGACCCGGCCTCGGCTGCCACCCAGATGGGGCCGCTGATCTCGGCCGCGCACCGGGATCGCGTCGCCTCCTACGTGCCGGACGGCGCGCCGGTCGCGTTCCGTGGCACCGCTCCCGGCGGGCCCGGCCACTGGTACCCCCCGACCGTGCTCGCGCCGGTCCGGATGGATGACCCGGCCTACACCGAGGAGGTGTTCGGCCCGGTGCTGACCGTGACGCCGTTCGAGGACGAGGCGATGGCGGTGGCGATCGCCAACGACACGCCCTACGGCCTGTCCGGATCGATCTGGACCAGGGATATCGGCCGTGCGATCCGGGTGGCGAGGGCAGTGGAGACCGGCAACCTGTCGGTGAACTCGCATTCGTCCGTGCGCTACTCCACCCCGTTCGGCGGGTTCAAGCAGTCCGGGCTCGGCCGCGAACTCGGGCCGGACGCGCTCGATGCCTTCACCGAGACCAAGAACGTCTTCATCGCAACGGAGGAGTGAGTACAGACATGCAGCGCTTGCAGGATCGGGTCGCCGTCGTCACCGGGGCCGGCAGCGGTATCGGGCTTGCCAGCGCGCGCCGGCTCGCCGCCGAGGGAGCGGTCGTCGTTGCCGTCGACATCGACGAGGCGGCGGGCAAGGTGGCCGCGGAGGAAACCGGCGGCACGTTCATCGCGGCCGACGTGGCCCGTGAGGATGACGTCCAGCGCCTGTATGAGACCGTTGTCGCACGGCACGGGCAAGTGGACATTGCGTTCAACAATGCCGGCATCTCGCCGCCGGAGGATGACTCCATCCTGACTACCGGGCTCGATGCCTGGCGGCGGGTCCAGGAGGTCAACCTGACCTCGGTCTATCTCTGCTGCAAGCACGTGATCCCGCACATGCAGCGGCGCGGCAAGGGCTCGATCATCAACACCGCGTCGTTCGTGGCCGTGCTCGGCGCGGCGACCTCGCAGATCTCCTATACCGCGTCCAAGGGCGGCGTGCTGGCGATGAGCCGCGAGCTCGGCGTGCAGTTCGCCCGGGCGGGCATCCGGGTGAACGCGCTGTGCCCCGGCCCGGTCAACACCCCGCTGCTGCAGGAGCTCTTCGCCAAGGATCCCGAGCTTGCGGCGCGGCGGCTGGTGCACATCCCGGCCGGCCGGTTCGCTGAGCCGGAGGAGATTGCCGCCGCGGTCGCGTTCCTGGCCAGCGACGACGCGTCCTTCGTCACCGCCTCGTCGTTCCTCGTCGATGGCGGCATCTCCGGCGCCTACGTGACGCCGCTGTAACAGCTCGCCGGCCGTGCGTCCGCGCTCGCCGTCCATGATCACGGAAACCTTGGCGGGCTCTGGAGGCTGTCGCACAACTCGTGATCTTGAAAAGTCAAGCTGCTGGAACACAGCGTTTTGAGTAGTTGATCCCCATTTGAAGGGTCGAATAGTTGCCTCAGATGGACCGGCGCTCCACTACATATGAGTAGACGGCAGTTGTGCGACAGCCTCTGGAGCCCGCCAAAGTTTCCGCGATCATGGACGTGGTGGCTGCGATCATGGACGTGGTGGCTGCGATCATGGACGTGGTGGCCGCGATCATGGACGTGATGGCCGCGATCATGGACGTGACGATCGGGGATCATCCGGCAGCGGCTCTCGCTAGCTCGCCGATGGCATGACTGGCAGCCGAATTGCATGGATGACGGCTGATATATCCGTCAGGTCGGGCAGGACTATACCGGCCCCGGCGGCGCGGAGGTCACCTTCGGTGGACCGCCCGGTGGCGACGGCGACCGACCGGGCACCGCCCACTCGCGCCGCTTCGACGTCCCGCGTCGAGTCCCCGATGTAGAGCGTCGATGCCTCGCCGAAGGCGACCCCGTACTTCTCTGATGCCCTGCTCCTGGACATCATCAGCTGGGCGCCCTTCGGGTAGATCTCCGACCCGTAGCCGCCGATCTCGAAGTCGAAGAAGCCGTCGAGGCCGAACGCGCGCAGCTTCTCCACCGCGTTCGGCCTGATCGTCCCGGTGAGGACGGACTGCACCACTCCCGGCAGGCCGGCCACCGCCCGGACCGCCTCGGTGGCCCCTGGCAGGATGCGACCGCGCTTGGCCAGCAGCTCGCGCCTGGCACCGAAGGCCGCGGCGAGTTCGTTGACGAACCGGTCAAGCAGCTCATCACTGCCGTCATCGGTCGGTGCCATCGCCGCAGGCACCGTCGGCGCGGCGTCGTTGCGCGCCAGGGCCTCGAAGAAGATTTCCGACTCGCTCTGGCCCGCCAGCTGCGGCAGCTGGACCAGCGGGCGGCCGGTGACCCGGCGGAAGGCGTCGGCGTACGCGTCCCTGGTGACCCTGCTGACGTCAACCAGGGTCAGGTCGATGTTCCACAGAACTAGGCAGTGAATGAGGTCCTCCGGCTCGTTCGGCCATCCAGAGCGTACCGCCGTCCCCCGCAGGGGCAAACAGCAATGAGCGAACCACAAACCGCCCTCGGTGATCGATGGACTCGGTCCGCCACATGTCATTCGCGCTGACCGCTGGCTGAACCAGCTATCAGCCCATATGCGGATAGCGGTAATCGACCGGCGGCACGAACAACTCCTTGATCGTGCGTGCGTTGACCCACCGGATCAGGTTGAAGATGGAGCCCGCCTTGTCGTTGGTGCCACTGGCCCGCGCCCCGCCGAAGGGCTGCTGGCCGACGACGGCACCGGTCGGCTTGTCGTTGATATAGAAGTTGCCCGCCGTGAACCGGAGCGCCTCGGTGGCCGCCGTGATCGCCATCCTGTCCTGCGCGATGATCGAGCCGGTCAGGGCGTACGGCGAGGCATCGGCCGCCTGCGCGACCACCCGGTCGTAGTCCGCGTCGCCGAAGACGTGCACGCTGAGAATCGGGCCGAAGTACTCCGTGGTGAACACCTCGTCGGTCGGATCGGTGCACGCCAGCACGGTCGGCTGCACGAAGTAACCCTCGGCGTCGCTGATCTCGCCGCCGGCCAGCACCCGGATGGACGGCCGCGTCCTGGCCCTGGCCAGCGCGTCGGCGTGGGTGGCCAGCGCCTTGTCGTCGATCACAGCGCCCATGAACAGGGAGAAGTCGGCGGATACATCGCCCATGGCCAGCGACCGCACGATCTGGATGAAGTCGTCTCCCATCCGGTCCCAGACCGACCGTGCGATGTACGCCCGGGACGCCGCCGAGCATTTCTGGCCCTGGTACTCGAACGCGCCGCGGACCAGGGCCGTGGTGAGCACGTGCGGATCGGCCGACGGGTGGGCGATGACGAAGTCCTTCCCGCCGGTCTCGCCGACCAGCCGCGGGTAGCCGCGGTAGCTGGCGATGTTTTCCCCGACAGTGCGCCACAGGTGCTGGAAGGTGCCGGTCGAGCCGGTGAAGTGCACGCCGGCCAGGTCCTCGTGCGCGAGCGCGACCCTGGACACGGTGCGGCCGTCACCGGTCACCATGTTGATCACGCCGGGCGGCAGCCCGGCCGCCTCAAGCAGGCGCATGAGGTAGTGGGCGGACAGCTGCTGGGTGTGCGAGGGCTTCCAGACCACGACGTTGCCCATCAGCGCAGGCGCTGTCGGCAGGTTCCCGGCGATCGAGGTGAAGTTGAACGGCGTGACGGCCAGCACGAAGCCTTCGAGCGGACGGTATTCCAGCCGGTTCCACGCGGCGGTCGACGATTCGGGCTGCTCGGCAAGCAGCCGCCTGCCGAAGTGCACGTTGTAGCGCCAGAAGTCGATCAGCTCGCAGGCGGCGTCGATCTCCGCCTGGTAGACCGACTTGGACTGGCCGAGGATAGTGCTCGCGTTGATCGTCGCCCGCCATGGCCCGGCCAGGAGTTCCGCCGCCTTCAGGAAGATCGCCGCCCGGTCGTCGTAGGCCAGCGCCCGCCAGCCCGGCGCCGCCTGCCGGGCTGCCTCGATGGCCGCCGCCACGTCGGTTTCTGTCACGTTGCACAGTTCGCCGAGCACGTGCCGGTGGTTGTGCGGCTGGACGATCTCGACCCGGTCGCCGCCGCCCATCCGCTGCCGGCCGCCCGCCGTCATCGTCAGCTCGGCCCGCTCACCGGCCAGTTCCTTGACCCTGGCCGCTAGCACGGCGCGATCCTGGCTGCCCGGCGCGTATTGCCTGATCGGCTCGTTGACCGGCGGAGGAACGTTGGTGACGGCATCCATGGCGACTCGCTCCCTGGCTCCTGCGCTCTGCTGCGCATGCTGACAACTGCGGCGCAATCATCGTCGCATGAGCGGCGGGCAACGCCCTACCCGGTCAGGTACGCCAGCTCCTGACTGGCGTACCACATGAGCTCGTGCCCCTCCGCGCTGTCCACGGTGAACCTCGCATCATCATCGCCCTCGTCTGCCTTGGGCAACGCGGCGACCGCGGCACGGATGTCCTCGATAGCGCCGGGGTCGTCGACATGACCGGAAACCAGGAGATTAACGGGGACTGGCCCGTCGATCTCGACCGCCGCCGGATCGTCCAACGCGGTGATCTTGACGATCCGCTCGTCGGATATCTCAATCGCGAGCACGACTCGCCGTGGCGGCGCGTCCGTGTCCTCAAGCAGCAGCCGGAGCGATGCCCTGGCCGCCTGGGCCATGGCTGCGTACTCAAGCTCCTCAAGGTCACCGCTCATGTACCACTCGCGCAGCGCGGGCGTGACGGCGAAGCCCCGCACCGGCGGCCGGCCGATGTCGGCGCCGGCCAGCAGCCCGGCCAGGGCTGGCAGCGTGCATGGCAGGTAGACGCGCACGGGCCCTCCAGATGGTCCGGCAGAGGTGCGCCGCGGCCGGCGCCGGATTCGGGCGGACACCTGCGCTTTCCGGGCAGACACTTGCGCACTCCCCGCATGAGCGGGAGAGGGTGAGCATGAGTGTGCCAGTCCTGGCGGCGCGCGGCCGGGAAATCGGGTTTGCTACGGGCTAGCTGGCCCTTTTGGGGGGGCTGGCGGCGCCAGGGCATCCAGGGACGCCGCTGGGACGGGGCCAGCCGGCATCGCGGGGACGGGGCCAGCC
>WNEZ01007356.1_pt1 | contig 11950 bp, 14 predicted proteins | sample 5400521 | NCBI WGS metagenome assembly WNEZ01 (sample SAMN13153339, study PRJNA577476) | soil metagenome | isolation source: 120 cm saprolite under Douglas fir tree site 2 hole 1 replicate 1 | place: USA:California | collected 2015-04-18
GTTGAACGAAGCCGCTTTGCGGCAGAAGAACCGTAAGTTGTTCCAAAGCATAAAGTGGGGTCATCACGCTTAGGAGGCGTTATGACGACCCCACTTCGACAGCGCATGCTGGAAGAACTCCAGCGGCGAAACTACTCTTCTAGAACCATTCGATTGTACCTCCGGCACGTCGCCGAGTTCGCCAAACATTTTCATCGTTCGCCCGATCAACTCGGAGCCGAGAATATTCGTCAGTACCAACTGTTCCTCATTCAGGAAAAAAAGCTGGCGTGGTCAAGCTATAACCAGATTGTTTGTGCGCTACGATTCTTCTATGCCAAGACTTTGAACCGCGCGTTCCTGCTCGAGGAGATTCCTTTCCCACGGACGGAGCAGCGACTACCCCTGATCCTCAGCCGGGAGGAGGTGGCAAGAATCCTCACCGCGCCTCTGCACCTCAAGACTCGCGCCCTGTTGATGACCATCTACGCGGCAGGGTTGCGGCGCTCCGAGGCCGCCCGCTTGCGCGTGAACGACATCGACTCGGCGCGCATGACCATCACGGTCCGTCAAGGCAAAGGGCAGAAGGATCGAGTGGTGATGTTGTCTCCCGTTTTGCTGCAGACCCTGCGGCAGTACTGGCGACACAACAAACCCAAGCAATGGCTCTTTCCCGGAGAAAACCCTGACCAGCCGATCAGTGACAACGACATCTTCGGGGTTTTTCACAATGCCGTCCGTCGCGCTGGAATCACCAAGAAGGTCTCGCCGCATTCGCTGCGCCACAGCTTTGCGACCCATCTGCTCGAGTCGGGCACCGATCTGCGCACCATCCAGATCCTGTTGGGGCATCGCAGCCTGAAAACCACGGCCCGTTACCTCCATGTTTCCCAGCAGCATGTGCGAGCAACCGCCAGTCCCCTCGATGGCTTAAATTTGACTAAGGAACCTTCGAAGAAATGATTCGGCCGCCTCTGGAGGTGGCCGACATTGTTCGAACCTATGGCACAGCGTTCGTAAAACAGCATCGCCGCTGGCTGACCGCTCTGCACCTCAAAGTGCTGCGCGCCATTGTCGCTTGCCGTACCGCGGCACTCGGTGGGCACATCGAACAGTGTGATAGTTGCGGACAGCGAGCCATCTCTTACAACTCGTGCTTGAATCGGCACTGTCCCAAGTGCCAAGGGGCAGCGCGGCAGGCTTGGTTGGCAAAACGTTCCGCCGAACTGCTGCCCGTGCCCTACTATCATGTCGTCTTCACCCTGCCCAACGTCCTGGCTCCCTTGGCCTTGCAGAACAAGGCTCGGGTTTACGGTCTGCTTTTTCGGGCCGCAGCCCAGACCCTACTTCAGATCGCCGCTGATCCCGAACACCTCGGCGCTAAGATCGGGTTTCTGGCGGTCCTGCATACTTGGGGCCAGACGCTCCTGCATCATCCCCATCTGCATTGCGTCGTCCCGGGTGGAGGACTCTCGCCCGATCAGCGGCGTTGGATTCCCTGTGGACACAAGTTCTTTCTGCCCGTCAAAGTACTCAGTGTTGTCTTTCGCGGAAAGTTTCTCGACGCTCTCGAACGAGCTTTTAAAAAACACAAGCTTACTCTTGCCGGTCAACTCACTCCTCTTCAATCCCCAACAGAGTTCGCCGCTCTGCTACGCGCCGCCGCGCATCGCAACTGGGTCGTTTATGCCAAGCGACCCTTTGCCGGGCCCGCGCAGGTCCTGACCTATCTCTCTCGCTATACCCACCGCATTGCCATCGCTAACTCTCGACTCCTGGCCATGGCCGACGGTAGGGTTACCTTCCGATGGCGAGACTACGCCCACGGGCACCAGACTCGAACGATGACGCTCGAGGCCGATGAATTTCTACGTCGCTTCCTGCTGCATGTCTTGCCTGCCAGTTTCGTGCGCATTCGCTACTTCGGCCTGCTCGCCAATCGCCAGCGTGCCCAATTGCTGAATCTGTGCCGTTCTCATCTGCAGTGCGCGGCGACGCCGCAGGCTACGGTGGGCGTGGGGCATCTCTGTCAACACTGTCATCGCGGCACTATACGAGTGGTGGAAATACTTTCTCCTACCCAACTTTCTGCCTGGCTCCCTGATCCTCCTGTGGAGAACTCCTCATGATTCCCACCTTTCTTGCCCTGGCATCCACATTATTCTTCAACCAGCTCTGGCTCTGGCGGATACACCAGTGTGTGCCATCCTTCCAACCGGGGCCAGTTCTGCCTTTACTTCCTGGCATAACCGGCTCTCAGCAAAGATCCGCCACGACCTTTTCTTCCAAGTTATCCAGGTCCAGTCTTCCCCACACCCGCCCTGCTCAACGCATTCGCCTCCCCACACGCGATAGAGTCCTAGTAGGTTATCATTCACGATAGCGGGGGTTGGAACGGTCATGGAAGATCCAGTGCTATCGGCTGCTCAAGTTGCCTTCTCTGCAAGGATCAAGAATTCGTCCGATGTTTCCGAGAACACAAAGAACGCACAGGCCATAGCCAAGGCATGGCGAGGTGCGGTGCATACGCTGGACCCGGATCGCTTTCAAATTGAAGCCCTGGTAACTCCAGAGCTGGATCAGAAACTCGACATCCTGGATACCCAAACGGCCTGCGCCTACGAGTTCAAAGTGTCTGGCAAGAATGCCTGGGCCGAATTTTATAAAGACATCGTGAAGGTCATCATCTGGAATGAGAAGCGCAAAAAGAAGATTTCCTGCCTGGTTTTCATCACGGAAGAAAAATACGGACGGCCTTTCCTTGACGCTCCGATGCCGCGTGCGTACATCAAGTATCTGGCAGAACATGGATTAAAAGTGAGTGTGGAGTATGTCCGGCACGGTTGATGACCTTGTTGTTTTTGAAGAACCAACCGATCTGGCACTCCTCAGTGCCCGGCTTCCGGCGCTATTTCTTCCGGACGCAAAGGCTTCTGAGCGGTTTTGGGAATTCTTCGCAGCGAATATCCGGAACAAGAATACGCGACGCGCCTACTACAAGGCGGCGTGCAGGTTCTCGCTGGTGCCAGGGACGTGAACTGTTCGATCTCGCGAGAATAAAACCGCTCCATGTTGCGATTTACATCGAGGATCTGCAGCGCACGCATTCCAAGCCGACAGTGAAGCAGCACCTCGCCGCGCTGCGGATGCTGTTCGACTGGCTCGTGGTCGGCCATGTCATGGACGTGAATCCAGCGCATTCGGTGCGCGGGCCCAAGCATGTTGTGAAGAAAGGTAAGGCTCCTGTGCTTGCGACGGACGAGGCCCGCGTCCTGCTCGACAGCATTGATGCGAGTACGGTGATGGGGTTACGTGATCGGGCGCTCATCGCGCTGATGGCATACACCTTCGCTCGGGTCAGCGCGGCAACCGCAATGAAAGTGGAAGACTATTTCGTCCAGGGACGGCGTAGTTGGGTGCGGCTCTATGAGAAAGGAGGCAAGCAGCATGAAGTCCCGGCCCACCACAACCTCGATGAGTATATAGAGACATATATAAAGGTTGCGAGTTTGCAGGACGACCCCAAGGGATTGTTATTCCGAACGGTGGCAGGGAAGACCGGCAGGGTGACCACCCTCCCCTTGAGCCAGGCGGATGCTTACCGGATGATTCGCAGACGCGCGAAAACCGCAGGTATTCAGACTAAGATTGGGAACCACACATTTCGGGCGACCGGCATTACCGCCTATCTTAAAAATGGCGGCAAGTTGGAAATTGCGCAGCAGATCGCAGCGCACGAGTCATCGAGAACGACGGGGCTGTACGACCGGAGCGATGATGATGTGAACCTGGATGAGGTGGAGGGGATCGGAATTTAATGGTGCAAAAGTCATCGCCGGGCCCGACTTTGTTTTCGTATGTTGTGGACCACGATCTTGGCTTTGCGCCCAACCCGTTCGGTGGTTACTGCACGCTCGTGCATTGCAAGTTCGGCGGAAAGACTGGTCGTCGCAATGTAGTCGAACTGGCGGATGTGGGTGACTGGGTGATTGGCACAGGCGGGAAAGGCAAAGACAGTGCCGGGCATGGCCGGATAATTTACCTCATGCGAGTCGGCCAGAAACCTCCGTTCGGTGACTACGTCTCGGACAGACGATTTCAAGGCCGTACCGATTGCGAGGATTTTGGCAGCGGTAACAAATACGCGCTTGTTTCGACGCGATTCTTTTACTTCGGAAGGAACGCGCTGCCAATTTCGAACTTGCCCGACGAGCTGGCGACAAATATCGCAAAGAGGGGCGCCGGCTTCCGCAGCGACTACCCACTGGAAAAGATAAAGAAACTAGTGAGATGGTTTACGAACCACTACGAGATTGGGATGCACGGGGATCCCTGCGGTGCAAAGCGCAATACCATGAAAACCCGTCGGCGGATTGCCTGCGGATGAATACGATTCATTCCCGCAAAGCGGCTTCCGGCAGCTGACCTCCGCGATCCGCAACAACTTCAAGAACTACCCGCTCGCGCAGCTTAAATTCAAATTCTTCCAGTTCGATCGTGTATTTCTGCCGGCCATCTTTGTGGATGATTTCCGCCTCGGGGATATATTTGCCTACAGCGCGATCAAAAGCTTCGACGCTCTCCCACAAGCCGATGTTTATGAATGTTGAGTAGAATGGATCGCCAACACTGAATGTGTGAAACTTCGGGTTAGAGGGACGCACGGCAATCTGCGTGAGAATTTCACGAAAAAGCCCCGCCTCCTTTCCAATGGTCATCTGTTTCCAGCGTGCCGTAAATGTTTCTTCCATCCCGATCTTTATCAACCAATGCACAAGAATGACGACCACAAACCCTCCCGCATGTAATTATGACCGGCACGCGATTGAACGTTTTTCGCGGTCCCGCTTCGTATTTTTGTCTTGAGTGGCGTCAATCTGTTCCAGCTCGGCGATATATTCCGGAGATACGGCATGTTCTCTGGCACCCTCCACGAGGAATCGCTTGTACCAGGAGTACGGCCGAAGGCCCGGATCGTTGTCCGGGCTCGAAGCGACATACACCCAGGCGTCAGTCGCAAGGCCATTGATCAAAACGGCCAATTTCAGCGGGGAATAACCCTTCTCTCCGTCGTCGAGAAGCCTCAGATCCTTCTCGGGAATCGTGTAAAGAACGCCCCACACCTGCCCGCCCTCGTGAGGTTCCACGTTGGCTTTGCCGGAGCCATCCTTTTGGCTCTTCTTGTTGAATCGTAAACGGTATCCCACCAGCAAGGCCGCGCGTCCCTTCTCCTCAGGGGTCACTCCGTATTCACGAAAGCGGCCGGAGCACATGTTAGAGCCATAGGCAAATATGCGTTCACTCATCGGGCTGCCCTCATTTTTCGCTTGCGACAATCTCCAAAGGCACCGCGAATGTCTCCTTCAGATAGTTTTCGGTCACAGCGAGCAGTTCCAGCTGCTCCTTGGACACCTCCGCTACCGAAAGGCCTGGCTGGACGATGAACACCCGCAGACGCACCGGCTGCACGTCGGCTTTCTCACGAATTCTCAGCAAGTCCTTCTCAGTGCCGACCTCGTAGCGCGTGCCCTCCTTCCCTTTATAGCGGCGCGGTTCCCTGCGCAATAGGTGCGTAAAGAGATCCCTGGGCTTTTCAAGCCAGCGAATACTGGTCTGCGCTTGGCCGCACAGTTCGTAGAGTTCCTTGATCCGGGCGCCGGGCTTATCGGCCATAGCGAATTTGCAGTGCCAGAACTCTACGTCGATGTGATCGTCTTCTTCGGCTATGCCGACCACGTCGGCGGATTCACCATGATCGTCATCGTCGAAAATGAGAGAGAATTTCCGCTTCTTAAGCTCGGCGATTACGCGGTGCTGAATTGATTCGGGATTTCTCTCTATGCCTTGCGACTCCGTGCGAATCTTCGTGCCGGTCCAATCCCAGTGCTTGATGCGCTCCTTGGGGAATGGCATGGGCTGCGTTCGCAAAGCCACAAACTCGATCCCCGTGAGCGAAGAACCGTCGGCAAACCAGAACGTTGGCGGCTGCTGTTCAAAGAACTCCCGCAGCCCCATGGAGCCGCCGCGATAGCGGATGGTTGATGGGACGCCGTCGACAGAGACGACTGAGTAGTCCGGGTTGCCGTCATTCTTGGTAAGCCGTAGTTCAAACGTCGCCGTTGCCGCCGATACCAAGGAAAACCGTAGCGGTCCATCCTCGGTAGGATCGGTTAGCTCGATGTCGGCATCGTGCCGATAAATGGCTTTGCCATTGATCTGAAAGGAGAAAAGCTGCTCGGGTTCTTTGTAAAAGATGGCCGGCCACTCCACCGCAACCGGCATCTTTTTCGGACGCACGGATACGAGTTCGGGGACCAGCGTTCCGCGCAGCACTTCTTCGGGATCAAGCTGCTCATCGAGCAGCCGCCCCCCGACTGCGCGGCACCACGTCGTAAGGGTGAGCAGATTAGCAGTCCTGTAAGACCAGATGCGTCCTTTGTAGGAACACCCGATACTGGTGCGGTGCCCGTTCTCAAACCCTTGCCCGAAGAGGTTTGCCTTTATGGCTTTCTGTTTCTGCGCCTCTGAAAGAGCCGGTTCCTCGTCGCTTCCAGCACGCATCGTGTAACGGATCAGACGGCCAAGCTGTTCAAGCAGGCCCACATTCTGCAGCTTCAAGCGATTAACGCCGGCCAAACAACGGAAAATCTTCGGACCGCGTATCTGGTCCACGTTGTCACCCGCGACTGCCTTGGCAAGATCCTTAAAGAATCCGGCGTTGCTGGAGTTGTGGATAAATAACAGCCCCCTCGCGCGGTCCCAATGCAACACGTAAAGCTGCCAATCCCAATTGTGAATCTCGTCGATTTGCGCCCATTCAACGGAGACGCGGCGCGTGGTGACGATGACCAGCGTGTTTTCCTGGGGATTTAGCGTGTGGTAGACCTTGTCGAGCGAATCGAAGGCTGGAATTCCCTGAGCGAAATTTTCGGGATTCCAGTCCGCACACTGCGTTCGATAAACGACAGTGCTCATTGCAGGCCGAACGTTTCGCAACGTGATTTCTTCCGGCAGATCCTGAAACCCGCCAAGGAACTCCCAAAGGTTAAACTCGCCCTCGGTTACCCTCTCGTTCATCAACGGCAAAAGCACGTTCCAGTCGCTATCATGCTGGTACAGCCGCTTCAGCTCATGCTTGACTTCGAGGTCGGCTATGTTCGCGATGATCGTGGCGTTACCCAGGTTAGGCTTGCTCCGGGTGAATCTGCCGACAAGTTGCAGCGTGACCGCAAGCGTCTTGCGTATGTCGTGGAACGCGGCGATCTTCAACTCCGGCAGATCGAACCCTTCCCCCAGCATATCGACACAGACAACGATGCGGGATTGGCCCGACAAGAGATTCTTGCGTATTTCATCGCGCTGGGCTTTCGACTTGATGCCGGTGTGAATCTGCACGGGATTGAATTCGGGATACTTCTCGTAGCACTTGAAGACTTCTTCCGCCCTCGTGATGTTGCCCACACGCGCCATCAGTATGTGCCCCAATGCAGCATCGGCGCGCAACTGTTCGACTGCGGCCTCCGCGATGGCTGCGTCCTTGCGAGCGGGATCGAATTCCATGACCGGCTTGAACTGAATCTGCTTGAAGTAGTTCTGTTCCTGCGCGTGGCGCAAGGAAAACGTGAATATACGTTTGCCGCCAATGGGTTCGTCGTCATTGCGAAAAGGTGTCGCGGTGAATTGAATGATACGGTTTTTAGCGAAAATGTCTTTGAATGCCTTCCAGGTCGGCGCCGCAACGTGGTGCGCCTCGTCGATAAACAGGCAAGGGCATAGCTCCGCCATGCGTTGCATGACCTCCGGAGTGCACTGGCTCGCCAGCGGCATCGTGGTGACGACGACATTGCATTTGCAGAAGAAGGAATCGACCTGAGCGGTGTCGGTTGGCCTTTTGTTTAGAACGCCCACGACTGGATACTGCCCGTCGTCCGAAACCACTTGGAACGCTGGTGTCTTGAGCAGCCCCAGCAACAGAAACTTTTCCGCGATTTGCGTCCGTAGCGCATCGGTAGGGACAACGACCAGCAGCCGCGGGCAGCGCTCCGCGACGAGCACCGACAGCATTGTTTCCGTTTTTCCGACGCCGGTCGGCAATACAACCGTCGCGGGGTCCACGTTGATGGTCCAGTGCGCCTGCACGGCATAGATGGCTCCAATTTGCGGAGGGCGGAGGCCTTCGATCTGCAGAGCAGCATCCTCGCGCTTTGTCCGCTGCAAAACCACTAGCGAGTACGAAGCGATGATTCTCAGTCCCAAACAAGCATTCGCAGTGATGCTCAACCTACCAGAGCCGGAGCGTACTCTCACGCTTTTGGCTGCTGGGACTGGTTTGCGAATCTCAGAGTGCTTGGGGCTGCAATGGCAAGACGTGAGTTTCGCCGAGGCAGTCATCTATGTGCGGCGGACTTGGACCTGTGGCCAAGTGGGCTTGCCCAAAAGCAAGGCCTCGAAAGCTCCGGTTCCCCTTCATCCGTTACTGGCTGAATTTATCCTGCGGTGGCAACGGCAGACGCCATACTCCCAGTCGAGTGACTGGGTGTTCCCTTCATTCAAATTGAAGGGCAGGCAGCCGCGGGTAGCCAACATGCTGGTAGAAGATCATCTCCGGCTGGCGGCAGCGAAGGCGGGGATTCTTTCATCGCACCAGAATGACGAAGGTGAATTGGTGGAAGACGATCCCCGGCGATTCGGTTTCCATAACCTGCGTCACAGCCTGGCAACGTTCCTGGTCCGCCGCAAGACGGACCCGAAGACGGTACAGGCTTTGCTGCGTCACAGTGATGTCAAAACGACGCTTCAGCTCTATGCGCACAGCGTGAGTGAAGATCGTATGACGGCACAGGGCACGATGCTGCAAGCGATTTTGGGCGCGGGAACCGCCGAAAGCGGACTGAGAGCGGACTGAGGGAAAATCGCCGATGTGGCTTAAGTGCTTTGAAATGTGGTGGCCAGGGACGGAGTTGAACCGCCGACGCCAGCCTTTTCAGTGCTACGTTATGCTGTGTTTTAAACAACTTAAGTGACTTCAGGTGGCCGCCTAAGTACTTGAGAAGTCGTGAGAGACACGCGAATCGTGGGTGGAAATCGTGGGTTCAAACTGCAATTCTCGAATTCGGACCAATCGTCCACGCGTGCTATGCCGCGCTAGTGAGGACGTTTCTCGAAAACATCCTTCAGGACCGGAAGTGCAGAGAAGGCATTCGGCCAACCGGCATAGAAGGCCAAGTGCGTGACCATCTCCGCGGCCTGTGTCTGTGTCAGGCCGTTGTCCATCGCTCGATTGAGGTGGTACGTGATCGGCGCAACCTGGCCAGAAGCAATCAGCGCGCTCACAGTCACCAAGCTCCGATCTCGAGGCGCAAGGTCCGGACGCAGCCACAAATCGCGAAACAGAACGTCAGTGGTGTACTGCACGATGCCCGGAGCGACGTTACCGAACTGCTGTTCCACAGCCGCTGCGCGCTTCGCCTCCCCGTCTTTGTCGAGCGGAAGACGCGCAGGCGAAGCGGGAGGAAGCTGATCGGTCCCAATCTTACGATCGGCAAAGACACCTTTCGCGACTGCGATTGCCGACATCGCATTAGCCCAGCCGGCGTAAAAAGCGAGATGAGTGATGATCTCAGAAATCTCGCGCGGTTTAACGCCGTTATCAAGTGCAAGATTGAAATAGTAGGGCATTTCAATCGTTTGGTTGCGCGCGATCAGTGCGGCGATGGTAACGATGCTGCGGTCCCGGGGCGTGAGCCCAGGGCGTTTCCATAGGTCAGCAAGCGGGCCCTGCGCATACTTCTCAAGCGCCGGCGCCACCATCGTGATGTCATTTATTGTCTGCATGGGTTCCGATTTCCTCCCGGTTTGTGTGTGTTGGCCCTGAGCCCATGTTGTGCTGATTAGAGTAAGGGCCGCGATCATGACGGCCATCAGTTTCATCTTGACCTCCTGCCGTTCAGGGTGAACTGTGATCACTTGTGGTATTGCTCGTCGGTCACCTTCTCCATCCACTCCACGGCTTTGCCATTGAGCTCTTCCTGTATTGCGATATGCGTCATCGCTGAATTTGGTGTAGCGCCATGCCAGTGCTTCACCCCCGCCGGAATCCAGATAACGTCGCCCTTTCGAATTTCCTCGATCGGTCCTCGCCACTGCTGAATCCAGCCCGTGCCCTCCGTCACGATCAAGATTTGACCGAACGGGTGCGTATGCCAAGCGCTCCGCGCGCCGGCCTCGAACGTAACTTTCCCGCCACTTGTGCGCGATAGATCGTAAGCAGGAAACAACTGCTGAACCTGTACTGAGCCGGTGAAGTACTGGGCAGACCCTTCGTTTGACTGTAGGGAGTCGCTGCGCGCGATCTTGAGTGAGGAGGATTTCGGTGCTTTCGCCGCACTCGTCTGAGCCTGCGATGCCACCGAAGCGAAAAGGGAAAGCGAGATGAGTGTGACGGCGAGTACCTTCATTTCTGTTCCTTCCATGCCCTTGCAATTAGCGACGAGCTCACAGGTCAGTCTCGTCATATCCGGGCTTCTTGTAGAGTTTGTCCCAGTTGGCCTTAATGTCGGGTTTGTAGACTGTCTCTACCCAGTCTTGAGATTTAACTTCTTCCATTACTACCGACACCGACTCTTCTCCGTAATGCAGAATGTCCATCACGTCTTTAGTGATTGCTTCAGCGAGACGAGTCTTCTGCTGTTCGGACTTGCCGGGCCACAACTTGACGACCACATGAGGCATTGTTCTCTCCTTATGTTCATGCCTTGCTCTCTCACGGCATGACCTTAACTGTCGCGGAGCGGACGCGGGTGCCGATCATCGGGTTGGGCGTAGCAGCGTCTTGATTGCGCGGCGCTCGTCCATTGCGCGGTAACCATCCGCCACCTGATCGAGAGGCAACGTCAGGTCGAACACCCTGCCGGGATTGATCTTTTTGTTCCCCACCAACTTGATGAGGTCGGGCAAGTAGCGACGCACTGGCGCAGGTCCGCCATGAAGATGGACGTGGGCGTAGAACAGCTTCTCGCCGTCGAGTTCGACAAAGTGCGGGACGCCGACGTAGCCCACGTAGCCGCCTTTGCGTGCGGAAGTAATCGCCTGGAGCATTGATTCCTGGGTGCCCACGCACTCCAGCACCGAGTCCGCACCGATTCCTTTGGTCAACTCCTTGATTCGCTCCACACCTTCATCACCGCGCTCCGTCACGATATCGGTCGCGCCGAATTCTCGCGCGAGCTTCTGCCGAGATTCGTGACGACTCATCGCAATGATCCGCTCGGCGCCCATCTGCTTCGCGGAGAGCACACCCAGCAAGCCAACCGCACCGTCACCGACAACCGCGACCGTCTTGCCCGGCTTCACGTTCGCCGCATCCGCGGCAAACCATCCAGTGCCCATCACATCGGAGAGCGCCAACAGACTCGGCACCATCTCGCCCGAGGGAACGTCCGGGGTAGTCACCAGGGTGCCATCAGCGAGTGGCACGCGCAGCAGCGGCGCCTGCGCCATGCCGACGAACTCCGCGTGCTGGCAAGAGGACTGATAACCGATCTGGCAGTTGGGGCAGGTGTTATCGGAGGCGAAGAACGATCCGATGACGAACTGGCCGGGCTTGATGGAGGTGACTGCGCTGCCGACCTCCTCAACGATGCCGCAGTACTCGTGCCCCATCGTGGTCGGCTGAGTAATCGGCTGGATGCCGCGGTACGGCCACAAGTCCGAACCGCACACGCATGTGGCCGAGATCCTGATGAGGGCATCCGTTGGCTTCGTGATCTTCGGTGTTTCGCGCTCCTCGAAACGCACATCTCGCGGCCCGTAAAGAACAGCTCCTCGCATGGTTTATCTCCTTTCCTTCAACGCATGATGAAGCCGCCATCCACCGAGATGGACTGACCAGTCACGTAGCTTGCGGCATCACTGCAAAGCCACAGAACAGCATCAGCAATCTCCTCGGGGCGACCAACCCGTCCCATCGGGA
>WNEZ01004667.1_pt1 | contig 11948 bp, 9 predicted proteins | sample 5400521 | NCBI WGS metagenome assembly WNEZ01 (sample SAMN13153339, study PRJNA577476) | soil metagenome | isolation source: 120 cm saprolite under Douglas fir tree site 2 hole 1 replicate 1 | place: USA:California | collected 2015-04-18
GAGATACTCGAACTGGAGTCGACTATCCGCAGCCGCGTACGCTCGCAAGTAGACCGCACGCAGAAAGAGTTTTACCTGCGCGAGCAACTGCGGGCTATCCAGGAAGAACTGGGCATCGAGATATCCTCCGAGGCGCATGAACTACGCAAGAGGCTCGATGAGAAAGCGATCCCCCCCGAAGTTGCCAACAAGGTGCGTAAAGAGATCGACCGCCTGGAACGCACCCCCCCTCAATCGGCCGAGGTCGCCGTGTTACGTTCGTACATAGACTGGATACTTGCCCTGCCGTGGAACGAACGCACCAGCGATAGCTTCGACATTGAAACCGCTCGCCTCGTGCTTGACGAGGATCATTACGGGCTGGAGAACATCAAAGAACGCATCATTGAGTTCCTCGCGGTACGCCATTTGCGCCAGAGGTTTGCCAGCCGCGAAGGGCATCCCAACAGTGAAAGCCAGGGACAGATTCTGTGCTTCATTGGACCTCCTGGGGTCGGCAAGACATCGTTGGGCCGCTCGATTGCCCGCGCGCTGGGACGCAAGTTCGCACGCATTGCGCTGGGCGGCGTACATGACGAGGCAGAAATTCGTGGGCATCGCCGCACCTACATCGGCGCCTTACCGGGGCGTATCATTCAGTCGATGAAGACTGTAGGGGTACGCAACCCTGTCTTCTTGCTTGACGAGATCGACAAGCTCTCCAGCGAGTACCGGGGAGACCCCGGGGCAGCGCTGCTTGAAGTGCTCGATCCCGATCAGAACAGCAACTTTACCGACCACTACCTTGAGATTCCCTATGATCTTTCGGAAGTGTTCTTTATCTGCACCGGCAATGTCAGGTACCAGATTCCGCGCGCCCTGGCCGATCGTATGGATATCATCGAACTCTCCACGTACACGCTCGAGGAAAAAGTCAACATCGGCATGCGTCACCTGCTGCCAGAGGTCCTGACCGAACATGGCCTCACGCCGGAGCAGTTGAAAATTCCACGGCCCGTCATGCAGGACATTGTAACCGCCTATACCCGTGAAGCAGGCGTACGCAACCTCGAACGACAACTGGCTACCATCTGTCGTAAAGCAGCGCGTCTCATCCTCGAAAAGCCGGATGCACACCTGCGCATCAGCAGCCGCAAATTGGAACAGTACCTGGGCCCTCCGCGCTACAGCAGGGAGATCTATAATCAGAAAACACAGGTCGGCGTGGTAATGGGCCTGGCTGTAACCGAAAATGGCGGCATGCTGCTGCCCGTGGAGGTGGCCACCATGGCCGGCAAGGGGGACCTGCTGGTGACCGGCCAACTGGGCGAGATCATGCGCGAATCGGTGGTAGCCGCTCTTTCCTATATCCGTTCTCGAGCGAATGAATTGCAGATCGACCCGGGTTTCCTGGATGCTACCGACCTGCATATTCACCTTCCCGAGAATTCTTTGCCCAAAGATGGGCCATCCGCGGGCATCACCATCGCCACAGGCATTGTTTCCGCGCTGACCAAACGACGGGTACGCGGTGATCTCGCTATGACTGGGGAGATTACACTGCACGGGCGCATACTGCCTGTCGGTGGACTCCGCGAGAAGGTGCTCGCGGCACACTACGCCCATATCCCACAATTGATCATCCCGGCAGAGAACGAGAAGGACCTCGCCGAGATTCCGAGCAAAATCCGCCAGAGTATACACTTCACTTTTGTGGATAGAATCGACCAGGTCATTGAGGCGGCCCTGCTCGATGCTCCGCTGCAGAAGGGGCAAACTCAGGCTGGCTCGCGCCCATTGCGCCTGGATGAACGCATGCGCGATCAGCCAGTGCGCCGCACTGTCATACCCGCCGACGAGCAGGAGGAAATGGAGGAACTCCCGCCGCACATCGTTCCCCCGCCAGATCGCATCGCCGGCGATACCTACCCACAAATACAGGCGCAGGACGACGATTCGTGAAATCGCTTTTTGATCATTTCAACAATCGACCGTTATAGTAATTGAGAAGACAACAGGGTAGTATACAAAACCAACCTTTGGGAGTATACTGCGTAATACATTGTGAAGAGAGTACGGCTCGGTAACCTGCGCAGAAAAGCAAAGGCTCTCAACTTAAAGAAAGTAAAGGAAATCGGGTCTTTTACCGTCGCGAACTCATATTCATAAAAGAAAGAGGAACACAACTATGAGCTACCAACCACCACCACAGGACCCTAACAATCCCGGCCAATACGGCGGTTACGGCGGAGCCGCGCCACAGCAGAACCCGCCTCCGACCGATCCCTACAGCGGCCAGCAGCCTGGCTACCAGCAGCCTGGCTATCAGCAGCCTGGCTATCAACAACCTCCCTACGGTCAGCAGCAGGGTGCGTACCAGCAGTCTTCAGCCGCCAGCGCTTCCGGCGCCAGTTCGACAGGTTTGCAGCCCAACGTCGCCGCCGGTTTAAGCTACCTGTTTGTATGGGTCGGCGGACTGGTCTTCTTCTTGATCGAGAAGCAGAACCGCTTTGTGCGCTTCCACGCCATGCAGTCACTCATTTTCTTCGGGGGCATAAGCATTCTGAGCATCGTCATCGGGTACATACCTTATGTCGGTCTTCTTTCCGGCTTGTTAGGGCTTGTTGGTTTTGTCGGCTGGATTTTCTTGATGATCCAGGGCTTCCAGGGCAAATACTTCAAGCTTCCAGTCATCGGGGACTACGCTGAGAAGTACGCCAACTCGGGGACGATGTAGGCTAATTCAAGCGAGCTTGCAAAATGGGCGACCCACGCGGTCGTCCATTTGCTTTAGCAACGAGTGGGTGAACTACCGGTACCGTTGGCCATTTGCATTCGGGGGTGTAGCTGCGCGATTATGCGATTTAACAAAAACTACGGCATACGGATGGGCGTAGCCGCGCGATTTATCGCGCCCCGGGGGTGGGGCAAAACCCGAAGTAATTTCTTAATCTCCATTATCGCGCTGCATGGTTGGGGGCCGTCCCACCTGAGCGTGTGGGGCCTCACCGCTCCGCCCCTGGCGCGATAAATCGCGCGGCTACGAAAAACGATATCCGCATTCAATTTTTAAACTCCATTATCGCGCCTGGGGGTGAGGAGGTCGCCGAAATGTGCCCTAAACGACTTTATACACCCAGATATCCCTGCTCCCGTTGATGAAACAACGGAAAAGCGCTAGTATCTTCAAGCGATCTCGACAAGAGACCACAAGTATAGCTTTGGAGCAACTCCAATGCCCACAAGGTCGCAGAAGTTTTATCGCCACTCTATCCGCCTGCCAGACTACGACTACAGCCAACCAGGATTCTATTATGTCACCATATGCGCCAGGGATAAGAAACTGATGTTTGGGGAAATTGCCAATGGCGAGATATATTTGAATGAGGCAGGCTCCATTGTACAGGCAGTATGGAGTTCAATGCCAGAGCGCTTCCCACATGTTAAATTCCATGCATATGATTATGCCAAATCATATGCATGGAATTATCGAGCTGCTAGAAAGTGATGTGGACAGGGCTAACAATGCGAGCAGAGCCGCTCAATCAATTGTGTCCGAAAGAAACGTAATCAACCCGCTCAGCGCGAGAAAGCGAGCAGCATTAGGAGAAATCATTCGTGCGTTTAAGGGCGCAACTACCAATTGCATCCGTACCAAGGTCAGGCCAGATTTCGCATGGCAAGAAGATTATTATGAACACATTGTCTGTAATGATAAGGACCTGGAGCGTATTCGCAAATATATTTTTGATAATCCAGCACAGCGGGAAAGCGACCGTTTTTATACGTAGCCGCGCGATTTATCGCGCCGGGGGTGGGGTACAACCGGCGCACCTTTGCTTCTTGCCCCGATCATGCTTGGCTGAAGCGCGATAAATCGCGCGGCTACGACGGGTTGTTCGCAGATGGTTAATGCCATTGTTCCGGAGAGCGATTGCTGGCGCGATAAATCGCGCGACTACGACGGGTCGTTCGCGTTTGGAGCGTGGCGTATCCTCGAAGGAGTGGCACAGGCGCGATAAATCGCGCGGCTACGACGGTTTGTTCGCCTGTGTCGCAGTCCCACTCGACGCTCCCGCCAAAATATGATATTGTGAGACAAACACATGTTAATCTCCATATCACACCGGAGTGACTTATTTATGACAGCACACGACACCGCAGCAACGCCGCTGAAACGCACTCCCCTCTACGAACAACACTGCGCTTTGGGAGCGCGTATGGTAGAGTTCGGCGGTTGGGAAATGCCAGTGCAGTACAGCAGTATAGTGGATGAGCATCGCGCGGTACGCACGCACGCTGGTCTGTTCGACGTGAGCCACATGGGCGAGTTCAAGGTCGATGGGCCGGATGCGCTTGCCTTCCTGCAATACCTCGTGCCCAACGATGTCTCCCGCCTGGCCATCCACCAGGCTCTCTACACGACCCTCTGTCTCCCCAGCGGCAATGTTATCGATGACCTGCTTATTTACCGCCTGGCAGATATGCACTACATGCTTGTCGTCAACGCGGCCAACATCGATAAGGATTTCGCCTGGGTAGAGCAGCAAGCGCAGCACTTCAAAGATGTCCACGTTTTCAATCAATCGGATACAACCGCGCTGCTCGCCCTGCAGGGACCTGCAGCGCAGACCATCCTACAGCCCCTGACAGGAGTTGACCCCAGCGCCATTCAGTACTACCACTGCCAACCCGGTACGGTAAATGCTGTGAACTGCATCATCTCTCGCACGGGCTACACCGGTGAGGATGGCTTTGAACTCTATTGCGCTCCGCTCGACGTCCCCAGACTCTGGCAGGACCTCCTGAGCGCTGGCAAGGACCAGGGATTGGCACCCGCAGGCCTGGGCGCTCGCGACACCTTGCGCCTCGAGGCCGCCTACTGCCTCTACGGTCACGAACTTGACGAGCAAACGAACCCCCTGGAAGCCAATCTCGCCTGGACAGTTAAACTACAAAAAGGTGAGTTCATCGGCCGAGCTGCGCTGCTGCAAGTGAAGGAACAGGGACCCAGGCGCAAACTTATAGGCGTTTCATTAGTTGATCGCGGCGTGCCCCGGGGCGGCTACCTCATCTATGAAAACGATCAGCCCATCGGCGCGCTTACCAGCGGGGCGCCAGGCATCACTGTCAATAAAAATATCGGCCTGGGATACGTTGACGCGGCACATGCCGTGACCGGCAATACTGTGTATATCGACATACGCGGGCGGCGCACGGCGGCGCAGATTGTTGCGCTTCCATTTTATAAACGAAAGAAAATGTAGGGGCGGGGACGTGCTCGATAAATCCGCACTACGTGCTCGATAAATCGGCACTCTACGATCCCCGCCCTGGGAGCTAAAGAAGGGAGATACACATCATGGCTAACCTCAATCATCCTGCTGATCTCAAATACAGCAAAACGGACGAATGGGTGCGTATCCAGGGCGACCAGGCGACCATCGGCATCACCGATTACGCCCAGGATCAGCTTGGCGATATCGTCTATATCGAACTGCCCTGGGACGCGGCTCAAGAGGTTTCACACGAGGCCAAGTTCGGTGACATCGAATCGGTCAAGGCAACCTCGGAGCTTCTCTCTCCTGTGAGTGGTGAAGTTGTCAAGGTCAATGAGGAATTGAGGGATCGCCCAGAACTGATCAATGAGAATCCCTATGAAGATGGTTGGATGCTGGCGGTGAAGATGTCCAATCCGGCTGAGCTTGACAACCTCATGACTGCTGACGAGTACGAAGCATATCTCCAGGGACGGTAATGCCATGACCTACATACCCAACACTCCAGAAGACCAGCAAGAGATGTTACAGCGTATTGGCTTCTCTTCGTTTGAAGAGCTGCTTTCGCCTGTGCCAGAAGAGGTACGCCTGCGGCGCCCGCTCGAACTCCCTCCCGCCCTCTCTGAACCAGACCTGAAACGCCTGCTGAATCGCATGGCGTCAAAAAATAAGAACCTTGACGCTGCTATCTCTTTCCTCGGCGCTGGCACATACGATCATGCAATCCCAAGCGTCGTGCCGCACCTGCAGCGGCGTTCAGAATTCGTCACCTCCTACACGCCCTACCAGCCCGAAGTCAGCCAGGGTATGTTACAGGCAATCTACGAGTTTCAAACCATGATCTGCCAGATTACAGGACTCGATATCGCCAACGCCTCGCTCTACGATGGCGCTACCGCGCTCGTCGAAGCTGTGCTCCTGGCGGTTGGTCCCGGCGGGCGTGGAGAAGTCGTCATCTCGCAGGGCGTTGATCCACAATACCGCCGCGTCCTGCACACCTACGCTCACGCTCGCGGCTTCAGCGTCAAAGAGGTGCCGACGCGTGATGGCGTCACTTCCAGCGAAGACCTTGACCAGGCAGTGAGCGCGACTACCTCGGCAGTCGTCATTCAACAGCCCAACTTTTTCGGCTCTGTCGAGGATATGCACGCCATCGAGCCGATTGCGCACAAAGGCAAAGCTGTCTTCATTACCAATATTACCGAGCCGGCCTCGCTTGGCATCCTGGCTCCCCCAGGTGATTACGGAGCCGACATCGCTGTGGGCGAGATCATGAGCTTCGGCAATACCATGAGTTACGGCGGTCCCGCGCTCGGCTTTATGTCTGCGCGCAGTAAGTACATGCGCCTCATGCCCGGCCGCTTAGTCGGCCAGACCGTCGAGGAAAGCGGCAGCCAGCAAACCGGCTATGTGCTGACCTTGCAGACTCGCGAACAGCACATCCGCCGCGAGCGCGCCACCTCTAATATCTGCACCAACCAATCCTTGCTGGCCGTTGGCGCAACTATCTACATGGCTGCGCTAGGCAAGCAAGGTTTCCGCGAACTCGGAGAGCTTTGCCTTCAGAAGGCACACTACGCCTTCCGCCAGATCACGGCGCTCCCCGGCTACAAAGCCGCCTTCAGCAGCCCATTCTTTGACGAGTTCGTGATAGAAGTCCCTGTTTCAACGCAGGCCCTGCAGCAGCACTTCGAGCAGGCCGGCATCATCGGTGGCTACCCCCTCGGCGAGAGCTATCCCGGCATGGAGCGTTGTATGCTCTTCTGCGTGACCGAGACACGCACAAAGCAAGATATCGATTACCTGGTAGGCGTGTTGAAGGAGGTCTAGCGTGAGCGTTGAGAAACTTATCTTTGAAAAAGGAGCCCCCGGTCGACGTGCCGCCACTATGGCGGCTATGGATGTCCCAACCGAGCCGGAGGAGAGCATGATCCCGGCCTGGATGCTGCGCAATGAACCCGCCCCACTACCCGAGGTGAGCGAGATCGAGGTCGTGCGCCACTACACACACCTATCACAGCGCAATTTCGGCGTGGACACCGGCTTCTACCCGCTGGGCTCCTGTACTATGAAGTACAACCCTAAGCTTAACGAAGACATGGCTGCACTGCCGGGCTTCGCTCGCATCCACCCCTTGCAGCCGGAGAATACCGTGCAGGGGGCTATCCAACTGTTCTACGAACTGGAGCGCTACCTGGCTGAGATCGCGGGTATGGCTCGCATCACCTTGCAGCCATCGGCGGGCGCGCATGGCGAGCTTACAGGCCTGATGCTGATCAAAGCCTATCACGAAAGCCAGGGCCAGGGACATCGCAACCTCGTCCTGATCCCCGACAACGCTCACGGCACCAATCCCGCCAGCGCTACACTTGCAGATTACAAGTCTGTCGAAGTCAAGACCGATCCCGCTACAGGCGGCATCGAGATAAGCCATCTCCAAGCCCTGCTGGAGTCAAATGCTGCCAATATCGCTGCTATCATGATGACCAACCCCAATACACTGGGGCTCTTCGATAGCAAGGTGCTGGAGATTGCCAGGCTGGTCCACGAAGCAGGCGGGCAGCTCTACTACGATGGAGCGAACGCCAACGCCGTTCTCGGCATCACGCGCCCCGGCGACATGGGCTTCGACGTGGTACATTTCAATCTCCACAAGACATGCAGCACCCCCCATGGCGGCGGGGGTCCAGGCGCTGGCCCCATCGGCGTCAAAGAGCACCTCGTGCCTTTCCTCCCCGGCCCTCTCCCCGCAAAAGGCGATCAGGGCTACTACTGGCAGGACCAGGGACCGCAGTCCATCGGCAAGGTACGCGCCAACAAGGGCAATTTCGGTGTACTGGTGCGCGCATATACCTACATCCGCACCTATGGCCCGGACGGCCTGCTGCATGTATCGCAGAGCGCCATTCTCAACGCCAACTACCTGAAGCACGAGCTGGCATCCGACTACACTATCGCCTATCCGCAGACCTGCCAGCACGAGTTCGTCGCCACAGCCGAACGCCAGAAGGAAGAAAGCGGCGTCACAGCGCTCGATGTCGCCAAGCGCCTGCTCGACTTCGGCATGTACGCGCCGACAATCTACTTCCCATTGATCGTACACGAAGCGCTGATGATCGAGCCAACCGAGACGGAAACGCGCGAGACACTGGACTACTTCGTGAGCGTGATGAAGCAGATCGCCGAGGAGGCGCGCGCAGACCCTGAGGTCGTCAAGACCGCGCCGCACAATACGGTGGTAGGCAGGCTGGACCAGGCGCTAGCAGCGCGTAAGCCGAACCTACGCTGGCAGCCAGGACAGGAGGTCACGCACTAGGATAGGGGCTGCCTTGATTTGCATTGCATTCTCAAGAGTGTAGTGTAATCAGGCCACGTTGAGCTGCCAGGGAGACGGCTTCAGTACGATTCGTGGCTCCCAGCTTGCCCATGATAGAACTGACGTGAAACTTGGCGGTACGTTCGCTGATGACTAGTTGAGCGGCAATCTCTTTGTTCGGCATACCCTGGGCCAGCAGTTTGAGCACCTCGAGTTCGCGCTCCGTGAGTACCTCGTGCGGCAGCATGTGCTGCTGCCCCATGTGACGCAGCAGCTTCGATGCCACCACAGGCTGGAGCAGCGAGCCGCCTTCCATGGCTATACGAATAGCACTGAAGATGTCCTTGCGCGGCGCATCCTTCAACAGGTAGCCGACTGCACCTGCTCGCACCGCGTGAATAATACGCTCATCGTTATCAAACGCTGTGAACACAATAATATGGAAAGCAGGTCGTAACAGGTGCAGGCGCCGGGTCGCCTCAACCCCGTCCATCACTGGCATTTCAAGGTCGAGCAAGATGACATCTGGTTCTAATTCCAGGGCCAGCCGCAGCACCTCTTCACCGTTCGCAGCCTCCGCGACCACTTCGAAATCGGCCTGCGTCTCCAGCAGCGCCTGTAATCCTTCCCGCACGATAGGATGATCATCGGCAAGCAAGATGCGTACCATCCGCGATTCTCCTTTGTCTATCCGCATGGTACACAAACAACAATGCAGGTACCCGCGCCAGGTTCGCTTTCAATACAGATCGTCCCCCCAAGCAACTTGACCCGCTCGTTCATACTGGCCAGCCCGAAGTGTCCCCCGCGTACGCCCACTGTCACCTCGTCGGGATCGAAGCCACGGCCGTCATCCTGCACCAGCAGGCTGAGAGACTGGTCATCCAGCGTGAGCTTCAACTGGATTTGCTGCGCGTGCGCATGTTTGCAGGCGTTGGCCAGGGCCTCCTGCGCGATGCGATACATCCCAGCCTCCAGCCGCGCAGGCAGCGCAGGAAAATCAGTAGGCGGTGAGTAGCTATATTGCACTGTCGCTGAACTCTCGTCGCACCCCTGCCGGGCCAGGATCGCTAAAGCCTCTGGCAGCGTGCGATCCTGTAAGGGAGCGGCCCGTAAGTCCATTACCGACCGGCGCGCCTCTTCCAGGTTGCTATGCGCCAGGCTCAATGCGCGCCGGATAGCCTCCTCTGCGCGCTGCGGGCGGGACTCCACCAGCGCGTCCGCCGTTTCCAGTTGCAGGGCAATCGCGGCCAGCCCTTGCGCCAGTGTATCATGTATCTCCCGCGCCAGGCGGTTTCGCTCCTCGATGGTAGCCAGGCGCGCAGCCGAGCGCGTCTGCTCAGACGATAACCTCGCCCGCTGGACCGCCAGTCCGATTTGATCGCCAATGATATGCAGTAACTGCAGCTCTTCTACTTGCAGCTCGCGCCAGTCTTCGCTGGCAACATTGAGCACGCCCAGCGGCTTTTCCCCGGCGTAGATGGGAATACTGGCATGAAAACGCAAGCCAAGAGAAGATGGGTCGCTATCGCGCTCCGCGTTCTTCAAACGGCTGCAACGCAGCACGTTGATGTTGGCTGCCCCTTCAAGATCACCATGCAGAAAGGTATCCAGGCAAAGGCAGAAACCAGTCATGCGCTCCGGGTGATCCGCGAGATACGGGGGGAGAGCCTGTGCCGCCGCCAGGTACGATGACCCCTGTTCGTCCAGCAGCCACACCCAGCCCGTCTGCAGCCCGAGCAGCCTGGTAACCTGCGCCAGCACTTCCTGCAGCGCCTCGTGCACATCGACCTTGCGGTTCAGGTTGCCCGCGATGGTATAGAGTATCGCCAGGTCGCGGTTGCTCCTCAATAACGAGGATGTTTCCTGGTAGATGGAGTGATCGTCCGGTTGAGTTCCCATAGTAGTATTTTAGCACAATACAGCACCCACAAGAGGTGCGTTGCATTTTTTTGCATGACAGGGGCATAGTATCCGCCATCCCACGCTCAGGCCAAAAAATGTTCTAGTGGGGCATGCCCCGCTAGAACATTGTAACCAGGATAATGCATACAACTCTCGTACAGAGGCACCGGTACCTACAGGGTCCCGGTCGTCACTACCTCTTCCCCCTGGTCCACCGGGTTGGCGTCACAGGCCTTGACAAAGGCAGCGAAGAAGCGAGCGCACGCAGGCTCTTGCATATAGATTTCTTCTGGATGACACTGCATCGCCATCACAAAACGATAACCAGGAGCTTCGAGCAGTTCTGCCACACCATCCTCGGTGTGCCCACTGATGCGCACTCCCTTGCCCGCTACCTTCACCGCCTGGTGGTGCAGGCTGTTCGCCCAGAACGCACGCGTGCCCAGAACCTGTTCCATGCGGCTGCCCGGCTCAACATACACACGGTGAACGATCTGACTACGCGGCAAATCAATGTTCATATGACGGACATTGCCCGGGCGCTGCTCGGGCAAATCCTGGTACAGGCTGCCGCCAAGAGCCACGTTCAATAATTGTATACCACGACAGACGCCCAGCGTTGGTATATCTTCCCTCAACGCCCAGCGTGCCAGCGCAAACTCCATCTCATCGACCTGCTGGTCGAGTGCAGTTAGCGAAGAATGTGGTTCTTCTCCATAGAGGCCTGGATGTATGTCTAGACCGCCGGGAAGTAACAGGCCGTCCAGGCGCGTAAGCAAGGTATCAAGCTCACTGAGATCGTTTAGTACCGGGATGAGAATAGGGATGCCACCAGCCTGCTCCACCGCATGCACATAAACTCGATTGTTACAATAGATTGGTCGTCCAGACCCCTCGCGGAAACCTGAATGACAGGGAATGCCGATTAGCGGACGCATACCAACTACTCCTCTACAATAAAGATTAGTCCATCGCATTGTAATAAAAAAAGCGGAACGCTTTGTCTTATACGTTCCGCTGCAAGAAAAGAGCCATTCATGAAACGAAGCGCATCGCCCTGCTGCCAAACCCAAGAAGCTCCAGCTGGAACTGGAGCTGCATAATCACGAGAAAGCTGACTGCAGGGCATCGGTTCTGTTCCACGTTTTTCCCCTCATGCATATACAATGTATCTGCGATGTTATTACATTGGTGTTATACATCTATCATAATATACACTGTCAAGCTCATGGGACTTTCTCTTCAAGGGCCCTATCTTAATGAACGCAAGCCACAAGTTAATTTCCAAAGAACACGTCCCACCACTCCTGCCAGAAGCTCTGCGGAGCGGAAGGCCTGCTGTGATGGCTCACTGCCTGCTGGTCCTGCCCGGTCGAACTCACGACTACCACGGGATTCTCGCCCGGCCGGACATAGCCAAGCTGCTGGCGCGCCTCACTTTCAATCACGAAGGGGTCCTTGTAATAATT
>WNEZ01006690.1_pt1 | contig 11948 bp, 8 predicted proteins | sample 5400521 | NCBI WGS metagenome assembly WNEZ01 (sample SAMN13153339, study PRJNA577476) | soil metagenome | isolation source: 120 cm saprolite under Douglas fir tree site 2 hole 1 replicate 1 | place: USA:California | collected 2015-04-18
ATCACCGGCATCGACGGCTGCTGCGCGCGCGCCGCACGCGGCCAAAGCAGCAAAAGCGCCGCCGCGCCGCCGAGGAGCGCAATGAATTGCCGCCGTTGGATGTGGCCCAGTACCATCGGTTGCCCCGTCGCGGCGAACGATACCGGTGATCTCACAATAGGATAATCGGCTTCCGTCGGCCATATCGGCGCTGCGGGCGCCGCCGGCACGTCCGCAGCTCGACCATGCCTGCGCGCGCGGCCCAAGTCCTTAAAGGGATCTGAATCGTTCTGAGTTGGGCTCGCCGTAGGGCGTGGTGCGGCGGGAAAGCTGCGGAAATGGAAGGATTTCCGGCTCCTAGGCGCGATCGAAGTGAGATCGAGCAACGAGCTCGGTGTACTCCCTCTCCCATAGGGAGAGGGCTGGGGTGAGGGGTTAAGGCCTCTCGATCGCTCTGTAACCCCCTCACCCCAACCCTCTCCCCAAACGGGGAGAGGGAGCAGACCGAGTGCGCGGCATTATTGTGGATGAAGTGAAGAGCGGGAAGCGCTCGATCTGGCGCAGCACGTTGGCGGCGAGCGCGTGCGGGTCGGAGGCGGCGGCGTTGTGCGGCGTGATGGTGACCTTGGGATGCCGCCAGAGCGGGCTCGCGGTAGGCAGCGGCTCGCACGCAAACACGTCGAGCGTTGCGCCCGCGAGCGAGCCCTCATCGAGCGCCGCCAGGATATCGGCGTCGACCTGCAGCGCGCCGCGCGCGGCGTTGATGAGGTAGGCGCCGGCGGCGGCGCCATCGCGCTTGAGCTTGCGGATGAGCTTGCGGTCGAGCATGCCCTGCGTCGCCGGCGTCCCCGGCAGCAGGCAGACGAGGATCTCGGTGCGGCGGAGAAAAGCGTCGAGCCCGTCCTCGCCGTGAAAGGTCTCGATGTCGGGCAGCGTTTTCGGCGTCCGGCTCCAACCCGCGACGCGGAAGCCGAGCCGGGCGAGCGCCACGGCCGCGGCGCGACCGAGTACGCCGAGCCCCATCACGCCGACCGCGACCGTGTTCGCGGGAGCCTGCTCGTGCTCGCGCCACATCCGCTCGCGCTGCTGCGCGTCGTAGAGGCGCTGGCGGCGATGATGCATCAGCACGTGCAGCACGACGTACTCGGTCATGCGCATGGTGAGATCGGGATCGACGATGCGCACGACCGGCACGTCGGGCAGATCCGGATCCGCGAGGATATGGTCGACGCCGGCGCCCAGCGAAAAGATCGCCTCGAGACGCGGCAAGCGGGCGAACAGCCCACGCGGCGCGTTCCAGGCGCAGGCATAAGCGACCTCGGCGGGATCGCCGAGGCGCTGCGGCCAAAGGTAGATGTCGCGCTGTGGCGCCAGCGCGCGCAAGCGCTGCTCCCATGGCTGCGGATCGAGTCCGGTGACGGCGAGGAGGATGGCGGGCATTAGAACACAGTCCGGTTGGCTCAATTCTGACGCAGTGGACCCGGACACCCTCTCCCCTTGCGGGAGAGGGTGGCGAGCCCGCGCAGGCGGGCGAGCCGGGTGAGGGGTTCTTTTTAGCGCACGGCCCCCCTCACCCGGACGCTCGTTTCACTCGCGTCCACCCTCTCCCACTAGGGGAGAGGGTGACGGAGCACGCGGCGCAAGTCGGGGTTCGTAACACCAATTCATGATTGCGGATGTTAACCCGAGGTCGTGCCCGTGCGCGCGATCTCGGCGAGGCGGCGGCGGTTGAGCGCAAACCGACCACCAGCGGCCCGTTGTGGACGGTGCCGCCGGCGTGCGCCGCAAGCGCGGCGCGGCCCCCGTCCGTATTACTGCGCGACCACGCCCTCGGCCGCCGTCTCCAGGTTGAAGGCGGCGGCCAACAGCGCGCGCGTATACTCACTCTTGGGACGGGCGAACACCTCGGCCGCGGGTCCCTCCTCCACCACTTTGCCGTGGCGCATGACGAGGAGGCGGCAGGCGAGCGCGGCGACCACCCTGAGATCGTGCGAGATGAACATGTAAGTGAGATTGCGCCGCTTCTGCAGCGTGCGCAAAAGCTCGACGATCTGCGCCTGGATGAGCATGTCGAGCGCGCTCGTGGGCTCGTCGAGCGCGGATCACGCGCGCCTCGTGCTCCCGTTTGGTCAGCTTGGGGTGATGCACCCACAGGCCTTCCTCGATGATGTCGGAGACCGACATGCGCGGGGAGAGCGAGCCGTAGGGATCCTGGAACACGATCTGCATGTGGTGGCGGAACGGCCGCATTTTTTTGAACGTCAGTCCGGCGATCTTGCTGCCGAGAAATACGATCGGCCCGTCCGACGAGATGAGCCGCAGAATGGCCAAGCCGAGCGTCGTCTTGCCGGAGCCCGATTCCCCCACCACGCCCAAGGTCTCGCCTTGGCGGATCACGATGCTGACCCCGTCGACCGCCTTGATGTAGCCGACGGGGCGGCGCATGACGCCGCGCCTGATCGGAAACCAGACCTTCAGATCCTTGGTTTCGATCACGACCGGGGCACCGGCGCATACCGGCGCCGGATCGAGCTTGGGCTCGGCAGCAAGCAGCGCGCGGGTGTAGGGATGCTGGGGCGCGGTAAAGACGCGTTCGACCGGCCCCTGCTCGACGATCTTGCCCTCCTTCATCACGCACACCCGGTCGGCGAGCTTGCGCACGATGCCGAGGTCATGGGTGATGAACAGCATCGCCATGCCGAGACGCCGCTGCAGCTCTTTCAGCAGGTTGAGAATTTGCGCCTGCACGGTCACGTCGAGCGCCGTGGTCGGTTCGTCGGCGATCAGCAGGTCGGGCTCGTTGGCAAGCGCCATGGCGATCATCACGCGCTGGCGTTGACCGCCCGAAAGCTGGTGCGGATAGCTCCTGAGCCGCGTCTCGGGGTCGGGAATGCCGACCTGGACCAAAAGCTCGATGGTGCGCGCACGCGCGGCTTGCCCGGTGAGGCCGCGATGCAACAACAGGATCTCGCCGATCTGCTTTTCGATGGGGTGCAGCGGATTGAGCGAGGTCATCGGCTCCTGGAAGATGATGGTGATGTCGTTGCCGCGCACGCGGCGAATCTCGGCTTCCGACAGGCGCAGATGGTCCTGGCCTTTGAAGCGGATCGCGCCGGAAGGATGGTGCGCCGCCGGGTAAGGCAGAAGCTTCAATACCGACAACGCCGTGACCGACTTGCCCGAGCCCGATTCGCCGACCAGCGCGAGGGTCTCACCCTTCTTGATCTCGAAGGACACGCGATCGACCGCGAGCGTCTCGCGCTGACCCTGCCGGAACGCGACGGAAAGGTCCTCGACCTCGAGCAGCTTTTGGTAGGTTGCCTCCATCGCTCACCCGAACGTCTTTCTCGGGTCGAAGGCGTCGCGCACGGCTTCGCCGATGAAGATCAAGAGCGAGAGCATGGTCGCGACGGTCAGGAAGCCCGAGATGCCGAGCCACGGCGCCTGAATGTTGGACTTTCCTTGCGAGAGCATCTCGCCGAGCGAGGGCGAGCCCGGCGGCAGGCCGAAGCCGAGGAAGTCGAGCGCGGTCAGCGTCATCACCGAGGAGGAGAGAATGAACGGCAGGAACGTCATGGTGGCGACCATGGCGTTGGGCAAGAGGTGCCGGAACATGATGGTGCGGTTCGACACGCCGAGCGCGCGCGCGGCCTGGATGTATTCGAAATTGCGCCCGCGCAGGAATTCGGCGCGCACCAGCCCGACCAGCGAGACCCAGGAGAACAGCAGCAGGATCCCGAGCAGCACGAAGAACCCGGGCACCAGCACCGACGAGATGATGAGCAGCAGGTAGAGCGAGGGGATGGAGGTCCAGATCTCGATGAAGCGCTGGAACAAGAGATCGGTCCAGCCGCCGAAATAGCCCTGCACGGCGCCGGCCGCCACGCCGATGACGGAGGATATGATGGTGAGCACGAGGCCGAACACCACGGACAGCCGGAAGCCGTAGATGAGACGCGCCGCCACGTCGCGGCCCTGGTCGTCGGTGCCGAGCCAGTTGTATTCGAGGTCGCTGCAGCCGTTGAGGCCCTTGCGCTCGACCACGCTCTTGCATTGCGCCTCGGTCAAGAGCCACGTCGGTTTCGACGGCGCCGGCGTCGGCAGGTCGAGATTGTGGGTGTTGTAGGAATAGCGGATCGGCGGCCACAGCATATAGCCGCCCTTCGCGGCGATGAGCTTCGCCAAGTAAGGATCACGGTAGTCGGCCGCGGTCTCGAACTCGCCGCCGAAGGCGGTTTCGGGATAGGTCACGAACACCGGAAAATACGATTTTCCCTCGAAACGCACGTAGAACGGCTTGTCGTTGGCGATGAACTCCGCGAGCAGCGAGAGCACGAACAACACCATGAAGATCCAGAACGCCCAATAGCCGCGGCGGTTGGCTTTGAAGCTCAGCCAGCGCCGGCGATTGAGCGGCGAGACCGCCAAGCGATGCCGCTCGGGCAGAACGGCAAGCCCCATCGGCGCCTGCGCCGTCGTCTCCGGCACCGCGATGCTGGTTCGCTCGTCCACCTCACACCTCCCGCGTCTCGAAGTCGATGCGCGGATCAACCCAGGTGTAAGTGAGGTCGGACAACAGGTTCACCACCAGCCCGACCAGCGACATGATGTAGAGCGTGGCGAATACCACCGCGTAATCGCGGTTGAGCACGCTCTCGAAGCCGAGCAGGCCGATGCCGTCGAGCGAGAATATGGTCTCGATCAGGAGCGAGCCGGCAAAAAACGCGTGCACGAACGCGCCGGGAAAGCCGGCGATCACGATCAGCATGGCGTTGCGGAAGACGTGCCCATAGAGCACTTGGCGCTCGGCGCAGCCCTTGGCGCGCGCGGTGAGCACATATTGCTTGCGAATCTCGTCGAGGAAGGAGTTCTTGGTGAGCAGCGTCATGGTGGCGAACGCGGAAAGCCCCATGGCGAAGATCGGCAACACCAGATGCCAGAAATAGTCGAGGATCTTTCCGGGGATCGACAATTGCGCCCAATAGTCGGAGGTCAGCCCGCGCAGCGGGAAAATGTTGAAGAACGATCCGCCGGCGAACAAGATGATGAGCAAAATCGCGAACAGGAATCCCGGGATCGCGTAGCCGATGATGATGATGCCCGAAGTCCACGTGTCGAATTGCGAGCCGTCCTTGATCGCCTTGCGGATGCCGAGCGGGATCGAGATCAGATAGGTCAAGAGCGTGAGCCAAATGCCGAGCGAAATGGAGACCGGCAGCTTCTCCTTGATGAGCTGGAGAACGGTGGTGTCGCGAAAATAGCTCTTGCCGAAATCGAACCGCGAATAGTTCCACAGCATCAGGAAAAAGCGCTGGTAGGCCGGCTTGTCGAAGCCGAACTGCTTCTCCAGGCTCTTGATGAATTCCGGATCGAGGCCCTGCGCGCCGCGGTATTTGGAGCTGACTGCGTCCATGGCGGCGCCGCCAGGCTGCCCGCGCGCGCCGAGATCGCCGCCCGGCGACCCCGAGATGCGCGAGGTCGCTCCGGTGTCGGAGCCCGAGAGCTGGGCGATGACGCGTTCGACCGGCCCGCCGGGGGCGAACTGCACCACCACGAACGAGACCAACATGATGCCGAGCAAGGTCGGGACCATGAACAGCAGGCGCCGGATGATGTAGGCGGTCATGTCGTGTATGCGCCCGCGCTAGAGGACCTCCATCCGCGCTCGATGCACCCGGGCACCGCCGTCTCGCCGCGCCCGTGCTTGCGACCGCACATCGATGCGCAGCCGGGGCAAGCGCGCCTTGTCTGCGCAGGAAGACCGCGTTCGCTGCTGGCGCCGACGCCACCTCGCCGGTCAGCGCGCGGGCCGCTCACGCGCTATCCCCGCTGCTCGAGTTTTGCCGCCTTGTCGCGATCGTGCCACCAGGTCTCCGGGGCGCCGCGCGCGTAGCGCGGCTTGCTCGCAGGCCGGCTGAACACGTCCCAATAGGCGAGCCAGTGCGAGGCCTTGTACCAGTGCGGAACCCAATAGCGGCCGCTGCGGATCACCCGGTCGAGCGCCCTGCAGGCCATCGTGAGGCTCGTGCGGTTATCGGCGGCGATGATCTTCTCGATGAGCGCATCGATGACCGGATCGGAAATGCCGGCAAGGTTCTGCGAGCCTCGCATCGCCGCTGCCTGCGAGGAAAAGAAGATTCGCAACGAATCTCCGGGCGTGGTCGAGAATCCGAACCGCTGTACCGTCAGGTCGAAATCGAAATCGTCGACCCGCTTGCGATATTGCACGGGATCGACGATGCGCAAGTTCGCTTCGATACCCAGTGTGTTGAGATTCTTGATGAACGGCATGTGGTGCGGCTGGAACGACGGCTCGTCGAGCAGGAATTCGACGCTGATCGGCTCGCCTTGCGGCGTCACCCGCTTGCCGTCCTTGATGACGAAGCCGGCCTCCTGCAACACCGTGTTCGCCTGCCGCAGGAGCGCGCGGTCCTGCCCCGAGCCGTCGGAGACCGGCGGTACGAAGGGCTCGCCGAACACCTCGTCGGCGACCTTGCCGCGGAACGGTTCGAGCAGCGCCAGCTCCTGCGGCGAGGGCTTGCCGACGGCCATCATGTCGGAGTTCTCGAACACCGAATGGGTCCGTTTGTAACTCCCGTACATCAGGGTCTTGTTGGTCCATTCGAAATCGAACGCGTAAATGAAGGCTTCGCGCAGTCGCTTGTCCTTGAGCTTGTCGCGGCGGGTATTGAAGAACCAGCCCTGCGCGCCCGAGGGCGTATCGTCCGGCAGGGTGTCGCGCTTGACGCGGCCATCGCGAGCCGCCGGAAAGTCATAGCGCGTCGACCAGATGCGCGAGGTGAACTCCTCGCGGAAGAGATAGCTCTTGCTGGTGAAACCCTCGAAGGCGACATCGCGGTCGCGATAGAATTCGTAGCGCACGACGTCGAAATTGTTCTGTCCGCGCTCCGTCGGCAGCTCGGCGCCCCACCAATTCTTGACCCGGTCGTATTCGATGAAGCGCCCGGTATCGAATCGCCCCACCTGGTAGGGACCGCTGCCGAGCGGCGGCTCGAGCGTCGTCTCGTCGAAGGCATGCTTGGAGTAGTATTCGCGCGAAAAAATCGGCAGCGAGGCCGTGAACAGCGGCACGTCGCGCGCCCGCTTGGGCGCAAAGCTCAGCACCACGGTGGCGTCATCGGTCGCCTCCGCGCCGACGAAGTCGCGCAGCAGTTGCTGGGCGATCGGGTGGCCTTTCTCCTTGAGGATCTTGAGCGAGAACGCGACGTCGTGGGCGGTGAGCGGGCTGCCGTCGTGAAAGGTGATGCCGGGCCGCATCAGAAAACGGTAGGCGAGCCCATCCGCGGATATCCGCACCGCGCGCGCGGCAAGCCCGTAGAGGGCATCCGGCTCGTCGGCGGCGCGCGCCATCAGGCTGGCGAAGGTGAGCTCCATGCCCTGCGCGCCGTCGCCCTTGAGGATGAAGATGTTGAGCGAATTGAAGGTGAGAAAGTTCTGATTGAAGGCGCGGGTGGCTCCGATTTGGGAGAACGTGCCGCCCTTCGGCGCATTGGGGTCGACGTAGTCGAAATGCTTGAATCCCGCCGGATATTTGAGGTCGCCGAACGCCGAGATGCCGTGCCGCTCGGGGCCCTCCTCCGCCCACGCCGGACGAGCGAGCGTCGAAGCGAGCGCACCGGCGCCCAGTGCGAGCGTATGGCGTCGCGTCACCTTGCAGATGTCGGTCATGGTCGCGTCCCTGTCTTGGCGGCTTTTTCCGCATCCCACCACCACACGGTCGGAAAGGCCGATGCGCCGTATTTCGGCAGCGGATCCTGTCGGTTGAAACGGTCCCAGCGGGCCGTGCGGCTTTTATCCAAGGTAAATTGCGGCACCACGTAGTAGTTCCAAAGCAGCACGCGGTCGAGCGCCCTGGTGGCGGCGACGAGCTCGGCGCGGTCCTTGGCGAAGATCACCCGCTCGATCAGGGCGTCAACCGCCGGATTTTTGATGCCGACGTAATTGCGCGAGCCAGGCGTGTCGGCGGCCGGCGTGCCCCAGTAGTCGCGCTGCTCGTTGCCGGGCGAAAGCGATTCCGGCCAGGAGGCGACGATAATGTCGAAATCCCAGTTGCGCAGCCGGTTCTCGTATTGCGGATCGTCGACCGTGCGCACGTTCACGGTGATGCCGAGCCGTTCGAGCGAGGGCTTGTAGAACAGGATGATGCGCTCGATGCTGGGATCCTCGGTGAGGATTTCGACGCTCACGAGTTCGCCGGTCTTGGGGTCGACCAGCTTCTGGTTGCGGATCTCGTATCCGGCCTCCTTCAACAGCCGCATCCCTTCGCGCAGATTGGCGCGCACGTTCTCGGGGTTTCCACCCACCGGATTCGTGTACGCGGTGGTGAACACCTCCGACGGCACTTTGTCCCGCACTGTTTCCAGGATCTCCAGTTCCTGGCCCTGCGGCAGACCGGAGGAGGCGAGCTCGGTGCCGTCGAAGTAACTGTTGATGCGCGTGTATTGGCCGAAGAAGATCTGCTTGTTCATCTCCTCGAAGTCGTAGGCGAAATTGAACGCGCGGCGCAGCCGCGGGTCCTTGAATTTGTCGCGCCGGGTATTGAAGGCGAAGGCCTGCATGATCCCCCGATTGCGCTGGGGGAATTCCTCGAGCACCACGCGCTTGTCCTTGACCGCCGGGAAATCGTAGGCCGTCGCCCAGTTCTTGGCGACGTTCTCCGTGCGCCAGTCGATGTGGTCGGCTTTGAAGGCCTCGATGGCCACGGTGGCGTCGCGGAAATACTCGAACCGCAGTTCGTCGAAATTATCGCGTCCGATATTGACGTTGAGATCCTTGCCCCAATAGTCCTTCACCCGCTCGTAGACGACGGTGCGGCCGGCGACGAACTCCTTGACGCGGTAGGCGCCGTTGCCGAGCGGCGGTTCGAGCGTGGTCGCGCCGATGTCGCGCTTCTTGCCGGCGGCGTCGGTCCCCTCCCACCAATGCTTCGGCAGCACGTTGAGCTGACCCAGGATGAGCGGCATTTCACGATTGCCCGGGGCGTCGAAGATGAAGATGACTTCGCGCTCCCCAGTCTGTTCCATTTTCGTGACATGCCGATAATAGGCCGCCGTCATCGGGCTGTGCTTCTTGAACGCCTGCATGGAGAAGATCACATCCTCGACCGTCACCGGCTTGCCGTCGTGATGGCGCGCGTTGGCGCGCAAACGGAAGGTCGCCGAGCTGAAGTCGCTCGCATGGGTGACCGCTTCGGCAATGAGCCCGTAGTCGGTCGAAACCTCGTCGAGCGACGGCGCCAGCAGCGTGTCGGAGAGCATGCCCGCGCCCGCCGCGATCGATCCCTTCAACCCGGAGACGACCTCGTTGAAGTTGTCGAACGTGCCCACCGCCATCAGCCGCACGCTTCCAGCCTTCGGCGCACTCGGGTTGACGTAGTCGAAATGCTTGAAGCCTGCCGGATATTTGAGCTCTCCGAACAGCGACAATCCATGCTTCCATTCGAGCGCGTGTTCTTGCGCGCGCGCGGACGCGCCGAGAAACGGTGCTCCAAATCGGTCGAGGATGGGGGATAAAGCTGCAAGGACGCCGGTGCGAACGACGGATCGACGGGTCAGGCGCAAGGAAACCTCCGGGGCAACGACGCCAATGACGCACGCACTGGCCCGATTATCTCCGATTTGCGATGGCGGGGCACGGACATGTGCGCGGTCGGACCATCACTTTATCATCACTTTATAAGTAGGCGGCGACCGCGCCTGCGCCACTGATATGGTGGGCTCCAACGCGTTCATTACCAAATCTTAAAGTACGCGGTAAGGGGCCGCGAGCCTCGGGATGCTTCACTGCGCCTTCGGACTGCCGGCGGCCTCGGCCGCCTTGGGCAGCGGCGCCGGGTTGTCGGAGAGCGAGTTGAGATAGGCGATGAGATCGGCGCGCTCGCCGCCGCGCTGGATGCCGGAGAAGGTCATGTTGGTGCCGGGAACATAGCCGCGCGGATTGTTGACGAACTGGTTGAGCTCGTCGATGGTCCAATTGCCGCCCTTCGCCTTCATCGCGGCGGAATAGTTGAATCCCGCCTCCGACGCCTTCGGACGGCCGACCACGCCATACAGGTTGGGGCCGACCAGGTTGCGCCCGCCCTTGGCGAAGGTGTGGCAGGCCAAGCATTTCTTGGCCGCGTTCTCGCCGCGGCCGACGTCGGCCTTGGCGAGCAGCTGCTCGATCGGCTCCTGCTTTTCCGGCTCCGCGGGCTTGCCGGCCGGCGCCTGCTCCGGCACCGCGATCTCGTAGCCGGGCTTGGCCGGCTTCACCGGCGTGAAGATGGCGCCGGCGGCGATGTTGATCGAGAGCACGCCGAGACAGGTGCCCAGGATGGCACCGAGGATTTTGTTCACTTCAAAGGAGTCCATCGCCTGAAGGCTCGCGGAAGCTTGGGGAATTGCAAGCGGCGGCCGCGCTGGATTGCGGCGGTGCACAAATAGCCGGTTTGCCTCGGCTCTGGCAACCCGTATAAGCGGCCAACCCCCTCAGGGTGGCGCCAAGCATACATTTTGCCGCAAGCCGAGGGGCCGAGGCGCAGCGATGGCCGACGTTCTCATTGTCATCCCCGCGCGCATGGCTTCGACCAGGCTTCCGGGCAAGCCGCTGCTCGACATCGCGGGCGAGCCGATGATCGTCCACGTGCTGCGCCGCGCGCAGGCCGCGCGGCTCGGGGAGGTGGTGGTCGCGACCGATTCGGACGTGGTCGCGGCCTGCGTCGAGAAAGCCGGCGGCCGCGCCGTGATGACGCGCGCCGACCACGTCTCGGGCTCCGATCGCATTTTCGAGGCCTTGGACGTCGCCGACCCGCAGCGGCGCAGCGCCATCATCGTCAATGTGCAGGGCGACCTGCCCACGCTTGCGCCCGCCGACATCGCAGCCGCGATCGAACCGCTCGCCGACGGCGCGGTCGACATCGCCACGCTGGCGGCCGAGATCAGCCGGGCGGACGAACGCACCGACCCCAATGTGGTGAAACTCGTCGGCACCCCGGTTGGAGAGCGCCGCCTGCGCGCGCTCTATTTCACCCGCGCCGAGGCGCCTGCCGGCGAGGGGCCGCTCTATCATCACATCGGCCTTTATGCCTTTCGCCGCGCGGCGCTTGCCCGTTTCGTGACGCTGCCGCCTTCGCCGCTCGAGCAACGCGAAAAACTCGAGCAGCTGCGCGCGCTCGAAGCGGGGATGCGCATCGACGCCATCATCGTCGACAGCGTGCCGCTCGGCGTCGACACGGTCGCGGAGCTCGAGCGGGCGCGCGCAATCCTGGGGCGGGGCAAGACAGGACCGTAGCCCGCATTGAGCGCAGCGAAATGCGGGGTCCCCGGATTTCGCCATAGCGCGTCGAAGACGCGCGTAAACGCGCTTTAGGGTCCCTCCTCAGGGTGGGGCGCGCCGAGCCGTTGACTCGGCGCGGCGGCGTGCGTACCGGAACGCCATGACGGCAGCCAAGAAGATCGTGTTCCAGGGCGAACCGGGAGCGAACTCCCACCTCGCCTCGCGCGACGCCTATCCCGACTACGAGCCGGTGCCGTGCGCGACCTTCGAAGACGCATTCGCCGCGATCAATAGCGGCGAGGCCGAACTCGGCATGATCCCGATCGAAAACTCGGTCGCCGGCCGCGTCGCCGACATTCACCATCTCTTGCCGGATTCAGGCCTCCATATCGTCGCCGAGCATTTCATGCCGGTGCGGCATCAGCTCTTGGCGCCGAAGGGGGCAACGCTCAAGGACATCAAGACGGTCGAGAGCCACGTGCACGCGCTGGGCCAGTGCCGCAAGGTGATCCGCAAGCTCGGCGTCAAGCCGGTGGTCGCCGCCGACACCGCCGGCTCCGCCCGCGAGGTCGCCGAAATCGGCGACAAGACGCGCGCCGCCATCGCCTCGCGGCTTGCCGCCGAAATCTACGGCCTCGACATCCTGGCGCAGGACATCGAGGACGAGGACCACAACACCACGCGCTTCATCGTGC
>WNEZ01009886.1_pt1 | contig 11946 bp, 9 predicted proteins | sample 5400521 | NCBI WGS metagenome assembly WNEZ01 (sample SAMN13153339, study PRJNA577476) | soil metagenome | isolation source: 120 cm saprolite under Douglas fir tree site 2 hole 1 replicate 1 | place: USA:California | collected 2015-04-18
TACCCTGAGCGGAGCGAATGTGCTCAGCATGACAGGGCTATCACCCATACGGATGCCTGAATCAATGTGTTCATGTGCATTATCGGCCTTCGACGAATATTCCTATATCCAGATGAAAAAGTGAAAATGTTCAAAAAAATATTGATTGCCAATCGGGGAGAGATAGCCATCCGCATAATGGCAACATGCCGTGAGATGGGCATAACAACAGTGGCAGTTTACTCCGACGCTGACCGCAATGCGAACCATGTTCGAGTGGCTGATGAAGCATATTACATTGGCACTTCGCCCGCTGCACAAAGCTACTTGCGCATAGATACCATCCTTAATGTAGCCACGCAGAGCGGAGCAGAGGCTATTCATCCAGGGTATGGCTTTCTCTCCGAGAATGCAGATTTTGTTGATGCGTGTAAAAAAGCCGGAATTGTCTTCATTGGCCCTCCTGCATCAGCGATGCGACTGATGGGATCAAAGATCGCCGCCAAGCAATTAGCGCAATCTATTGGCGCACCAACCATTCCCGGTTATGACGGCGAAAGCCAGGAAGATGCAGTGCTAATCAGTGAGGCCCAACGCATCGGTTTCCCTTTACTCATAAAAGCCTCCGCTGGCGGTGGCGGCAAAGGTATGCGCATCGTATATGCCATCACCGATTTCAAAGAGCATCTGGCCGGTGCGCGGCGCGAGGCGCTGGCTTCCTTTGGTGATGCGACTGTCTTTCTCGAACGATTGATCCCACAACCGCGACATGTCGAGATTCAGGTACTGGGCGACACATTTGGTCACCTCATTCATCTCGGCGAACGTGAATGCTCCATCCAGCGCCGTCATCAGAAAATAGTCGAAGAGAGTCCTTCTGTTGCATTAACCCCAGCATTACGGGCCGAAATGGGTGCAACGGCAGCACGTATCGCCAGCGCTGCCAGGTACGTTAATGCCGGTACACTTGAATTTTTGCTTGATACTGATAAGCAGTTCTACTTTCTTGAGATGAACACGCGCCTGCAAGTAGAGCATCCTGTCACTGAACTCGTCACTGGTATAGACCTGGTACGTCATCAACTACAAATTGCCTCAGGACAAGCACTCAGCTTAACCCAGGAACAGATCACCTCGCGCGGACACGCTATCGAAGTGAGACTGTACGCTGAAGATCCCGAAAATAACTTTCTGCCCTCTACTGGTACTGTGACGAACTTCGTCAAGCCCGAAGGGCCTGGTATTCGTATTGATAGTGGCATTGAGAACAATGACGAAATCACCCAGTTTTACGATCCAATGATTGCCAAATTCATTATCTATGGCGAAGATCGTACGACAGCCATTGAACGCCTGCTAGCTGCTCTTAAACAGCAAGCGATCTTTGGAGTTAAGACGAATGCTCAGTTGTTACTTGCAATTGCAACACACCCTGCATTTCAAGCAGGGTTCACCTTTACCAGCTTTCTGGAAGAACATGGATTGCTTGGGGGTGAGCCATCAATACAAACAAAAACCGGTCATGAACATGAAACTTCAGATCAGGAAAGCTTGTATTGCGCGTTAATTGCAGCAGCCATGTTTGATGTGGTCAGGACCGGCGAAGATAAGTCTCTGAGAAATAGCCAAACTCTACCAAACCCATGGCAGATACTTGGCCCATGGCGTATGATCGGCGAAGCACGAAGCACTAACTATACTCATCAAGGTGAAAAACACCAGGTAGCTATCTCACCATCGCAAGAAACATCTGGAACATGGCATGTACAGGTTGATGCGCAACCAGCAGAAACAATCTTCTGCCTCTTCGGTAATGATGGTCTTATCCTACTACGATTTGGAATAATGCAAGTACGCGCACACGTACGATCATCTGAAGGTGAAACACAGGTTATTTTCGATGGACGAACGTACCGCTTCGAACGACGCCAACCACCAGGCGTGGATGTAACAGCTTATGGGGGGAATGTCGTCCACTCGCAAAAAGCGCTAACTGCTCCAATGGCAGGAACCATCGTAAAAGTGCAGGTTCGAGATGGTGAAGCGGTCCAGCATCGGCAGGTACTCGTTATCCTAAGCGCTATGAAGATGGAACATACGATAATTGCACCCTATGAAGGCAGAGTGCGAAGAGTACATTATCACGAAGGCGAGGTCGTCAAAGGCGGCGCTGTCATCGTTGAAATGGAATAATACATAGGAAAGGACTATTCTTTATGCAGGTAGGTTTTATTGGCATCGGAGTCATGGGACGCCCTATGACGCTTAATTTGCTCAAAGCAGATCATCACGTTACAATTTATGCGCGTCATCCTGAAAAGCCAGGGGTGCAAGAAGTACTCAACTCAGGTGCTAAATTAGCTCCCTCGTCTCGCGCCGTCGCCATGGCTTCGGATATAGTAATCACCATGCTACCCAACTCTTCTCAAGTTGAAGAAGTCGTGGCCGGGCCGCACGGTTTACTCGAAGGGGCACGCAAAGGACTGATCATTATAGACATGAGCACTATAGCGCCCGCTGTTAGCAGAAAGCTAGCGCAGGAAGCATCAATTCACGGCGCTCATTTGCTTGATGCTCCTGTAAGTGGTGGCTCACAAGGCGCTGTCAATGGTACGCTGACCATTATGGTAGGTGGCGAGCGTGAAATATTTGAACAGGCACGGCCTGTTTTGGAGGCAATGGGCAAAAAGGAGAATATTTTTCACGTTGGTCCGAATGGCTCCGGTGAAATTATCAAGCTTGTGAACAACGTGTTGTGCGGCGCAATCGCTGCCGCCATAGCCGAGTCATTTGTACTGGGTGTCAAAGCTGGCGCAGATGTAGACACGATGGCAAAGATCATAGGCGTAAGCACCGGGGCAAGCTGGCAACTTGCCAACCAGTTTCCCCTACGCGCCTTCAATGGCAGTTTTCAACCCGGTTTTATGACCGATTTATTACATAAAGACCTGGGTCTTGCCCTTGACCTTGCTTCTGAAAACACGGTGCCAGCGACAATGATTGCTCTAACACGCCAGATGTACGAAATGGCTCGCGCGGAAGGCTATGGCCGCGAAGACTATACATCAATCTTGAAAGTGCTCGAACAGTTGGCAGGCGTTGAAGTGAGAAGCAAATAACCAGAACCTGATTACTGCACCAATGAATAAATCAATCCATGAGAAATCGTCATACCTAACACAAGCACAGCAGCAAGCCCAAAGTAAGCCAGGCCAAGCACAATGCGCTCAGCTGTTGGGACATCATAATAAGCCTTGTCTTCAGGTGTATTGGGCTTAGAGCGTCTTGACCAGAGTTGAGTTGCGGCCAGGACAACAAACAAAAGCAAGAAGAAGTTGCTATTGCCATTGACCCATGACCAGATCTGGAATGCAACCAGTCCTAAAAAGCCTATAATCCAGATGCGTCGATCGATCGCTCCCAAAACTCGCCCGCCATCGAACGGTACAATAGGTATCAGATTGAAAAGGTTGAGGAAAAAGCCAAAATAGGCCAGTGGTGCCCATACCGTATTTGGGAATTCGCGTGCTAAAGCTAAACAGACCATCGCGGCAATCGCACCTGCAACTCAGTTTCATCACAACTGCATGGCCCATCTCATGTACAAAGAGCAATAGCACTAATCCTGCTGCAAACTGCCAGCCAAAGAAGAGTGAGTAGACTGCGACTGAGAAAAGAGCGGAGAAACCCACCAGGCCAAATTTGAGCAAAGAGGCCAGTAAAGGAAATTTGAGCAGCAATGCGCTCAGCGCAGCACCAAGACCGCCAAGGCCTGCAAGTCCTTTGCGTTTATTACTACGCTCTGTAGTACCACCGTTTACAGCCTCACGCTGTTCAGCGCCAATATCTGCTGTATAGCCCTCTATACTTGATGGACCGCGATAAGGAGTCATTAGCTCTGCATTGTAATCAAGCTTGTCCGAAGGTAATTCATGAGCATAATTGGAATACAACGTAGAAGGATCCAGGGATTGTACAGGTTGAGCAGAGCGAGGCGTTTTAGACATCTCGTCCTGGTAGTAGGCAGGATCAGAATAATCTATGTCACTAGTAGTTTTATCATAATTTTCAGAAAAATCATCTTTGGGGTTCCAGGACATTCATGCCTCAATTCCGACACTTCCCTACATTCAGATGACACGAAGTGTAGCCGCCTTTCGTTCTGCCTGAGTGCGGAGCACTAGCTCTCCTTACGTCTCACCTGACCCGTAGGGTAGCTGCGCAGCAGCGTTGGTGAGACGGATGAGTGCCAGCGCAGCAGCGTTGGCAGAACGGACAAGAACAGCGAGAGCAGCGTTTCTGAATGCATTTGAGTATTATTGATTCCTTCACAATATCGACCAATATATATCTTACCATACATTACGTACAACGGAGACTGAGGTTGTGTTATTCCGTCACTGAATCATGAATTCGTCGGAGTAGAGGATAATTAGTGTGAGGTTGAAACTGCTTTCTCACCCCAGACCGAGAGATAGAACCAAACACCGCAGAAATCGTCCGACATCATCTCCCCTAATGCCTGCCGGTAGAGCATATCAAGCTCCTCTTGGGTAGCGACTTTCATTTTAACCATAAATGGTTGTGACATTTTAAAGACGACCTGGGAGTTAGTATACATTGCTTCATGTGCTACTGTTCCCATAGAAAAATCAAAAGCATGAGCCTTTCTCTGGATATTTACGCAACCCGCATCGCGTAGGAAACGCCCCAACATCGGCGTAACACCTAGACTTCGCCCATCAGGAGAAAAGCTCATTCCAGCTAATTTGAAGGCACGTAAGCCTATTTCATTTATTTTTTCTACCGCTGGACTGTTAGTGGTACCATATGTATCAAATTCTGTCAGGCGAATGATGCCACCAGGTCGTGTAATACGCATACACTCTTGTATGAGACCAGGCCACGCGGTTGTAGGCATAAAGCCAAAAATAGAACGAGCATTTACCATGTCGAAGGAGTCATCAGCAAACTCCAGCGGCTCTAATGCATTCATGAACTGGAAACTTGCATTATTGAGGCCTTGTGACCACGCCCGGGCACGCGCATACTCGATCATCATATGACTGATATCTATCCCCACGGCTCTGATTTCGGGAAACGCTGTAGCTACTTCAAGCACCCATCCCCCAGGGCCGCAAGCAATATCGAGAATATCGTGCATGCTAGAGACATCATTTCGCTCCGGGAACAGACCACCCATATTCTCTGTAAACAGGCGATCTTGGTTGATCAAGCGAGCCATTTCTGTGGCGCTTTCGGCATCAATAAAGTAGTTGTTCTCGTCGGGTTTATGTTCGATTGGCATCACGAAAGCTCCTTTTTTGCTGGCATAGTCCCGTTACTTTGATTGAGATTGGAGCATACACAACATTTACCTGTTCTTGTATATTTGTAATTCAGCAGACATTATTATACATAAGTTAATTGTGTATTACAATACAAGTAATTACTGTTGACATTGCCATCGCTTGATGTTATGCTCAATTTGTTGGATTCTGCATTGGAAGGTAACTTAAAGAGTGTAAGTGATGGATCGGTCAATATCCTGGCGGGAACTATTAGGAAGAAGCATTGGGGATGTCCATGAACGACAGCGAATTGCTACTGCGTTGGGCATCAATCCTGCTACTTTAACCAGGTGGGCTGCCAACGAAACAAATCCGCGACCACAAAATCTACGTGAATTGCTCAGGGCACTACCACTACAGCGTAAAGAGTTACTCCAACTCATCCAATTAGAGTTCCCAGAATTTGAAGCAGATTCAAAAATACTCGATCAAGAAGATTCGCTTACAACAATTCCTGCAGCATTCTACTCTAGCGTACTAGATTCATTTATAACCACGAGAAGATCCCAGCGATTCTGGACGGTTTGTAACCTGGTGTTAAATCAGGCACTTGGTCAACTGGACCCCAATGGTTTGGGCATGGCTATTACCGTCGCCCAATGTATGCCTCCATCGCGTGATGGGAAGATTCGAAGTATGCGCGAGGCAGCAGGGCGAGGAACACCACCATGGCAATCCACATTAACACGTGAGGCACTTTTCCTGGGAATAGAATCCCTTGCAGGCTATGCAATCACAAAAGGGAGAACATTCACCGCAGAGAATCGAATTGACCGATTAGGATTTTACCCCATTCGATGGGAAGAATGGGAGGAATCAGCAGTAGTTTCCCCAATTTGGTTCGAATACCGCATCGCAGGATGCCTTGTTGCTTCAAGCAGACAGGCCAGTTATTTTTTACCGTTTCGCCAGAATCTCATTGAACAATACGCTAAACTAATGACACTGGCATTTGAACCAGAGGATTTCTATGAACAACAGGATATCCAGCTCATGATCATGCCTGAACGTGAAGTGCAACAGACAAAAGCTTCAAATTTCCGGCAACGTCTTTCAACGGTTCTGCTTGAAGTTGGACGCAATCAGCAAACAATTGATATTGAGCAGTCAGAACTATTGGTCTGGAAACAACTAGAAGAGGAGTTCCTTGAACTCCTTGTACAGACTGCCAGCGAGTAAGACACTTTTCTCCTCACTGCTTCTCTCTAGCTCGTCACATTCTTCTCCCTCATCAAGCTAAATATTATGATAGGCTAGATTTGAGGGATAACGTTGCCATCAATTGTCCTTGCAGAAGTGCAGTTATGGCTCCCGCTTCCCCCACGACCGGGTCAATCTGCCCATCACCATTGACATCAACACCGTGATAAGCATAATCTGCAAGTCTCACGATCTCCTCTACTTTCGATAAATCAGTGGGATGCGTGCGCAGCAGCAATGCATCATGGTCGATTGTCGTCACCCAGCCGATGATATTGGAGAGCGCAATATCCATCAGTTTTGCATGTTGGTGCATAGCGCTCGTCGCATCGGGCTGGCTGATTGCAAAACCAGCATGTTCCGTTGAACCAGTCACATAGCCTTCTTTACCCAGCAGGCCAAAGCCATCCCCAGCCGTCGTCACATTCTGGAGGGCACATATCCCCTCTAGCTGCTGGTAGTGTGAGCCATGTATCCCTTCGATAATATCCAGCATACTTTGAGCTGCGCAGCTTATCGCAACTGTATTCTGACCAGTTGCAGCGCTCTGCAAAACCGCTGCCTGGATATCCAAAAGGTGGGTCTGCTCCAGAACGCCTACCAGCAAACCAATCTTGCCAGGTGTCTCAGGATAAATGACAAGCAAATGCTCGACATGCGCAAAGGCTTTGATGGGGAATGTGCCTGTAAGGATCACTTTACCTGTAGGTGCCACGAGCGCTCCCTGTTCCTGGGTGATCTCCAACTTATCACCAGGAGTGAGCAGATTGTCGCTCGCTTGGCTAAAAACTAGTGATCCCGTCTGATTATTCATAGTCAACGTGCCTAAGGCCGTGACCGCCTCAGTATCCTGGTTGATAAACCAGGCAGCATATTCGGAACCGGCAGGAAGTGCATCCAGGCCATGAATAATAATGTTTAAAGCATTTGTCCGCCCACCTGGTCCATTCTGGCTCGTAAAAAACGTCACTTGTCCACTAACGCTTGACGTCGCACTACTCTTCTGCGAGAGCAGCACAGCCCCGATTAGCCCACTGGCGATCACCAATAGCAGCACTAGCCCCACGATCAATGCAGTATACGGTATCTTTCTACGTTCATATCGACGCATTAATGAGGGTCGTGGACTGAAGCCCGTAGCATCGTCATCTACAAAGCCATGTAGCGAGTGTTGGATAGGTTCCTGGATCGTCGAACGTGAATGACCATTTATGTGATCGACGGGAACTGACCCGTTGGGACTCCATGCTCCTTCGGTAAATGTCAAATCTGTTAAAGGTGCTGCGGGGACGATAAACGGCATGCGAATCTTATTGTTGGGAGCTACTATCCGGTGATAGGCATTAGCCAGCAGCCCTGGTTGATGGAATCGTTGTACCGGGTCCTTGGCCAGCGCACGAGCAATAATGCTATACAGCCCTGCTGGCAAATCATTGCGCCACCTGCTCAAGGGAGGCACGGATGCGTACAAATGCTGCTGAGCCAGCTCTTCGTATGAGCTGCCAACAAACACTGGAGCGCCGGTCAGCAGATGGTAGAGCACGGCTCCAAGTGCATACACATCAGTAGCCGGGCTGCTCGGCTTACCGAGCAGTTGCTCAGGGGCAGATACATCACTCATACCTTTAATCAAGTTCTGCTCGGCACCTGATCGATCCGGTTCCAGTAGCTTTCTTACACCAAAGTCAGCCACAACCAACTGTCCGTCAAGCCTGATGAAAATACAGTCCACCGAGAGGCTTTCATGTAAGACCGCATGCTCTTGTCCATATTCCAGCGCGGTAGCAATCTGATCCAGGTAGCGGCCAATAGTGAAGACATCGAGTGGACCACTTCTGGCAAGGCGACTGAGCAAAGACCGCATCGGAATCTGAGGTGAGACCAGGTACGGTAGACCACGATAGACACCAAAATCAAGGAGTGGAAGGATATTGGGATGTTGCAGGGTTGCAATCTGGCTTGCCTGATACTGAAAACGTTCCAGGTATAACTCGTGCTCCTTTGACGACTGGTTCGCAGGCCCAATCAGAAAGCGCAGTAGATAGCCAGTTGAGGTCGCATTGGCGCGCGCAAGAAAGACAGGACCCCAATTACTTTGCTCAATAAACTGTTCTAAGCGGTAGTTTCCCAGAGACATTCCGATCCACTTGTCAAACGTAATGTTCTTCAACATCCTGGACCTTCCTTTTGTGCTTCTGTAATCTATAAATCCCTATATGTAAAACGCTTGCAAAATGGTTCCACAACACAATGGTACTTTATGTCATGTTGCGTTTTATTGAAGAGTCAGGCTTTCAGTGGCTCTTCATATCCAAACGGTTATGAATATGGGCAATGGAACCTTCTAGTGGAACTCATCGACGAAGACTGTGAAGCGACACGACGAAATTTTCGGGCAAATGCTTCGTATTATCGGTTTATACCGTAATATTGAATATCGTACTCAGCAGCAACAACACAACCAAAATGGTAATCACAATAACCGTCGCCCAGGCAATAATGTTGAAACCGAGTTTGTTCACATGACGACCCATCAAGCGACGATTGTTGATCAATAAGATGATAAAAACCAGCAAGATAGGCAGCATGGCCGCATTCAAATCTTGCAGCACAATGAGCACCTGGATAATTGGAAGCCCTGGTATCATTGTTATCAAAACGCCCAGGATAATTAAGCCGGTGAAAATGCTCTGAAAGACGGGAGCTTCTCTGAAACTGCGCGAGACTCCCCGCTCGAAGCCAAATGCTTCACTGATAGCATAAGAAGTGGAAAGTGGTAAGACTGCCGCTGCCAGTAACGAAGCTCCAAATAGACCTACACCGAATAGCAACGAAGCGTATTGCCCAGCAAAAGCCTGCAGTGCAAAAGCTGCATCGATAGCCGTATTGACTGGATGATTAGGATAGAGAGTAGCCCCTGTAGTAATGATTACGAAAGCAGCAATGAGCATTGCGAAAAGAGTACCACTATAGATATCAAGCTTCTCGTAGATATAGTCACTCGTGCGGATGCCCTTATCAGCGACAGAAGATTGGACAAAAAACTGCATATAAGGGCTAATGGTCGTACCAACAAGAGCTACAACTGTCAGCAAATAGCCGCTACTTGTGTTCAGGCTTGGAAGTATTAGATCATGTCCAACTTCACGCCAATTAGGATGAGCAGCAAAAGCAGCCGGGATATAAGCAAGAAAGCCCAGTGACATGATCAGAAAGACCTTCTCAACGCGCCGGTAGGAGCCCTTAATCACAAGCCACCACAGAATCAAACCCGCGAGAGGAACAATGATATAGACTAAAGGAGTTTGAGGATTGTTAGCTAGCACCTGAACGGCTGCGCCGATACCAAGAAATTCCGAAACAGTCACGCCTGTATTAGCAATCAGCAAAGCAAGCATCGCAAGAGCCGTCCAACGTACACCAAATTGCTCGCGTATGAGATCTGCCAGGCCTTTGCCAGTAACAGTCCCCATACGTGCGCACATTTCTTGCACGATTGCAAGGCAAAAGCCCGAAATAGCAAGTGCCCAGAGGAGGCTATATTGATAGCTTGCACCTGCCTGTGAAAATGTAGCGATACCACCAGCATCATTACCCGCATTTGCTGCGATCAATCCTGGTCCTAATACGGCAAATAATCTGAATAATGAAGAAGATCGGCTCAGACCAAAACGCGACCGCGCCTGCTTTTTTTTACGTTCAGCGCGGTCTTTCATTTGGGGGTCTTGTGCTTTCTCGCGTGGAGTATCCATGAGTAGCACTCCCAGGAAAGAAGATATGCGTAGCTATTCTTACCTGCTTTTCCTTTCATCCGTCCTTGCAGCAGATAATAACACGCTCATGTACATGGTGCAAGAGCAACTTCACATTCAAGTACGAACTATTTCCCTTTCTTTACCCCATCAAGATGTAACCTTAGCAAATTGAGCGCCGCTAAAACTGCTAAACGCTTATTATCATCACGACTGGCGCGCCAACCAGGACCCATACCAGTAACCACACCCTCTGGGCCTTCAATGGCTATATGAACTGTGCCAGCCGGCTTATCCTCTTGCTTTTCGGGGCCGACAACACCTGTGATGCCTAATCCATAATCCGCTCCTAATCGCTCTCGCACCGCATGGGCCATAGCCCGAGCTGTTTCTTCGCTAATGTCTCCATATCGCTTAATAATCTCACTTGGCACGCCCATCTGAACTTTGAGATCAGGGTTGTATGATACGATACCCCCTATGAAATGCTGAGAACTACTGGGATAATCCGTAATTGTACTCGACAGTAACCCCCCCGTAAGTGATTCCATTACTGCTAACGACTGATTACGTGCTGAGAGTTGCTTGCCTATTACGCTTTGCAACGTATCTTTATCAACACCGAAAATATAATGCTTAAGAATCAGCCGTACTCGTGTCTCCATTTCAGCTACCTGCTGCTCCGCCTGCTCCCGGGTTTCAGCCTTAGCCGTAATACGTACATCAACCGCGTCAGACTTGGCATACGTTGCTATTGTAGGATTGTTGTTATGAATCACCGAACCCAATCGCTCTTCAACAGCGGACTCTCCCAGCCCCCAAACACGCAGGATGCGCGTAAAGATCAGACCACCTGCGAAAGGAGCCAGCCTTGGGATAACCTCGTTTTCCCACATATGGAACATTTCTCGCGGCACACCAGGCATCGCTACGATAATGTGCCCGTCCTTTTCAACCCACCATCCAGGAGCGGTTCCACGTGGATTAGGCAACGCCTGCGCCGAAGGAATCAACGTTGCCTGTTTAATATTGCGCTCTGGCATGGTAATATTGCGCGCAGCAAACATAGCGCGCAACTCAGCCTCTAGCACAGCATCCACCCCCATCGTCTCGCCCAGCATCGCGCTAATTGATTCGCGGGCAAGATCATCTTCGGTAGGCCCTAAGCCACCTGTTATAATAACCAGGTCAGAACGCTCCCATGCTCGTCTCAATGTCTCAACAATCCTTCCCTGGTTATCCCCCACTTGAGATACAAAATAGAGATCAATTCCAAGAGACGCCAGGCTCTGAGCAAGATAAGTCGCATTGGTATCAGTAATATGGCCCAACAACAATTCAGTACCACACGAGATTATTTCAGCACGCATACATCCTCCAGGCTCTTATAACTACAATCTCATAAATTCAGTAGCAATATCATATCACTATTGGGAGTGCATAAAAAAAATGTCAGGAGAGAGAACCCTCTCCCACACCACAAAACAACAATCAATATATTGTGTTCGAAACCATAACAAAATCAATATATTGTGCCAAAACCCTTGAAAATCACGTTTTTTACAAGTATACTATGTTGCAGTGGCCACAACAACCCAAACCTATTCGAAAGCAAGCACCAGAGATTGTACTCATGAGATGGTCTAAGCAAGGAAGGAGCATAC
>WNEZ01013795.1_pt1 | contig 11944 bp, 8 predicted proteins | sample 5400521 | NCBI WGS metagenome assembly WNEZ01 (sample SAMN13153339, study PRJNA577476) | soil metagenome | isolation source: 120 cm saprolite under Douglas fir tree site 2 hole 1 replicate 1 | place: USA:California | collected 2015-04-18
TTCGAGCACACGGTGGCGCCCCACTTCCACTTCGGCGAGGAGGTCCACCCGGAGGCGCTCCTGCGGCCCTCGGCCGGCTACCTGGCGCTTCTCGGTCTCGGCGTCCACACGCTCTTCGACGGCGTCGCGATCGCTGCCGGCTTCATGATCGGGCCCGCCCTCGGCATGGTGTTGTCGATCGCGGTGTGCCTGCACAAGGTGCCAGAGGGCTTCACGATCGCGTCGATCATGCTCGCGGGCGGCCAGTCGCGCGCGACGGCGATCGGCGCCGGCGCGCTCCTGGGTGCCTTGACGATCGCCGGCGCGGTGGCCACGCGTTTCGTGGCCGCGCATCACGTCGGCTACGCGCTGGCGCTGTCGGCGGGCGTCACCATCTACGTGGCCGCGTCGGATCTCATCCCGGAGGTGAACCGCGAGGGCGGGCCGGCGCTCGGCTGGACGGTGTTCGCGGGGCTCGTGCTGTTCGCGGTTGCCGACTGGCTCGTGTCGCCGCTCGGCGCGCACTGATGCTAAGCTCGCTCTCGTCATGAAAATCCTCGTGCTGCACGGGCCGAATCTCAATCTTCTCGGCACCCGCGAGCCCGGCGTGTACGGTCGCACGACACTCGCGCAGGTCGATGGGATGCTCCGCGATCACGCGCGTCGCCGCGGCCACACGGTCGAGTGCCGACAGTCCAATCACGAGGGCCAGCTCGTGGACTGGCTCCAGGCGGCGCAGCAGGAGCGATTCGCCGGCGTCGTCTTCAACCCCGGCGCGCTCACGCATTACTCGCTCGCGCTCCGCGACGCCGTCGCGGCGATCTCGCTGCCCGTCGTCGAGGTCCATCTCTCGAACGTGCACGGGCGCGAGGAGTTCCGGCGCCACTCCGTGATCGCCGCCGTCGCGCGCGGGCAGATCTCGGGATTCGGCCCGCAGAGCTATCTCCTCGGCCTCGACGCCCTCACGGCGGATTCGCGTCGACCGACTCGACGACGGTGAATCGCCATCGCCGCCCCGGCGTCTAACGACGACGGGAGGCGAGCGAATGAATCCCGGTGGACAAGGACGAAGCGGCCCTGATCGAGCGGTGCCGTGCCGGCGATCTGGCGGCGTTCGAGCCGCTGGTCGAGAAGTATCGCCAGCGCGCGTATCGCCTTGCCTACAACGTCCTGCGCGACCCGGAGGAGGCCTGGGACGTCGCCCAGGACGCCTTCATCCGCGCTTTCCAGGCGCTCTCGTCGTTCCGGGGCGACTCCGCGTTCTACACCTGGCTCTTTCGGATCGTGATGAACGTCGCACGGGACCGCGCCCGGCAGCACGCGGCGCGCGGCCGCGCGTTCGGCACCGAGCGCGTGGACGAGAAGGACTGGGACCGGATCCTGGTCGATCAGGGGACCGCGCCCGACACCAACGCGACGCAGGTCGAGGAGCGCGAGCGGATCGGGCGCGCGCTGGCGACTTTGTCGGAGCCGCACCGGGCCATTATCATGTTGAGTGATCTCGAGGGGCTCTCGTACCGGGAGATCGCGGAGGTGCTGAACATACCGATGGGGACCGTGATGTCGCGGCTGCACAACGCGCGCCGGCGTCTCCGGGACGCCCTCGGACCGCTTCTGGTCCTGGTCCTGGCGCTGCTGCTGGCCCTCGCGCTGGCGGCGGTCGCCCAGGCGCAGTCGATCGTCAGGTTCGGCGCGCGGATCGTTCTCGCCAGCGATGGGCCGCCGCCCAGCGCGCCGAGCAAGGCGCCGGAGCCGCCCGACGAGCGGCTGGAGGCCTTCCTGCCGAAGCTTCGCCAGCTCTTCCGCTACAACAACTACACCTCGCTCGAGCGCTACCGCGCCGAGGTGCCCGTGGGGACGACCCAGCGCTGGGCGGTGCCGGGCGACCGCCGGCTCGAGGTCACGCCGCAGAGCGTGCGCGGCGGCGCGGTGAGCTTCAACATGCGCCTGACGCGTGGCAGCTTGACCGAGGTGTCGACGAACATCCAGGCGCAATCGGGCAACCCCGCCGTGATCGGCGGCCCGAAGCACGGCTCCGGTACGCTCATCATCATTCTCTGGACCAACCCCACTCCATGATCGGCAGGCGTCGGTGAGCTCGGGCGAGGACCGCTACTTCCGGGAGCGCGCGCGGATCGAGCAGGGCCACACGAAGTACCGCGAGAAGCTCCGCGAAGAGGGCAAGCTCTTCGTCCGTGACCGGCTGAAGCTCCTCCTCGACCCCGGCGCCGAGTTCCAGGAGGACTGGCTGTTCGCCCGCTCGAACGAGCCCGACACGCCGGCGGACGGCGTGGTCACCGGAGTCGGCAAGGTCGGCGGGCGGCCCGTCTGCGTCATGGCTAACGACTACACCGTCAAGGCGGGCTCCTGGGGCGAGAAGACCGTCCAGAAGATCGTGCGCATCCAGGAGAAGGCCGCGAGGCTGCGGGTGCCCCTCCTTTATATGGTGGACGCCGCCGGCGGGCGCATCTCCGAGCAGATCAAGATCTTTCCGGGAAGGTTCCACGCCGGGCGCATCTTCTACAACGAGGTCCAGCTCTCCGGCGTGATCCCTCAGGTGTGCGTGCTCTTCGGGCCGTCGCCGGCCGGCTCGGCCTATCTGCCCGCGCTGACCGACGTCGTGATCATGGTGGAGGGTAAAGCATCCCTCTACGTGGGCAGCCCCCGCATGGTCGAGATGGCCATCGGCGAGAAGACGACCCTGGAGGAGCTCGGCGGCGCGCTCATGCATTGCAAGGTCTCCGGCTGCGGTGACATTCTCGCCGCCTCCGACGAGGACGCGATCGGGCTGGCGCGCCGGTATCTGACCTACATGCCGCAGTCCTACCGCGAGTGGCCGGCGATGTCTCCCGCCGCCGAGCCGAAGGCCGGCCGGTCCATCGACGAGATCGTGCCGTACGACCAGCGGAAGTACTTCGACATGTACGAGGTGATCGATCGATTGATCGACGCCGGCTCGTGGTTCGAGATCAAGCGGTTGTTCGCGCAGGAGATCATCGTCGGCTTCGCGCGCCTGGGCGGCCGTCCGGTCGGGATCGTGGCCAATCAGCCGAAGGTCAAGGGCGGCGTGCTGATGGTCGACTCCTCCGACAAAGCGGCGCGCTTCATCTGGCTCTGCAACGCCTTCAACATTCCGCTGATCTACCTCGCCGACATCGCGGGCTTCATGGTCGGCACGAAGGTCGAGCAGCAGGGGATCATCCGTCACGGCGCCAAGATGATCTTCGCGACCGCGCAGGCGACGGTGCCGAAGATCTCCGTGATCGTGCGCAAGTGCTACGGGGCGGGTCTCTACGCGATGTGCGGTCCCGCCTTCGAGCCCGACGCCGCGATCTCGCTGCCGCAGGGGCAGATCGCGATCATGGGGCCGGAGCCGGCGGTGAACGCCGTCTACTACAACAAGATCATGGAGCTCCCCGAGAGCGAGCGGGCGGCGTGGGTCAAGCAGAAGCGCGACGAGTACGCGCAAGACGTGGACACCTACAAGCTCGCCTCCGAGATGCTGATCGACGACATCGTGCCGGGCAGCGCCCTCCGCGACGAGCTGATCAAGCGTCTCGCGTACGCGCAAACCAAGGCTCACGAGTTCCCGGCTCGCCGGAACGGCGTCTACCCCGTCTGAATCGCGGCGGCTCCCGCCGCCTTCCGCGCTCCATCGGCCCGGCCCGTGGCCTGTCGTCTCCCCGGATCGCACTATTTCGTGCCGACTAGGGGAATTCCCATGCTAGGAATCAAATGTGCAAAAAGTGAAACACCCGTCGGCTCGGTCTCGAGCGCAGCTCACGACCCGGCAGGCGGCGGCTCACTGCCGAGTCTCGATTCCCACGCTCCGGCGCTGGATACGGGCGGGGGAGCTCGGCGCTCATCTGACACCCGGGGGCCACCGCCGCATCGATCTGGACGAGTTCCAACGCTTCCTGCACGCGCACGCAAGGCCGGCCTATCCCGTGCCTCCCGAGCCGAGAACTCGGGTTCTGCTCGTCGACGACGAGCCGCTCGTCGTCCAGATGCTGCACGATCTCCTGGTCGACGGGCCGTTCGCGATCGAGACGGCGACCGACGGGTACGAGGCGCTCGTCAAGGTCGGGACGTTCCGGCCTGCGCTGATCATCCTCGACGTGGTGCTGGCCGGCCTCGACGGCATCGAGGCGTGCCGGTGTCTCAGGCGAATGCCGGAGACCCGCGAGATGAGGATCCTCGGTGTGACCGGGCATCCGTCCATGGTTCCCGTGCTGCTCGGAGCCGGGGCGGACGCGTGCGTGACAAAGCCACTGGACCTGGACCTGGTGTGCCGAGAGATCAAGCGGCTTGTTTCGGCGACCGCAATTTGCAGTCGCGCCTCGGCCGGCGGGGCCCCCGCCCCGCGACGGCCTGCAGCGCGCACCACGGTCCCCCACTCCCTCACGGGACGAGAGGGCTGAAAGAAGCCATGGACTCCATCCGCGTGCTCTATGTCGAAGGCGATCCCGTCGATCAAGAGCTGACCCACCGTCATCTCGTCCGTCACGCGCCCCACATCAAGCTGACCGTCGTGGGGACCGTGGCCGAAGCGATCGAGCGCGTCACGATCGGCGACATGGACGTGATGCTCGCGGACTATCGCCTCCCGGACGGCACGGGCCTCGATCTGCTCGACGCGGTCAAGTCGAGGGGCCTGGAGGTGCCGGTCGTGCTCGTGACCGGCTCGGGAGACGCCGACGTCACCGTGCGTCTCCTGAAAGCCGGGGCCACCGACTATCTGGTGAAGCGCCCGGATTATCTGGCCACGCTTCCGGTGGTGCTCGAGAGCGCGTTCCGCTGGTTTCGCGCCGCGAGCGAGCGCCGGCGCGCGCCGATCCGCGTCCTCTATGCCGAGCACCATCCGGAGGACATGGCGCTCACCTTGCGCGCCTTCGAGGATCACGACCGCCGCGCGCGCGTCGAGACGGCCACCCACGGCCGGGAGGCGCTCACCAAGCTGAAGACCGTCCACTACGACGTGCTGCTGCTCGACAACCGGATGCCGGACCTCTCGGGGATCGAAGTGCTCAAGGAGCTGCAGGCCGACGGCATCCGCATTCCCGTCGTGATGGTCGCCGGTGAGGGCGACGAAGATTCGGCCGTCCAGGCGTTCAAGCTCGGCGTTGCGGACTATCTCATCAAGCGCGAAGGGTATCTCGCCAAGCTGCCGTCGACGATCGAGAACGTCCTCGCCCAGCGTCGCCTGGCCGACGAGAAGGACGGCCTGACGGTGCTGAACGATCTGGCGAAGTCCCTCATCACGACCAAGGATCTCGACGAGGTCCTGCGTCGGGTCGTGAACGCGGCCCGCGAGCTCCTCAAGGCCGAGGCAAGCGTGCTGTGGCCGGTCGCCTGGGAGGGGATCGAGGACCGCGCGGCCGAGCCGCTCCGGTTCCAGGTGACTCCGAACCTCGCCGAGCGACTGGCGCTCGAGCGCAAGATCTCCTTGCGCCATCTCCTCGCCCAGACCGGCGGACCAGACCCGACGGCGGTCTTCGGGACCGCGGGACAGACCCTGTCCGCGTCGTTCGTCGGGCCCGAAGGTCTGGTCGCCGTTCTCGCCGTTGGCAGCCCGCGCCCGCGCGAGTTCACCGCCATCGAGGAGGGCTTGCTGCTGGCGCTGGCCGACCACGCCGCGGTCGCCGTCGAGAACGCGCGCCTCTACCGTCGGCTGCGGCTCGAGCTCGAGGCGCGCGAGCGTCTCACCGCGATCCTGGAAGCGACGACCGACCTGGTCGCGATCGCGGATCTGTCCGGCCGCCTGCAGTACCTCAACGCCGCGGGGCAAGCCCTGCTCGGACTTGCGGCCGACGACGCGATCGGCCACCCGATCGCGGGCCTGGCTCCCGAACGGCTTCGCCCCGTCGTCCACGACGAGATCTGGCCGGCGCTGATCCGTAACGGTCTCTGGACGGGCGAGGCGGTGCTGCTCGCGCGCGACGGGCGCGAGGTGCCCGTGTCGGTGGTCGCCGTCGCCCATCGCTCTGCGGACGGATCCGTCGAGTTTCTGTCCGCCATCGTTCGTGACATGACGGAGCGCAAGCGGATCGATGCAGAGCTCCGACGCCAGCGCGAGGCGCTGTACCAGACCGAGAAGCTCGCGACGATGGGGACGGTGCTCGCCGGAGTCGCCCACGAGTTGAACAATCCGCTGACGGCCGTGACGGGCTACGCGAACCTCCTCCGTCAGGAGCTGGCGGGCACGCCCTCGGCCACGCGTGCGGAGGCCATCGCCCACGCCGCCGATCGCTGCGCGTCGATCGTCCGCAACTTCCTGGCGCTCGCCCGACGGCACCCGCCCGAGCGCCAGCTGGTGCGCTTGAACGACATCGCGCGCGACGCGGCCGAGCTCCTGGCGTACCACCTCCGCGTCGACCGCATCGAGGTCGCGCTGGACCTGGCCGAGGGCCTTCCCGTGCTGTGGGCGGACCCCCATCAGCTCCATCAGGTCGTGGTCAATCTCGTGACCAACGCTCGCGACGAGCTCCGCCGAGCGCCCGAGCCGCGACAGCTGACCCTGCGCACGCGGGCCGACGCCATCCGCGGCCGCGTCTCTCTCGACGTCGAGGACACGGGCCCGGGTATTTCAGCCGAGATCCGTGACCGGATCTTCGAGCCGTTCTTCACGACGAAGCCGGTCGGGCAGGGGACGGGCCTCGGTCTCTCGCTCTGCCACGGGATCGTCGAAAGTCACGGCGGCACGCTCTCACTCGTGAGCGAGCCGGGACACGGCGCGATCTTTCGGGTGGAGCTTCCCGTGGTGGCGCCGCCGACGACGCCCGGGAAGCGCTCGGCGGACACGCCGCCGGTCGTCAAGGGCAAGCGCATTCTCGTCGTCGACGACGAGCGGCTCGTGCTCCAGTTGCTCGGCGAGATGCTCGGCGCCGACCACCACACGGTGGACACGGTCGCCGACGGGACGCAGGCGCTCGAGCAACTCCGTCGGACGTCCTACGATCTGATCCTGAGCGACGTGCGGATGCCGTACCTCGACGGCCCCGGACTCTATCGCGCGCTGGAGCGCCGGCTCCCGGACCTCTGCCGGCGCTTCGTTCTCATGACCGGAGACGTCTTGAGCGCGGAGATCCAGACGTTCCTCGAGCAGACGGGAGTGCCGGGACTGAGTAAGCCCTTCGATCGCGGCGAGGTGCGCCGGGTGATCCAACTCGTCGCCGGCGGCGCCCGGTGAGGTTGTGCGCGCTGCAGGCCGTCGCGGGGCTGGGGCCCCGCCGGCCGAGGCGCGCCTGTAAATTGAGGTTGTGCGCGCTGCAGGCCGTCGCGGAGGCGCGCCTGTAAATTGAGGTTGTGCGCGCTGCAGGCCGTCGCGGGGCTGGGGCCCCGCCGGCCGAGGCGCGCTGATGAACTAAAAGCTCGAGCCGTGCTCGAGCGGCCGGCTCAGCCGCCGAAGCGGCGACGCGTCGTGGCGAGGGTGTCGGCGATGGGCTGCGGGAGCCGCGGGCCGAACTGCCCGTAGAAGTCGCTGAGCTCGTCGAGCGCCGCGAGCCACTCGCCGGCGTCGCATCGGAGCGCCTCGCGAAGCTGAGCCGGGGTGACGTCGAGCCCGCCCGTGTCGATGGCGCCGGCCGCCGGGACCCAGCCGATCGGCGTCTCCTCAGCTCGTCCAGCGCCGCGGATCCGCTCGACCATCCACTTGAGCACGCGTACGTTCTCGCCGTAGCCCGGCCAGAGGAAGCGACCGTCGGCGTCGCGGCGGAACCAGTTCACGCGGAAGATCCGGGGCGGCGCGGTCAGGCGCGGCCCGGTCGCGAGCCAGTGGGCGAAGTAGTCTGCCATGTTGTAGCCGCAGAACGGGATCATCGCCATCGGGTCACGCCGCACCACGCCGACCTTGCCGGTGATCGCCGCCGTCGTCTCGGTGCTCATGGCCGAGCCGAGGAAGACGCCGTGCAACCAGTCGAACGCCTCGAACACGAGCGGGATCACGCCGGTGCGCCGAGAGCCGAAGATCACGCCGGAGATCGGCACGCCCTGCGGCTCTTCCCAGTTCGGCGCGATGGACGGACATTGCTCGGCGAGCACCGTGAAGCGCGAGTTCGGATGCGCGGCCGCGCCGGCGCCCGGCTGCCACGGCCGCCCCTGCCAGTCGGTGAGCCCGGCCGGCGGTGTGGGCGTCAGCCCTTCCCACCACGGCTCCTGGGACGCGGTCAGCGCGACGTTGGTGAAGATCGTGTTCGAGCGCACCATCGCGGTCGCGTTCGGGTTCGTCTTCGGGCTCGTGTTGGGCGCGACGCCGAAGAAACCACGCTCGGGATTGACGGCGCGCAGCTGGCCGTTCGCGTCCACCCACATCCACGCGATGTCGTCGCCGACCGTCCACACGCGCCAGCCCGGGAGCTGCGAGACCGCCATCGCGAGGTTCGTCTTGCCCGACGCGCTCGGCATCGCGGCCGCCAGGTACGTGACGCGCCCCTCGGGATCCTCGACGCCGATGATCAGCATGTGCTCGGCGAGCCAGCCCTCCTGGCGGGCCTGCCAGGACGCGATGCGGAGCGCGTGGCATTTCTTTCCGAGGAGCGCGTTGCCACCGTACCCGGATCCCACGCTCCAGATCAGCTTCTCCTCGGGAAAGTGCAGGATCAGGCGCCGTTCGGGCGAGAGGTCGCCCATCGAGTGGAGTCCCGCGATGAAGTCGTCATCGCGCCGCATGTGCTGGATCGCGACCTGTCCGACACGGGTCATCAGGTGCATGCTCGCGACGACGTACGCGCTGTCGGTGACCATCAGGCCGACCCGGCTCATCGGCGAGCCGGCGGGGCCCATGAGGTACGGTATCACCCACATCGTCCGGCCGCGCATGCTCCCGCGGAACAACGCGCCGGCCGTCGCCTTCGCCTCGATCGGCGCGATCCAGTTATTGGTGGGGCCGGCCGAGTCCTTTTCGCTGGTGCAGATGAAGGTGAGCTGCTCCGTGCGCGCGACGTCCAACGGGTGGCTCCGGTGTAGATAGCAGTTCGGGTAGGTCTTCGGGTTCAACGGCAGGAGCGTGCCGTCTTGCAGCATGGCCTCGATCAGGGTGTCGTACTCGGCCTTGGAGCCGTCACACCAGACCACACGAGACGGCTGCGTCAGGCCGGCGGCCTCGGAAACCCACTTCTGGGCCACGCTGGTCACGCTCATGAAGGCCTTTCTTGCGCTCGGAGGTGAGCTGGCTTCTAAACACAAATTGTCTCCTCGCCCCGCCGGGGGCGTCAAGCAGAACGTGCTAGCATTCGCGCCGTGACGGGCCTCGTCGTCGCCGCGCGTTATCTGACGATCGTGCCCCTGCCCGGCCCGGCGCGGCCGAGCGCCGACGCCCTCGGGCGCGCCGCGCCATGGTTTCCGGTAGTCGGCCTCGGACTCGGCGTGGTTCTCGTCGTCACGGAGCGCGTGACCGAGGTGCTATTTCCCTTGCTCCTGGCCGGGTTGCTCACCGTCACCGTCTGGAAGCTCCTGACCGGCGGCCTCCACCTCGACGGGCTCGCCGATTGCCTCGACGGTCTCGGCGGACGTGACGCCGAGCACCGACTGGCCATCATGCGCGACAGCCGGATCGGCGCGTTCGGCGCGCTCGGCCTCATCCTTCTCCTGCTCCTGGAGATCGCGGCCGTCACGGAGCTGCCGCCGAGCGTCCGCGGTCACGCGCTCCTGGTCGCGCCGGTGGTCGCGCGCGCCACGCCGCCCTTGCTGGCGCGCCTGTTCCCGGCGGCGAAGTCGGAAGGGCTCGGCGCCGCGTTCGGCGCGGGGGTCGGCCCTCTCGCGGTCCCCATCGCGCTGTCGGTCGCCCTGGTCGTCGCCATCGTGACGCTACGCGGTGTCGGGATCGTCGTCCTGGTCGTCTCGGTCGTGAGCGCGCTGGTCCTCACGCGGTTCTTCGCCGCGCGCGTCTCCGGGATCACCGGCGACGTGCTCGGCGCCGCGATCGAGATCGCCGAGCTGGCCGGTCTCCTCACCGTCTCGGCATGGTCGCACCTGGGACGTTGATCTATCTCTTCCGCCACGGCGAGGTTGTCCTCGCTGAGACGCGTCGATTCATCGGCCACCTCGACGTTCCGCTTTCGCCGCTGGGCGAGCGCCAGAGCGTCGCTCAGGCCGCCCGCCTCGCGTCGGTGAAGCTGACCGCCCTGTTCACGAGCGACCTGATTCGCGCCCGGCGAACCGGTGAGATCATCGGCGCGCCTCACGGGCTCACGCCGACGGTCGTGCCGGAGCTCCGCGAGATGGCGATGGGCCGCTGGGAGGGGATGACCGCCGCGGAGATTCAGCGCGGCGAGCCGGCGAAGTTCGCCGAGTGGATGTCGAACGTCGGCAAGTTCCCGTTCCCCGACGGGGAGAGCGTGCCGGATCTCGAGGCCCGCGCGTGGCCGGCGTTCGAATCGATCGTCGACGCCCACACCGGCCAGGCGGTCGCCATCGTCGCGCATGGGGGCACGAACCGCGCCCTCATCTGCCGGGCGCTCGAGCTTCCGGTCGGGCGGCTGCTCTCGATCGGTCAGGACTACGGCGCCCTCACGGTCCTCGAACGGGTCGAGACGTGGCGCCTGCTCCACCTCAACGAACGCCCGATGCTATAAAGTAGGCGACTCGCACAGGGCTGTGCGCGCTGTAGGCCGTCGCGGGGCTGGGACCCCGCCGGCTGAGGCGCGCCTCTAAATTGGAGACCACATGCCACCACATCGAAACGCCTACCGACCGAGCGTCATGGGAACCCGCGGCGTCGCCACCTCGGCTCACCCGCTCGCCTCGATGGCCGGGATCCAGATGCTGCTGGCCGGCGGCAACGCCGTCGATGCCGCGGTCGCCGTCGGCTCGACCCTGAACGTGGTCGAACCGTTCATGTCGAGCGCCGGCGGGATCGGCCTCATGCTGATCTCGCGCGGGCGCGAGCGCCACGTGCTCGACTTCATCGGCCGATCGCCTGCCGCCGCGGATCCGGCGGCCTGCACGGACGACGAGCTGGCCGGCGGACCGAAGTCGTGCGCCACTCCCGGCAACCTCGGGGGTTGGCTCGCCGCGCTCGAGCGCTTCGGCTCGATGGACCGCGCCCGGGTGCTGGCGCCGGCGATCTCGCTCGCCGAGAACGGCGTTCCGCTCACGTTCAAGAGCGTGGAATTCTTCGAGGCGGCGCGTCAGACGCTCGCACGCTCCCCGGAGGCGCAGCGCCTCTATCTCGCCAACGGGGGACCTCGCCCGGGTGGGATCGTGACCTACAAGGAGCTCGCGTCTACGTTCCGCCAGGTGGCCGAGGGCGGCGCCGAGGCGTTCTATCGCGGGCCGATCGCGCGCGCGATCACGCGCGCGGTGCGCGAGGCGGGCGGGTGGCTCGGCGAAGAGGACCTGGCCACGTTCGCGCCGGAATGGCGAGAGCCGGCCACGATCACGTATCGAGACCGCCAGGTGTTCTCGATGCCGCCGCCGTTCTCCGCGTTCCAGATGCTCGAGACGCTCAACATCCTCGAGGGCTACGATCTCAAGGGCTTCCGTCACAACTCCGTCGACTACCTCCATCATCTGATCGAAGCGGTGAAGCTCGGCTCCGCGGACCGGCTCGCCTACGCCTACGGCGACGGGGTCCCGATCGCCGGGCTCCTGTCTAAGAAGTACGCGGCTTCTCAGCGCGCGCGCATCGACGGCAAGCGCGCGGCGGTGAGCGAAGGCGAGCGCCACAACCCCCAGAAGCTCCAGGGGCAGATCGAGGAAGGCCACCCCGCGAACTTCATGAACGAGCACACCACCCACTTCGCTTGCGCCGACGGCGCCGGGACCGTGGTCTCCGTCACCCAGACCCTGGGGGTGCCCTTCGGCTCGGGTTTCGCCGTTCCGGGCACCGGCATCGTCCTCAACAACATCCTCAAGTGGATGGATCGCGACCCCCGATCCCCGAACGTTCTGCGGCCCGGGCGAAAGGCGGGAACGATGATGTCTCCCACGCAGGTCTTCCGGGACGGGGTCTTCCACCTCTCCGTCG
>WNEZ01004671.1_pt1 | contig 11942 bp, 14 predicted proteins | sample 5400521 | NCBI WGS metagenome assembly WNEZ01 (sample SAMN13153339, study PRJNA577476) | soil metagenome | isolation source: 120 cm saprolite under Douglas fir tree site 2 hole 1 replicate 1 | place: USA:California | collected 2015-04-18
TTCTCTGCATGCACATACATCACTCTCCTACATCAACGTGCAAAAGGGACGTTTTTGAGGGCGATGTTCGAAGATTGATGTCGTTGTTCGAAGGTTGGTGTCGGGACTGTTCGACATTCAGTGTCAAGTACCAATCGATCTTCCCCCTATCTTTGCCTCCACAGACCGTCTCAAAATCGGTCGTTTGATGAGACGATTACCTCTGCTTTTCCAGGATAACCAGACACCACTCCTGCGAGCGTGATGCTGAGTCTTGACGAATCTCAAAAGTCGTCTCATAATCAGAATCTCAAAACCTCACGCAATCGACGGGAAACCTGAGACAAAAGGACGAGCTTATGAAGATTGGCTATGTACGAGTCTCAAAACACGAACAACATGAGGCGCTCCAGATTGACACCCTGAAAGAAGCTGGCTGTGAAAAATGGTTTATTGACAAGGTCACAGGCACAAAAGCCGAGCGCAAGGGCTTGAACGAAGCGCTGGCATATGCACGACCAGGGGACACATTCATCGTGTGGAAATTGGATCGAGCAGGGCGCTCGCTAAAACATCTGATTGAGCTGCTCAACTCCCTGGACCAGCACCAAATTGGATTCAGAAGCCTCACGGAACAGATTGATACCACGACCCCGGGTGGGAAGCTGATTTTTCATCTGATGGGCGCGCTGGCTGAGTTTGAACGGGATCTGATCCGAGAGCGGACGAATGCAGGGTTGGCCGCAGCGCGGGCAAGAGGACGAGTCGGTGGGCGACCCCGAAAACTCAAGACGAGCGGGAAGGTGCTACTTGCTCGACAGATGTTCGCCGATCAGAGTCATTCCATCCCAGAGATCTGTGCAGCCCTTGGGATCTCTCGTGCTACTCTCTATCGCTACGTCAAAAAGCCTGAATCAGCCACGTAATTATCCGATTTCCGCTCACGAAATTCCAAAATTTACAGTCTTCTCTTCCCCTGGCTCCAGAACCGTGAGTGTGACGCCAAAACAGGCAAACAAGGTTTGTAAATATCCCTGGCCGAAGCGGGTTAACCGATCCTCAGAGGGAATGGCGATCTCTCCCACTCTGTCTTCGCAGAGCAGTTTGAGCAGGCGCTGCAACTGCCGCCGGGAGGCCTTGAGTCCAGAGCCAATAGCGGAGAGGACCAGCGTTTCCACGCCTTTGCGCTCCGTTTTTGCCCAGGCTTGTAGCCGCTCGAGTTGGATATCCAGGTCCACCTTTTGTCCGTGTCCGCTCACCCTGCCATAGAGGACCAGGAGTCGCTCATCGAGTTTGCCCACCAGCCGCTCGATCGGAGCCACGTGGCACGCGGACTTCCCGGCCTATCGGCATGGCCTGGATGCGCCCCGCCTGAATCCACCGTCGCACAGTGATCGGATGCAGTCCTAACTCATGGGCGGCTGCCCCAACACGCAAGAGTTTTTGTTCCCGTTTGGTCATCGTCTCTTTCCTTGGAGATCTGCTGACAGCGCTGTGATGGCCAAAGAGTGCCACAGAACGGCTTCGCTTACCCCTCTGGCTTCGCTTCAATGGATTGGTTGATCTCCCAGAGGTTGCCTTCGGGATCGGCAAAGTGCGCCGTGCGTAACCCCCAGCGCTGGTCGGTTGGGGGTCTGACAAACGTGACGCCCTTCGCTTTGAGTTCCTCGTATGCGGCATCGACATCCGCAACACCAGCGGCCAGAAGCCCACGTGGCCCTCACTCGATCTTCAGCTCATTGACCTGCGTCCCTAACAGGTCTGCGGCTCCTTCGGGCGAGAGTAAGATCAAGTACAACCCCTCTTGCAGAAGGAAACTGGCAGAATGGGCATCGCTCCCTTGATACTGAAGTTTGAACGTGTCCCGATAAAACGCCGTACAGCCGGCCAGGTCTTGGACGAACACGACCATCGCTTCGATTGTGTGAATCATGGTTTCCCCCTCTTCTTTCTTTGTCAAACCATCATGTGCCAATGCGCTTGTGAAGCAGAGGCCAGGATTATCAAGATATGGGTCAATGTTCAGACCTCACCGTCTGTGATCTCTTGTTGATGCTGTTCTTTTTGTCCCGTACGAATCCGGTTGCAAAGAAAGATGAGGAGAGTCTATGATAGCTTTCAAAAAGAGCAACTGTCAGCAACCCTCTACCAGCGGCGCAAACGAGTATCAGTCTCAGGTGGGCATTTCTTACACCACATTCTGCAGCCTCAAGTAGGTACGTTTGAGAATTTTTGATAGGGAGGGTCTAACAGCATCAACATTTGTTCATGAAAGAATCGGGTATGTTGGACAAAAGAGGCGATGCCAGCAGACGCGGAGCTGAGCGAGAGGTCGATGCCCTCAAAACATTGAAAGATCCAGAGCACGGTGGGAGTGCTGTTCAACAAACTGAGCTGAGGAGTCCCCCGTCATTAGACGTGGAGAGGAATTGGCGCAAACTTCACAGAATATGTATTTGATATATCTTGTGAAATATTGTACACTTGTTCTATGAAACAAGTGATCACGGCTAAGCTGAAACTGCATACGGATCCTGCCCAGTTCATGGCGTTGCGAGCAACCCAACTGGCCTATCGTGATGCGCTGAACTATGTCAGTCGCTACACCTTTGCACATGGCAAGAAGAGCAATCAGCAATGGTTGCAACAAGAGACGTATGCAGAAGTGCGTGCCGTCTACCATTTGCCTGCCCAAATGGCTTGTAACGTCCCGCGCCAGGTAGGAGCTACCTACAAAGTACTCTGGACAAAGGTGAAACAGAATGCAGCAGCACGCAAAGCTGGCATCACCAAGAAACGCTACAAGGGCCTGGACCAACCACCAAAGTATGTGTCCCCAACGCTCACCTACAACTACCACCGTGACTACAGCCTGAAGGAAGGCTGTAGTCACGTGAGCATTCTCACTCTGGACGGGCGCGTCATTGTTCCCTACACTGGGTACAGGAAACATATAGTACTGATTGAGCATGGTGCTCCTATCGGTGCGGCTAAACTGTGGTATGACAAACCACGCATTTGGTGGAGTGACATCACCGGATCTGCTCTTAGCCCATCAGTCCTTGCTTTTGGCCATCAATTGAACATCTGCCATTAGCAGATGTTCTTCGTTACTGAGATAGAAAGGTTTTTACTCAGTACACTCCCGCAGAGAAAAGGGTCGCCATTGCACGCTCAACAGTGTCACGTATTGTCACGTATTCAACCCTGAACAATTCCTGCCAGAGCATCGCTTCCCAGGCCTCCTGGAAGAACTCCTTCTCCTCTTGCGGGAAGCCCGCTCGCCGCATCTCATCCTGGTACATGCCACGGGAGCCACGTGGCGACATGCCTATGCTCTTCTCCAGAAATCGCTGGCCAAACGGTGTTTCGGCATAAGCACGCGCCTGCCTCAGCCATGCCTTGAACGGGCGGGCCTGGGTGTCCGTGCGAGCCATCTCCTTCACATCCCGTAGCTTCTCATGGAAGTCGAAAAGGGTCTGTATGGTCGTACGCAAGACAGTGTTCTCATCCTGGAGCGCAGCAAGCTGCTCGTGCGAGGCTCCAGGCATTGCTTGTCTAGAGCCCACGCTTGCGTGTGGGATCTCTTGCTTTCGGTGATATCGCTGCCGACAGGTCGCGTTGCAGAACTCGCGCTTCCGGCGTCCAGGCATCTGCACCACTGGGCGACCACAGGACTTGCACCAGGCTTCTAATTCTCCGTTGCTCATCAGAGACTCACTTTCCAGCAATCGTTACATTTACCGTCACGATTATATCATAACAAGCTGTGTCACGATTGCATGATTGCATGAGGGTGCCACACAGTTTTTTGCAAATGGGAGAAGCAGGACCACCTTTCATAACCTCCTTGCATGTCGTGTGCGCTCCTGCTAATTCCAGATGAGCTTTGCCGGATTTTCTAGAAAGTCTCGCCAAGTATTACACTCAGAAAAACATCTGAACTCTCTGGATACCAAGGGAAGTCTTGTCGCAATTCCGGTCTTCCGTTCTCAAGAAGAAACCTTTTGCTCCTTTTTGCTACTACTATAGAGAGAGAACTTTTCAAGAGAGGGGCATGCTGTTGGCCTTGGAAGAACGAACCGAAACAGAGCTTGTCGCTCTTGCTCAAGCAGGCGATGCGGATGCATTTTCTCAGCTGATCGAGCGTACTCGGGTCATCGCTTTGGCCTTGGCCTTTCGTCTCATTGCCAACCCGGAAACGGTTCGCGATGTGGTACAAGAAGCCATCTTACAGGCGTTCCTCTCCCTCGACCGGCTGCGTGACACCACTCGCTTCAAATCCTGGTTCTCTGGAATCGTTTTGAATCTCTGTCGAACGTGGCTGCGCGAACAGAACACTCGAACCCTTTCCCTAGAGGCGCTAGCGACTCAATGGCAGACAGGCACGTTCTCTTCTTTCTTAGAAGTTCCTGATCCGTCCGAAACAGTTGAAGAACAGGAACTGTATCAGCTCGTTCAGGAGAGAGTTCAGGGTCTCTCATCAACCAACAGGAGCGTCATCTGGCTGTTCTACTATGAACAGATGAGTATGCAGGAAATTGCCACCCAACTCGCCATCTCGCTTTCAGCCGTGAAGAATCGGCTGCACAATGGAAGAAAAGAGTTGAGAAGGCAGCTCACGATTGCCTATCCAGAGAGAGAACACAGACAACAGGTCCCGTCAAGAAAACGAAGGAGGAACATCATGCTTCACGTCACCGTGCACCAAGTGGTTCCACATCCAAGTCAAACGTTCATCGTACTGCGTGAGATACATGGGCAACATGTTTTGCCGGTTCGGTTACAAGGCAGAGAGGAAGCCCTGCTTGCCATCCATCTCCTAGACCCTTCGCAAGAACACCTGCTCCGCGCTGACCCTTCACTCGTTCCCGTCGATTTCACCCAGCAGCTTTTGCTCACCGTCCAAGAGAGTATTGAAGAGGTGCAGATCGATGCCTTGCAGCGCCACCTGTTCTATGCAACCGTTCGGCTGCGCCGAGGAACGAGGCTTCATGAGATCAAAACGAAAGTCGGCGTCGCATTGTTTGTGGCAGGGAGCGTGCAGTGCCCTATCCTCGTGTCTGAAGCCCTCATGAAAGAGCAGGGCACGACGGTGCCATCAGAAGAAGCAACACCAGACCAGCAACGGGCATATCTGCTCACGGCGGGTCTCCCCAAGCATCCCTGCAATCTCGACTTTCAAGGAGGGACGAACGGTTGGACGTTTGTGGAAGGTCCGTCCCAGCACTTTGATTGGGGGATCGATACCAGCATGATCCATCAAGGGAACCCCAGTTTCTTCCTCAAGACGAAAGAGGGAGCCTCGAAGGGAAAGGGCGGGCTTCAGCAGGCCTTCTTAGCAGACGAGTACCGTGGGAAGCGGCTTCGACTCTCAAGCTTCCTCAAAACGGAGAATGTCGAGGGAGGCACAGCTTTGTGGATTCAGATCGAAGGGGTCAACGAAACGCTCCGTCCGGCGAATGCACAAGAGCATGTTCTCCAAGGCACTCATGGCTGGGTACGCCGTGAACTCTCGGTCGAGGTACCGCAAGAAAGTATCTCTGTGGTACTTGGTCTGACCTTGGTTGGAAGGGGTCACATTTGGTTGTCGGATGTGCGGCTCGAAGTGGTGGACGAAAATACATCAGCATCTCCTCCACCATCATTTGGCTAGGTTTGCGGCAGGAGGAAGAGGAGGAGATGTAGGCTTCGAATGGACTTGTCGCTGGCGGTAAGCACGTTGGCGACAGCGATGAGAACAATATCGTCTGGTTTGGCCCCCAATCGGTTGTACCAGGGAAGTTCCACATAGGCAAGTCTCTACGCTCACTTCACCAGATCCTTGAGATAAACATTTTGCGCGGTCAGATGCGGTGCTGCGTTTAGTGACTCCTTGCTGCCGATGATGAGCGGAAGGACGAGAGGAATCAAGGAGTGTTGCCGCAGATCTCGCAGGAGCAGATATTGGCTTCGAATGCGTTTGTCGCTTGCGGTGTGCACGTTGGCGACAACGGTCAGAACAATACTGTTTGGCTCGGCGTCCCTTCAGTCTCACCAAGGGCGTTCCACATAGGCATACTTCTCCGCTCACCTCGCCTGATTTTTGAGATGAATATCTCACCCGATTGCAAGCGGTATGCTGTTTACGCCGACTGCAAGCACGAGAGAAGCTAGGCCGTGCTGCTGCCAGCGTAGGAGATGGAGGGGTCACAGCAGCAGGTGCTTCTGCCTTCAAGAGAGGTTGGGAAGTAGCCTCCTGAGAGGAAGCATCGTTAACAGCGCGTAAAGCTTGTGTCCGTTGCTCAACTCGCACCGACCGTTGAAGCGCCTGTTGCTTGCGATGTTGTAGACAGCCTTTTGCCACATTTCCTTCCAGCGATCATTGCAGACAGCATTGCGCAGTGTGAGCATGGGATTGACATTTTTGCGCTGCCAATGCATCCCCGCTCCCTTGAGGCGAGATTCGACCACATTTTTCTGGGCACTCTCTACCATTCCGGAGCCAATCGGCCAGCCCTTTTGTCGGAACTCAGGATACTGCATCTGTGCCTCACGTTTACGCAAGTAGTCCAGCTGGGTGTTTACTTCTTTTTGCTGGGTAAGATCGTTTTCCAGGCGATCAGCCATACGTAGCAGAGGTTGGGGGCCTCGATGCTTGAGGATATGCAAACAGCGGTCGAGCGTCTGCGCAGGAAACTGCATTTTTGCTCTCTCTAAAGCTTCCAGCAGTTTTGTAATGTGTTCTCCCGCATGGGGAAAATCTAGCACGCGTACCGCATCAGGCCGATGCCTCTCGGCAAACATTTGGCGCCAATCAGCTCCATCCATGACAGCACAAACTTCCTTTGCTTCTCTCACCTTGCGTCGTCGTATCTCCACTTCTGCAAGTCGGGTAAACGTCGAGGCATCTGCTAAGCGCGAAAAATACGAAAGATTGCCGACATGGATCTCGCGTTCGCCTTGGGCGTTGAACTTCTCCTGCGCTCACCAATGGCAACGGTGCGCGTTTCTACCCATTGTTTGTGAACCAGAGAAATCATTGCACCATCAGGGCTGACGACACAACGCTCTGGTGGCTTCTCATCCTCTGACTCAGGTTCACTGGTCGCCTCGATTTCTGCTATCTGCGAGGCTTCCATCCAGCTTCCGACTTGCTCTGTCAGTCGGCGTACTGTTTCCTCGTTGGTCTGCACAGAGACGATCTCCTCCATCATCTGAGCAGCTTTATCGAAGGGCATGAAGCAGGCTAAGTGCACCAGATTGTTTTTTGCAAGAGAAAAGTGGCTCATCCTCACATTAAGTGAGCCTGCTTGCTTCAGCGGCGATTTACCTCTCGCTCGTTTAAAAAGCCGTTGCACTGCTGACATACTGTTGTCACTCGCATGGGGTAAACTGTTGGTAGGAAAGACATCAAGGGCCGCTGATGGGACAGCTCCTCAGCTTTGAAAGGAAGGAACACGCATGGCAAAACTTCTCGGACCCGATTTTATCAGTTTGCAGGTGCGCAACCTCTCCGCCTCGCGCACATTCTACACAGAGATGTTGGGCTTGACTGTCGATGAGCGCTTCAGCGCTCCCGATTTTGTCCTCTTCGATACCAACTCGATCCCCTTTGCTCTGAGCGAAGCCAAAGTGAACCTGGATGAATCACCGCAGCTGGGATGGGGGGTGACGCTCTGGATCGACTGCGACCAGGTCAATGCGTTGCATGCCATATTGGAAGCGAAAGGTGCCACCATCATCACGCCACCCTACGATGGTCCGTTTGGGCGTACCTTCGTCTTTGCCGACCCCGATGGGTACCGGCTCACGGCCAACGAGAACCCCTGGGATCGGTTTCCTTTAGGCGGGAGGAAAGAGCGTTAGAGCAGCATTCCCTACGTGTACCTGCGCAGAGATTCTGGTGCTGCCCGGCCGTTTGATCGGCAGGCACACCATCCTGGGATTGACAAGAGAGCGCTGGAATGCGCGGTCATTCCGGCTCTTGGCATGCATGAATCATCGAGTTCGGAGCGCCTCTACACGCGACAGAGCACCCGGAGCCGGAGTAAATCGAAGCTCGCTCTGCCGAAGACGATCCGCTTTTGTAGCTTCAAGCAGTTCACCTGCGCCTCTACCTGGCCATTGCTCCATTCCGAAGAAAACGCGGCTTTGACCGCCGCATAATCGAGGCGAATCCCTTTCGCCATTTTTTTGGCTGAATGGCAAACCCGGGTTGACAGGAGGTGTAGCCTGAAAGGAAAGGGAGGTTAAAGAAACACAACAGGAGAAGGCCGATGGCCCGACGAAGCCCGCGTCCCGAAGCGACGCATGAGAAGACATTGATCCCATTACAAGAGCATTGTGAGCAGTGCGGTCAGCTCTTCTGGGTGGCTCATCACAGCCATCGGACGGTCGCCATGCTCTCTGGTCTGTGGCGATTGACCCTCGTAGTGCGTCAGTGTGTTCAGCCAAGTTGTCTGCGCTTCCATCAGCCCTACCGACCAGAGGAGGAAGGGCGCTGGGCGCTGCCACACGGCGAATTTGGCTTGGAAGTGATTGCGCTGATTGGGATGTGGCGTTTTCGCGAGCACCGCAGTGTGCCCGAAATGCATCAGGCGCTCGTGGCGCGTGGCATCAGCATTGCACAGCGGAGTGTGACCTCTTTGATGCAGCGCTATGAAGAACTCGTGACCTTGCGTATCACGGATCAGGAGCGCATCAAGGCACGCTTGCAGCAGCAAGGACACGTCATCTTGGCGCTGGATGGATTGCAACCGGATGTGGGCCACGAAGTGCTCTGGGTCGTGCGTGACTGCCTCTCCGAAGAAATCCTGTTAGCACGTCCCTTGCTCAGTAGTACACAAGGAGACCTGACGGCTCTCCTCAAAGAAGTCCAAGCTCAGTTGACACAGCTTGAGGTGGCGGTCAGAGGCGTGATCTCGGATGGAGAAGAGACCATTGGCAGTGCCGTCGCCTTTGTGTTTCCGGGGGTGCCGCATCAACTGTGTCAGTTTCACTACTTGAAAGACGCCACCAAGCCGCTCTACGAGGCCGACCAGCATGCCAAAACGCAGTTGAAGAAGCAGCTGCGAGGCGTGCGACCGATTGAGCGTGCCTTGGAAGAGCACAAGACACCCGAAAACGAAGCGATGCGGGGCTATTGTCTGGCCGTGCGAGCGTCCTTGACGGACGATGGGCGTTCTCCTTTGCAAACGTCTGGTCTCAAGTTATACGATCGCATCACGCAGGTGAGCGACTCCATTGCTCGTGTCCAGGAAAAAAAAGATTGCCACCTGCTTTAAAGCTGTTGCAGCAACTCTTGACCAAAGGAGTGAAGGCTACCGCGACGCTGTGGCCGCCACTGCAGCGCGCGTATGGACTGGTGCACCAGGCGGCACAGATCTTGGCGAATGATGAGCAGCACACCGGGGCACAGGTTCGTGAACGCTACCTGGCATTCGTTCGCCAGATGCGGGAACAGAAGGCCGAGATGGAGCCGCTCGCTGAGGCTATTGAGCATTTTTGCCACATCACTGACAACTTTGCGGCTGGCCTCTTTGTGTGCTATGACGTGGAGGGCTTGCCGCGTACCAATAATGAGCTGGAACAGTGCTTTGGGGTGGCACGGGTTCATGAACGACGAGCCACAGGTCGACGTGGAGCCATTCCAGGCGTGGTTGTACGCGGTTCCGTCCGCGTGATCGCGGCTGTCGTCACGAGAGAGAAGAGCTTCTCTGCCCAGGAGCTTCAACCCAGGGACTATCAGCGCTGGCGCGAGCTACGTGCGCACTTGCAGCAGTGTGAAGAAACCCGCAGGCAGCAGTTCCGCTTTCGCAAGAATCCTGCCGCTTACCTGGCGGCCTTGGAAGCTCAACTTCTCAGGTAAGGTTTGCCATTCAGCTTTTTTTTAGGACGGCAAACTTAATTTGATGAGACGCTGTTCCAAATCGGCCAGATAGGCCTGCGGATCGCGACGGAAGCGCAGTTGGCGGCGACGGCCCTCGTGGCCAATACATTTCAAATAGGGACCAGCACTCTCGCCTCCGCCAACTGTTTGGAGCCTCGTGGTCGGACTAGCACGACCACGAAATCCTCGAAGCGCTCTTCTGGTCCGAAGGGCTTGGGCGGGGGGACATCGCGCTTCTTCGGTTTGTATTTGTGGTAGACTTGCTTGAGTTCGCGACGATTGATGCGCAAGCGCCTGGCGGGCAACAGGTTCCGGCGCAGCCGCTGGAGCAAGCGCTGCGTGCGCAGCTGCTGCACGGCTGGCTCTTCGCCTCGGTCATCGGCCACTGCTTCGCTGATCTGAAAGACCGCCTCGGTAAAACTCAAGCGATCCGGGTCTAGCCGCGCCTCTAAGGCGGATTGATGCATCAAGGCGCGGATGGCATAATGCACCAGGAACAGCGCGTACAATTCCTGCCGCACCCCCTGTGGCGTGTGGGACCGCAACACCTTCTGCTGCACGCGCAGGTGCGTTTTGAGCTCGTCCACCACCAGCTCGATCTCCCAGCGTTCATGATACAGTACCAGCAGCTCCTTGGCTGGGGCCGTGCGTGGGTTGAGCCAGGTGGTGGCCAGCCGATACACGTGGCCCGGTTCGCCCAGCCGCTCGTCGGTGATCTGGTACTCAATGATGCGCAGCCACAGCGCCTGCTTCATCGGATAGACCGCCTTGGCGTGCGGCTTGAGCCGCGCTAGATAACTGCCATCAGGCAGATTGCGCTGCCGCTGGACCGCCACGGTACTGGGCAAGGCGAACAGCGCCAGCACCCCTTTGGCGTTGAGGGCTTCCAGGTACGCCCCGCCAAAGAAGTTGGCATCGTGCAGCAACATGCCCCGCGCTAGCTTCGGCAAGATGGCGTAGGCCCCATGCAGTTCAGCCTCCGCATAGCCCCCGATCTGCATCGCCACTGGGGCATGACTGCCACATTCGGTCAGCATCACCACGCGGGCCTGCGGATAGGCCCCCTTGCTATACTGGTTGCGACTGCGCCCAAAGGCCTGGTCATTGGCCAGCGTATCGGGCACATTGAACAGCGTCCCATCCAGGGCCATTAGCCGATGTCCTCGATAAAAGGCCCCCGGCGTCTCTGGCGTACACAGCAGCTGCGCTCCCTGCTCAAAGAGCTGCTGCACCGGCTCCACGCCCAGGATGGCACGTTGGTAGCGGAGGCGCTGAGGCCCCGGCTGGCTCTTGGGGTGCCTCTGGATCACGGTCCTGCAGCCAATGGGTCAGTTTGTCCCACACCCGTGCTTGCGCCAGTCGGCTCCACAGCGCCATCGCCAGCAGAAACCACAGCACACTCAGCGCCGTGAACTGCCGCAGGCGGCGCGCTTTCTGCTGGCGCGTCGGACTCTGCTGGACGCACCTCTGCATCAGCTCTGGCGGATAGACCAGCTCAAACATCCCAAGCCGAACCTGCTCGCTCATCTTGTCATTTTGCTCCAGGTGGCGTACTCTGTACATCGGGAAGATCCTTTCTGTTCTGCTACACTTGGAAGATGATACTTGTAGTATGTCAGAAATGCTCTTCCTTTGTCTTCTTTTTCTCCTTTCGTCTCTTCTGTACATGTGGTCCAAGTCTTATTTGAAATGTATTGCGCACAAGGCCTCACGAAGGCGGAACTGATGGGCGAACTAGCGGCGATGCAAGCCTTGCCAGCCTATCAAGTAGCGTTGCCTTTTTCGCGAGAGGCTTGGAGGCAATGCGAGTATGCCAACCACTTGATCGGTACGACTTTGTGAGACTTCGAGGAATTTCCGTGGGTACGACTTTACGAGACTCAACAGGCACTTATATGGTACAGAGTATCTTCTCGTCAGGATCAGACTGCCACGCCTGTTCAGATTATTTTGGGGAAAGTTTGAGCACCTTTTCAGCGTTGCCATGCGCAATTTTCTCTTTGTCGGCAGGACTGATCGGGGCATGCTCAAGAAACGTTCTAGCTTGATCCCCCGCAATAAAGGGATAATCAACCGCGTACATGATGCGATC
>WNEZ01018437.1_pt1 | contig 11939 bp, 12 predicted proteins | sample 5400521 | NCBI WGS metagenome assembly WNEZ01 (sample SAMN13153339, study PRJNA577476) | soil metagenome | isolation source: 120 cm saprolite under Douglas fir tree site 2 hole 1 replicate 1 | place: USA:California | collected 2015-04-18
CAGCTATCAGCGTAGTTTGCTGTCAGCTCCCCGCTTCAGCATTGAAGTTGCTAGTCGGCGCCCCAATCCCGACCCGGGGTAGTAAAAAAAGAACGGCCCCCGAGGGGGCCGTGCGTCCAATCGCCAGGTGCGCCAAGAGCTGCTAATCCTGGTCGATGGAGCTGCCGAAGTTGATACGGATTCCGAACTCGAAGAAGTTGAGCACGCTCCTGAACAGGAACGAGTTGTTGCTCGGCATTATGGTTTCCTGGGCGAAAATCGCCGCGCGGCTGGTCTGAATCTGAACGCCCGCCATTCCCATTGCCGAACTGCGGCTGCGCTCCTTCTCGACCTCGTCGAGAAATGCATTGGTCGGGAAAGTGTTCGCGCTGTCGACGAAGACCCGTGCATCGCCGAGTACGGCGATGGTGAATCCGAGACCAGCGTAAGGAGTGATTCCGCCAAAGTGCTTGGGAAAAGCCAGTCCCGCGAGGGTTATGCGTCGCATGTCGTTCACCCGAACTGTGCGCTGTCCGGTATTGGATGTCGGGTCCAGGAACTCCAGGTCGCGCTCGAATACGGATTGGTTACCTGACACGTAAAGGCCGCCCCTCGTCCTCGTGATGACCCAGTCGATGCCGATGTCTACCGTCGACGTGTTGCCATGGCCTGGCACGGAGAAGGTGTTGATCCCCGACTTGAATCCCCAGAACCATGAGTTGTCGAAGTTCTTCATCTCCTGCGCGTTCGCACTCGCGGAAACGACGATCGTTGCGACCATTGCCACAGCGACTGCTCTGAGCTTCTGCATTAAGGCGTCCTCTAGATTATGCCTAGCTTCGTCCCGACGGTCTTGAAGGCCGAGATGGCCTGGTCCAGATCGTCGCGTGAATGGGCAGCGCTGAGCTGACAGCGCACACGCGCCTGCCCCTGAGGAACGACCGGAAAGCCGAACCCTGTCACAAAGACGCCTTCATCCAGCAACATGTCACTCATTTTGATGGCCGTCGCCGTCTCCCCGACGATTATAGGGACGATCGGGGTCTCTCCAGGCAATGGTTTGAACCCGGCCTCGGAGATCGCGCCTCGGAAGTAGCGCGTGTTGTCGTGCAGCTTCTTCACCAGCTCTGGGTGGTGCTCCAGCTGGCCGATCGATGCGAGCGCGCTCGCCGCGACGGTAGGCGGCAGAGCATTGGAGAACAGCTGCGGTCGTGACCGCTGAGTGAGCAGATCGCACAGCGACGCCGGACCAGCCACGAATCCGCCTGCTGCGCCACCCAGCGCCTTCCCCAGCGTCGAGGTGATGATGTCGACCTCGCCGAGAACTCCGAAATGCTCAGCCGTACCGCGTCCGTTCGCTCCGAGGACGCCGGTTCCGTGTGAATCATCCACGGCCACGATCGCATCGTAGTCCTTCGCCAGCTCCAGGATCTCGGGAAGCTTGCAGATGCTCCCTTCCATCGAGAACACTCCGTCGGTCCAGATGATGCGCCGGCGCGCGCTCTTCGCGCTCTCGAGCTTCGACCTCAGATCGTCGAGATCGGAGTGCTGATACACCGCGGTCGTGCACTTCGTGATCGCCTTCGCCAGCCTGATGGAGTCAATGATCGAAGCATGGTTGAGCGCGTCCGACACGACGAAGTCGTTCTGTTCTACGATCGTCGCCGTGAGGCCCTCGTTGGCGTTCCAGGCCGAGACGTAGCTGAGTGACGCCTCCGTGCCCACGAGATCGGCGATCGCATGCTCCAGATCGCGGTGAATCGTGAACGTGCCGCAAATGAATCGAACACTTCCCGTGCCGGCGCCAAATTTTCTCAAGCCATCGATTCCTGCCGCCACCACCGCCGGATCGTTGCACAGGCCGAGATAGTTGTTCGACGAAAGGATCACCACCTCTCCGCGTCCTTCCATCTGGACACGCGCGCCCTGCGGTGAAGCCAGATAGTTGAGTCGTTTGTAAACGCGATCCTGCCTGAGCTTCTCGATGGCGGCCTGGAGCTCGGAATCGAAGTTCTTGTTCAGCGCCACTTCAGCCTCTCGGTGATTCAGTAGGTTCAGGCGATCTCGAAAATCACTTTGCCGGCTTCGCCGGACTTGATCGCCGCGATCGCCGCATCCGCCTCGCTGAGCGGGAACCGGTGCGTTATGACGGGCGTCGGGTCGAACTCTCCCGACCGGAGAAAACGCGTCATCTGGTGCCACGTCTCGTACATGCGGCGACCGACGACTCCGTATATCGTGAGACCCTTGAAGATGACTTCAGTCGCCAGGTCGAAGTCCACTTTCTTCGACGGAATCCCCAGCATCTGCACGCGTCCGCCGACGCGCACGAGAGCGAAAGCCTGGTGAATCGCCGCCGGCACTCCCGACATCTCGAGTACCACATCGGCGCCGAGCCCATCGGTCGCTCCCTTCACTATTCTCTCGGCCTCTTCCGGATGGACGGCGTCATTGGCGCCCATGCTCTTCGCCAGCGCCAGCCTCGTGTCGTTGACGTCGGTCGCGATGATGCGCGATGCGCCCGCCGCCCGGCAGATGCCGACCGCGAAGATTCCAATCGGGCCGCAGCCGGTGATCAGCACGACCGCCCCGGGGATCTCCGCCGTGAGTACGGTATGAAATGCATTTCCCATCGGGTCGTGGATTCCGCCGACGTCGTAGGAGATCTCGTCGGCCAGGTGCCACACGTTCGTCGCCGGCATCGAGATGTAATCGGCGAAGCAGCCGTCACGATCGACGCCGATTATTTTGGTGAAGGGGCAGACGTGCGCATTCCCCGTTCTGCAAAGAAGACAGCGACCGTCGACGATGTGCCCTTCCGCCGTGACGCGGTCTCCTTCCTTCACGTCGGTGACGAGCCGGCCAACCTGGACCACGTCGCCGGCGAACTCGTGACCGACGACGAACGGCGGCTTGCATCGCCCCTTCGCCCACGCGTCCCAGTCGTAAATGTGCACGTCGGTGCCGCAGACCCCCGCGCGCCGGACACGAATGAGAACCTCGTCCTCACGGATTCTCGGCTCCTCGACATCCTTCAGTTTGAAACCGGGTGCCGCGGATTCCTTTACCAGCGCTTTCACGAGCTGCTACTCCGTTGAGAGTCGAGAAGAAAGTTTTTTGCGCGAGAAGTTTTAACCTGCCAGTTGCGAAGCATTTTTGGAAGTGATGACCACGTTCAGAGAAACCGACGGCAAAAAGCATTGCACGCACATCTCTTGCATTCTATATTCGCGACGAGTTGCCAGCAGTGATGCGAGCTCGTCGGCGCAGGCAGTCAGTTCGGTTGGTGGCTCGCGTGCCGGTCAGGACGCGATGCAGGACTCGCCGGTTCCACCTGGGAGTTGGTGAGAGTTCTACTTCATCGTGGAGAGACAACATGGCAGCAGGGAAGAAGAAGGCGCCTCGCAAAGGAAGCAAGGCGGCCCGCAGCGCATCGGCGCGTAAGGGCGCTCGGACGCGCGCGCGGAACAAGGCTGCACGCAAGGCCGCGCGTAAGCGCAGGTAGCTCGCTTCGAGACAAACGAAACGGAAAAGCCGGCGCGAGCCGGCTTTTTTGCGGTGAAGTCGATCATCTCGAATAGCGCGCGCTCGCCAATTCGACGATTCGCGCGATCAGCGCTGGATATTCCAGCCCGGCCTTCTGGGCCGAGCGCGCGAATTCGCTGGTCTGCTCGAGGTAGCAGTTCGGATTCGCCTCGATCACGTAAACCTCTTGCTCGGCCGTGACGCGCAGATCGACTCGTGCGTAATCCCGCAGGCGAAGGGCCTGGAATGAATCGATCGCCACTTGCTGGATCTTGCTTGTCAGCTCCTCCGAAAGATCGGTCGGGAAAATCGACTTCGTCCCTTCGAACTGCGCGCCTTTCTCGTCACCATCGTCGCCCCATTTCGCTTCCCAGCTGGCAATCTTCGGAAGTCCGTCCGGAAACTTCGAGAAGTCGAGCTCGATTATCGGAAGTGCTTCTACTTTGCTGTTGCCGATGACGCCAACATAGAATTCGCGGCCATCGATGAACTCCTCGACCAGAACCGGTGACTGATACTCCTGCTGGGTGCTGCTGATTACATCGAGGAGCTCCTTCACATCGTTCACCACCGACTTCTGGGTGATTCCCAGCGATGCATCTTCCTGCGGTGGCTTGACGAGTAGCGGGAACTTGATGTCGCCCGACCAGTCGACCTGACCGCGGTACATCGTGGCGAACTTCGCGCTCTGAATACCGTGAAACGCCAGCACTTTCTTCGTCAGTGTCTTGTCGCCGGCGAGAATGAGCCCGGCGGGACTGGAGCCCGTGTAGCGCAGGTCGAGAAGGTTGAGCAGCGCCGCAACGTTCGACTCGAGCGCGCTCTTGCCCCTGAATGACTCGGCAAGATTGAACACGAGCTCCGGCTGCTCCTTCGTCAGCTCGTCGATCAGCGGTTGCACCGCGTCGTCGACTGCCAACCTCCGCGTGGTGTGTCCGTTTTCCGCAAGCGCGGCATCGAGCTGCCCGAGAAGAGGGTCGATCGGCGGGGCGAGAGCATCCTTGCTGTGAAGGACCGTGATCTTCACGCGTCCCCTGCGGATTCGGTTCCGTCGATCGCGTTGGTGTGACGGTAGTTCATCATCACCGCGGTTCCGAACGCCGTGAGCTCGATCAACGTCGCGGCCTCCAGCCCACCTAGCCTGAGACCCAGCACCCCCGCACGCTCGGCGAGAAAATCCACGAACTGGCGCACCACCGACGCGTTCTCCCCGGTCCAGTACGAGATTCGAGTGACGATCTCCCGCTGGTGCCGCGAGATGAAATCAGCGGCCGACGCCGCGCCGGGAGCATGCTCGACGGTCACGAAGATCGTGCTCAGGTCGCCGTCGAAGATCCGCTGATCGCGGATCGGAATACTCTCCTCATTTTCCTTATAGTGCTCGGCGACCGTGTACTGCATGGCCGTCACGGGCAGATCGTCATCCGATGGCTCCGGAACCTCTGGAATCTGGCGCGCAATCTCCTTCAGCACTCTGTCCACGTACCCGAGCTTTGCGAGCGCTCCCCATCCCTCATACGCGCGACGCCAATCCAACCCCGGTGTGAGCCACACCGCGAAGGTCTCCGAAAAATCCTCATCGGGATGCTTCTGCGCATACCAACCGTGGATGTGTCGGACGAACTCGTGGGAAAAGGGATCGGCGCGGTACCGCTCACGGTATGGGCGCGAGTACGGTCCGAACATCTTTCTCCAGTCGGGCCGGTCATATAGACGATACGCATAGTTGAACGCGTGGCCCGCCTCGTGTCGCAGATAGCGCATCGATTCCTCGGCGTTCTCGACGGCTGAAGAGTAATCCTCCTCGATCCTGGAGAGTCGGGCGTCGGCCAGATAGAACGGAACGCCGATGAGCGGCGTTCCGTCCGGACACCCCCATTGGTCGCTCAGATAGACGGGCGGCCGGAAGTCGAGGCCCTTCGCCGCGAGCTCTTCATAGAGCTGGTTGACCAGCTTTTCGAGCAGCGTTCCGCGGATCTCGAGACCAATGTCGGAGATGCGCTGTGACAGGAGCGCGTGACGCTCGCCCTCCCAGTTGGGGGCTGACTGTTCCACGAGGAGGACTCGGGCAAGGCGCGTACCCGCTTTCAGTTCGTTCGGGGGCGACGCTCCGGAAACTGCAACTACTGATGACTACCGGCCAGGGGCCGTCAGAAGCACAGGTGCGGGCTGCGGGCGCGCGTGATCCTTCGGCATCATCTTGCGGCCCCGCGAATGGAGAACTAGCCCGCAGCCACCAACTGACACGCCCAAAGCCCTTGGCCGGTAGTCGCAAGTTGATTTTGGTTTTGGATGCAAAAAAGCCCCGCGAAGATCGCGGGGCTGATGGGCCTTCCTTATAGTATCGGCGACTCTATGCGGCGCGGGTCGCTGAATCCTGAGATGCGTCCGGAACCGGGCCCCAAATATAGGCGGAGAAAACCGGAGTGGGCTCAGTCTTGTCTCCCCTGGAGATGATGATGCCGATGGGCTCCGTTGACGCTATTTCCTTACGATCCTTCTTCATTCTGCTCTCACTTTGATTGGGTGCTGCTTGTTGTTCGGCCGTATAGAAAGCACCGGACATGCCAAGGAAGACGTCGCGCGCAAGTGATTGCCAGTCAACGATTTCCATGTGAGAGCTAGACTTGACAGCAGCGAACTGTCGCAAAATGACACGCTGCTTGAGGACACCTGTGTCCTTATGACACTGGGTCAGCTAGCGATCTTTCGCGCGATGAAGCTCTTGGAGGAGCTCGACTCGTCTTCGACCGAGATTGACCAGCCTTTGTACTGGCGACGCAACTCCGCGACTGAGACACCGCGCTGGCCCCGAACAATCGTTCCAACCTTGCGCCCTGAAGTAGCTCGAACGCTCGACCGCGCTCTTCGAGAGATAGCCCGACGAAAGCGTCCGGCGTGCAGACGAGGGCGCCGAGCGGCACGTCGGGTGACCAATCACTGATGTCGGCGACGTAACTTTGGATCCGGTCGCCGAGGCCGGCGGCGTGGGCGGCATTCATCACGCGCTCGAGCGGGATCACTTCGCGGTCGACCGCGGTGACATCGCAGCCGTTCGCGGCGAGATAAAGCGCCGTACGATCAATCTCTCCGCCTGCGACGAGCACTTTCGATTCAGCTGGAGGATGAATCTCGCGGGCGAGCATTCCATCCGCTGGAATCCCCCAATGCTCGGGGCGACGGTATTCCGCGAGGAGCTTGATGCGCTTTTTCCGCCACGTGTCGTAGGCCGGAATGCGAAGACGCTTCCGGATTATGCGATCGACTTCCGCCCAGAGGAGGATTTCGTCCATCGCGAACTGCTCACCGGCGCGCAGAGCGGCTGCGGCTTCGTCGCCAATCTTCAGAATGGCGGAGCGAGACACCGACTCTTTGTAATTCTCAATCTCGTTCTCTACGTAAAGCTGGTACTCGTACTTGAGAGAGCGAGGACTGTGTTGGGTCATGGCGTCGGGCAGAGGACACGTGCTGAGCCAGGTGTTTAAGGTAGATAACCAGACCCAACCCGCAAGTGTTGATTCGCCGAGCTCAACTGTTGGACGGAGGTGATCGTCGGGCGATCCCCTCTGATTCTCTCGCTCTAGTCCGTCGATATCAGCCCGACGCGGAGCGCGTACCGAACGAGGCTCACGACGTCGTGCATCTCGAGGCGCTTCATCACCTCGCCGCGATGACTCTCGACGGTCTTGACGCTCAGCTTCAGCCTGGAGGCTATCTCGCGTGTGCGGTGTCCGTCAGCGACCATGCGCAGCACCTCGATCTGGCGGGGAGTCAGCTTGTGCAGCGGGCGACGGATCGCGACCGCGTGTGAGATCGAGCCCGGGAGGCGACTGAGATTGCTCTTGAGGATCACGTCTTCTACTCCGGCGCGAACGGACGCAACGGTCTTCTCGTTGTTGAGCGAACCGCTGACGACGATGAGGGGTGTGGTGGGCCGGAGCTTGCGCAGAATGCGGATCGCCTCACGCGCGTCAAATTGCGCGAGGGAGTGGTCGGAGAGAACTAATTCTGGATCGAATTCGCGAAGAGCAGAAGCGAATGCTTCCTCGGAGTCGACGCGTTTGGTCACGGGCGCCAGACCCGCGCGGCTCAACTCGTGCTTTATCAGCTCGGCGTCGGCCTCGCTGTTTTCGAGCATCAATACACGCAATGACTTTTCCATAGTGGGGAAACACATCGCACAGCACTCTCAACTCCACCGGACGCTTGCGTACCGCAACGGGATTGCTGGGCACCCATACGGTCCCGTTCATCTGAAGAAATGACCGTTAACCTTGCCTTTATTATACTTTGCTGTACTTTGTTGGGCAATGTCCGAGGCCTTACTGACGGCAGAGGTTCAGCCCACGCGGGGCATCGGGCAGGGAGCTTATCACCACTGGAGCGGGGTGCCTATTGGGTAAACCCCTGAGGCCTCAGGAGATAGCTGATCCCAACGAGCTGCTCGATATCGGCCAGGCAGCTGCGTTTCTGAACGTCAGCGAGGCTTCGTTGAGGCGATGGACCAACTCCGGACGCCTCGCCTGCCTCCGTGTGGGACGGCGACGCGAGCGAAGGTTCCGGCGCGAGGATCTTCTTGGATTCCTCGAGGGCCAGACATCGGAGATGGCAGCGCGCTTCGCACACGTCGTCGGTGCCAGCCTGGAAACCATCGGGGACAATGGCGCCCGCAAAGCCGCCGATCTGTCAGCCGGACCGGTGACAGTTACTCACGGCAGTCACCTCTGCGGGATCTACGACAGCGATCTCGGCCGCCTCACGCTCGCTGTGCCCTTCCTCCATGACGGGCTCAATGAGGGGAGCGTCTGCTTCCTCGTGGGTCAGCCCCGCGTCCGCAACGAGATTCTCAAGCACCTGAAAAAAAGGCGCCCGTCTCTTCAGGCCGACATCGACGCGGGGTATCTGATTCAGTCGGAGTATCACGCCGGATCGCGGGCGCAGGTCAAATACTATCGCACGCTCCTCGACGAAAGAGTCGCCGAGGGTGCCCAGTCCTTTCGCGTGATCGGTGATATGTGGAGCATGCGCTCGAAGACGAGCGAGGACTCGTTGGTCGAGTACGAGGCCGACTACGACCGCCTCATCGCTCGAAATTATCCGGTAGTGACTATTTGTATCTATGACGCGCGGAGATTCTCCGGAGTCGAGCTGCTGAATGCTCTCAAGGGACACCGCGACATCTTTCGCTTTCCTCTCGAGAGAGCGCTCGCGTAAATCGTCGACGGATCCGCTGATGGCGCGGCTCTCGCATTATAAGCTCAGCCTAAACCTCCCGGGTGACCTTGATTGAGCGACACCGTCGAGCTACTTGATATCAGCGAAGCCGCTCGGTTTTTGAAGGTGAGCGAGACATCGCTCCGCCGGTGGACGAACGCCGGCGCTCTGGATTGCCTTCGCATTGGCCTGCGCCGCGAGCGCCGCTTTCGTCGCGCAGACCTGTTGTCATTCATGGAACAGCCCGCTGCAGCACAACTCCCGTCGGGCGGGGAAGGGGGTTCAATGAAAGTGCAAGACTCGAGAGACGAGCCGCTCGCAACCATCCACGGGAATCACCTGTGCGGTATCTACGGCAGTGACGCCGGCCGCCTCGATCTCGTGGTTCCGTTTCTGCTCGAGGGCCTGCGCAAGAAAAGCGTCTGCTTCCTGGTGGCTCCGTCACGCGTGCAGGGAGTGGTCCTGAAGGCGATGAAGCGAAGGCGCTCTTCGTTGGACTCGGATATCAAGGCTGGCCACCTCATCGTGAGCGAGCACCAGAAGACTCCGGCGGCCCAGTGCCGCTTCTTCGAGACGGCGATGAAAAAGGCGGAGGATGAGGGTGTCGAGTCGTTCCGCGTCGTTGGCGACATGTGGGGCCTTCGCCTGAACGTATCGGCGAAGCAAATGATCAAATTGGAGGTCGGGTTCGAGCGGCTGATCGTACCGCGGTTTCCGGTCGTGGCGCTCTGCATCTATGACGCGAGAAAGTTCACCGGGGTGGAGCTGTTGGATGCACTCAAGGACCACGATGATACATTCAAAATCCCCATTGGAAGAATGCTCGCGTAGTCAGTTGACCGCGGATTGAATGCCGGAGCTTCCTGAGGTAGAGAAGGCAGTACAACAGCTCACACACGCCGCTCTTGGGAAAACGATCGCGTCGGTGAGGGCGATCCATCCGGCACTCAAGCGCAAGTTGTCGCCCGCGAAATCCCGCGCCGCGAAGGGGAAGCGGATCGAGAGCATCGAACGACGCGGGAAGCACCAACTCCTCCATCTGGATAACGGCGACACTCTCGTCGTGCATTTCCGGATGAACGGCGATTGGGAACTCGGCACAACCGCTGACCCGCTGGACCGCTTCGCGCGGGCTGTGATCGAGCTCGTCGACGACACTCGCATCTCGCTGATTGATCGTCGCGCGCTCTCCTCGATCACACTCGACAAGAGTGGCACGTCATCCCTGCCGAGACTTGGTCGGGAGGCCAGCGACCCCTCTCTCGATGCGGATTATTTGCAAGCAGCGCTCAAGCGAAAGAAGATCGCCATCAAGCCTGCCCTTATGGATCAATCAGTAGTCGCCGGGCTGGGCAACATCTACGCGGCTGAAGCATTGTGGGAGGCCGAGCTCAATCCGGGCAAATCAGCGTCCAAAGTAAGTCGGGCAAAACTGGAGAGGCTCGTCGATGCGATCCGCCTCGTGCTGAGCCCGGAGAAGCGGCTGCCAGGCAGATACACCGACAAGCGGGAGGCCGGCCGGTTCGCGGTCTACGATCGCGAAGGAAAGATATGCCGGCGCTGCGGCGGTACGATCAAGCGAATCGTTCAGGCGGGACGCTCCACGTACTTCTGCCCCTCATGCCAGCGTGGGTGATCATCGGTTGCAGGTGCCGTTTGCAGTTTCACAGTTTCACAGTTTCCGTTTCGTGCCTATGCGCGCACGAGTCTGCCCTAATCCATTACCTCGAGCAGCGCGCCCTTGATGTATCCCGTCTCAGGGATCGAGAGCACCTCGGGATGATCGAGCGGCTGGCCCGTGAGCGCCCGGATCGCGACACGCCTGCCGCTGTCCGCGGCCGCATCCTGCAGTATCTCCTGAAACAGCGGCCGGGTCAGATGAAAGCTGCAGCTCGCGGTGTACAGCAGCCCGCCCGGAGCCAACAGACGAATCGCGCGAAGATTGATGTCCTTATACCCGCGTATCGCTCCCGGCAGTGCGGCCCGGGTCTTCGCGAAAGCCGGTGGATCGAGAACGATCGTGTCGAAGGTGATGCCTTCGCGCTCCTTCTCGCGCAGATAATCGAACGCGTTCGCTTCGACGAATGAGATGTTGTCGAGCGAATTGCGCGCCGCGTTCTCGGCGGCTCTGACAAGAGCGGGACCTGAGGAATCGAGCGCCGTCACGTGTGTTGCCTTCTTTGCCAGATGCAACGCAAACGACCCGTGGTAGCTGAAACAGTCGAGCGCCCTGCCCCGCGCCACCGTCCCGACGAAATGTCTGTTTTCTCTCTGGTCGAGGAACGCGCCCGTCTTCTGTCCGGTCCAGGGGGCGGCCAGGAATTTGACGCTGTACTCGTGCACTTCGATTTCGCGCGGGACGTCACCGTGCAGAACTGCCGTTTCCCGCGGCAAGCCCTCTTTCGCGCGCAGCGGCACGTCGTTGCGCGCCAGGATTCCCGAAGGCTCTTCCAGAGAGCGGAGCGACGCGAGTATCTCCTCTCTGAACCGCTCGAGCCCGGCACTCATGAACTGCACAACGAGCCACTCGTCGTAGCGGTCGCAGACGAGCGACGGACATCCATCGGCCTCGCCGTGCACCAGGCGGATTGCGTTGGTGTGATCTTCGAGAGGCACCCGTCGTGCGATTGCGGATGCGATTCGCTCGTCCCACCACGCCTGGTCGATCACTGCATCGGGGTTGCGATCGAGCAGCCGCAGCGAAATCTCCGAGAGCGGACTCCAGAGCGCCCAGCCGATTGGCTTGCCGGCCGCTCCGTCACGTCCGTGCGATAGATCCAGGGATGCCCGCTCATCCACCGCCGGGCACCTTTAACGTTCACGCGCGCAACAGTCATGCGTCAATGTAACGCGGCGTGTTCACAGTCTCAGGCACTCAATCGCCACACGAATCGCTTTAGCACGTACACTTCTTGCGAGAGCCTTTAACATGACGGACATCCTAAAACTCTCGGCTGGCGCGGCCGCGACAGGACTTCTCTTCCGCGAGCACAGGATGCGCGCCGCGGCCGAACGGTTGAGCGCGGCCACGCTGGAGACGCTGCTCAACGCGATCGATGCCAACGACGCCGATACCGGCGCCCACGTCCGCCGTGTCGCGACGTATGCGCTCATACTTGGTGAAGCGGCAGGTCTGGAAGAGCGCACTCTCCACAGCGTCGAGCGGGTGGCCCTTTTTCACGATATCGGCAAGCTCCACGGAGCCTTGACTGACATTTTTC
>WNEZ01004677.1_pt1 | contig 11938 bp, 11 predicted proteins | sample 5400521 | NCBI WGS metagenome assembly WNEZ01 (sample SAMN13153339, study PRJNA577476) | soil metagenome | isolation source: 120 cm saprolite under Douglas fir tree site 2 hole 1 replicate 1 | place: USA:California | collected 2015-04-18
CATATCGGTCACCGAGACACACAGGCCACGAAGTATCCCTGGATCTACAGGCTGAAGTACGGTCCCAGCGTGAATCAGATTTTGCGCGAGTGTGCACACGTTATTGCCGGTAACTGGACGCTAGCGGAGCACGCACTGCAATTCAATTCAGAGGTCAGCATCATACCTACGGTTGTCGATTTGGACCAATATGCCTACCAGCCGCCTCGGATCCCGAATGGCCTACTCACAATCGGATGGGTGGGCAGCCGCTCGACCAGCCCGTATCTGTTAGAAATTGAGGCTGCGTTGCGCCGGCTCGGCGAAGCACACGCGGGAAAGATTCGGTTTCGGTTCTACGGTCACCCATCGCGAAAATTGAACTTACCAAACTGTGAATCGTTGCCTTTCTCGCTGACCTCGGAGATTGACGATCTTCGAACCTTCGATATTGGAATCATGCCGGTACCGGATAACGAATGGACGCGCGGAAAGTGCGCATTCAAGGCCATTCAGTACATGGCGCTGGGCATTCCAACAGTGACGTCGCCGGTGGGCATGGCCGCGGAGCTCGTCCAGCACAACGTGAACGGATTCTGGGCGCGGACACCTGAGGAGTGGTTCGAAGCGTTGAACCGTCTGGCATGCGATGCAAAACTTCGCAGACAGTTTGCTGAAGCGGGGCGAAAGACAGTGGAGTCCAGTTACGCGCTACAAACCTGGGGACCGCGGTTTGTGGACCTGCTGGATAATGTTGTGACGGGGGGCGAACCCGCCGCGAGACGGTTAGCCGCTAGCGCTGCCCATTGAGAGCCTTGAGAATCGCGTTCGTGTGTGGATTTGCCTGGGAGCCGAAGGGGACAGTCCGGGCGAGGGCTTTCCCACTGGCTGCGGAGGTCGTGAGCCGGGGGCACGAGGTCACAATTTTTGTGACCCCATACGACAATCCCTCGGAATCCCGCAAAGAGGACGTGTTGGAAGGTGTGCGAATTTTAAATATAGCGGTGGATCCGGTTCCAAGACTGGTTCAAGCCCCGCTACTCGTTAAGAGGTTATGTCGGGCAATACAAAGCTATTCTCCCGACGTTGTGCACGTGTTCAAACCGAAGGGATACGCAGGGGCGGCTTGTACTTGGCTGCTGATGAAGGGCTTCGGCGGTCTGGTTCTTGATTGCGACGATTGGGAAGGCTGGGGCGGATGGAATGAAGTCAAAGGGTATCCTTGGATCATAAAAGAATATATCGATCGTCAAGAAAAATGGCTCATTCGGCGCGTTCCCGCGATCACGACGGCAAGCCGGATTCTTGAGCGCCGGGCTATTGAATTACGGGGATCATCGCGCAACGTGTATTACGTTCCCAACTGTGGGGCTTCGCGGAAGGGCGTGACAATGTGCGAGTCAGCGCTCTCTTCGGCAGGACTGGTGGCAAAAGGGTCCTTTGGGCTTCCAGATGGGCCAGTGATTTTCTACGGCGGACATTTCGAGGTGGCGGATGACGTCATGTTCTTCTGCCGCGCTGCTGAGCACGCCGCGCGGCGATCTGGCGCAACGATAGTGTTGGTGGGAGAGGGTCCGCAGCTCGCGGACGTAAAGAAATTTTTTGCGCAGCGGGAGGGAATGGTCGTGCGCTTTTTCCCTCGGCTCCCCTACGAACAATTTCTCCGATTGATCGCTGCGTCGGACGTTGCAGCCTTCCCGTATCCCGACACTCCAATTTACCGGGCTAAGTGCTCGGCACGCATCGTCGACTACATGTCGATGGCAAAAGCCGTCGTAACGACGGCGATCGGTCAGAACACAGACTACATCGTCGATGGGGAAAGTGGAGTTTTGGTACCTCCAGGGGACGAAGCGAGATTCGCCCAGGCACTCGAGAGATTGCTCCAAGACCCCGGGTTAAGAGTTCGGCTTGGCCAGAACGCCAAGCAGCGGATCAAAGAAAAATTCTCATGGGGCGGCGTCCCAGTGGACAACTGCTTAGCAGCTTACCAGCAACTTTCGGACCGCGATTTCGAAAATCGTGGTTCTCATCCTGTGTTGTGTTAATTCATTAGCGTTCTGAAACTCCGAGTGCCTTCAATTCGAACGTGGAGGGGTGTGATGCAAATCTTTATTGACTCTGCGGATGTCAAGCAGATTGAAATGTGGTTGGGACAGGGCATAGTGGACGGGGCGACCACAAATCCGTCGATCATGTTCAAGGACGGCGTTCCAGACATCGAGGCTGGCGCGCTGCGAATCTGCAAGCTATTGGGAGACCGGCCCCTTAGCGTCGAGGTGACTTCGAATCACCATGAAACGATGCTGGAGCAAGGGCGGCTGTTCGCGACGTGGGCGCGCAATATTGTCGTTAAGATACCAATCGTCAATGAGTTCGGTGAATCCTGCCTGGGCGTGATATATCGGTTGACCCGGGAAGGAATCGCGGTGAACAGCACCGCAATTCTCTCGTTCAACCAAGCCATTCTGGCTGCGAAGGCCGGGGCAACCTACGTGAGTATTTTCGCTGGCCGAGTGGCTGATGAAGGCAACGACCCCGCCGTGGTGATCCGCAACGTCCGCAACTGGTTGGACGAATGGAAATCTCCTGCGCGAATCATCGTGGGGAGCATCCGCACGGTCATGGACATACAGAGTGCGGCGTTGGCTGGGGCGCATATCATCACGATTCCGCCGCAATTCCTGCCCAAGATGGTGGATCACCGGTACACCCGTGAAACAGTGCGCCAGTTCGTGCAGGACGCGGAGAAAACCCTAGAGCAAATGAACAAGGCAAAAGTTTGCGCTGCCCCAGCCGGATGATCGCTTTGCTCGATTGAGAGAGGACTCAGAGGGTCGGTCGCATCTATGTCCACGCGTGAATCCATAGCAGGTCGCGAAACCGAATTGTTGAGGCCCGCGCTCCAGCCGGTGGTAGCGGAGCGCACCTACGCCCGACTTCTCGCCTGGCCTCCTCTCCACAAGGTGGCGTATCTGTGCGGCGACCTCCTTGCGATAACTCTGGCACACATGCTGGCGGTCCGCGCGGTGGAACACTTCCTCTACGCTCCGATGGGTGCGCTCAACCCTTTTGAATACCACCGTTTCTACATCCCGTTTTTTGCTGTGGTCTTGTACCTCTTCGAGGGGTACAAGAGTCCCGAGCTGCGCCGGCCGGAGCAGGAGCTCGAAAGGAGCTGCAAAGCGGTGGCTGTAAGTTTCCTCGGACTCGTTCTGTTCAACTTTGTCCTTTTCAGGTCTGAGGTGTTCTCGCGGTATCTGTTGGTCTCGTGGTTTGTGCTCGCGTGTGTCTTGCTGGTGGCTACGCGCTTTACGCTGCGAGCCGTCCACGAACAGTTATGGAAAGCCGGTCTGTGTCGGCGGCGCGCCTTGCTGCTCGGTTCGGCGGCAGGGCTTTCGAACTATCAGCAGCTTCTGTCAATCCAGCGGCACCAAGGCTACAACGTTGTCGGCGCCGTGGTCGATTCTGCGAAGCCGGCATCTCCACCCAAAATCATTCATCATCTCGCCGTAGCGAGTTCCTTGGATCAGTGGGAGAAATCCCTTGCAGATACGCGAGCAAGTGTCCTAATCGTTGCCTGCTCTGCTCTCCATGGCAGGGACGAATGGCTGGGAGAAGTCCTGTGCCGGTGCAAGCAATTGCGTGTCGACGTTGAACTTTACTCGCGGGTCCTCGCCACTGCCAACATGAATTACGAGCACGACGAGTTTTCGGGGTGCTTCCGTTTTTACTCCAAGCCGCAATGGTCTCTTGCTGTGCAACGTGTGCTAAAACGCGGAATCGACGTCGTGATTGGATTAATCGGTAGCACGGTAACTTTGTTGTTGACGCCCGTGGTCTTTTTGCTTGTGAATCTGGAGGAGCGGGGGCCATTGTTCTATCGAAGTGCCTATCTCAATCAGGACGGCGGCATCTGCTACTACCTAAAATTTAGGACCATGCACGTGGATGCGGACCGCGTTCTGCAGGCAGATGCTGCGCTTCGCTCTCGCTTCCGTGAACAGCAAAAGCTGATCGATGACCCGCGAATCACCAGAGTCGGACGCTTTTTGCGCAAGTTCAGTCTAGATGAATTTCCTCAATTCTTTGGCGTCCTAACCGGCAACCTCACATTCGTGGGCCCCCGAACAATTCGGCAGGAGGAGTCCGCGCGTTACGGACAGCAGTTGGAAAAGTTGCTCTCCTTTAAACCTGGTGTGACTGGATTCTGGCAAGTGATGGGGCGGCAGACGACGACTTACCAAGAACGGGTCGAGATGGACATGTTTTATATCGACCATTGGTCAATCTGGCTTGACCTCGTCATCATCGCCAAAACGTTCTGGAAAGTTCTGAAAGCCGAAGGTGCGTACTAAGACAGGAGAGACTAGGCCGTGAAGATTCTCGTAACAGGGGCAGCAGGGTTTATTGCGTCGCACGTGGCCGACACTTATGTAAATGCAGGCCACGACGTGGTCATTCTCGACGATCTTTCTCGCGGCTCGAGGAGAAATTTGAACCCGAAGAGCCGCTTCTATCAATGCGATATCCGCGATCGCGAAGGCATCGAGAAGATTTTCCTTTTGGAAAGGCCAGAAATCATCAACCACCATGCGGCACAAATGGACGTGCGACGCGGCGTCCGGGAACCGCTGTTCGACGCCCAAGTCAATATCCTGGGTTCCCTCAATCTGATCGAAGCAGCGGTCGCCCATGGAGCAAAGCGGTTCATCTACGCGGCAACGGCGGGGGCGGGTTACGGAGAACCGAAACAAATGCCCGTTCCCGAAGACTACCCCATCAATCCCATAACCCCCTACGGCATCAGCAAACACACGATCGAGCACTACCTGTTTACATTTCGCTTCCTGTATGAGTTGGAGTATGTAGTCTTGCGGTACGGAAACGTCTATGGACCGCGGCAAAGCTCGCAGGGTGAAGCTGGCGTCTTCGCTATCTTCTCTGAGCAGATGCTGGCAGGCATCCAACCCGTCATCTATGGGGACGGTAAAAAAATCCGTGATTACGTTTATATCTCCGACGTTGTTGCCGCGAACATCGCAGCGCTCGAGCGAGGCAGCAACGAGATTTTCAACATCGGCAGCGGTGTGGAAACCGCGGACTTCGAAGTTTTCCAAATCGTGCGCCACCTGCTGGGCGAACAGGTCGAACCGAAGTACGTCGCGAGGCGCCCAGGAGAAATCGACAACATCTGTCTCGACATCTCGAAGGCGAAATCTCTGCTCCAGTGGGAACCGCGCGTCAACCTTTCAGAAGGGGCAAGCATGACGGTCGCCTACTTCAAACAGGTGGCTGCTCGGAAAGATACTTCCGCCGTTCATGCCAGACCATAAACGGATTGTCTACATCCCAGGACTTGTTCATTAGGTTAGTTTAGGCGATCTCGTTCGGAGGCTTATGATTCTCACGCGAACTCCGTTCCGCATAACGCTTGGCGGAGGTGGTACCGATCTCCCATCATTCTACCGGGAGCATGGCGGTTACGTCCTGGCGGTTGCGATAGACAAGTACATGTATCTGAACGTGAATACGCCCATCGTGGACGATAAGATTCGAGTTCGGTACACGAGCTCCGAGGCGGTGGACCATGTGGACGATGTGCAACACACAACGGCACGTGAAGCCTTGCGGCATTTTGGTATCACGAGTGGGATCGAAATCGTGTCGATCGCGGATATTCCGGCAGGGACTGGCTTGGGATCGTCGAGTTCGTATTTGGTCGGTCTCTTGAACGCCCTACACGTTCTGCTGCAGGATCAAGCTACCTCTCAGAAGCTGGCTGAGGAGGCCTGTCACATCGAGCTTGAAGTTTTGAAGAAACCTATCGGCAAGCAAGACCAGTATATGGCAGCTTTCGGCGGTCTTACTTCGCTTGACATCAAACAAGATGGCAGAGTATGTGCTACGCGCTTGCAGTTGGACGTGGATTTACTCGAGAGCCTGGAGCACAATATCCTGATGTTCTTTACAAACGAAATGCGTGACGCCACGACGATTTTGAAGAAACAAGATCAGGCGACACGCGCGAAGGATGGGACTGTTGTCAAGAGCCTCCGCGAAATCAAGGACATTGGGATTGAGATCAGTAATGCCATATCGGAAGGCAATCTGCGGCGTTTCGGTGAGCTCCTGGATGCCCACTGGCAGTCAAAGAAGCGGCTCTCTGAAGGAATCTCCACCCCGCAGATCGATGCCTGGTATGAACTTGCAAAAAAAAATGGAGCGATCGGCGGGAAAATCTCCGGCGCAGGGGGAGGAGGCTTTCTTATGCTGTACTGCGAGGAGAACAAGACCCGTTTGCGGGATGTGATGCGCGGCGCTGGCCTACGAGAGCTCAAATTCCGGTTCGATTTTGAAGGAAGCAAAGTCGTGTTTGACGTCGTTTCCCGTGACGGCAGGCTCGCCCATAACCACCGCCGCAACAACCATAATAGCCACGAAAACGGCCTAACTCTGACCGCGAAGCTTTCTGGCTAACACTTCAGCCGTCGTGAACTCCAAAAAGTTGTCCGGTGGATATTCTTCACCGTTCGAGGCTCTTACTTGTGTACTCACAAGGCCTCGTTTCATCAATTACTGGTTATAATGATCCTCGACGAATAATGTATGAAAGCCGCCTTATTGGATCGTGACGGTGTGATTAACGCGCTTGTCTATCACGAAGATGCGGGTGTAATTGATGCTCCATTTACCGCGTCACAGTTCAAACTGCTCCCGCGCGTTCCCCAAGCCATTCGTCTGCTGAACGACATGGGTCTTAAGACTGCTATTGTTTCGAATCAGCCAGGTATCGCCAAAGGGCATCTTGGGCGGGACACACTCAAGCTTTTCGACAATATGATGTTGAGCTCCATTCGGGAGGCGGATGGCAGAATCGATCAAATCTATTACTGCCTCCATCACCCGGAAGCGAAAGTCTCGGAGCTCCGACAGTCCTGTCGGTGTCGTAAGCCGGAGATTGGATTGCTGGAGCAAGCGGCACGGGATCTGCACGCAAGTCTTGACGAATGCTACATGATCGGCGACGGGATTCCAGACTTGCAGGCGGGCGTGCGTGCGGGCTGCCGCACCATTTTCATTGGCCGTTGGAAATGTGAGATATGCCAATTTGTCAAAGGGGACGATTTACGCCCTCACTTGGTTGCAAACGACCTCTGGGAAGCTTGCCAACTCATTCAGGCAGAATTACGAAGCGAGTCTCTAGGCGATTGCTCGATCTCAAAGTGCTCGACCGGCAATTGTTGAGTCTTCGGCCACGCATCCGCGCAGCAGAATCACATCTCGACCTTGGGAGGAAGTGGCAAATTGGCCGTCTCGACTGCAACTGCCGTAGCCACGCGGCGCAGTATGGTGGCGTGCCATGTTTGCTCGAGCACCGACGACAGCACCTACATCGAAGCAAGAGGTTATCGCATCGCCGGATGCAGAAATTGCGGACTGTGGTTCGTTAACCCTCAACCCACAATGGAAGAGCTGAGGCAGTTTTATGCTGCTTACGATGACGGAGAGCAATGGCGAAATCTGGAAGAGCACTTCAACCGTGGTGTTCGCAAGGCCATTCTGCGGATGAAGCGGTCGGGAGCAGTGTTGGATGTGGGTTGCGGTTCCGGTAATTTTCTACGCTGCATGAAGCAGGCCGGATTCTCCGCGTTTGGTATCGAGCCGTCGGGAAGCGGCTCCCAATACGGACGCGAGTCACACGGTATTGACATATTTCACGGCATGATTGAGGACTATGCGAAACAGAATTTCGACCGGCAGTTTGACGCAATTACGCTCTTAAATGTGCTTGAACACCTCACTCAGCCCGCCCAAACCGTGCTGCAACTCCGACAGGCTTTGGCGCCTGATGGCGTGTTGGTTGTTGTCGTCCCGGATGCGCGTTTCCACGACGTGATTGGGCGGTTCCGCCGCCTTATGGGTTTTTCTGACCCCTATTATGTTGAACAACCCAACAGTTTCCTTTCGGGTTTCAAGCTGCCGGACCATTTGTGTTCGTTTCAACCGAGCACCATTAGCTCGTTATTACGGCGCTGCGGCTTTCGCGTGGTTGCCATCGAAAACGCCCCGGTCGTTTTTAATCCTTCACTTTACCGGAATTTAGCAAAACTGCTGGTGCTCTGGACGTTTCGGGCTCTCCGCTACGTGACGTTCGGGCGAGTCCTGGTCGGTTACTCAACTCTAGTGCTGGCGCGAAAAGCTACATAACATCCACACGGCAGAAACAATGACCTACGCTAAGCAATATATTGAAGAAGCTTTGCTGATTCTAAAGCAGTTGGATCAGCCCGCGATCGAACGCACCGCAGATCTGCTCCTTGAACTGCGCGAACGTTCTGGCAGGCTCTTCTTCCTTGGCGTTGGAGGGGGGGCGGGCCATGCGTCTCACGCCGTGTGTGATTTCCGCAAAATCGCACAGATCGAAGCCTACGCGCCGTCGGATAACGCATCTGAGCTCACTGCACGGGTGAATGATGAGGGCTGGGACACGTGTTATGCCAATTGGCTTCGTGGGTCCCGGCTGAATGACGCAGACATGGTCTTTGTTTTTTCTGTAGGGGGTGGCGATGCTAAGCAAAACATCAGCGCTAACCTCGTGCGCGCTCTCGAATACGCTCGCAAGGTTGGTGCCACCATTTGTGGCGTTGTCGGCCGCGACGGAGGTTACACCGCTCAGGTCGCGGACGCCTGCGTCCTCATTCCCGTCGTCAATTCGTCGACCATAACTCCTCACACGGAATCTTTTCAAGCCATGATCTGGCACCTCTTGGTTTCCCACCCGAAACTCAAAATGGCTGAAACGAAATGGGAATCCGTTCAATCTCCAGCAAAGGTGTAGAGACCACGATCCGATCTGGCGGCAGTATTCTCTCCCCTTAGTGTTTTCTCCCCGACCTTCAAGGATGGTCTTATTGTGTCGAATCGCACAAAAATCGTGAAGGCGGTAATTCCCGCAGCCGGCTTCGGCACTAGGATGCTTCCCGCGACCAAGGCAGTCCCCAAGGAAATGCTGCCGGTTGCCAGCAAGCCGCTCATTCAGTACGCGGTGGAAGAGGCTGTGGCTAGCGGAATCGAGACTGTGATTCTCGTAGTTCGGAATCACAAATCCTTGATTCAGGAGCATTTTGCTCGCGACCACGAACTCGAATCTTTGTTGGGCGAGCGGCGGCTAAGCGCATCGACCGAACGCATGCACGGCCTGGCAGAAATTGCAGATCTTCGATATGTTGAACAAAAAAATCCTCTCGGTCTCGCCCACGCGGTCTCCTGCGCGCGGTCTCTTGTAGGGAACGAACCCTTTGTTGTCCTGCTTCCGGATGTGATCATGGTGAATGGCGAGCCGGCTACCCTCCAGTTGATTCGCGCACACGAACAGAGCGGCGGAAGTGTTGTTGCCATTCGGGAAGTCCAGCTCCAGGATGTGGAGCGCTTTGGCATTGCGGAAGTCGAACGCTCAACCGCGTATCCGTTCGGTAAGCTCGTTCGCATAAGGGCTCTCGTGGAGAAACCATCGATCGAGTATGCACCTTCACGGCTCGGCGTCTTTGGGCGCTATCTCTTGCAACCTTCTGTTTGGAAGACCATCGAGCAAACGCGTCCCGACGCGCGCGGCGAGGTTCAGCTTACAGATGCTCTGAACTTGCTTTGCCAGAATGAGCCCGTTTTCGGTCTATGCTTTGAAGGCCAGCACTACGACGCTGGCGACCCTATTGGCTATCTCAAAGCCAATATTGAGCTCTCGCTCCAGGACCCTCACATCCAACATTCGCTTCGCGGGTACCTGGCGGGTCTGCTATCCTAGAAGGAATATTTACGAGCTGACCTTCGCAGGAGAGGAAATTGAAAGGTGTTGTCCTTGCCGGTGGCACCGGAAGCCGGCTTTTTCCTATAACACGAGTGACGAATAAGCATCTGCTACCTGTCTACGACAAGCCGATGGTGTACTACCCCATCCAGACACTTGTCAACGCGGGCATTCAGGAGATTCTTCTCGTCACCGGTGGAAAGAACGCCGGGGAGTTTCTGCGCCTCCTTGGGAACGGCAAGGACTTTGGCCTGAAGCACCTGAATTACACTTATCAGGAAGGTGAAGGCGGCATTGCAGAAGCCCTTGGCCTAGCCGAACATTTCTCAGATGGCGAGCCGATCTGCGTCGTTCTCGGCGACAACATTATTGAGACTAACATCCGTCATGCGGTCGAAAACTTCAGGAAGCAAAAACGTGGTGCCAAGATCCTCTTAAAGGAAGTTCCGGACGCTGAGCGTTTCGGTGTGGCTGAAATCCGCGGCGATCATGTCATTGGCATCGAGGAAAAGCCCAGAGCCCCGAAATCCAATTTCGCGGTGATTGGCATTTATTTATACGACGCCACCGTCTTTGAAAAGATTCATCGCTTGAAGCCCTCCGGCCGGGGCGAACTCGAAATCACCGATGTCAACAACTTCTACGTGCAGGAAGGTACGCTGACGTTCGAAACGCTCAGCGGATGGTGGACGGACGCCGGCACCTTTGAATCGTTACTGCGTGCCAACAACCTCGTGGCCAAAACAGGCGCGAACAAATTATCTGAGGCAAACGAAGGCGCCACGCCAATCAGTCAGGAATCCGCCCGATGAAAATGTTTGTCACCGGCGGCGCGGGATTCATCGGCTCCAACTTCATTCGATATGTTCTCAGCACCGAAAAGAATATCGCCGTCGTCAACTATGACAAGCTTACGTACGCGGGAAATCTTGCAGATCTGGAATCAGTCGTCGGCAATCCTAATTATCTGTTTGTCAAAGGCGATATATGCGACGCGGCTGCTGTCGAAGCGGCGATGCGCGCCTGCGACGCGGTTGTGCATTTTGCGGCCGAATCCCACGTCGATCGCAGCATCTACGAGCCCGCCCCCGTAATTCAGACCAACGTCACCGGCACTTTTGTCTTGCTCGAAGTAGCTCGCAAGCTCTCCGTTCCGCGCTTCGTCCACGTTTCCACTGACGAGGTCTACGGCGACATTCCGCCAGACGCCTTCGCCGACGAAAATTCTCCGCTGCAGCCGAGCAGCCCATATTCCGCGTCGAAAGCTGGCTCTGATCTTCTGGTTCGCTCATACGTCCGGACCTACAAATTCCCCGCCTTAATTACGCGCTCCTCGAACAATTATGGTCCTTACCAGTTCCCTGAGAAATTTATCCCGCTGATGATCACCAATGCCCTCAGCGACAAGCCGCTCCCTGTGTATGGCGACGGCAGACAGCAACGCGACTGGCTTCACGTCGAGGACAACTGCCGCGGAATTCTTGCCGTCCTCGAGAAAGGCAAAATCGGCGAGGTCTACAATATCGGCGGGATGGACATCGAGGAAAACTTGACGATGGTCCGTCGCATACTTCAGCTCACCGGCAAACCAGAGAGACTGCTGTCTTACGTGCAGGATCGCCCAGGTCACGACCGCCGCTACGCTCTGAACTGCAAAAAAATAGGAACGGAATTAAGCTGGAAGCCCAAGATCGCTCTTGAAGATGGTCTCCGCCAGACCATCGACTGGTACAAAGCCAATGGAGAGTGGCTTGCCGGTGTGCGTGGCGGAGAATACCTCTCGTACTATGAGAAATACTACGAGAATCGTGACAGCTCGCTTCACGCGATTGCGCGGTCCGGAACAAAGCTTTCTGACTGATTCGAGTGCCAACGAAGATCGGCGCGGGAGAGAAATTCCCGAATCAGAAGCATAGGAGTTAATGGAACGAATCGCGACATCCCTTCCAGGCGTCTTCGAGTTGCGTCCGGTAATTTATCGCGACGCCCGCGGCTTCTTCATCGAAACCTACCATCAAGTGAAGTTCACCGACCTGGGCATCCGCGATACTTTCGTCCAAGACAACCACTCGCGTTCTGCCAAAGGAACGCTGCGTGGCCTTCACTACCAACTGCATCATCCCCAAGCAAAGCTTTGCCGCGTGGTCGAAG
>WNEZ01018786.1_pt1 | contig 11938 bp, 16 predicted proteins | sample 5400521 | NCBI WGS metagenome assembly WNEZ01 (sample SAMN13153339, study PRJNA577476) | soil metagenome | isolation source: 120 cm saprolite under Douglas fir tree site 2 hole 1 replicate 1 | place: USA:California | collected 2015-04-18
CGATTCTGCGTACGTCGTCGGGGCAGACTTCCTGATCGACGGCGGGGTCACGGCCATTTCGGGCGTGGGCGCCTGAGCCTCGTTGCAGAGAGTCGAGGCCGTTCCTGTTCCCGCTCAGGCAAGGGACGGCTCGCGCCGGGGCCAAGCCTGTACTTGGCGGAGCCGATCTGGTGTCATGGTAAGGGGTCACGTGCAGAATGACCTAGCTACAACGGGATCTTCAGCGCGTCGCGAGCTCGCCCACGATGCCGCGGCGGAACAGCAGCACCACGACGACGAACACCACGCCCTGGATCACGGTGATCGCCGCCGATCGCGGCATCAAGATCGGCACCGTGCGGGCGCACACCAAGACGGTATTCTCGAAGACGCAGACCCGCGGCCAGGCGGAGCTCACCGGCGTGCTGACCCGCCTCGCGTTCGGGGTGCCGCGGACGGAAGGCGCAATCGTGGCGCCGACCGGAGGAGGCGCGGCGGATCGCGATCAGGCGCGCCGGAACGGCGCACGCAGTTCGGAGCCGCAGGCTGCGGCAGGATCGGGATGGCGGCGATGAAAGCCGGTCTGGTTTCCGCGTTGACGTTCGTGTTGCCGGTGCTGGTCGCCATTTTGGGCGTCCCGCTTTTGCTCGACTGGGTTCCTCCCAACCGTTTCTACGGCTTTCGCACGTCTGCGACGCTGGCGTCCCCGCAACTTTGGTATGACGTCAACCGCGCCACCGGCGGCGCGTTGTTGATCGGAGGTCTCCTGGGACTTGCCGGAGCGTGCGTCATCGCGCTCGTCGGCGCCGATTGGTCGCCGGCACGCAGACAAACCGTCGCATTCTGCTGGGAGGGCGTGTGCGTTCTGGTCGCGCTGCTCGCCGTGGCCGGTAGGGTGTAACCGTTGCGCGGCGCCTGGGCTTGCATCCGCATATCCTCCAACTTCTCCCGTGACAGCGCCGCTTCCGCTCATTGCGGCGGGGTCTGCACGCCAGCTGCGGGACGGGGCGAGGGATAGCCTCGGATGGTTTCGGTCTTCACCCGAATGGCGTGAACGGGATCGCCCTTCGGTCCGCCGGTCCCAGCCAGAAGGCAATAGTCTGCGCAGGCAGGGGCCGGACGCGTGTTGCCGTCGGGCGGGGCAGCCACATGAATGCGATTTTTGCTCCGCATTATCTGGTCGACCTGTGCCTGTTGCCAGCCTGCGGGCAGCGTCGGATCAAAGTACCGATCCAGGCTCGGTAGGTACACCAGAACATGATCGAGAGCGGCGAACGAAAACACATCCGTCAGGTTCAGTTGATCCCGCTCGGATTCGAGAACGAGCTCGGCGTCGACACCGGCCCAGCGGAGCAGATTCAGGAACAGGAACGTCAGCGCCTTACAATCACCCCCCTTGGCCTGTAGAATCGAGTCGAGCGATGGTGGATCGCGTCCCGATTCGCTGGCGAACTTGGGGCCAAAGTGGAGCTTAAACTCCTTGAACAGTGCCTCCGCATCCGGCACCGGCTGTATCCCTGCTGCTTGCAGATCCTGCAGCTTTTCGGCATCCATGTAATAAACAGCACGGGCCTGCTCGGCGACTTTCGCCCAGTCGCCGAGCGTGGTGATCTCAAGACGGGGCGCGGGTAGTGTCCCTGGGCCCGACCGCTCGGATCGCCATTCCTTCCTAGTGGGAACGTCGACCACCTGAGTTAGGAATTTGGCCGGGTCGAGGAGGCGCGTCGTTACATCCGTCCGCTCGGATTCGAACACGACGGCATATGCGAACGCGTGCTGAATCCCTTCAAAGGTCTGCGCGAGAAACTGATTTTGGGAAAGGACGGCTGGCACCGAAGCCCGAATCGTTTCGTGTAATTCATCGCCGGGCTGCAGCGGTGGGATGAGATAGTAGGAGCGCATCTTGGTCGCGCCTCGCCGGAACGGCGGGTCCGCGGTCTCGGTTGTAATCTTCTCGACCGGAGTACTCTTGCGCTCACCAGACTGAACTACCGCGATCTCGGCGCTATAATCGGAATACCCGACCGGATGCTCCAGTGAGATCCGCCTCGAGCCAATGGCTCTGCAAGCTTTGAAAGTGATGTCCATATCACTCTCGGCGATGGCGGACGCCCTCAGCACGATACGAATGATGTACGTGGACAGCTGCTGCTGGGCCGGAAACGCCATGCAGTCGTTGCCGTATCGAACGGCGGCAGCGGACGGCAAGGTAACAAGAGCTATGATAATCAGCAGCGATGCTCGGATAGCCATCTTTCCTCCCTTCGGTCCGCAACGGTCCGAGATTCATACCCACATTCGTGCCGGATTTATGGCCGCGTCGGACTGCTTCGTCCATCTGCCGAGCAGCCCAGAGTTCCGATCCCGGCGACGCAGGCGTTCGGGCTCACCGGGGCCGAGGCGGATGTCGCGATCGGCATCGTGGCCGGCAAGTCTCTCGCCCAGATCGCCGCCGATCGCGGCATCAAGATCGGCACCGTGCGGGCGCACACGAAGACCGTGTTCTCGAAGACGCAGACGCGCGGCCAGGCGGAGCTCGCGGGGGCGCTGACTCGCCTCGCCTTCTTTGTGCCGCGGATAGAAGATCATGTGGGCCCGACGCCGGCCGCCACCTCTCACCTGGTGGGGGGGCGCAATCGCCGCGAAGCAACCGACAGAAGACCGAACCCGCAAGCCAATGAGAGATAAATATCACGCCGCCACCGAGCCAAAGCGCCTCGGCTTGATCACCTCGGCCGGCAGAGCCAATGCCCAGCAGCTCCCTCATGCCCGGGAAAACGAATATGACTGGATTTCTTGTCAGAACCGATTGTTATTGCCGCCTTGCGCGCGAACTGCTTCCTGCGCTGGCGGTTGCGGCCCTGCTCGCAACCTTCTGCTCCAACTCTTACGCGAACTGCAGTGAATCCGAGCGAAAGCTCCTTGTCGGTCCCCACGCCGCCGCCCCTGTTCCGGGATTGGCCGACCAAGCGCACCCGCTGGTGTTGTGCAACCTGCTTCCCGGCCAGACAATCCACATCATCTCCCTCATGCTCGCGACCGACAGGAGATTTTTTTCCTCTGTCCAGACGTTCCGGATCACGGACGCGGAATTGAATACCGCAAAGGATGCGCCGATCGCAGGGTCATATTCCGGCGTAGAGCCCGATGGCTATTTTTGGTCGATGGCCGAAACGCGCGACCCACCACGGGACATGCTCGCCGACGTTGCCTCCGATCCGACGGCCATAATCGTGAGGACCGAAACCGAGAAAAACGGCACGGTTTCGGCACACCTGGACCGCAATTTCGGGCGTCGGCTTTCGACCGCTCGGGACATCCGGGAGGACGGCATTGTGGGCAAGCTGTTCATGCCCAAGCGGCATATTCCGGGCCGAGCCGCAGTGATCATGATACCCGGAGCCGGCGCGCCGAACTTCCAAACTCTCACTGCCTATCTGCTGGCGGCTCGAGGCTTCACCGTGCTCAGCCTGCCGTATTACGGGCTCGACGGCTTGCCGCAGCAGCTCGAATCGATTCCGATCGAATATTTTTCGCAAGCGATCGATCTCCTGCGCCGCGAGTATGTCGGGAAAGACCGAAAGCTCTTTCTGCTGGGGATTTCCCGCGGAACCGAAGCCGCGGCAATGGCGGCACTGCAGCGCGACGATATCGCCGGTCTGATCCTGTTGTCTCCGAGCAGCGTCTTGAACTCGGGTTGGGGAACGGGCTTGCAACGACGGGTACCGGCCTGGACGCTGCACGGATCGCCGCTGCCGTTCATGCCAAGCGTCGACGGCGAGGACGAGGTGATGCGGGCGCAGACCCCGCCCTACCGCACGCGGGCGCGCTACGACTTGCGGCTCGACAAGCTTGCCGAGAACGATTCCGCGCGCATCCCATTCGAAAACATCGAAAGCAACGTGGTTCTGCTCTCCTGCGACCAGGACGAGGTCTGGCCGTCGGCACGCATGAGCGCCGAAATCGCTCAACGCGCGAGAACGCGAGGCAAGAGGAACGTCGCGAGTTACGTCTTCCCCGGTTGCGGCCATGACCTCGGCGCCCCGGTCGCGCCGACCACTATCCGCGAATATCCGTGGCCCAAGAACGGCCCGCTTTACACGCTGGGTGGGACCGTGCAGGCGACGTGGCACGGCCAGAAAGCGGCGTGGTCCGTCTTGCTGAGATATTTAGGCGCTTCCGAGGAGGATTGATCGGCAATTGTTGCCTAGGCGGGGTCCGACGAGAGGAATCCAAACCGGATCAGATCGCCGACAAAGCGATCGACGGAATCGGGCCGATCAATGCAGTTCGATCACCGGCAATAACGGGGGAATTGGGGCAACGCGGGTCGCACGGCAGGGAATTAGCACATGATGACACCAGCGCCCGGGACGGAACGTTCTTATGACGTGCTCGACATCCTGCTTCTCGTTTGGAGAGCAGGGATGATCCTCTTGGCTGGCGTGTTTGCGATCTACGGCTATTTGACGGTGGTCGCCGCCGAAACTGCAAAATGCGCCGGGCAGCCGTGGATCGCCGGCTATTGGGCAGGCAGCGAATTGAAATTGGCGCTGTTGCCGTTGACGGCTATTTGGGCAATCGCATGGGCTCTCGTTCATTTCAGAAGAGCGAGAATAAACGAGCTCCTTTCTGCAGCGTACTATAGTCGGACATGGTTTCGTTTGGGGCCGATACGGATCACTACTGGCATGTTGGTGCTTTTCGGAGGCATCTTGGGCGGTCCGATCCTATCTGCAGGGCCAATGGAGCTTTTGGTGAGACGGTATCATGCCATCGCCGACTATTGTCAGGCTCAGACGGCATCGAGCCGATCGAATACATGGCAGGTCGCGATGGACGGCGGGCTCACGGATAGAGCGCTCAGGGGGGGAACGCCTCCAAAAGCATCCGAGCCATGGCACGAAAGCAGCAGGCTCGGGTGGCAGTACCGTAAGGCTTGAGTAAATGATGGGACTGCTGGCGAGGCTCAAAGTACCGCGAGATTCGATCGGCGTCGTTCTCGTCGCGTGGAAAGCAGCAATGATCATTGCGGCCGCTATCAGCGCAGTATTCAGTTATCTGACCGGCATGGCCGCGCAAAGTGCAAAGTGCGCCGGCATACTTTGGATTGCCGGTCAGCGGAACGACCCGTTAGATTTCTGGGGCTTGCCGTTCATGAGCTTCCTAGCGCTCATGTTTTTTATGACAGGTGCCAAAAAGGGCAAGGTAATAGAGCTCCTAAGGAACTACGACCAACCCGTGCTCCGGTTGGGTTCAATGCGAATTACGGCCGGCGAGAGGGTACTCTATGGAATTCTCCTCTTTTCTCTCATCATGCTCGGGGTCCTAGCGGCAACGGCGATTTCTCGGTACAGCGCAATCGTGCACTATTGTGGATCGGCAACGGCATTGCATTGAACGTTCGAGCGAGGCGAGCGGAGTTTTTGGTGGACGGCCGGCTTTACGGATAGAGCGCTCAGTGACGGAACGCATCCAAGAACCTACGAAAGCAGCAGGCTCGGGTCACAGCACCGTAAGGGTTGAGCACATGTTGGAACTGCTGAGGAAGCTCAAACTGCCGCGGGATCCGATCGGGGTCGCTCTCGTGCTATGGCGCGCGGCCATGATCATCGCGACCGCGGTCACGTGGGTATTCAGCTATCTGGCAGCCATGGCCGCCCGAAGCGCAAAATGCGCCGGCATGGATTCGATCGCCGGCTATCACAGCGGCCCACAGGATTTCTGGGGCTTTCCGTTAATGGTGCTCCTCTTCGTCTTGCTTGTTATAAGTCTTTCCAAAAAGGCAAGGGTCATAAAGGAGCTGAAGAAGTACGAACAACCCGTGTCCCGCCTAGGCCCGATGCGAATTACGTTCGGCGAGAAGGTAATCTATTCCACACTCATTGGCTTCGTTGTCATATTCGGGGCCGTGGCGGCAACGACGATTTCTCGCTACAACGCAATCGCGCACTATTGTGGGTCGGCAATGGCATTGCAGTGATCGGGGGCGCCGAGCGAGGACGCGCCGGCGGACCTCGCAGTTCCTTTTTGAACGCATCTCTTGGAATGGCCAGGTAACGGATGCCGGTATTGCCGCGGCATCTGGTCCGCCTCCCGCGCAACACAATGGGGGAGGCGCGGGTATTACAACGGGATCTTCAGCGCGTTCGCGAGCTCGCCCACGATGCCGCGGCGGAACAGCAGCACCACCACGACGAACACCACGCCCTGGATCACGGTCACCCACTGCCCGGTCTGGGCGAGATAGTTCTCCATGGCGATGATGGTGATGGCGCCCACCACCGGCCCGAACACGGTGCCCCCGGCGAGGGTCGCGGAGAGCACGAACGCGACCAGCTTGTAACGGTCGGCCTTGTAGCCGAGCGAGATCGCGCGCGGCTCGTTCTCGCGGATCGCCTTGAGCACCTCGCCGAAGGGGGAATGAATGATGCGATAGATCAACAGGAAGCAGGCCAGGAAGACCGCGAGCGGGCTCATGGGACGGTGGGTCGGCGGCCCATCCGGAGGCCCATCCGGAGCTGCAAGCTGAAACTACCCCAAGGTCGCCAACAGGCGCCCGGCAGCCTTCAGATCTGCTGTATCCGAGCCCTCAACAAACTGCTCGAATACCGGCTGCAGAAGCGCCCGGGCGCTCTCGGATTGTCCCTGAACGGCCAGTAGAGCTGCTAGATCCACTGCGGTTCGCAGCTCCCATGCTCGCGCGCCCTGACGACGGCTCAATTCAAGCGATTCTGCCTCGTCACCACGGGGCCGCGGCCTTGCGAGAAGGAGAGCACCTTTCAGACGCAGTAGTTCCGGGATGTAACAGAGATCTCCGTCGGTCTCGACCAGCCGCATGGTCTCGTCGATCAGTGAGATGCCTTCGGCGAACCGACTGGTCGCCGCAAGCCCTTGAACGAGCGACATGTTGAGCGCCGTGGTGAGCAGCTCGTAGGGCGCCGAGTGAACCTCTTTCAAACAGCCCTGCAGTCTCTCAACTCCGCCTCTTGCGTCGCTTCGGCGGATAGCCAACTCCCCTTGGAAGCCGCGTCCAACGGCAAGATATGGCTGCAAGGAATGGGACTCGGCGCGCGAAATGAGCCGATCGAGGTGCTCTTCGGCGCTCCCGAGATCGCCGGTCCAGAGGAAAACGGAAATAGCCCAGATCAAGGCGATGGACAGCGTTAACGGATGGTCTATGTCGACGGCGTCTTCGACGATCTGGCGTGCGCGTTCCATGGCCTGAGCCGGATGGCCTTGCAACCACAACGTCCTCGCCAGGATAGCACCGGCTAAATTTTTGCTCTCGAAGCCGAGATGGATGGTTGTGGTCCGCTCGATGGACGCCCTACGCTGCAGCGCCGCCTCAAGCTCGACGCGGGCCCTGCTAAGGTCGCCGCTTAGGTGGAGTGAGATCCCAGTAGGGAATGAGCTAACGTGATAGCGGCAGAATCCTCCATAGTTCCAGCGATGACTCCGCTATCATTGTCCAGTGTTAGTGCTGATGCTCACGCATCGGGCTGGAATGCGGGTTCCGCTCGGGTGAAGCCTCCAAATAGCCCCGAAGGGTGGCGTATTTCTGCATTTGTTCTGGCGTGAGCAGTTCGACCGTCGCAAGATGATATTTCAGGTGGGTATAGCGAAGTTGCCCCTGGATTTCCGAGATCGTGGCGACTTGCGCTTTCAGCGTCGCCTCAGTGATGGACCTGTCAGCAAAACCTCGGTCGAGTTTCGCTTCCTCAGTGATGAGAGCTTGCCCAATCGGGATCGCTTCCAACTGCATCGCCCCGAATAACTGTCGGATCTTCTCACGCTGCTGGTCCGTGAGACCAATGTCATCGGCAAGCTCAAGTAGATGTTTCGGCCCAGGGTATCCATTCAGTTCCGCTGCAAAGGCCAAACCCATGCCCCGACCGGCTTTCAGGTCTGCGATTTGTTCTTCTGACAAGGCTTTGACGTCTCGGGTCTGCATGCCCGAATAGGGCTGCGATGATTGTGTGTTGGCGGTGACCGCTGAAAAAGCGATCAGGCCGATGACGATGATCAGCCGCATATTCATAGTTCCACCTCCCAATATTCCTTAGTGGTCGTGTCGATGGTCATGGCCATGTGATTCGCCACCGCCATGCTCAAACGCCTTGTATTGTTCGGCAGTGAGGCCGGGTAGCTTCTGGATGAAAGCCACCAGATTCCAAAGTTGATGTTCGGTGTGCGTGCCGCCGAACGCGGGCATCCCGGTGGCCCTGATGCCGTGTGTCACGATCCAGAAAAGCTCCGCTGTGTTCCACCGAGCCACAGCCTTTGAAAGCTCGGGCGGTTCTGGTCCAAGCCCCAACCCGACTTCGCCCGGCTTCTTGCCGGGTGCGCCGTGACATTGCACGCACATCTCGTCGAACAGGTGAGAGCCGTCATGGATTCGGGTCTCAGCACCGAAGTCGCTGGGTGGGGCTATCGCTCCCGCACGAGACTTTATTGAGTTGGTCATCGCCGTGCGGAGAATCCATGTCTCGATAGCGGTGTGAGGCTTGTCGGCAGCAACGTTGTAAGCACCGGTATAGATCGCAACCATACCGGCACCGACAAGCAGCGCAACTGCCGTGACGAGTCCTAAGACGAACAACTTCATGATGGGGCTCCGTCTCAAGACAACTTCAACCGGAGGAACACCATGAAACTCGTCGGATCGCCCCCGTAGAAAGGCTTCAGGGTGGATGGCAGGGCGTATTTGCTAACCAATCCGCCGATGCCGAGCTTGAGATGATCTGCAACCGGAACATCGTAGATACCGCCGATGGACACCTTGTTGACCGTGAATACCGGCATGCGTGTTCCAGTTTCGGGCATTCCTGCGACATTCTCCAAGAGCTCATCCTCAGCCACACGCTCCGCCCGCATGAATAGCGTGTAAGTCCGATTGAAGATGAGTTCGCTCTCAAGGAGGAACCCACCGAGGGTGTTGCGGGGATGGTTCATTTTGCGACCCCAGGCGAATGTAGTGCTCCAGAGATTGTTCTGCCCGAAAGGCTGGGTGTAGGTCGCCGATGCCGTGATGCGATCCTCGTTTACGTCCGGCGACAACTGTTCGGGCGAGCGCAAATGCCCTGCGGAGACCTGGACAGAGAGTTCACGGATCGGGTTCCAAGTGAGGCGTGCCGAGTAGCTGTCGAGCTTCGGTTCTTCGATGTCGAACCGATGCTGATCCGGCTCCCGTCCCCGAAACGACGAAGCCTCGAATTTCCAGTTGTCCAGGACGAGACCGGCAGTCACCACTCCGAAAGTGATATGCGTGCTGTCGAGCCAATGATGCGTGATGGGAGCTTCCGGAATGTCCACGCCGCTGGTCCGATGCATGAAGGCGGCGGGTCCGAGTGCCGGTTCCCCAGGAAGTCCTGCGTAGACGAAAACACTGGAAGTCGGCGAGAGCTTGTGGCTGTAGGAACCGGCAAGCTCCATGAACAGATCGTGTGGATGCTGCCGGTCAATAAGTGGCGTTCGGCCGTCCGCTGTTTCTCCGGTGGCCAGTAATAACGGATAGCCGCTTGGCCCCATGAACGGATCTGGCGAGAGCATGGCCCTGAATCCGAGCGTGCCATCACCGACTGTTCGTTCTGCCATGCCCATCACCATGCCACCAACGAACGCCTTATTGCCTCCTCTTGGGCCGCCTTGGTGATCGTAGACACCGTTGATCAGGGCATGCTCCATCAGCATCCATTCGCCGTAGGTCTGATGGATGCCTTCATGCGGCGTGGCGTCGGGGAGCCAACTGGTTCCTGAGGCTTCTCGGTTCATGGGATAAGGACCGAGGAAGCCCTTCATCTCGTGTGCCACGTGCATTCCCTCATGGCCCTGATGCATTCCTCCTGTGTGAGCTTGGTGCCTTCCCTCCCTGTGGCCTTGATGCTTTGCAGCGGATACTTTTGTGCGGCCGTGGATGTGGTTGGAATGCGACGTGGTCTTCTTGTCAGCCGGTTTCTCGTCAGCCGGTCCCTTCGGCTGCTTCGGTTCCGGGGCGGTTTCCTTTTTCGGTGAAGAGGGTGCCGCATGCTCATGATGGTCGTGATGCATGTCCTTCGGCATCGCTTCTTGTGCCGATGCATACGCAAATGTTAGGGGTAGGAAGCAGGAAACAGCGAATATGAGCCGCATAGGTCAGTCTCCTAGAACCTAGATGCACCTTGCCTCACACCATCCACCGCATTGGCAGATGGGGCGGACGATTAGGCGATGCGTTTAGGTATTCCAGGGTCGAGGATGACCGAACGGCTGGTGTAGGTCTTCAAAGTGACAGAGAACGAGACCGGCGTGATTTGGATTGCAATGTCGCTCACTGGCGTTGCGGGAAAAACGTTGAAGCCTGGCAGACCATAGCAGAAGCACTTTATCGCCTGATCCTTCGAACGCTCTTGCGGCTTGTCGGTTGCGTGATGTTCGTGCTGCTCATGCCCGGCGTGCAAGGGCTGGTGCGCCATCGTGGGGTGTGGCCGCTCAAAGGACAAGGATCGGCAGGGGTAAGGCCGACTGCGGAACGTTGGAGCGTCCCGCCAAGGAAGGCGAGTGCCAGGAAGGTAACTAAGAACCGGCGAAAGAACCCCCGCATGAGTCGGAGGATAGCATAGCGAGAAGCGGCGGCAAGCCTTCCCGACTAGTGCCCGTGCTTCTTTAGCCAAGCCTCCATGCCTGCCACTTCCTTCTCCTGGGCGTCAATGATGCTCTGTGCCAGCCGTTTAGTCTCGGCATCCTTGGCATATTGCAACGCCACCTTAGCCACAGCAATCGCACCCTCGTGATGGGGAATCATGTGAGTCCGAAAGTCCACATCTGGGTTGCCGGTGTATGGAACGGTGTCCATCTTCTTCATCATATCCATGCCTGCCACCTTGAACGCTCCCGTCGCCAAATCTTGGGCGAGAGCACCAGTGGCAGCGGATGTGGCAACGGCAATGACTAAGGCGAGTTTAGTAATCGTCTTCATTGATGCTTTCCTTTCGGGAGTATCAACCGAAGATTCAGACATAGGATGAATGCCAGAACACGCTTGCTCAAGATTGCCTTCAGTTAGGCTGGATTGCCCTTACCTTGACCAGGGCCAGGTACGGTATGCGATGTTGATGGTTGGAGGCCGGGTATGCCTCTTGAACCCACTACTGTTGCAAAGCCCTTTCCAACCCAGCTTTGATGGCCTCTTCCAGGCACAGTTCCTTGTCAGGATCGTCGCCATTTCCCATTACGAACCCTCGGGCTTCAGCGACCTCCCCACCTTCGCAAGCCAGGTCCTGGGCTGCACGCCCGACGCTGGAAGGCCTGGCCGACTTCATTCGCCCCTGGCGGTCTCGATCCTGGTAGATTGCAGGAGCATTGTGGCACGCCGCCAGCGCAATGATCACGATTGCAGTTAGAGGGCGGATTGCCGCTGACGACGGGTGCGCCGGACCGAATGTCGGTGCGTTCTGCCACGGCCGTGATGTCTCTTGTGGGTCAAAATAGGAAGAACTCGGGTTGAGCATATCTCTTCCGAATTGCGCTCGATAGCGGACACTCGCCGGTCGCACTCGCGGCTGCCCAACACATGCCCGAAGGGCCGCGCGCGGACAGGGCATTCTCGCGGAGTCCGAAGGGCCGAGCCTGTACTTGGCGGGGCTGATCTGGCGTCATGGTAAGGGGTCACGTGCAGAATGACCTAGCTACAGTGGGATCTTCAGCGCGTTCGCCAATTCGCCCACGATGCCGCGGCGGAACAGCAGCACCACCACGACGAACACCACGCCCTGGATCACGGTCACCCACTGCCCGGTCTGGGCGAGATAGTTCTCCATGGCGATGATGGTGATGGCGCCAACCACCGGCCCGAACACGGTGCCGAGCCCGCCGACCAGCGTCATCAGCACCACTTCGCCCGACATGCCCCAATGCACGTCGGTGAGCGAGGCGAGCTGGAACACGATCGACTTGGTGGCGCCGGCAACCCCGGCCAGCG
>WNEZ01016410.1_pt1 | contig 11937 bp, 7 predicted proteins | sample 5400521 | NCBI WGS metagenome assembly WNEZ01 (sample SAMN13153339, study PRJNA577476) | soil metagenome | isolation source: 120 cm saprolite under Douglas fir tree site 2 hole 1 replicate 1 | place: USA:California | collected 2015-04-18
AGAGCAGAAGGCTTTCGGCCAGCAGCATGCGCCGCAGCGCTCCTGTGCTTGCGCCGAGCGCCGCACGGGTGGCCAGCTCGCCTTCGCGGCGAAGCGTCCGCGTGAGAATGAGTTTGGCCACGTTGGAACACGCGATGATGAAGACCAGCGCTGACGCTGCCAGCAGCACCAGCAGTACGGTCCGGGCGCCTGAGGTGATCTGTTCCCGAAGCAGCTTGGCGCTGATCTGGTAGTCCCCTTTGGGCGGATATGCTTCGGCATGTGCTTTGGTCATGGCCCCATAGACGGTGCGCAACTCGGCGCGCGCTTGATCGAGGGTGGCACCCGGAGCGAGACGGCCAAAGAGCTCCGTCATGCGATGGAGGCGGCTCGTGATCATGGTTGCAGAGAGGTGGTGCGGGCTGGTGACGATGTTGGCGATGATTTCGGTATCTTGGGGATAGGGAACGGAGGGTTCGAGGACGCCGATGACGCTAGCAGTCCGATCGCCCATGAGGCCCCAGCTGAGGCGAAGAGTTTTGCCGATGACGGAAGGATCTTTACTAAGAGTGGTGGTCCAGAAACGGTATGTGAGAACGGCGACGCCGGCAGCCTTGGGACCGTCGTCTTGAGGTCCGATGAGCCGGCCGAGGACGGGGTGGAGGCCCATGACTTCGAAGTAGTCGCCGCTCACGACGCCAGCTTGAACTACGCGAGGCTCACCCAAGCCGATCATGGTGAACTCGAGGGTCGAGAACTCGCCGAGGGCGCTCAGGGTTTTGACGCTGGCGCGCAAATCCTGGATTTCGGGAACGGAGAAATCTGTGTTCTCGTCGCCGGCGCCCGGGGCGCTCTGGCGGATGTAGATGAGCCGGTCCTCGTCGCGGTTGACGAGAGGCTTGAGGAGTACGCCGCGAACGAGCGTGAAGATGGCCGCGTTGGCGCCGATGCCTAGGGCCAGCGTCAGGATCACGGTGAGCGCAAGCCCTTGCGTCCGCATGAGGGAATAGAACGCAACTCTCAGATCGCGAAAAAATGACATGATTTTGCTCTTCCTTCCCGGAAGTCACTCTCCCAAGTGATAGAAGCAACCACTAGCTTTGCATCCGTTTGTCCCATTTTATAGAGAAATGATATCGAAGATAGGGGTGCAATTGGCAATCCACCGTACCGATCAATCTAAGCTCTTTCCTATGATTGTGTTACTACAATGCCCCAGGCTGTCTAGTGCCTCGCATTGCGCGATTCTGGGATGCTTTGTCCAGATTCGGACAGCCTCCGTCGTGCAAGCTGCCGGCGCAAAAAAACCTTTTGACTCCCCATAGTTCTTTTGCTACTATACTTACCAGGTAAGAGTGCGGAACTTCTTCGGGCGGCTCGTCTACCGCTTTTTTTATTTCCTCCGTCCCTAGAAACTCTGTTCGGGAACGCCATTCTGCTCCATCCCGCGGGTTCAGCGGGATGAATCTCCGATTGGCGCGGGATTTGTTTACCGGCCAGAGGCGGGGATCGCGCGCCATAGACTCATTTCGGCCTGCGGTTTTGCCGTCTCGGAGCAGAGGCCTCTGGGGGATTTCCTGGTTTGGCTTCGTTAATTCAATTCAACCTGGATACGTGGTCGAGTTGGGCGCACTGCTAGCGTCTTGAATTGGCTGCCGTTCATCCCGCCGCAGCGGCGTCGCCTCTAACAAATAAGCGCAATTCGGCTTCAGAGACAGTAAATTCCGCAGCGTCACAATCCGAGCAGATTAAGAGTTCGGGAACTACCCAAACGATCTGTAGAGGCTCTCACAAATTAAGCAATTAATTTGCAAAAACATTCTCAAACCGCCGTTAGTTGTACGATGAATGCCGAGTGGATACGCGCGGCAAATGCCGTGGCGGCCGGAATTCAATCGTGACGTCCTGCTGAGCTTGGACAGGCCTTTTGTTCAAGAGAGTGGGCTTGTAACGCCACAGACGAATGGCGCTCATTGCAGCAGGAAGAAGAGAGAGCGAGCCACTCACGTGCTTTACATCCAGCACTTGGCCGAGCTCCCCGATGGTGGTGCGGACCTTTATGGTTTCTGCCGATCCATATCGATCGCCCGGCCTTGGATAACGAGGCCAAACGAAGGAGACAAGCTCACCAGCTTGCAATCGAGCGGGTTTATGAGCCACTGCAGGTCCGGGCTCAGGAGAAACAAGAACAGAAAGTTGCGAGGTCATCGCGAACGAAGAGGAGGCGGCGATCGGCCTTTCCGGGAAAAACAGCCTGAACGGTTTGCTGCCATGGGCTGGGGCAGTGACAAGGATTGCGGAGGGCGGTGACCAGTGCGGCGCTGTGCCCATCGCAGGCGTTACCCTGCGTGGGGCGGGATTTCTCGGCGCGCCAATTATCGGGCCGACCGCCTTGGGTGAATGTGCCGGTTTGGGACTCGCGGGTGGCGGCGCGTTTCGTGCGATTGGCCCGGTCGAGCCCTTGCGCTCAGGACTGGCTTCGGGATTAGCAGACGGTTTAGATTCTATTGTCGGAGATGAATTTGAATCTGTGGAGGGCACTTTCGCGAAAGATTCAGAGTCCCGGGTGCTTTCCTTGGACTCTTCTTCGGATGGCGTGGCTTCATCGAGTTTATTGGCACGCGAGGAGTTATCGGAATCAACGGAGGATCGGCTCGTTACTGCTGAAGATGGTCCGGTCGGCCTCACGCGGTTAGCCGAATCTGCTGCTCGTGCATTGAGGGATTGAGCAGATGCGCTTTCTGAGCGCGATTCTTCCGTCTTCGGCGCTGGCGCATTTACTGCAGGCGTATTGAAGGTATTTGCCGCCGGTGGAGTGGAAGTTAGAGAAGTCGTTTCGTCTGGGCGATTAGGCAGTGCCGGTGACGTGGCATCAACAGCCAGGATTGATTTCTGGGCGTCTCGGAGGCGTTTTCCGAGCGGGCCGCGTCCCACTGTAAGCCCAACGGTGAGACTGATCGCCGCGAACAAAAACATTACTGCGGCGACCTGAAATCCGGATATTTCAAGAACATATAAGCGTGAAGGCGAGTTCTCGATGCGATCCGCTAACGACTCGACTTTGGCTGTTCGAACTTGCGGTCCAAAGCCGGCGACTGGAGCGTGGTGGTGCACTTTTTCCTGGAGATCTTCGACAAACGACGGCGGGTTCGCATCCAGAATCTCAGGCGTAACGATCTTAGATGCTCGAGACGCAGTGTGCGCAATCAGTTCGGGCGAGGAGGATTGGTCTTGCTCAGGGAAAACACTCCCAATAGGCTCTACTGGGAGGCTTTCGAGGGTTGCGGGGATGAGGCCGTCAACAGGCGCCGGCGTTAAGCCTTCAAATTCCGGGGCTGGCTTTTCGAACGCGATCCAATTTGAAATTTGATTGCGGGCCTCGGCGGTGAGATCAACAAATCGGATGCCTGCGCTTTTTTTCGATTCCGCCAGCCACACAATCTGCGCGGAGATCTCAATGCTCTGCCCAGAGCTGGGCAATTGAAAGCGAATGCGTGGGAGGTAGTCATCTACTGCAAGGGGGTCGGCTACGGCAACGGCCATGCCCGTCTCACTTATATTGAGGACAATACCGCCATTGGTACCGCCGAGCTCGACGTGGGCGCGGGAGGCAGGAGTGGTGCGCATCTGAAGGCGGCGGTCGCGCGTGGGATAAATCGCCTCAACCGACACATGGCGTTCGGCGTCGGGTGCGGCTGCTTCCGCTTTTGCCGATACGTCCGCTCCCTGCCGAGTCTTATTCCGCTGCGCGATTGCTATGAGTGTTGCTAGCTTGCCGCCCGCCTTCGAAAGTGCGTCAAAGACGTACGCAACATTCTTCGGGTTGAACTGAAGCTGCCGAGCAGTAAGAGTCAGTCGGATGCTGTCGTCGATCTCATTTTGCTGGCTTTCGGAAAGATAGTCCTGCAGGCCAGAATACAGTGCGCCGTTCTCGTAATTCCCTCTCCACTCAAGAATAGCCTGGAGACGACGACTGCGGTCTTTCTCTAATTCTTGTTCTTGCTGTCCTGCTGTGGCACATTCGGCGAACACTTCTGCTTGACCGTGGGGTAATGCCATGGTTATTTCTGTCAATCCACCACGCAGTTCCTGAACCTTGTTGGACGGTAAAGATGTTTTGCGACAGACCCACTCTCCGCGCATCTTGTCGAAATCAATCGAGGCGCGATACTCATCTGTTTCATACTTGAATACCGGCAACGGCTTGAGCGGTGGCCACCTACCGGCCAGGAGTAATTTCATCTCGGCTTGTTGCACTGGAGACGTGAGTCCAGCAATGTTGAGCCTAGCTCGCTCGTGTTCATTCAATCTCATGATTCGGCCCGATAACTTCTACCGGCCACACGATTTTGCTGCCGTGCGGACAGCAAACTTTTAGAAGCGGCCGTCGCGACGGGGATTTGAACGATGAATGTTTCGAAGGACAACAAGTGCGCTGAAGTATTCCTGCAGATTCGAAATGTCCCCACCACACCGCTTTGTGCGATGAGCGTCGTCTGCTTTGTGCCCTTCGTTGTCGAGGCCCCTACAAGAACTCCCGGACCACCGCTCCCGATCAAAACGCCGTGGAACTGTGCACGTTTGTCACACCGGTAGAGCACTTCTTCGCAGGCCAGAGAGACTTTCTGGAGATCGGTGCTGTTGCACTTAGGGCAGGGCACGTCCATCTCGTCACCCCCCTTGCAGCCCCACTTCAGTGTGGGAAGAATCCTTTCTGATCAACTTCCCTCGTCCGCTGTCGTAACTTTCTTGAGTGTTGCTAACCCTCAACCCCGTCCGGCGGGATTAGTTGCTTGCCTCCGTTCGACGAGACCTCGTTCCGGCCATTTTCTGAGCCATGTGCAGGAGCAGCTTGAGATCCGCTTCTTAGGTCTTGGCGAACAGACGGCGAAACTTGCTCGTACGGTTTTCGTCCAAAGCAATATCCAGGTCAACGACGCCTTGCTGCAATTCGAGACGGACGTTAGCCGGAGCCTGCTGCCTGAACCAAAACGAGTCTTGCCTATGCTCGACCAGATCGCGGGAGATTCGCACTTTGTGGACATCGCCCGACAGCGGGCCCGCTCCCTCGCCGAGCGCATCCGCCACCAGGGTTGATTCGCCTCCGCGCTTGCATCCTGGATTTAGTTCAAGAAGGATTTTTCATCTGGCTTATTGGATCATCATCTGGTCTCAAAACTCATTGCCAGATCGCGGATCTCTTCCAGGCAAGATCGTGCGAAAGGTAGTTGATAATAATCTATATTTTGAGAGATGAACTCTTACGACCGGACAACTAGGGATATTCCAACGAAAAAAACGGGGAAGGCCGTCTGGCCTTCCCCGTTTTCGCGGCGGAACGGTGAATCCGGCCGGAAGAAGTTAGAAACGGAGGCGCAGACCAAACTCCATCGCTCGCGGTGAATTCGCCTGCGCCTGCCCGGTAAACTGAATACCGCTCAGCCCGCCAAGCGCACCCCAATCGTCCTTATCACCAAGGACGAGGTAGGGATCAGATAAATAAACCTTGTTAAACAGGTTCGAGAAGATGGCTTGAAACTCCACGGCGAAACGTTCCGTAACGATGACGTTTTTCTTGAGGCTAAAGTCCACGTTCCAGAACGGCTGGCCACGCAGAATGCCTTGGCCTCCGCCGTTTGTGGAGTCAATACCCAGGATCGGGTTTCGGAAACACTTATAAGCAGCACTCGGATCTTGGAAGAACGAAGGGCCCAAACCGCCTCCACCCAGGTTACTGGGCGCAGGATTATTGTGCCGTGAGCTGCCGAAGTTGTTTGGGCAGATGAGAACGGCGTTTTGTAACGCGGCGAAGTCATTGCCTTCTCCTTCGCCGAACGCTTGCCCGCCGCCGTAAACTTCATTGTCAAAGGCGTCCGTAGGCGAAACCTCCAACGGCAAGCCACTGCCCACAACGAAGATGGGCGCAAAGGTCCAGCCTCCTGCAATGTGTCCAACGAGGCCGTGCTGGCTCTTGAAGAAAGGCGGCTGATAGACAACAAAGGTATTAAAGAGGAATTTACGGTCCCACGGCTGTAGGCCGTAGGCGGAGTGGATGTTGTAGGGATCCGGCAAGGTGAATTGACTGGTGGCTTGGACTTCCGAGCCGGTGCCCAGCGCCTTTCCATAAGTCAAGTTGGACTGCATGGTTAGGCCGTGCCAATCAGACATCTTAAGCGAGAAGAACCCAGCATTATAGTTTCCGTAGCCGACGCTGGTGTTCATGCCCACGCCGGAGGACAACTGGCCATTCGCCCCAAAGGGCGAGCCCGGAATCGGCGTATTCATCATGCTCCTGGGGAAGTTGAACGCACCGTTATCCAGATCGCTCCATATGGTCCAGACCCTTGCATTTTGGATGTTGTCAGCTTCGTTTAGGGCCACGGCTTGGGTGCAGTTCTGGGGCGTAATTCCTCCTACTGCTGTCGTACAGAACCCAGGCTTCAGTGCCGCTGTGAAGAAGGGCTGTGAAGTGACCGCCGCCAAACTCTTGGTACAGCCGCCTCCGGCCAGGCCGGCGTTGCCACCGCAGAATTGCATCACCATCTGGCCGTACGCCTTGGCGAAGGACTGCCCACCGAGGGTCATCATGTAAGGCACGGCGTTGATGTTGATGGGCTGAAACTCGTGCGTTATCTTCCGGCCGATATAGCCAAACTCGACCGAGATCTTGTTGCTGATTTGACGCTGGATGGTAAGGTCAAACTGCTGGTTAGTGTTTGACTTGCAACTGGAAGCGGGGCTACGAGGCCGTCCCAATTCCCACTCGTCGGACCGACGCGGAAGGCAGTGTTGGGAGTCGCCCCTCCGCACGCACCGGTCCTAAGCGGGCTATTGCACTGGACCGCCTGAATAAGGCCGGTGCCCAGCAGGGGCACCAGCACCAAGTCCACGCCATTCAGGCGCCCGTAGAGAATGCTGTAGCCGCCACGGATGACCGACTTTCCGTGCCCGAACGCCTTGCCCAAGAGTCCACTGTCAAAGCTCGGATTCCAGGCTGCTGCGATGCGCGGGCTGAAGGATTTATAGAAGGGATTGTAGAAATGGCTTGGGCTCCCAACAACGTTCCCAATCAACGCAAAGCCAACCTGGGGATTATATACCTGGCCAGCCAACGCCGCTTGTTCGCGCGCCTGCAGAAAAGCCATCGTGTCGATAGGTTTGGCGTTCGCGTCAACTAATGTGATCTGTTTTCCGTCTTTTTCGACTGGCGGCATCTCCAGCGTCCAGCCCAACCCGTAACTCAAAGTGAACGTGGGTTTTAAGCGCCAAGAATCGCTGAAGTACAAGTTATAAAAGGGAATGGTGCTCTGGTCAAAGGCAGGGGTATTCGGCGGATTTAGCGTCAAGTTCTTCCCGGTACGGGTGAAAGCAATCTGCGTGACTCCGGGAACGCCCAGCACGATCCCATAGTCGCGGGCCCAGGTTGAGTCGAGGCTAGCCGCCGTGATGGCAGCGGGTGTGAATCCGGTCATATTCATACCGTTGGCGGTGGTCAAGCTTGCGCCCATCTGATAGACGGTCTGGTAGTTAATCCCGCCGCCGTTATCGGTACGCTGGTGGTAATTCCAATTATGCTGGTAAGTTCCACCAAACTGAAAGAAGTGCGTTCCTTTGAGCCAAGAAACATCGTCGCGAAACATATTGTCCTTACCATCCCAGAACCTGGTGCGCACACTCTGCGTGTTAAGATTGTAGGGAGCCAGCACATTGGCAGAGCTCTCGCCAAAGGGCTCTATGGCCCCGCCCAAGCCCGTCACTTGTGGCGGCTGAGCCGCGGAAGCACGCGCCCAGAAATTCCGCAAATAGCTGTAATAAAAGTTGTTTGTGACGTTGTTGGTGATGTTCGTGGAGAGACTCGCCGTGAGGTACCAGGGTACCTGTGGACGATTGGAAACCGATGCGGGCACGCCCAGCTTGTCACCCGGGAAAAAGCCGCCGATGTCCACTTGATTATTAGTGGCCCGTTCCATGCGGTAATAGCGATAAGTGGAATAAAAGTGCCACTTGGAACCAAAGTCGTGGTCCAAGCGGAGCACGCCAATGTTGTCCTTCCAGGGCAGCGCCATGTTGGCTTGGAACTTTAGAACATTCAACTTGTCGCACCGGCTGACACTGCTACAGTCGGAGACATTGGATTGCGGCATGAACTGCCACAAGGCCTGCATCGTCGGACTGATTCCCAAGCCCCGCGGGTCAAGTGTAGTGCCCGAACCTGGATATGTGGTACCAGGAACCAGAGCCCCGATGGCCGGCGCGCTTGAGGGATAAGTCACCGGTCCAGGGTTCAAATTGTAGACGGTCCCCCCGAACTGCAGCAGTCCGAGTTTCATTCCGTCAGAGGGAACCGCTCTTCTAATAGTGGATGATGAAGGCCAACGGAACCCTTCGTAATTGCCAAAGATAAACGTTTTCCCCCCAAGAATGTTCTTGGGAATTATCGGCCCGCCGGCGGCGGCGCCAAAACGGTTGTAATGGTAGCTGGGGATGGGCGTGCCACCGGCGTTGTTATCAAATGTGTTAGCATTCCAGTTGTTATCTAGATAGTACTCATAGGCAGTACCGTGAATCTGGCTTGTGCCGCGCTTGGTCACCATTTGCACCTGGGCGCCTGCGGAACTATTGAAGTCCGCCGTCTGGTTCGTCGTCCCAACCCTGAATTCCTCAATACTATCCACCGGAGTTGGCATCACGCCGGATGGCCCGCCGCCGCCGGGGGCGCCAGCAACGCCCGTGCCAGTCGCATAGCTGTTCACCACGCCGCCGCTCGGATCGCCGGCGAAGCCAGGCGTGTAGGTATTCATGGTGCCGTCCATGTCGCTGGAGTTATTGCCGCCATCCAGCATGAATGAGTTCTGATCCTGATTGGCGCCCGCGACGCTGCCATCTGGGGCAACGCCGGGCTGCAGTGAGACGAAAGTGCTCACGTCCCGTCCCAAGCCAGGCAGGGAATCCAGAGCGACGCCGCTGATGGTGTTGCCGACGGTGGCGTTCATTGTCTGCAACTCAGCATTGGTGGCGGTGACCTCGACAACCTGCGTGGTGGCCCCTATCTCTAAGGCGACATTCAACGTGAGTGAAACACCGACGTTTACGACCTGATTCGTGACCTTCGCGGCGCGGAATCCCGCTTTGTTTATTGAAAGAGTGTACGTGCTTGGTGGAACGTTTGCGAAGACGTATCTTCCCACGTCGTTTGTGGTTGTTGTTCGGGGGATGTTCGTGGAGGTATCGGTCAGGGTAACCGTCGCGTCAGCGACTGCCGAATTCGACGGATCCGTCACCGTCCCGGCGATCGTACCGGAACTAATGTTTTGCGAATACGTGAGTGTTGGAACCAAAGCAACCAAACAACAGAGAGCAACTACCACTAAAACTGATCGCTTACTTAGCACGTGACTCCCTCCTGAAAAGGCGGACTAGTACTCTACGCCTCAGAGTTGCGGAAGTGCCCAACCCATGAATTTCTTTGAAGTAACGCTGTTGGAACGCCCCATAAACGAAACCACCGTTCACACTGCTGGTGCAAATGGAACTTGCAAGTGCTAGACCACTTGCTCAGAAAGGTGCAAAACGAATGAATTGTGTGAATTATGTCCGCTCTATCTGGGTTGGACGTGAACCTTGTGTGCGCTTATCCATATAACTATCCATACTTCTATATTAACTCCATCAAAATTTACTTTGATCTCCCGGCTTGAGTAAACACACCCATACCTCCGCTGACATATTTCGTGCTCGCTGGATTCGCAAGCCAAAATTTATATCAACAAAAACTGAAACTGGTGCTTTAGTTCGATGAGTACGCTGAATTCGGCAGAGCAGGCCCGTTTATATTTGGTTTTGGCACCACTCGGACCAACTGTAGGAACGGTCTCCCGACGATCGCCTGGAATTCACAATTGCACTACGACCATTCCGCCAACTGTTTGAGTGGCACCACTGCCGCCTTCCCGTAGTGCTCGCCCTCCAGGATTCGCACCTGACAGCGCGACTGTGTTGGCTGGACCTCCAGGATTCTCACTTGCGTTCCGCTGGGGACGATCAACAGCTTTTGCGAATCGAAGAGCCTGAGGCGTCGAGGCACGTCAATTTTAGGAATCTAGGAAAGAAGCTTCCAGCCGCCCGTTCCTTTGGCTTGAAAACCAGTTTTTTGAGTGTTATCAATAAAGCCGACGGGACAAGGCAGAGCACAATCCCTGTGGCGCCGTTGACCGTCCTCGTTCCGCGAAAGGCGCGGTGATATTTTAGTCAGAAAGAAATCATGTGTATTTCAGAACCCAAGTCTGATGGGCCCGTAACTCGCCGGAAGGGCCACGAGCAACCGGTGGCTACTTCGGTATGCGGCTGGCGATATCACCACATCGGCATTCCGACTGACGTTCAGCGTCCCGACGAGATTTACCTGGAACGGTTTAAGATGTACGTCTCTGCGTTCGAGACCAGTCCCTGTGGCATTCAATGGATGCGCTTCGAGCCCGATAGCCCAGTGCACGCCTTGGTCAAGTCAGTCCCTCACATCGCGTTCGAAGTAGACGATCTTCAATCTGCTATAGCAGGGAAGCAGATTCTCACGGAACCGAACTCCCCTTCGGAAGGCGTTATGGTAGCGCTGATCCTCGATAGCGGCGCGCCGGTTGAACTTCTCGAATTTCGGCGTGATGTGGGTGACGGATCAATGCATTGAGACCCTTGGCGGAACGCCGGACTTAGAGAACAGATTCGTTCCCCAGGGTGGGATCGCCCAAGTCGAGCTGGATTGCCCACCAAAAACGCGCTTATGTTTGCCGGTTGTCTTTCACTTCCCTGGTAAGTCGCCTAATCGGAAACTGGCCCATTACCCAGGCAAAAACCTTTTGAATCCTTATAGTACGTTTGCTACGATACTAACCAGGTAAGAGTGCGGAATGTCTTCGATGGCGCGGCTTGTCTGCCGCTTTTTTTATTTCCACCTTCCCCAGAAACTCTGTTCGGGAACGCCAATCTCCCGATTGGCGTGGGGTTTCCTCTACGTGCGAAAGTTGTGGTCTGGCTGTCACAGTTGACTCATTTCGTCCCGCAATGTTGCCCTCCCCACGCAGAGACTTCTGCCACACCGAGCGGCTTCTGCCCCGAGAAATCTCTCGCCTATTTCGGGTTGCTAGTTAGGTCTTTTAGAATCAACACTTCCGAGCCAGCGCCTTGTTTTCTCGGGTTTTAGCCGCAGTTCTCTCCATCTAAGTTATTTAGAAGCAACACTTACAAGACCCTTCGCATGTGTTGCAAACAAAAGACTTGCAGGAAGCCTAAGTCTTTTAAAAGCAACACTTACAAAAAACCGGGGGGTGGGGGCCCATAGAAGGCGTGCAAGCTAGCAACGCAGCGACATTGATTTCAAGAGGATAGCTTCGCCAGCGACTCCGCCAGGACCTGCGCTCCACGCGCAATGTCTTCCGGAGCAGCGTATTCATCCGGCCGATGGCTGTAACCATTCCGGCAGGGAATAAAGAGCATCCCCGTCGGAGCGATCCGCGAAATAAAAAGCGAATCGTGATACGCCCGGCTGACCATCTCGAGAAACGGGAATCCATGCGCTCGGCAGGAATCGGCCAGCGCCGCGCGCACCTCGGGAGCGCAATCCGCCGGCGCATCCGCATTCAGCAATTGCGCCTGAATCGAAACATGTCTCTTGCTGGAAATACTTTCCGATGCGCGCTCAATCGTTTGCATCACGCGATCGCGCCGCTGTAAATCCGTATCTCGAATGTCGAGCGTCACGCCCACGCGGCTCGGGATACTATTCACCGCCCTCGGAAAAACATCGCACACGCCGACGGTGGCAACCGTGTCCACCGCTCCGCTCGCGCGCGCCGCGTTTTCCACCGCCAGAATCAGCTCCGCGGCCGCGCAAAGCGCATCCTTGCGATCCGGCATCAGCACTCCGCCTGCGTGACCGCCAGCCCCTTCGATCGAAATGCGCAG
>WNEZ01004680.1_pt1 | contig 11936 bp, 10 predicted proteins | sample 5400521 | NCBI WGS metagenome assembly WNEZ01 (sample SAMN13153339, study PRJNA577476) | soil metagenome | isolation source: 120 cm saprolite under Douglas fir tree site 2 hole 1 replicate 1 | place: USA:California | collected 2015-04-18
CTAGAAGTATGCAGGGAAGTGGTTGGCCTGCCCGCCCTCGCTGCCCTGACCCTACACGCTCTTACGGATAACACGAAAATTGAGGGAATCGGTACGGTGGTGGCAGTGGCCGCCGCTATAGCCCTACGATTCTTTCGAAAGCTGAGCTTCTTTCCAAAGATGCTTGAGCGTTATTCGTTCTTAATGACGCTGTCGTGGCTTCTAACTGGGGCACTTGCTATCTTCCTCGTTTTGGTTGTTGCCCCAAACCGCGCTGAAAAAAAGAATAACCTGTTGGCAGAGTCGTGGCTGGAATGGCAGAAAGATCTTGAGAAATCTGCGGGACAATGCGAGGAGAGCGATGCCCAATGTTTAGCCGAAAAGCTTACTCCGGTATTGGACAGGCGTCCGCGGCCCAAACATGATAATGACGTCCCCGGCCTTGCGAGCGATCTTCTCGCTGGGCAGTTGATGTTAGCAAACGACAACTCTCGAGCTATTCTAAATAACCTGCTGAGCATCGACCAAAGATTCATTGGGTCAGGCTTTTCCGAACCTGTCGGCCAGAGAAACATCACTGCCGCCCGTGTGCCGGAATACCTCGTCCCTAATCTCAGTGATAAGTCGCCGTATGTGTGGTTTTGGGAGTTGGAACGCGGACGACTTGTGGATCAGAAACCGATCATGGACCACAAACTGTTAGATATCTTGTTCAAATTCCCGCCTATTAACCACGCCGACTTTGAGGAGAACTGGGTTTGGATGAGTGAGCACTTGGGCCAAAACGACACACACCCTGTGCTGGTACGTTTCGCGCTGTTGGACTTGAAAAAGGATAAGTACTCCGGATGCCTGGGCCGCCCTGCCGCGACGCGCGTGTTCATGACCAGCCTAGGAGAAGTCGAAAGTAGAACTGTAACAGAAGCCGCTGAGGGCTCCGGTTATACAGTGCCAGAAAAAGATGATGCGCCTGGCCTCAGACTACTTGTGTGGGTCTACGCACCGCGTGACGCAGGACAGGCCGTTGCGGCCACATGGGGCAACGTGCTAGCGAATTTCGGCAAGTGGGCCACAACCGGGGCCTGCGTTAACCAACAGTAAGCACACCCCACCGCTGGGTCTGTCGTAACCCCGTTAGTTGTTGCGGTCATGCTGATCTCGGGCACTCCCATCCAGCCCCAGCTCTTTCGCAATCCCCTTCATTGCCTCGATGCAGAATGCGATGTGCTCTTCGAGGTCCACGCCCAGGTCCGCGGCACCACCGATGATGTCGTTGCGGTTCACGCTGCGGGCGAAGGCTTTGTCTTTCATCTTTCTTCGAACCGACTTCGCGTCCACTTCTGCCAACGATTTGCCCGGCTTGATCAGGGCCACCGCGGTGATGAATCCCGCCAGTTCGTCGCAGGCGAAGAGAGTTTTCTCCATCGGGCTCTGACGCGGCACTCCGGTATACTCGGCGTGCGACATGATGGCCTGGCGGATTTCGTCCGAGTAGCCGTGCTCCTTCAAAATTTCATTTCCCCTGTACGGGTGATCGTCGAGACTGGGCCACTTCTCATAATCGAAGTCGTGGATGAGGCCGACCACTCCCCACTTGTCTTCATCCTCGCCAGATTTTCGAGCGTACGCGCGCATGCAAGCCTCGACCGCGAGCGCATGCTTGCGCAGACTTTCTGACTGGGTGAACTCAGTTAGTAAACCCCACGCCGAGTCGCGATCATTCATGGTCTCTTACCTGTTTTCTCCTGGTTTTCGCCTCGTAATTCTGTTTTTATTATGGGAGATTTTGTTTTTGCACGGCGATTTCCCTTGACATCCACAGGCATCCTCCCGCAGATTACGCAGCAGACCTAGAAGCTGCCGGAATTTCGGCAGCAAGGAGTAGCCTCCCGCTCTGGCAACTCCCACAATCTAGATGGCCACGACTCTTGCCCCGGTTGATTCTAGGGAAGTCGTTCGATGCGATCATTGCCTGCTGGTTCAATTCCGCACAACAAATAATCTTTGCCGCAGGTGCCGGGCCTCGCTTGACGAAGAGGAACCGGAAGTCGTGGCGGCGCCCCCAGCACCCCAGGTCATCCCGTTGCGCGGCAACGGCCACGGACATTTGAACCTGGCGACATCGATCCGTTCGCTGCGCCTGCGCAATGGTTTGAGCCAGCGCCAATTGGCGACTCGCATGTCCGTGCCGCGCACCTACGTTTCTAAGATCGAAAACGACAAGGCGACGCCAACTCTTTCCTCACTGGAGCGGCTGGCGCGCGCACTGGAGGTTACCGTGCCCGATCTGCTCAGTGGCGGCGAACGCAACCGCCAGGAGGAAATCCGAGAGTTGGTCCAGGACCAGTTTATCGCGGAGCTGCTGCCTTTCGTTTCACAACTGAATGGCATGCAGATGTCGAGCGTTCTGGCGCAGGTGCGGGATTTGACGCTGCGGCCGCGGAGAAGCGCCTGAACCCCTCTGAATCCGCCTTGTGCTTGGGCAGCACGCCGAGCGCCAAGCATATCAAATGGGTGGATCAGATGAGGCACGCCGCTACGTTCGCGCTAGCGCGATTACAGCCAGGGCGAGTAGGCAAGAGTTTTATCCGGGCAACCACCAACTGAGGCAGCCGGGGTCGAAAGACCCCGGTTTTTTTTGGGGTTTTCGGTACATTTATCCAAGCGCGTTGCTCGATCCCATGGTTGGAGCTACGCCGCGAATCAGATGCCGACCTGTTTCTCCGCTAGGTCACCTATCACAGGAAACTTGAACATCTGACCCTGGTAAGCCTTCATCAGCAAAATAATCCACAGTACAAAACCGCCCAATCCGATCAATGGCCAGATTAACAAACTGAGCCATCCCAGGACTGGGATCGATGCGACGATGCTGAGAGCCAAGGAGATCACAATCCAAGCAACATGAAAAAAGATGCTCTGGAAGGAATGGAAGCGGATGAAACGGTTCTTATTATAAGGTTCCAACACCAGAAATATGATCGCGGGAATGATGGTGACATACGCCAGCATCCCCGCCACATTGTCGGCCAAACCACCGGTAGCGGCAGTAGTGCCGGCACCAGTAGGCTGAAGCGTACTTTTACCACATGCAGCACACGTGACCGCGCCTTCGTCCATCTGAGCACCACAGGACGAGCAGAAACGCGACATAAAGCCTCCTCTGCCGGAAACGTGTATTCGAGGCGGATACTATACTTTATCGCCCGCGGAAACACACTTTGCAATTTCGCCTTGAGCTATCTCGAGTCTCCAAGCCTGAATCCACACCCTTTGCTGCTTCATCTACCTTGCATGAGTTCAGAAATCAGTCTCGATTCCCTCGGAGATTTTTCAGGCACACCCATCCAGCCCGGTGGGAGCAGCGCCCTAGATGATGCCTCCCTCCTCGATGCGTACTCCCGCGCAGTCATTGGAGCGGTCGAGAAGGTCAGTCCCTCGGTGGTCAACATTGACGTTCGTCAATCGGTCGGTGTCAACCGTTCGGGAGAGCCTCGGGAGCGGCGCGGTGGCGGGTCAGGGTTCATCTTCACACCTGACGGCCTGATTCTCACCAACAGCCACGTGGTCCACGGCGCCAGCCGGATTGAGGTCACCTTGGCGGATGGACGCAGCTTTCCTGGCACCACCATTGGGGACGACCCGGCAACCGATCTGGCCGTCATTCGCGTCGATGCGCCGAGTCTCATTGCCACGGCCCTGGGCGATTCGCAGCAACTCCGCGTCGGACAACTAGTCGTCGCTATCGGTAATCCCTATGGCTTTCAATCCACAGTAACCACTGGTGTGGTGAGTGCCCTCGGTCGTTCATTGCGCTCCTATTCCGGCCGGCTCATCGATGACGTGGTTCAGACCGATGCCTCACTGAATCCCGGCAACTCCGGCGGGCCACTAGTGACGTCCGATGGCCGCGTAGTGGGCGTGAACACCGCGACTATTCTATCGGCTCAAGGACTCTGTTTCGCTATTGGGATTAACACTGCGAAATTCGTCGCCAGCCGTCTCTTGCGGGATGGGCGAATCCGGCGCAGCTACATCGGTGTGGTGGCGCAGACGGTTCCGGTGCATCGGCGACTGGTGCGCTTCTATGACCTGCCGAAGGAAAGCGGCGTAGTCGTGCTCTCGGTCGAAAACGGCAGCCCGGCGCAGAAATCCGGCTTGCATGAAGGGGACGTAATTGTCGCGCTCGGAAACCAACCGGTCGCCGGAGTCGACGACCTGCACCGGCTGCTGACCGATGCCCGAGTGGGAGTGCGATCGGCAATCACAGTACTGCGGCGGACGGAAAAGCTGACTGTGGACGTGGTGCCGGAAGAATCGAAAGACGGCTCGCGTTAAATGTTGTGTGGGCGCGCCGCAGCCCAAACGATCCAATTTGTGGCTCTTTCCTCTCATTGCAACCACTCCAATCCCTGTGTTAGTTTCGTGATACAGCAGAGGTTACGCTTGCAAGCAACTGTTCCCGCCGGGCTCGACCGCAAGGAGACGGAAGTTTACCTGCGGCTTGATCTCAAACGGCTTCCCAGACACATCGCCATTATTATGGATGGCAACGGGCGCTGGGCTCGTCGCCGTCATCTGCCGCGCGTGGCCGGTCACCGCGCCGGTGTGTCTTCGGTGCGCTCCACCGTGGAAACGGCCGCCCGCGTCAAAATTCCCGCCCTCACGCTTTACGCCTTCTCTGAAGAAAATTGGAAGAAGCGTCCGCGGAGCGAAGTGGACTTTCTCATGGGCCTGCTCAGCCGATACCTGAAGCAGGAAGTTCCGACACTTAACAAGAACAACATTCGCCTGGAATACATCGGCCGCCAGCACGAACTGCCTGCGGAAGTGCAGCAACGAATGGAGTGGGCGCGACAAGCAACCGAAACCAACAGCGGCATGGTGCTTACCCTGGCGCTGAATTACAGCGCTCGCAGCGAAATCGTGGACGCGTTCCGGTCCCTGGTCGATGCCGCGGCGCGCAATGGCGGCCTCGACCATCTGTACGTGGATGAAGAATCCGTTTCCCGGCATCTCTACACTCGGCATCTGCCGGATCCTGATCTCGTGATCCGCACCAGCGGCGAAATGCGGCTCAGCAACTTTCTCCTCTGGCAACTTGCCTATGCTGAAATTTACGTGACCCCGACGCTCTGGCCCGACTTCCGCGGCGTGCATTTACTCGAAGGCATCGCGGAATACCAAAAGCGGGAGCGCAGGTACGGCGGCTTGGGCCAAGTTCAAGAACATGCCCAGGAACATAGCCACTCGCATCACGAACGCGCCGGCACGAAGCCGCCGAGCTGAGGCGGCTTCCACTTGATAAAGCGCGTTGCGACGGCAGTGGTCCTTATACCCATTGTCTTGCTGCTGGTGCTGCGCGCCCCTGTTCCCTTCCTGGCAGTTGTCGCAGCCGGTGTGGCGCTGCTCACGGTATATGAATTTCTGAAGCTCACCGAAAAGTACGGGGTTCAACCGTTTCGCAAGCCCACTTACTTTTTGGTGGCGCTGTTGTTCGCTCTACTGGCCAGCAATAGGTGGAATGGGAAGCCGCTGCTCTCGACCGAAATTCTAGGTATCACCCTGGGATTTGCGGCGGCGATTGCGCCTTTTGTTTTTCTTAGCGTCGCCATGCGGCGCGATCACTTGAGCAGCGGGTATCCGGCAGCCGCAGCTTCCGTGTTCGCCTTCACCTACATCGCGATACCACTGGGATTCCTGGTGCAGATCCGGCAGCAATGGTCCGGCGCCTTCATGGTCGTCTTTTTGCTGCTCACCGTCTGGGCGGGAGATATCTTTGCTTATTTTATAGGACGCTCTATCGGCCGCCACCTCATGGCAGCGCGCGTTAGCCCTAAAAAAACATGGGAAGGCGCAGTTGCATCTTTCCTGGCGAGCATTCTGGCAGGGACCACGTGGTATCACTACGCGCTGCCCATCAGTTCCTTCCTTCTGCGGGCCCATCTGATTGAGCCACGCGATGGAATTTTTGGACTGCAAACTCCGCCGATATGGCCCATCCTGTTGCTTTCTGCTGCGATCAATGTGGCGGCCCAATTGGGAGACCTGGCCGAGTCGCTACTCAAACGCGGTGCGGGGGTGAAAGATTCTGGCGCGCTCCTCCCTGGTCACGGCGGAATGCTCGACCGTATTGATGCCCTGCTCTTTGCCGCCCCCGTGCTGTGGTACTATGCGGCATGTCGCGTGTTGCAGTAACCCTCCCTCTCCCGCTGCCCGCGCGAACCGAAACTCGTTAGCATGAGACGCATCGCTATTCTGGGCTCGACCGGCTCAATCGGCCGCAGCACGCTCAACGTAGCCGAGTCCTATCCCGAAAGGTTCGAAATCGTTTCGCTGGCTGCAGGCAGGAATTTGGACGCCGCCTCGGCGCAAGCGCTTCGCTGGAAGCCGCGTGTGGTCTCAGTTGCCGCGGAGCGAGACGCGGAGATTCTGCGGTCGCAATTGAAATCCGCAGGGCTCGGAGACATCGAAATCGTACACGGCTCGGCTGGATCGGTCCGTGTGGCCACACATCCGGAAGTAGATTTCGTGGTCAGCGCGATCGTGGGCGTGGCGGGGCTGGAGGCCACCTATGAAGCCGTACGCGCCGGGAAGACCGTAGGTTTGGCCAACAAGGAATGCCTGGTGGTCGCGGGCGAACTGATTACCGCCGAAGCTAGGAGGCAAGGCAAGCCGCTTCTTCCAATCGACAGCGAGCACAATGCGATCCACCAATGCCTGCGTGGGGGAAGAATGGAGGAGGTCCGCCACATCTGGCTGACGGCATCTGGCGGTCCATTCCTGAAGACGCCGAAATCCGAGTTCGCCTCCATCACCGTGCAGCAGGCGCTGAACCATCCCACCTGGAAAATGGGGAAACGGATCACCATCGATTCGGCCACATTAATGAACAAGGGATTCGAGGTGATCGAAGCCTGCCGCCTATTCCAGTTGTCGCCCAGGCAGGTGGATGTCATTGTGCATCCGCAGTCCACCATTCACTCCATGGTTGAGTTCGTGGATGGCAGCATACTTGCTCAGTTCTCGGTGACCGATATGCGGTTGCCCATTCTCTATGCCTTGACGTATCCCGATCGAATTGAATCAGATCTCCGCTTCCCGGTCATGGACTTACGACATCTCGACTTCTGTCCCCCAGATATGGGTAAATTCCCTTGTCTGCGACTCGCCTATGAAGCGGCCGAGGCGGGCGGCGCTGAGACGATTGCTCTCAATGCCGCGGATGAAGTCGCGGTTGCCACCTTTTTAGACGGGTGCATTCGGTTTGATGAAATTCCCAGGATTATTGAAAGGGTGCTCGCTGCAACAAAAACCTGCCAATTGGAATCTATTAAGCAGGTGCTTCAGGCGGATGCGGAAGCACGCCGCGTAGCGGGCGAGCACGTCGAGCAGTTAAGCGGCAACACCTCCCCCAATGCCGCGGGTCACTTCCGAAATTTGGCAAAGGGAGTAATCTGAAATTTTATGTCGCACTTTCTTATCACCGTTGTGTCGATGGGCGTCGTACTCGGATTCATGATTCTGATTCACGAGTTCGGCCATTATGCTGCGGCCAAACTTTTTAAGGTCCGCGTGGAAGTTTTCTCAATTGGTTTTGGCACTCGCCTGCTGGGTTTCCACAAGGGTGAAACCGATTACCGCGTCAGTGCGATCCCGCTGGGCGGCTACGTGAAGATGTCGGGCGAGAATCCCATGGACGAGCGCACCGGGGATCCCGGCGAGTTCCTCTCCCACCCGCGCTGGCAGCGCTTCGTTATTGCTATAGCCGGGCCCGCCATGAACATCCTCTTGGCGGTTGGGCTGCTCACTACCATCTACATGATCCGTTACGAGTACCCGGTTTTTCTGGACCAGCCGGCAGTCATTGGCTGGGTGCTGCCCGACACGCCAGCAGCCAAGTCCGGCATTCAACCGGGCGATCGCGTGGCGCGGATTGACGGCATTGAAGATCCTACCTGGGAGCAGGTGGTTCCCAAAGTTGCGCTTAGCCCCAATCAGCCGCTCGATCTGGTCATCGAGCGTGGCCACCAAAAACTTGAAAAGACCGTGGTTCCCGAACCAATTGGCCTCGAACAATATGGAACCCTGGGTTGGGTCGAGGAGCAGCCAAATATTGTTACCGAGTTGGAGGGTCACGGAATGCCAGCGGAAAAGGCTGGCATCAAGGTCGGAGATATCATCCTCTCGGTAAATGGGCAGCCGGTGCCTCACATTGCGGCGATGATTGACATGCTGCAGAAGACCAAGGACCAGCCAGTCGAGATCACGGTGCTGCGCAATGGCCAAAGAATGAGTTTCACCGTGCACCCCATACTGGCTGACACTGAAGGTGTAAAGGGACCACGCTATCGAGTCGGCATTCACTCGGAACCGATGGCGGTGGGGCGGCTGCCATTTGCAGAAGCGCTCAGCAAATCGGTCGAGGTGAATAAGAGAAGCTCATTCCTGATTCTCGAACTGATCCAGAAGATGGTGCGCCGGAAAATTTCTATGCGCCAGGTGGAAGGCCCGATTGGAATTGGCGGCGCTGTGGGACGCGCGGCTCGTGAAAAAGGCTGGACACCTCTGCTCAACATCACAGCCGCCATCAGTCTCAATCTCGGCATCTTCAATCTGTTGCCGATACCGATCCTCGACGGTGGCGTGATCTTCCTGCTGCTGATCGAAGGTTTGATGCGCCGCGACATCAGCTTGCCAATCAAAGAACGGATTTACCAGGCGGCATTCGTGTTCCTCGTTTTATTCGCCGTGATGGTGATCTACAACGACCTGGTAAAGACCTTGCCGGGTCTAACGCAACGGCTGCCATAGGGATTGGTTTAGGTGAAGACTCTGCTCGTCGCATCTGTACTTGGGACCGAAGAATTTAACTTTTCCGGCGACCGGTTTCAGTCGTGATCCGTCCCTCAGGAGGATGAAGGATCTTCCCAACTCCTCTCGCTATTCCACTCCCTTCTGAGCTGACGGCTAATGGCTGAGAGCCCGTCTTTCCGCATGCTAAACTAGATATTCCGCATGGCTAACATTCAGCGCCGGAAAACGATTACGGCCTCGATTGGCGGGATGCGGGTGGGCAATGATGCACCAGTCGTGGTGCAATCGATGACCAATACCGATACCGCCGACGTCGTCTCCACCATAGAGCAAGTGGCCGCACTCGCTCGCGCTGGATCGGAACTGGTGCGTGTCACAGTCAACAATGAACAGGCTGCTGCCGCGGTGCCGCATATCGTCGACGAGCTCGATCGGCAGGGCATGAACGTCCCCATCATCGGTGACTTCCATTACAACGGCCACCTGTTGCTGACGAAATATCCTGAATGCGCTCGCGCCCTAGCCAAATACCGCATCAATCCTGGAAACGTAAGCGTGGGCCGCAAGGACGATTCGAATTTCCGCACCATGATCGAGGTCGCAGTCGAGAATCAGAAACCAGTTCGGATCGGTGTGAACTGGGGTTCGCTCGATCAGGTCCTGCTCACCCGCATGATGGACGAAAATTCCCGGCTGCCGGAACCGAAAGACGCGCGCGAAGTCACAATGCAAGCTATGGTGGTCAGCGCGCTGAATTCAGCAGCACTGGCCGAAAAATATGGCCTGCGTGCCGATCAGATCATCTTAAGTGCGAAGGTCAGTGGGGTGCAGGATTTGATTGACGTATATCGTGCGCTGGCGGCGCGTTGCAATTATCCCTTGCATCTCGGTCTCACGGAAGCGGGCATGGGAGCGAAGGGCGTCGTAGCTTCCAGCGCCGCGCTCGGCGTGCTGCTGCAGGAAGGCATTGGTGACACGATTCGTGTCTCGCTCACGCCTTCGCCGGGCGGCGATCGCAGCGAAGAAGTTCGTGTGGCGCAGCAAATTCTGCAATCCATGGGAATCCGCAGCTTCACGCCGCAAGTGGCTGCCTGCCCTGGCTGCGGACGCACCACCAGCACCTTCTTCCAGGAAATGGCGGAACAGATTCAGACTTACCTGCGCGAGCAGATGCCGACCTGGAAAGACCGCTACACCGGCGTGGAAGAGATGAAAGTCGCGGTGATGGGATGCGTGGTAAACGGCCCCGGCGAATCGAAACATGCCAGCCTGGGCATCTCATTGCCCGGAACATTCGAAGAACCCAAGGCGCCGGTCTATGTGGATGGACGCCTGTTCACCACCCTGCGGGGCGACAAAATTGTCGCGGAATTTATCGAGATTCTCGACAAATACGTCGAGTCCCACTACGCCGCCAAGATGGAAGTCACGGCAAAATCGATGTAGTTTGCGAACGATGTAGGCCCGAGCAGTCCCGATGTAGGCGCGAGCGTCTCGCTCGTGCCTTCAAGCGCGTGCCCCTAAACTTTTTGCCACCCATATCCACGGATACTTCGACGCGGAATTCACCAAGCCTGCGCGAACTGGATTTTGGATAATGTAATCCACTTTCTCTTGAATCTTCTCTTCACGCCGCAGCGCACGATCGAACGATTCGCGTTGCCACACTTGGCCCTCACGATCCGGTAACCGGTTGATCTTGTGTGCTGAGCTACTCTTGATGCCTTGCGTGATCTCGGCAATGCAATAAAAGCCGTCTCCGTCATAAAGAGGGGCCAGCACTAGGTGAACGTGATCGGGCATCACTATCGCGCCGTGCAGCGCGCAGCGCTTGGCGTTTCCCCAGACACACGTTTTCAGAACAATCATGCGAGCTTCCGCGGGCAGGACCCATCGGTGGTGCGTACAGAACGTTACGAAAATGCCTTTATTGTCGCTCTGATAGTGCGGAAGATGACGGCGGTATTCGTAGATTCGCTTCATGTTGGACACGAATACCACAAAGGTGTCGCACGGGCGAGGACGCCCGCGCCTACATCGTGGCTGGCTGTTTCAAAATGGGACTGGGGAAGAAAATGATCATGCGAAAAATCGATGTAGTCGCAAGCGTCTCACCCCAACCCATCCACTCTCGATGTAGGCGCGAGCGTCTCGCTCGTGCGACCAACTATGCCAGGAGAGGTAAGTTCGGATTCGTGCTGTCGTCGTACAACGGATCTGCCATCTTCTTTAGCTCCGGATAGTGATCGAGGAGCGGAGGCGGGGCGGTCACGCGCTTTCCGGTCAGCAGGTGCTTGAGTTCGAGCGCGTTCACACCCGCTTTGGCCTGAAAATGATTATTCGCGATCACATACGTGACCTCTGCCTGCTGAGCGATGCGCTCAATCTTCTCTTTCCATCCCGAAATTTCGGACTCGGTGTAGAGATAGTTATAGCGGTCGTTACGATTATCGCAATCGAACCACTGGTCGTAGTTGCGGCCGTGCAGACGCACGTAGCCGAGCGCCGAGGTCACGTGTTCAGTAGGCTGGAGCGAGCACCCAATCAGCGGCTGATCGATATTGCAGAAGGCAATGTTCTGGCGTGCGAAGTAAGCCAGCGTTTCCGGATTATCCCAGCTTGAGTGACGTACTTCGACCGCGCGGGGAAATTCGATGAATTGCCTTAGCAATACGTCCAGGTACTCGCGGTTGAGGCTGGTGTTTTTATATGAAACTGGAAATTGAATCAGCAGAGCGCCCAACTTCCCTTCGGTAGCCAGCGCATCCAGGCCTTCGCGGGCTTGGGCTTCGTCCTCGTCGCTGGGTTTGATGGTTGCAGCTGAAGTCGGCTCCATTACCGCCAGCGGAGAATGCGTAAACGAACGATGCAGCTTGGCGGTGAAGACAAAATTCGGATTGACCGCCGCCACTTTTCGGCTCCACAGCCGCGCCAGCTCCGGCTTGATGTGTCCATAGAATGACGTATTGATCTCCACTACATCGAAGAACCGAGGCAGGTATTCCAGCGGATGTAGTTTTCGGCTTCGCAGTTCGGGTGGATAGAAGATGCCGTCCCAGTCCTTGTAAGACCAGCCGGCAGTCCCGATGCGGATCTGGCGTTTTGACTCCATGAGAACGACAGGGGAAAAAGACTGGTTG